>Ga0265327_10004904_pt1 | contig 11551 bp, 13 predicted proteins | sample 41621metaG_FD_202089 | JGI IMG/M metagenome (GOLD analysis project Ga0265327, IMG submission 202089) | Rhizosphere microbial communities from Carex aquatilis grown in University of Washington, Seatle, WA, United States - 4-16-21 metaG | ecosystem: Host-associated > Plants > Roots > Rhizosphere...
TCCGCCGACCAGTTCGATCAGCTTCAAGTGGCCGAGCGAGTGTTGTCCGTTGATCAGCGCCTCGGTAGCCAGCTCGAGCCTGTCCATGGCCAGCATGATGGCCTCAGCCATCAGGTCGGAAAATGCGATTTCGTCATTGCGCAGTCGGCCCAGCAAGGTTTCGAGAGGGTGGGCAATCATGCTCCCCAAGTCGATTTTGCACAGGGCGGCATCGCCCTTGATATTGTGCAGCGCGCGGAACAAATCGGCGATCAGCGTTTTGTCGTGGGGGCTGCGTTTGAGCTGAGCAACGTAACGTTCGACGTTGGGAATCTGGTCGGTCAGGGCGTCGAAAAAATCATGTAGTGATTCGCTGTCGCGGATACGCGGCTGCATTAAAGCTGCAATGTCCATTGACGCCTCCTCCTGAAATAGTATTTGTCGCTAGCTTAAAACATTTAGGGAGGTTTCGGCAGGATTCTGCAAAACATTAATTACACCATCCCCCGTTCGGCAAACGACAGGCATGCAGACCCCGCCACGATGAAGTGATCCAGCACGCGCACATCCACCAATGACAGCGCCTGCTTCAGCGCATCGGTGAGCATGCGGTCGGACTGGCTGGGTTCGGCCACGCCGGAAGGATGGTTGTGGGCGAAGATCACCGCTGCCGCGTTGTGATGCAGCGCGCGTTTCACCACCTCGCGCGGATACACGCTGGTCTGCGTTAGCGTGCCGCTGAATAACTCCTCGGACGCCAGCACGCGGTGCTGTGCGTCGAGGAAGATCACCAGGAACACTTCCTGCTGCCGCCCGCGTAATAACAATTGCAGATAATCGCGCACCGCACCCGGTGAATTCAGCGCATCGCCGTTTTGCATTTCTTCGTTTAACGCCCGCCGCGCCATTTCCAGCACCGCCAGCAACTGCACGTACTTGGTTGGCCCCATGCCGTGGATGGCGCAGAACTCTTTTTTGCTGGAAGCGAATAAGTTGGTGAGGCTGCCGAAACGAGTGAGCAAGTCGCGCGCCAAATCTACCGCGCTCTTGCCTTTTACGCCAGTGCGCAGAAAGATTGCGAGTAACTCGGCATCGGAGAGGGCAGCGGTGCCACGTTGGAGGAGTTTCTCGCGGGGACGCTCCCCGGCTGGCCAGTTGGTGATGCTCATGGTTCGCCTCCGTATTTTTCCGTAGGGTGGGCAGGGTTCATTTGCCCACCATAATCTTAGCGTGGGTAGATAAACCTTACCTACTTCACGTTTGCTGGCAAAATCTATTTGCGATCACCCTTGCGAAAAGCCAGCACAGTCATAATCAGTCCAAGAGCTAGCCACCACAATGGCATTCCCATTGGCCCCAATAGCTCATATATTTTTTGATGAACACCGCCCCAAAGACCTGATGTTCTAGGAACAACCCCGCCGCTTTTAAAGTCGATTATTGCCATAACGAACAAAACAATCCCTAATGCCAGCGCAATTCGATTTTTCTCATTAGGGAAATAGCAACTCAACCACTTGTCCCAAGATGATTCTTCTGTCTTAGCCTGAGTTATTGTGCCTTTTTTGTTCTTAAGATTTAAATAGGGAGTGAGCAATACAAGCCATCCTCCCAAGAGAATACTGGCAATTGCAAATCCCACAAGGTCGAAGGATCGAGAAATAGAAAACATCAAGATCACTCCGACGAAAATAAACACTACTACGGAAAAAATGGGAGCTATATATTTAACTAGCCAAAATAACTTGACTAGCCAAAAATAAGGCGTATCATTGCATTTAACTAGCCAAGGTGCTAAAAATGCAAAAGCCAGAAACCATCAGTTTATACGAATTCTTTGCCAAGTTTCCTAACGAAGAATCTGCCCGTCTCTACTTTGAAGATAAGCGCTGGAAAAGCGGAATCTCTTGCCCGCATTGCGGCAGTCTCGGCGTATCTGAATGCCTGAACCACAAGCCCATGCCATACCGCTGCAAGGATTGCAGAAAGCATTTTAGCGTAAGGACAGGCACCGTCCTTGAGCAGTCCCGTATACCCCTTCAAAAGTGGCTGATGGCGATTTATATGATGACCACGGCACGCAAGGGTATCCCATCAACACAGATGGCGCGTGAACTCGGTATAACTCAAAAATCAGCATGGTTTCTTGCGCAGCGCATCAGAGAAACGTGGATTGAAAAATCGAATAATAACGATGGTGGAAGTCTTGGAAATACCGTCGAGGTTGATGAGACTTTTATCGGCGGCAAAGAGAAGAATAAACATGCTCACAAAAAGTTAAATCAAGGCCGTGGATCAGTTGGAAAGGCTGTGGTTGTTGGTGTTAAGCAGCGCAATGGGAATGTAATTGCCCAACATGTAGAAAATACAGAAGCCGCCACTTTAAAGTCTTTCATCTATCGCAACGTGAAGAATGGCGCAACTGTGTATACAGACAATTTCCCCTCATACAAAGGGCTTGAAGGCTACGCCCATGACACCGTAAATCACTCAGTCGGCGAATACGTTAAACAGCAGGTTCACACGAATGGAATAGAAAGTTTTTGGGCATTATTGAAACGTGGGTATTATGGCATCTATCACTACATGAGCCATAAACACCTGCACAGATATGTTAATGAATTCTCATTCAGGCACAACACGGCGCAAGCAGGAACAATGCGCTTTATCGAAATGACCGTATCTAATATGACGCATCGCCGTTTAACCTACAAGGAGCTAATCAATGCCTAAAGATCAAGACAAGATTATTGAACCACTTGACGGAAGTTTTGATGATGTTGTTGGCGCGGTTTTAAAGTCGAAACGAGGTGCCACAGTTAAATCTAATAAAAATAATATGTTATCTGTTAATTCAATGGTTTTGGGTGCCACCCCAATTCAACAAAGTCTTTTCCATGTAGAGAAGCAAGCTATCGTAAATGACATTGAAATGGGGGTTTTGGAAAGCGGGGTGCCATACCTTACGGGGCGCGGGCTGGAAAGAATGTGCGGAGTTGGGCATGGGCCATTTCACAGGCTCACATCCAATTGGAATGATGAAAAGTTAAAGCCTAGAGGAAAGGCGATTTTAAAACTTTTAGAGGAATCAAATTACACAGAAGATTCTTTGAGTGTTCGCGCAGAGCAAAATGGCGTAGAAATTACAGCATTCACAGAACCAGTTTGCTTGGCTCTTCTTGAGTATTTCGCATTCGTATCAGATGAACCTAGAGAACAAGCGGTAAAGGCTTTTAGAATCTTAGCTAAAACAAAATTTAGAGAGTTTGTATATGAAGCCGTTGGTTACAAGCCAGATCAGAAAATACTAGATAGCTGGAAGCATTTTCACGACAGGGTAGATATGACTTTGGATGCTGCGCCAGATGGGTTCTTCGGGGTGTTCAGGGAAATAGCAATTATGATTGTCCCAATGATCAGAGCGGGGATAATGATTAGCGATAAAGTAGTCCCTGATATTTCAGTTGGGAAATTTTGGAGTGCATTCTGGGAAGAAAATAAATTATCAGAAACATATGGTGAGCGCACAAAATATCCGCATGAATACCCGCTATATTATCCACAATCCAAAAGTAATCCTCAGCCTTCATTTGCGTATCCAGATTCTGCCCTTGGTGTTTTTAGGGCGTGGTTAAAGAAGAATTATATAACCACAAAATTTCCAACTTATCTTCTAGGTCAAACCAAAAAAGGAACGGTTCCTATCGGGATTGCCAATCAAGCAATAGAGGCGTTCAATGGAAAAGCAATCGAGCATAAAGCGCCAAAGAAACTAAAATGAAAATCGAGGTGTCGGTATGAATGCAGGTCATGAATGGTGGTTCGCGGTTACTCTAAATCAAAACATGGAAAACCGCATGACTAATCTCTATGGTTTCCAGTCAGAATCAAAAGCCAAAGCGGAGCGAGAGTCATGGAAAAACAAGCTATCTGCGGAAGGATTGAAGCACCACGTAGGAATCGTATTTAAAGCAAAAAATAAGGATGATGCAGAACAGAGAGCCAGCCTATTTTAAATATGGAAATGGCTAGTTATGTATATAGCTCCCGAAAAAATAATAAACAGAACCACAGTAACAAGGGATATACGCTTATCATTTTCCTTGCCGCTTCGATTTAATCCACTCATTTCGCCCCCCTCAGTTCAGTCTTACTTTATGTTTTTGCATTGTGACATTCCCGTTCAAATCCCGAGTCCGTTTTATTTAAGATCACAATTTGTGACCTTAAGCCATAAAAAGGATCAGCATCATTCCTTCTTCCACGGTGCAAATCCAATGGGGCGCTTTTTCTTCGGCTCCAACGGTATCATGAGTTCGCGGATGGTATTGAATATGAGTTTGAGCTGGTTGTCGTATTTCTTTTCAAGTGCGGATAGCTCTTTGTGGGTTCCGATCAACTCGCGCAGATGAACAACTGGCGATGGTTTGTCGGCCATTGTTCTCCCGTTGTGCAGTTCATTATGGCCAGTCGCTACTTTCTTTGCTACCTGCCAAAACGGATAGGTATTGGGTGGCAGGCCGAGGGACGAGATAACGACAAATTCAGCGATGCATATTTTTCTTGTAAGATGCGCGGTCTATGAAACAAGAACCTACAAAACGTATCGTGCTCGGCCTCACCGGGGGCATTGCCGCTTACAAGGCGGCAGAGCTGGCGCGGCGGCTGATGAAGCAGGGCGTCGAGGTGCAGGTGGCGATGACCGAGGCGGCCTGCCATTTCATCACGCCCGCCACGATGCAGGCGCTGACTGGGCGTCCGGTGTTGGTTAATCAGTGGGAGGCAGTGAACAATGGTATGGCGCACATCGATACCAGCCGCGCTGCCGACGCCATCGTGATCGCTCCGGCCACGGCGGACTTCATCGCCAAGCTGGCGCATGGGCTGGCCGATGACCTGCTTTCCACGCTATGCCTCGCGCGCGATTGCCCGCTGCTGGTGGCTCCGGCGATGAATAAGCAAATGTGGGGCAATGCGGCGACGCAACGCAATATCAAACAACTCGTGGCGGATGGTGTGACCGTTCTTGGTCCGGCTAGTGGGGTGCAGGCTTGTGGCGAAGAGGGTATGGGAAGGATGCTGGAAGCGGAGGAGTTGGCTTCGAGCATTGTTGCGTTTCTGAATGGTGTCGGGCTGAAGCCCGACCTACGAGAACTTTCCGGCTTGAAGGTACTCATTACCGCCGGGCCGACTTACGAGGCGATTGATGCGGTGCGCGGCATTACCAATCGCAGCTCAGGCAAGATGGGTTATGCGGTGGCGCAGGCGGCGTTGGAGCTGGGGGCAGAGGTGACGCTGGTGTCGGGGCCGACGGCGTTGAGCAAGCCGCAGGGCGCGCGGGTGGTGGATGTCACCAGCGCGGCGCAGATGTTCGAGGCGGTACAGAAGCGCGCGGCGGATGCGGATATTTTTATCGGCGTGGCGGCGGTGGCGGATTATCGCGTGGCGCAGCCCAGCGAACAGAAGATCAAAAAAAATGGGGAAACATTAACGCTGGAGTTGATCCCGAATCCGGATATTCTGGCCTATGTGGCGAACTTGCCCGAGCCGCCGTTCTGCGTGGGATTTGCGGCGGAGAGCGAGAAGCTGCGCGAGCATGCCACGGCCAAGCGCCGCGCGAAAAATATTCCGCTACTCGCCGCCAATCTGGCGCAGCAGGCCATCGGTAGCGACGACAACGAACTGGTTTTATTTGACGATGCGGGCGAACATGTATTGCCGCGAGCGGACAAACTGGCACAAGCGCGCGCTTTGTTGCAGCATGTCGCAAAACTCTACCAACGAGGAGCGAAACAAGAATGAAAAAATCCGTAGATGTAAAGATTCTCGATCCGCGCCTGCACGACAATCCGCCGACGTACGCCACGCCCGGTTCGGCGGGGATCGATTTGCGCGCTTGCATTGACGACGCCATGATTATCCAGCCCGGCCAGTGCGAATTGATTCCCAGCGGCATCGCCATCCACCTTGCCGACCCACATTGTGCTGCGATGATATTGCCGCGCTCCGGTCTTGGCCACAAGCACGGCATTGTGTTGGGCAATCTGGTCGGATTGATTGATTCGGATTATCAGGGGCAAATTTTTGTGTCGATCTGGAATCGCGGCCATCACCCGTTCACGCTGATGCCGCTGGAACGTATGGCGCAACTGGTGATCGTGCCGGTGCTGCAAATGCAGCTCAACATCGTAGAAGATTTTCCGCTCAGCCAGCGCGGTAGCGGGGGCTTCGGCAGCACAGGCAAGCACTAGAAACTGGGTGAGGGGTGATGGATGAGACAGCGATGCTACGCCGAGGTTTTACCCTTCTCCCTTACTCCTTCACTCTTCCCCGTTTTAATGCTCCAAATCCAGATCCATTTCCGTACTATCCCCCTTGCGCACCGATACCTTCTCGGTCACCATTTTGTAGCCCGTCAGTTTCACGCTGACGGTATGTATGCCGGGTTCAAGCTCTAGGCGTAGCGGTGACAGGCCGTAATACACGCCATCCAGAAAGACCTTGGCGCGTGCGGGATTGGTGTTGATCAGCAGCAGGCCGTTGGTGTCCGAGGCGTGGGGGGCATAGGTTGATGCCGACGGCGTAGCATAGTTGGCGGCAGCGGGCGCAAGTTGTACGGGAGCCGCGCTGGACGCTGCGGGCGTGACGCTCGGTGCAACCAGTACGGTCACGCCGGGGATGGCCTTGGTGCCCGGAGTCAGGTTAAACAGTTCGGGATGTACCACCATCAGGGTGGCGCTGATGGCGTCGGTGGTTTTCTGGGTGACGATGCCCAGTTCCTTGTGCAAGTATTTTGCTACGTCATCCTTGTTGTTGCCTGCTACGCCCGCGAAGCGATCCGTTTTTTCCACTACGATGGCGGACCATACGACTTTGTTGGTGGCGATTTCCTTTAATGTGGTTTCAACGGCAATAGATATTTCGTCGCGCACTTTGACATCGTAAGTCAGCTCTTTTACGACGCCGCTCAACTCGAATTGCGCGTTGCCGATTTCCGCTACGCTTACCTGAAATCCGGTTTCGTCCAGCGCCGCCTTCATCGCGCCGGTCACCATGTCTGCCACTTCCTGATCTACGACGATGTCTCTGCCGCTCATGCCGGACACATTCTCCGCGCCGGATCCGATCTTGCGCGGGTTGCCCATCTTGCGCTCATCCGCGTAGCGGTTGATGCGGATGCTGGCCGCATATTTCAGCAGCGGTCCGGTGTTGCTTTTCTTATGTTCCACCACGCTGACGGGGCCGTTGCCGCCAATCAGGCCACTCAGAGACGGCATGCCGATGTTTGAGCAGGCAGCCACGGATGCGGCTGCCAGAATAAGGGGAATTCGCCGCGCTAATCGTTTCATCGCATCTGTTCCGAAAATAATCGTTCGGCAAAGTATAGCAAGCAGAGGGGGAGAAACCTCGAAGTTATTTACGGATGGCGGTCAGAACTCGGCTTGCGCGCATGACCGCGTGCAGCCGCTTTGACCGGTAACAGATAACGCGCCAATTCGTTCAAGGCCGAGCGATAGACGTCCCGCTTGAATTCGATCACAGTATCCAGTTCGATCCAATAATCGATCCAGCGCCAAGCGTCGAACTCGGGATGTCCCGAGGCGCGCAAACTCACGTCGCAATCGCGCCCGACCAAACGCAGCAGGAACCAAATCTGCTTCTGGCCTTTGTAACTGCCGCGCCACTCGCGCTTCACCCAATGTTGCGGCACCTCGTAACGCATCCATTCGCGCGTGCGCCCCAGAATCCGGACATGGCTAGGCTGCAAGCCCACTTCTTCCTGCAATTCGCGATACATCGCCTGCTCCGGCGTTTCACCGTGCTGGATACCGCCTTGCGGAAACTGCCATGAATCCTGTCTGATGCGCTTGCCCCAGAACACTTGGTTATGGGCGTTAGTAATGATGATGCCGACATTGGGGCGGTAACCATCGCGGTCTACCATCTTCGCCACCTGTTCGGTAAATTTAATGGGACGGATTTTTTCACATTTCACGGCTTAATGAAAGCAGCTTTGCACAATCGGTGCAGCATAAGCGAGTCGTTCCCTGTAAAATCAGCGGCCTGATTTTTAGAACTGGCCAAACAAAATGCGCGTATCCAAATTTTTTATTTCGACCTTGAAAGAAGCCCCCTCCGAAGCCGAACTGGTCAGCCATCGTTTGATGCTGCGTGCGGGCTACATTAAGAAACTCTCTAGCGGCTTGTATACCTGGATGCCGCTTGGATTGCGCGTGTTGCGCAAAGTGGAAAATATCGTGCGCGAGGAAATGGATCGCAGCGGCGGCATCGAACTGCTGATGCCAGCCGTGCAGCCCGCCGAGCTGTGGCAGGAGACCGGGCGCTGGGAAGTATTCGGCCCGCAGATGCTGAAAATAAAAGATCGCCACGACAACCTGTTCTGCTTCGGCCCCACCCACGAGGAAGTGATCACCGACATCGCGCGGCGCGAGGTGAAGAGCTACCGCCAGTTGCCGCTGAATTTTTACCAGATACAGACCAAGTTTCGCGACGAGGTACGCCCGCGTTTCGGCGTGATGCGCGCACGCGAATTCATGATGAAAGACGCCTACTCCTTCCACAGCAGCTTCGACAGCTTGGAACAGACCTACCGCGTGATGTACGACACCTACAGCCGCATCTTCACCCGCTTGGGATTGCAATTCCGCGCCGTCGCAGCGGACACCGGCGCGATTGGTGGCAGCGGTTCGCACGAGTTTCACGTGCTGGCGGATTCAGGCGAAGATGGCTTGGCGTTTTGCCCGACTTCGGATTATGCGGCGAACGTGGAGTTGGCGGAGGCGGTTAAGCCTGCCGCGCCGCGCGGGGAGGCCAGCAAGCCGCTGGAGAAAGCGATTACTCCTGGGCAGAAGTCCATTGAGGAAGTTTCAAACTTCCTCAATGTCCCAACACATAAAGTACTTAAAACGCTTTTAATCAAAGTTACTCTTCCACCATCTGAATGGGTCGCCGCGCTAGATAAAATGAGAGGCGCTAGCGCGCAAGCAACAACACATTTCCATCTAATCCTGATTCGTGGAGATCATCAGCTTAATGAAATAAAACTCACCAACAAACTGAGAACGATTTGGACCAACATACAAGGCTTTGAATGGGCAACAGAAGAAGAAATAAAAGCACAACTTAGGTGTCGGCCTGGTTATATTGGCCCTCACGAACATGCCCACCTTACGATTATTGCGGATAAGTCAGTCGAAACGATGAGCGACTTTGTCTGCGGTGCAAATGAGGATGGCTACCATCTAACGGGATTTAACTGGGGGCGAGACTGGAAAGGTAATGACATCACGTTTGCAGACATTCGCAACGTCGTCGCAGGCGATCCATCTCCCGACGGCATGGGGCATCTCGAACTGTGCCGAGGCATCGAAGTCGGCCACATCTTTCAGTTGCGCACCAAGTATTCCGAGGCGCTGAACGCCACGTATCTGGATGAGAACGGAAAAGTACAAACCATGGAAATGGGCTGTTATGGCATTGGTGTTTCACGCATCGTCGCCGCCGCAATCGAGCAAAATTACGATGATCGCGGCATTACTCTGCCGGTAGCGATGGCCCCGTTTCAAGTCGCTATCGCGCCCATCGGTTTTGGAAAAAGCGAAGCCGTGCGCAATGCCGCCGAACAGCTTTACGCTGAACTTAGCGCGATGGGAAGCATCGAAGTTTTAATGGACGACCGCGACGAGCGCCCCGGCGTGATGTTCGCCGACTTGGAACTGATCGGTATTCCACACCGCATTGTGATCGGCGAACGCGGCTTGAAAGACGGCATGGTCGAATACAAGGGGCGGCGTGATGCGGAAGCGCAACAGGTGCCCTTGCAGGATATTGTGAAGCTCGTAAAATCGAAACTGTGAAACTGACACGTACCAAAATTCGGAAGCGTTTCGTTGTGCCGCTGCTGGCGGCAGGGGTGTTTTTTTCCGCTACGGCGTATGCCGGAAATCAGGCGGAAGAAGTACTTTCCGCCAGCGTGCGCGGCGTGCTGCAACGTGCGGTGTCGGATCGGGCTGCGCCCAAGCTGGCGTTCGCCTCGCAACAGGAAGCCGATCAGTGGCTAAGCGAAATGTCGCGCCGCATCGCCCGGCGCGTGCCGGATGCAGACTACCGCATGGATTTACTCAAGACCGTACATTACGAAGCCACCCGCGCCGGACTTGACCCGCAGATGGTGCTGGGGCTGATCGAAGTGGAAAGCGGTTTCCGCAAATATGCCGTGTCCGAAGCAGGCGCGCGCGGTTACATGCAGGTGATGCCGTTCTGGGTCAGGGAGATTGGAGCGAACGGGCAGAATTTATTTCACCTGAGTACCAACTTGCGTTACGGTTGCACCATTTTGCGCCACTATATCGACATGGAAAACGGCGATTTGTACCGCGCGCTGGGGCGCTACAACGGCAGCCTGGGCAGGCCGGAATATCCCAACATGGTACGCGCCGCCTGGCGCAAATACGGCGACTTTACTCGTCGCACCGCCGACTCCAGCAACCCTCGCTCCGGTTGAGTCCGAACGCTTTGTAGGTCGGGATTCATCCCGACAATTCGTTAATAACGTCGGGATAAATCCCGACCTACACAAGCCCCTCGGTAGCGTATGAACTTTTTTTGGTTAAAAGAACTTCCTCGAGCCGATAAATTCTTCCACGCTTTTGCGCGTGACGGTGCCCGATTGGGTGCTCACCGCCTTGCCGGTTTGGTCGAATAAATAGGAAGTCGGCAGCGCATTTACCGCGCCTATTTGCTTGGCAATCTTGTAGTCGCCCATCACGATCGGATAAGGCAGCGGATTGGTTTTGAGAAAATCCAGCACCACTTTGGTTGAGGGATATTCCATGGCAACGCCGATCACTATCAGGTCGTTGCCTTTGTGCGCTTTGTACAGTGCGGACAGTTCGGGGAGTTCTTCCAAGCAGGGCGCACACCAAGTCGCCCAGAAATTTACCAGCACCCATTTACCGCGATAATCCGCCAGATGATGGACGTGGCCTTGCGTGTCTTTCAGGGTGAAGTCTTGCGCCTGCGCTGCTGCCGCTAACACGAGCAGACAGACGGACAGCAGTGCGCGTAATCCCTGCATCAATGCGCGTCCTCTTCGTGCGATATTTCTTCAGCGTGGTCCTCAGCTTCTGCGTGGGCCGCCTTCGCACCATGCTCTGCGCTATGTGTGAGATACAGCGCCAACGCAATCAGCGCAATGCTTCCGCCCAGATAGAGCAGGTCTATCGGTGCGGTGAGTTTCATGTTCAACGCCTGCTCGAACAAGGTAACAATCAGGATCATGATGATCACTTTGGCCAGACGTGCCTTCAAGTCATCGAGGCTGCTGATCACCAGTATTTTGCTGGAAGCCCTATCGCCGTGCGCCTGATCGATGTCGCTGATGAACAGCTCGTACAGGCCGAGCGAAAAAATCAGCATCACCGTGGCCAGCAGGTAACCGTCCACCACTTCGACGATGTGCGTCACCGTGCTGTCGTGCAGCGCCTTGCGCGCCTCGGCGGCGAGATCGGGGTCGGCGTAATGCGTGATGTGAGCGACCAAGTACACCACG
>Ga0265327_10004905_pt1 | contig 11549 bp, 8 predicted proteins | sample 41621metaG_FD_202089 | JGI IMG/M metagenome (GOLD analysis project Ga0265327, IMG submission 202089) | Rhizosphere microbial communities from Carex aquatilis grown in University of Washington, Seatle, WA, United States - 4-16-21 metaG | ecosystem: Host-associated > Plants > Roots > Rhizosphere >...
GATGGAAATGTCCTTTTCACGCGGCTTGTTTACCGGCTGGTTCGGCGGCAATGACAACCAGAAACTCGTACACGCGCGCTTTGGCAAAAAACGTGGCGTATTTCTTGGCGAAGTGACCCGCGTCCTGCGCGATGGCGTACTGACCACCTTGGGCGCGCCGCTCAAGCCCGGTGACGGCGTGGTGTTCGATGCTGGCCGGCCCGAGGAAAAAGAGGAAGGAGGACGGGTCTATGAAATCCAGACCCCGAAATCCGGCAGCCGCACGGCGGAACTTCGTTTCGGCTACGGCGACATTGATTTTTCCCGCGTGCGCGTGGGCGACAAAATCTGGAAAACCAACGACCCCGAGCTCGACAAAAAATTACGCCAGAGCTTTGCCGGTGACGCCCCCAAATTTCAGCGTCCCATCACCCTGGAAGTGCATGGCCTGACCGGAAAACCACTGACTCTCATCGCATGTGATGAATTGGGCCATGTCGTCCAAGTGGAATCAACCATGCCTTTGTCCAAGGCGGAAAAGCTGCCGTTGACTGAAGAAAAATTGCGCGATCAACTAGGCCGGCTCGGTGGCACGCCGTTCGTGCTGGGCGAATTGAAAAATCTCCTCGCGGGCGAAGTGATGCTGCCGGTGAGCGAATTGAACCGCCTCCGGCGCGAAGTCGTGACGGAATTGGAAAAACTCCGCACGGCACCCAAGCGCTGGCAATTGACGCCCTCCACCAGTGGCTCGCCGCAAACTGGTAGCGCCGCCGCCGGTTCCCCGCCGCCCGCCAGCACCGTGAGCAATCTCATTGTGCTGGTCCGCAACCTCGCCCAGCTTGAGGCCGCTTTAAAGTGCGGTGTCATGACCGTTTATTGCGAGTTTGAAGACCCAAAAAAATATCGCGAGGCCGTGACCCAGTTTCACACCGCTTACGGCTGCCAAGTCGGCGCAGGAGATCGCAAGCCGGAGATTTTCGTTGCGCCGCCACGCATTTTTAAACCGGGCGATGAATGGATTCTCAAACAGGTCCGCTCCTGCAACGCCGATGGCTATCTGGTGCGCAACTACGACCATCTGCAATATTTTGCCGATTGCCGCCGCGTCGGGGATTTTTCCCTGAACGTGGCCAATCATATGACGGCGGATTATTTCAAAAATCAATTCGGCCTCGAACGCGTCACCGCCAGTTACGATTTGAATGCAGCCCAGCTCGACGCCTTGTTGCAAGCCGCGCCGCCGGCATGGTTCGAAATCACCATTCACCAGCACATGCCCATGTTTCACATGGAGCACTGTGTTTTCTGCGCGTTCCTGTCCAGCGGCAAGGACTATCATGACTGCGGCCGCCCCTGCGACACGCACGACGTGCGCTTGCGCGATCGCGTGGGCGCGGAGCATCCCCTCAAGGCTGACGCCGGCTGCCGCAACACCGTCTTCAATTCGCAGGCACAAACCGGCGCGGAGTTTGTGGCCCGGCTGCTGGCGCTGGGCGTCCGCCATTTCCGGATGGAATTTCTGAATGAAACGCCGGATGAAGTCCTGCGCACCATCACCAAATATCGCCAGTTGCTGCGCGATGAAATTTCCGGCACGCAGCTCTGGCGCGAACTCAAGCTCTTCAACCAGCTCGGCGTTACCCGCGGCCAGATGGGCAAATAACACATGTTGGACGAATCTCCATTGGAAGCGCGGTTCGTGGTCTGGCGCTGCGACCATTGCCGCAACAAAATCGAGTTCGACGCGGTTCAACTGGCCGGCCGCAAAATGTGCTTCGTGCCCTGCCCGCACTGCGGAAAAGAAACCAGCCTCCAGGAACCCACACCGCCGCCTCGCCTTGTTCCCGACGAAGGCTGGTCGCTGCCCATCATAGCCGAAACCGAAATCGACGCCGATATCCCGGCCGCGCCCGAGCCTGCAATCATTGCCGAAACGCCTCCAGCAATAACTGTCCCTGAGGAAAAATCGTCAGCTCCAGAAATTCCTCCACCCATTCCCGTCGCACCGGTTGTTGCACCCGCAGCTAAGACCCTCACACAACCCATTGCTCCGCCAATTGAGGCAGCATCGCCACCGCCACCGTTGATTTTGTTGGATGAAGCCATCAGCCAAGCACCTGAAGTCGCGTTGCCGCCCGTCATTCCTCCAATAACCAAACCAGAGCCCGTAGCAGTTGAGCCTGCGCCAGAACTGCCACAGCCCAAAATTGTGGAGCCAGAAAAACCGGCACCGGAAACCGCTCCGCCCACACCGGCCCCGGCTCCTGTCGCCGTCTCAGAACCGCCCGTTTCACAAACACCCATTTCACAGCCTCCGGCAGTTGAGCCGCCTAAGCTCCAAGCGCCGCTCGATGTTCCACCAACGCCGCCGTCAGTTTTCGAGCCGGTGCCCGAGATTATTGCTCCTCCCGTGGCGAAGGAACCAGAGCTCGTTGCCCCAACACCTGAGCCCCAGCCGACACCAGCCCCGGTATTCACGCCGTTGGTGGAAATCAAATCGCTGGAAGCAAAGCCCGCAGAAGTTGTCTCCGAATCCAAACCGCCGCCAGCCATACCAGAAGTAAAACCGGTTACGCCGTCTTCGGAACCAACTCCAGTCCTCGCCCCCGCTCAAACCAGCGAGCCGGCCCCGAAACCGATCACGTCCAAACGTCCGCCGCTGGTGCCCAAACCCATCACCATCACGCTGCCGCCGGACCCGCCACCGCCCACCCATACCCGCGCTCCCGTGGATGTCCGCTGGCTCACTGATTTAGGCGTCGTATATTTCCGGCAGCACCAATACGGCGAGGCGTACTTATGTTTCAGCCGCGCGGCGGAACAAGGTTTTGCTGCCGCCCAATTTTGTCTGGCCGTATGTTACTTTAATGGTCACGGCACGGAGCGGGACGAAGCCGCGGCGGTGCCGTGGTTGCAACAAGCCGCCGCCCGTGGCGATGCCAACGCCGAGTTCACGCTCAGCCTGGCCTATCGCTTCGGCAAGGGCGTCGCACCCGATGCCACCTTGGCCGCGCAATGGCTCAAGCTGGCGGCTGACCACGGTCACGCTGAAGCCATCCGCTTGGTGGGCGAACCAAAACCGGAAACTAAAATGCCGGCACAACCTTTGACGCCCCCCGCTTCCCGGCCCACACCTCCGCCAATACCGGCAACGGCTGCGTCAGAAAAGAGCCTCGAGAAAAGCTTGGTTAAGCCGCGCCAGGATTTGCAACGGCTTATCCTCGGCCTGTTCAAGAAAAAATAAGCTGCCGTTCACCGCCAGCGCGCCCCAAGCGAACAATCAGGGCAGCAGTTTAATCCGGTAAAACCCTTGCGGCGCACCAGCCGGCGGCGCATCGGTGAAGTTAAAGTACATTTGCGGCGGCGCAGCGTAGTTGGAGCCGGCCGGCAAATTGCTCCAGGTGCCGTTTAGCGAGGTGGAAAACTGCACCTGATAATCCCGTCCGGGCATCACGGCAAAATTCAAGCTGCGTCCCGTGCCAAGGTTTTGCGTTGCGGATAATATTTTGAACCCACGCGCCGGATCGCACAAATCCAGCGTGCCGTTGCCATACGAATCGCGCAACGCCGACACTGGCAGCATCAGGAACTCATTCGTATCAATGTTCGGGCCGGAACCGGGCGGACACTCGGCGGCCAACGTGCCGCCATCGGCCGTTTGATAGGCTGCGGCGCAGAGATACAAGTTGGTCGGCATGGAACCAAATGCGGCTACGAGGTCGAGCGTGCCTGCCATCGCGCCGCTATTGGTGAAAGCTTTTCCGCACGGCCAATTCGTTGAGGCATTGTTCACAAACCAGCTCACATAAGTTCCCTGGCTTTCACCCGCCAGAAACGGCTTGGTAGCGGCCACGGCATTGCTCCCCCATTTCGCCCATGGCGCAGGCGTCGTCGCAGCCGGCAACAACTGGTCGCTGACGAAAATAAAATGATCGTTCGAGCCATTGGTGCCCGGAGACCAGGTGGCCACATAAAGAGTTGTGCCCCGCACCGCGCCGTACAACACCATGCCGCTGCTGGCCAAGAGATACCCCGGATAATCAAAATTACCATCCAGCACAAACGGCGGCAGATTGGTGGGCATGGCCAACGTATTCGTGCAAACCGTCGAACTGGCCGTCGAACTGCCCACCATGTTTGTTGCCGCCACCGTGTAGCAATGCAATGAATTAGGTGTGAGCCCAGTATCGGCATAGTTGGTCACCGAAACAAAACCCGCCGCCGAACCGTCGCGGCTCACCACATATCCCGTGGCTGCGGATGATGCGAACCAGTTCAAATTAATCTGATTCGTTTTTGCCGCCGCGACCGTCAAGCCAGCGGGAACAGCCGGCACTTGAATCGTCACGCATTGCGATACAGAAGCGGCGGAATTGCCGATGCTATTCGTGGCCACCACGGTGTAACAATACGTCGCATTCAATGACAATCCCGTGTCTGGGTAACTGGTCCCGTTGTTGGTGATAATCGGCGTGCCGTCGCGGCTGAGAATGTAACCCAACGCGCCGCCCGAGGCCGTCCACGACACATTAATTTGGCTCGCGCCCGCAATCGCGGCGGTCAACGAAGCTGGCGGCGCAGGCGGTTGGGGCGTAGCGTTCGCCGTGACGGCAAAATTCCAGTTATTGCCGCTATTGTTATCCCATGTGCTCGATCCATTGTTAAACACACAGTTCAAAATGGTCGCATTCGTCGGAATGTTGACCGTGTACTGCCACCAATTCGACGCAGCATTGAAAGTCATTGCGGCATCTGGCGACACCACCGGGTTCCAGCCGTTCCAGCCGAGATGAAGATAAACTGGACTGGCGCTAGCAAGACCGCGACCCGTGGCAACGTATTGAATCGTGACGGAATTTCCTGCTGTAGGATTGACGGGCGAGAGGCTCACTGGCCCGCCCGTACTGCCGCCCGTGGTCGTGCCACTACCCACGCCGACGTAAACGTGCTGGATGGGTGAGTTATAAGTATTGCCGTGAGCATCGGTGGCACTGACGTAGTAATCAACGTAAGCGTTGGTGATGCCGGTTACCTTGGCATAATAATAATCAGCAATGTACTGGGGCGTAAAACCGCTCGAATCCAACGTGATACGCTGCGTCATGCCGTTGGTCTGCCACAGCCCTGCCAGCGGACCGCCGGTGTAGGTTTTAAACTGGTCACTTGTGGGCGGGTTCGTGCCATTCACGCGCAAAAGCAAGCTCACATTGGTAATGCCCGAAACATCATAGGCATAAGTCCAAACCCAAAAATCAGAATTGGGTTCGGTGACGGTTTTGTAGCCGTATTGCACGCCAAAATTCACACCGCCGGGATTCCACGGATGACGTTGCGGCAAAAACACCGTCGGGGGCGTGGTGTCGGCACTCGGATTGCCATTTAAGATCGCATCCACATTTCGCACGGCGTTGGACTGCGCGACAATGGCGCGGAGACATTCGTCATCATGACAACCGTAATAGACAAAGCCGCTGTCCAAGCTGCCGAGATAATAATGCCAGCCCAACTCCACGGCATTTGGCGTGGTGGCATAGCTGCCTGGGTCGCGCACCTGGTCAATGCGCGGTGTGATACCGGCAATTTGCTGGGCAGTTTTAACGCGGTTTTCGGTGGCAATAATCACGCGCCAGTTGTCGCCCTTGTCCGTCACACCCAAACTCGGGTCCACCACATTCACACCGTTGCTCGAATAACTCGGCGGCCAGTTCCAGTTGATGAAACTGGGCGAGCCCATGTCGCCATCCGCAAACACCCAGCCACCGTCTTCCACGTGAATAATGTCATTCGCACTGGGAGGAAAATCGGCCATGAACTGCTCAATGGTCGTTGGCTCATAGCCGTCACTCGCGGCCTCATTGGCCATCTGGCCAACCCATTGCTGGTAATAACTGGAGCCGCCGCTCCAGGCGTTATCGCCATCGTGCGCGCACAATACGAGTGCCGGTTTGCTTGGATCATTCCGCGCCGCCAAAGGCGCAATCAACCCCAAATCCCACGTACTGTAACTGTCTTTCCAACCAAACACCTGGTCGCTCGGCGCAACGATAATGGTGCTGGCATTCCCGGTATTGGGATCCACGTAACGCGCAATGTGCAATTGAAAACCAAACGGCATGACTTGCGTGGGCGAACAACCGCGGTCAATGGACGTGCGCTGGAAATTGCCGACGCCCTGCGGCGGATTAATCTGATCTGCCAGGTTGGGCAAGTCACACATTTCGCCGCCGCCGCCGGTAACGATGGGCATGTCCGGACAAGTGCGGGAAAGATGATTATTGGCCACCACCGTCCAGGCAACGCCCACCTTGTTCAGTATGGGAATCATGTGTTCCGAGAAACACGTTTCCGCCGGAAAATAACCGCGTGAGAGCGGCACGTTGGTGCCCCAAAATAGTTGCATCTGACGCTGGTGAATTCTCAATTCCATTTCCAGCGTTTCGTCGCTAACCAGCGGCGCGAGCGCGTGATGATATGTAAAATTGACGAGGTCCATGCGCGGTTTGCCGCCACTGGTCGTCCAAGTGCGGGCGGCGGCGTTGCCATTGTTCCAGCCGCTGCCATACCCGAGTTGACCGGCGACCGCCAGGCTCTGGACATTTTCCATGAGCGCACCGGAATAGTTTACTTGTGCGCCGGCATTCGGATACCCCAACAAACCGTATACCGTGCCACTCGGTTCACCTTGATACGCATTCACCCGGTCAGCCTCGCCAAAAACCTTGGTCAACGAAGTATCATCCGGATGCGCGTTGCCAAGCTGGATGGTATCCCAGGCATTTTGATAATGGTCAGCGGCGTGATTGTTGGGAGCGCGGTCAGGCCAATAAATGGGTTGGTGCAAATGCCAGAGCCAGGTCGTGTGAACATTCGTATTCGCGGCCCAAAGCGAAACTGGTAACAAGCCTCCAAGACAAAATACAAAACGGAGCAACGAATTCATGGGTGGGTGGTCGGATGATTAAATTTAACCCGTTTAAATCCAAAAGCTACCGCATGAAGATGCGATGCCCGTATCAGCTGTTTGCAGAGCAGTGGGAAAATTTGAAAATGGTGAGTTGCTTGTCTAAAAGGGCGCTGGGAAAAGGGATCGGTGAAAGGGTCATGGGTTCGGCATGCTTCTTCGTACCGCGGCGGCGTATTTGCCGCAGGACGGCCAAGGGGGGCCGGGATCAAATTTGGTGCGGGGTGTATCCAATTGCTCCATGTCCGTTAGGGCGTGTCGCAGGGGGCCTGAAGCGTCACGAGGCGAGCGGGGCGGAGGGGGGCTCAATGGACCGTACGCAAGGTTCAGCGCCGTTAGGCGCGGCATATTTGTAGGATCGCGTTGGGATTCATTCATGAGCTCTGTAGGAGCGACATTGGTCGTGGATCGGTCGGCGCTTTCTCCCGCCCCGACAGGGCGGGGATTATTCGCGGGGCCGTGTACCCAGGGCAGTCGCTCCTGGCCTGAACGGCTCGGGGCTCCAACCCTGGGCTGTAATCTCTCGGGCCTTCAGCCCGAGGCGCGGCGTGTGCGCGAAGCGCCAGCCCCCCGGTATATGCAATTCATTTGAGCCCGAGGCGCGGGCGGTTTGACAAATCACCGGCGGGGCCGCTAATGTTCGGTCGCGGGTCGACGCTGGTAGGCATTCTTTAGCGAGTTGATGAATAGTATCAATAAATTTATATATGGGGCGATCACCATAGCTGTGGCAGTGGTGGTAATGTTGTTTTTTAAATATGATTCAAATGAGTACTATCCGGTCAAATTGTTTGCCGCTTGCCCGCATTTGCCTGTTTCCAAAAGTGAAGAATCAAATGGCGTAATTGTCAAAGTGGAGCTAAGCCAGAGTCAAGCGGGCGATGTTCTTGGCTGGTATGCCCGCCGGGGGGTTAGCCTGGCCAGAGATAGCGTGCAAACCAATGGGTACGGCCCAGACGGAATCTCCTTTATGATATCGGGAACCAATCAGGTGCTGAGATTGACCGTTTCGCAATGGAAAGATTTTTAGTTGAATTACCGCCGCCGCCTGACCCATGAAAAATAAGTCAAATACTCTGAGGTTGGTTGGCTGGCTGGGTATTCTTTGCCTTGGCATAAGCGTGGGCATTGGGGTGGTGGCGGTTTACCGCTGTTTGTTGCCAGGGTGGCTCGTAAATGCCCGCGCACGCGCGCATCAGGAGGCAGCGGTTGCTAACGGGATGCGTGCCTTGCACCATTGCCTCGATGATGTTTCGTTCATGAATCCCCGTGCTTTTGCCAGCGCCATTGGCCCCGGGATCCATACCAATGTTTTGAACCTGCCGCCGGTGCTGTTGACGAATTTTGATTATACTTCAAACGATATTTCGCATTTATTTTTGGATCAATGGCAGCGGCCTTACGTGGTGGCCATAACGCCGCTTCCAGGGCCCACGACAAATATTCTTTGGTTTGATGTCCGGGTGTGGAGCTGTGGCGCTAACGGCCTCGACGATGACATGAACGGCGACGATTTGGGCGGTGAACTTTACGCGGAGCAACCTAGGTTGAAAGTGGATATGCCTTTGCCGTGACGTCCGGCTAAACCGTACTTGCCGCCATCCAATGATTCAACAGGTTGCCTCATGAAAAATAAGTTAAACATTCCGAGGCTGGTTGCCTGGCTGGGCATTATTTGCGTGGCCAGCGGGTGGTTCTATTTACAAATGTCAAAGGTCGCCCGAGCGCCCAGGTACGTGCCGGGGGGATGCATGATTCGATTGCACCTGATCGATACGGCCAAGGAGGAATGGGCGTTGGAACATCACCAGGCTACCAATGCGCTGCCGACGTGGGATGACGTGCGGCCTTACCTGCCGGAGCACTGGGATTTTATGTCGAATGGCATTCCCTATTGTTCCGGCGGCGGGCGATACACGCTGGGGGCCGTGGGAGCACCAGCCACGTGTTCGGTGGGCGGCCTGGGGCATTCGTATTCGCCGTGATGAAACGACCATTTCAAAATTACGGGGGGAAAGTCAGGGAATAACGCGCAATCGCCGGACGACATGGACGCGTCTGCCCGAGCGGGGCGCGGCTTTGCCGAACTCAAAAACTCCGTGGCCAGGGCCGCGTCGATCCCTAAAATCATCAAGTTGTTATGAAAGCAAAAAATGAGCTGAACGAGGTTGCGATAGATGGGCGGACGCCGCTCATGGCGGCAGCGGCGGAAGGCTCACTGGCCGCAGTCGAAAAATTGGTGCAAAACGGCGCGTCAGTTCACGTCACTGGCCACCGCCAAATGACGCCATTGCATGAAGCAGCTGCAAATGGCGAACCCTTGGTTGTAAATTACCTGTTGTCCCTTGGGGCGAAGGTCGATGCTAAGACAAGCGATGGCGCAACTCCGCTGATGTGCGCGGCAGCATGGGGTAATTTGGAAGTTGCCAAGCTGCTATTGGCACATGGCGCGGACCGTACGAAAATTGATAGTCGTGGTGCAACCGCAGCAGACATTGCACATGAAAAAGGTGAGGAAAACACCGCGGAGTTGATTAATTCATATCCCGATCCGAACCCACCCGCCAGCGCACCTCGATGATTTGGCGGCGACGCTGTTAGCCATGAACAAGCACGATCACTCCAAGACGGAAGCGCTCGCCATAGCGGGACGCAGCGTTTACGCCGCTTCATCTACCTAACGCATGGGCGACCGCTCCACGGGCGCCGCGAGGGTGGCAAGACTGACGCAAAGCCTAAGCGGCGCGCGCAGAGCGACGCGCCCTACCCTCCCCCGTTTTAATCCGTGCCCATCGGTGGAATCCGTGTCGTTGGCTGGCCGTGGATTGGCGAAGCGTTCTCCCGCCCCTACAGGGCGGGGATTATTTGCGGGGCCGTGTACCCAGGGCAGAGCCCTGGGCTGTAATCTTTCGGGCCTTCAGCCCGAGGCAAGGGCGGTCACCAAGCGGCGGTATTGCAGCAGGCCAACCGCAGCAAATGTTAGAGACGCGCTTGCCAGCACGGGGCGCGGCGTTTACGCCGCTTCAATTGACTAACCGCCTGATGCGTCCAAATAAATTTCACCGCGTCGTGTTATCGCATGTTAAAGCGGTGCTGAAGCACCGCACTCCAGACGCTTCGCGAAGCTCGGGGACGTTGAACTGGGTGCCGAGCGCCGTTAGGCGCGGCATATTTGTAGTTACGCCTCTCCCTCAAAAAAGTCTGAGCCCCAGCGGGGCGACATATTTTAACCGAGCTTAAGCCCCGCACCGGCATACCAATAAATAATGGGCCGCGGCACCTTGCCGCCCGCGCCTACGGAGCTGGTGAATTAAGGGCAACGCGATACTACAAAGATCACGCACCTACGGTGCTCACCGGTGGATTTGAAAATCTCTGTCGCCCCGACAGGGCGGGGATTATTCGCGGGGCCGTGTACCCAGGGCAGAGCCCTGGGTTGTAATCTTTCGGGCCTTCAGCCCGAGGTGCGGCGTGTGCGGGAAGCGTCAGCCCCCGGTATATGCAATTCATTTGAGCCCGAGGCGCGTACAGTTTGACAAAGGTCGCACGAGGGCGCTAAAGTTCCCACGCGGGAAATTGTTTGTTTGGCAGACCGCTAAACGCGAACGGCGGGCCGCAGCACAATTATATTGGCCGGCGCTGCCCAGGGCCGGCGGATTCAGAAGCTGGTGATCGACCAGTTCCTTCACCGGATTTTTATTAAGTTAACCTCAAATTAAAGCATACCAATCCATGAATTTCCGCACCCACTGGCCACGTATGACGCTGGCCACCGCCATAATCTTATGTGTGGTCTGCATTAATTTGTTCCGCGGCGGCTGCGAAAATGGAGACGACGATTCAGTAATGCAGGTGGTTCCAATCATTTATCAGGCCACGAATTCGCCCGAGGCACAACCTTATCTTGCCGAGTTTATCGCGGCGACCAACGAACCGGTTCAACTGCCGGTGCCACTGGCAGAAATGCCAACGAACGTGCAAACGGCAAAGATCGAGGCACCAGATCATAACGTAGCGCTTTCGCTTTGGGCCGTGCTGGCGCACAGCCGCGAACATTATTACGATAATCAAAAAATTTATGTCTATGCAGACACAACTCGATCATGGAAGGAGATATCGGCGCTTGAAAAGTGGCAGCTTGAAAGCGTGTTCATTTTCTCCAATGCGCCTGATGGAGGAATTTTTCTGCTGGCCGATATGGCACAAACGTTATGGGCATATAATCCCACGAATGATACCCGGCGGCGCATCTGTGGTGGAGATTTCTGCAAACCTTCTCCGGACCACTCAAAACTAGCCTTTTGGCGAACCGATGGGTCGGGATTTTATAGCATACATGTATTGGATATCGCTTCGGGTAAGATTGCTAACGTGATTTCACTGCGGGAGCATGATCCAGGGTCAGGCACCTCTTGGAATTTGGCCTGGTCCAAGGATTCGAAGGTATTGCGGATCGTAGGTTCCTGCTCGGGTTTTCGCCGTTACTGGAGAAGTGGCCGTATCAACCTCAACTTAATGTATTTGTTGAACGAAAAAAAGATGTTCGAAATACCGGGCATTGCCAGCCCGTATTAATTTTCCCGTGCCCTTTGCTCGCGGTCAGCATGTG
>Ga0265327_10004906_pt1 | contig 11548 bp, 13 predicted proteins | sample 41621metaG_FD_202089 | JGI IMG/M metagenome (GOLD analysis project Ga0265327, IMG submission 202089) | Rhizosphere microbial communities from Carex aquatilis grown in University of Washington, Seatle, WA, United States - 4-16-21 metaG | ecosystem: Host-associated > Plants > Roots > Rhizosphere...
CTGGTTTAGGGAGCGCCGGACATGCGCCGCGTCGCCGTCACCGGTATCGGAATCGTCTCCTCCATCGGCAACAACGCCAACGAGGTGCTGGCCTCGCTGCGCGAGGCCAGGTCGGGCATCGTGTTCGCGCCCAGATACGCCGAGCTGAACTTCAAGTGCCAGGTGCACGGCATGCCTCAGATCGACTGGGAGGCCGCCGTCGACCGCCGGGCCGCGCGCTTCCTGGCCCCCGGCACCGCCTACGCCCACATCGCCATGGACCAGGCCATCGCCGACTCGGGCCTGACGCCCGAGGAAGTGTCCAACGAGCGCACCGGCATCATCGTCGGCGAGGGCGGCCCCTCGACCAGCGCCATTGTCACCGCCGCCGACATCACCCGCGACAAGGGCCCGCGCCGCGTCGGCCCCTTCGCCGTGCCCAAGGCTATGTGTTCGGGCCCTTCGGCGGCCCTGGCGACCTGGTTCAAGATCAAGGGCGTCAACTTCTCGATCTCCTCGGCCTGCGCCACCTCGACCCACTGCATCGGCGCGGCGGCCGAGCAGATCATCATGGGCAAGCAGGACGTGGTCTTCGCCGGCGGCTGCGAGGAGCTGGACTGGAGCCTGTCGAACCTGTTCGACGCCATGGGCGCCATGTCGACTGGCTACAACGCCACGCCGGCCAAGGCCTCGCGCCCCTACGATAAGGACCGCGACGGTTTCGTCATCGCCGGCGGCGGCGCGGTCCTGGTGATCGAGGAGATGGAGCGGGCCAAGGCCCGCGGCGCCAAGATCTACGCCGAGATCGTCGGCTACGCCGCCAATTCCGACGGCTACGACATGGTCGCTCCCTCCGGCGAGGGCGCGGCCCGATGCATGCGCGTCGCGATGAGCGGCATGGACGGCAAGGGCCTGCCCGGCCCGATCGGGTACCTCAACACCCACGGCACCGGCACGCCGGTGGGCGACTCCAAGGAGATGGAGGCTGTACGCGCCGTGTTTGGCGACAAGGCCCCGCTGATCTCCTCGACCAAGGCCCTGACCGGCCACAGCCTCGGCGCCGCCGGAGCCCAGGAGGCGGTCTACTGCATCCTGATGATGCAGAACGGCTTCGTCGCCGAAAGCGCCAACATCGACGAGATCGACCCGGCCTTCGCCGACATGCCGATCGCTCGCCAGCGCGTCGACAAGAGCGTGGACGTGGTCATGTCCAACAGCTTCGGCTTCGGCGGGACCAACGGCTGCCTGGTGATGGCGCGGGCGGGCTGAGCCGCGCGGATCATCGCGCCGCGGACTTGTCGCCGAGCATCAGGGGCAGGGTCATGACCATGATCCACAGGTCCAGCCACACCGATTGCCGCTCGATGTAGCTGAGGTCCAGCATCACCCGGCGGCGCAGGGACTCCGCGTCGTCCACCGGTCCGCGCGAGCCGTTGATCGCTGCAAGGCCCGTGAGGCCAGGCTTCATGCGGTGGCGGTGGCTATAGCTGTTGACCAGGCTGGCGGCGTTGGCCCCGCCGCTCTTCATGCCAACCGCGTGCGGCCGCGGGCCGACTAGAGACATCTCGCCCCGGAGCACATTGATCAGCTGGGGCAGCTCGTCGAGGCTGGTCTTGCGGATGAACTTGCCCACGCGGGTGATGCGGTCGTCGTCCTTGGTCACCTGGCGCGCGGCGGTGGCGTCGGCGCATTCGTGCCGCATCGAGCGGAACTTCAGCACCCAGATTTCCTCGTTGTTGAAGCCGTGCCGCTTCTGGCGGAAGAACACCGGCCCGGGGGAATCCAGCCTCACCGCCAGGGCGACCAGCAGACCGATGGGCAGGGCCGCCAGCAGGCCGAGGCTGCCGATGATGATGTCCTGGGCCCGCTTGGCCGCGGCTCTGCGGGCCACCATGCGGCGGCCGCCCATGCGGGCCATGTTCAGCGCGCCGATCTGGCCGGAGGCGCCGTCGCCAGCCTGCTCGACCGCCAAGGCGATCTCGTGGGGCAGGCCCGACAGCCGTTCGAGCAGCTGCGCCACGCGCTGGGCGGCGCCTTGAGGCACGGTGATGACGATGCGTTCGATCGAGGCCAGGGCGCGGTGCTCCAGCAACTCGTCCACGGGCCCCAGCACCGGCACGCCGAGGATCTCCTTGGGCGCGCGCTTGTGGCGGTCGTCGAAGATGCCGATGACGTTGGCCTCGCCGGCGCCCTTGCCGTTGAGCAGCTCCAGGATCAGGGCGCGGGCGACCGGAGTGGCGCCGATGATCGCGATGTTGGGCGTGAGCAGGCCCTTCTCCCGCCAGCGGGCCATCAGCACGTACCAGACCGCGTGCAGGGCCACGATCGCGCTGGTGGCCAGGCCGACGGAGGATAGGTCGAAGGCCGGAACTGCGGCTCCGACCAGGGCCTTGCCTGCAGCGAACAGGCAGACAGGGACCGCTGCGCCGACCACCCAGGTCATCGACAGCGACGGCAGCAGCCGTTCGCCGCGCGGGAAGCGGAAGGCCCCGGCCCAGCGCAGGCCGAGGATGATCAGGACCGGCGCCAGCAGCGCGAGGGCCTCGCCCCAGGCGGTCCGCACCTGCGGGGAGTCCAATACCAGGCCGTACAGCACCAGGGCGTCGATGCCCTGGAACACATTGCACGCCGTTTCGGAGCTGAGCCGCTGGCGCGCCGACGCCAGGGTCGGCGGGCGCAGGGGCCGGCGCACGCGCTCAGGGGCGGCGAAACCTGCGGAAAGGGGGGACTCGATACAGTCAGCCAAGCGCGGGCCTCATTCAGACCCTGCTGTTATGGCGAGCGACGCCTTCCTTTGCGTTAATGGCCGGCGGTTTTGCGCGCCCTACGCCCCTCGCGCGTACTGGTTGAACCACTCGATGGTGCGGGCCCAGGCCTGGGGCGCGGTGACCTTGTTGTAGCGCTCGGGCGTGGCGTCGTTGAAGAAGCCGTGCACCGACTCCGGCCACAGGTGGCCCTCGTATCGGATGTTGTTCTTCTTCAGCTCCGCTTCCTGGGCCGGATAGCCGCCGGACAGGTTCTTATCGAGCGCCCCGTGGTTGATCAGGATCGCAGCCTTGATCTTGGGGACCTCGGCCGGCGCTGTGGGCTGGCCATAGAACGGCGCGGCGGCGGCCAGATCAGGTCCCATCACAGCCGCCAGGGTGTTGGCCACCCCGCCGCCGTAGCAGAAGCCGGTGGCGCAGACCTTGCCGGTGGCGTCCGGGCGGCCCTTCAGCCACCTGGCGGCGGCCTCCCAGTCCTTCATCAGCTTGGCCTTGTCGATCTTGTTGAACATCTGGCCGCCCTTGTAGTCGTCGCCGGGATAGCCGCCGGCCGAGGTCAGGGCGTCCGGCGCGAAGGCCATGAAGTTCTCCAGGGCGAACCGGCGGGCCACGTCCTCGGTGTGCGGGTTGAGGCCGCGGTTCTCGTGCACCACCAGCACCGCCGGCAGCTTGGCCGGGGTTGCGTCGCGGGTGTCGGCGCTGGCCGGGCGCACGAAATAGCCGCGGATCGAGCCGTTGCCGTCGGGCGAGGGCACGGTGACGTAGGTCGCCTTGATGCGTTCGTCGTCCTTCCTGATCTGCTGGCCCAGTGCATAGTTCGGCATCAAGGCGTCGGCCAGTGCCCCGGCGGTCAGGCCGAAGGCGGCGAACCGCTTGAGCCCATCCATGAACGAGCGGCGGCTGATCTCGCCGTGAATGAACTGGGTGTACAGGTCCACGGCCTCGGCCGGGATACGTTTGCGTTCCTGATCCATGGTGGGCTCCTCCCGCTGACACGTCAGCTAATCACCGCAAGCCTAGTCCCAGCAAGGGACTGGCGCTCATCGGGATGATCTGAAAGGTTCTTCCCAAATCTTGGGGAAAACCATGTCGATCCGCACCCAGGCGCTTGTCGCCACGCTCGTTCTCGCCGCCGCGCCGGCCCTGGCCCAGCCGCCCGCCGCTCCCCCGCCCCTGGCCCTGGCCACGCCAAACCCCAGCTATGTGACCATCGTCATGGAGCAGGACGTCGCCCGCCCCGCCGCGGAAGTGTGGAGCAAGATCGGCAAGTATTGCGACATCGCCGCCTGGTCGGCGAACCTCAAGTGCGAGCTGAAGGGCGAGGACGGCAAGGTCGGCGCGGTGCGCATCCTCAACGGCTCGACCATCGAGGTCCTGGTGGCGCGGACCGACCTTTCCTACACCTACACGCAGCCCGTGCGGGTCGGTCAGGTCTACAACCTCTACCATGGCACGCTGGAGGCCAAGCCGGTCTCGGCCACCGCCTCCAAGCTGATCTACACCCTGATCCTCGACAATTCGATGCTGGCAGACGAGGCCGCGCGCAAGGCCGACGTCGACCGCCGCCGCGCGCGCTTCACCCAGGCTCTGAAGGACATGAAGACCCTGGCCGAAGGCGGCAAGCTGGCGCCGCCGCCGGCGCGCTGACCGGACCGGCGGTTCAGCCGCCTGGCGCCGGCGCTGACTCCTCGCTGTAGATGCGCCAGCGCACGGGAATGGTCACCGTGGCTCCCGCCACAGACTCGCCCTGGAGATTCTTCGCGGGCATCCTGTACTTGCCGGCCAGCCCCAGGGTCGCCCTGCCGAACCCGGCGTTCTTGGGGCTCTCCGACAGGATCTTGCAGCCGGTCAGGCCGCCGTCGGCCTTGAGCTTGCACTGCATCGTCGCGTCGCCGTTCCAGAGCAGGTGCACGGCGTCCTTCGGATATTCAAAGCCCATCTCGTCGTAGGTCGGCGTCCGCAGCCAATGCAGGCCTTCAAGGCTCGGCTCGGCCTTGGGCGCGGCCACATCGACCGCAGCGGGCGCGTCGCTCGGGGCCGCCCGGGCCGCGGCGCACAGCGCCAGCAGGCCAAGGCCGGCGCAGATGGCCGGCATTGATCGCCGCATGGCGGACCCCCGTGACCTAGCCGATGTTCATCAGCTCCTTGCCGTCGGACAGCATCACCTTCTGGTAGGTGCCGCCCTTGGAGCCGTCCTTCAGCGGGTGATAGCTCACCGTCACCTTGTCGCCCGGCTTCAGCGTGGACTTGCTCCAGCCGCGGCGGCCCAGGTAGTTCGGGCTCATGCCCTCGAAGCCGTAACGCTCCGTGACGCCCTTGTCGTTGGCCACCTGCAGCCAGATGAAGGTGTGGGGATTGGTCCAGTCGAACTGCTCGACCGTGCCCGTCACCGTCTTCGACGCCTGGAAGTCGAACATGGCGAAGGAGTGGTGGGCGAGGGCCGGAGCGGCGGCGCCGGCGACGAGAGCCAGGGCGGCGAACGCGGTGGTCAGACGAGCCTTCATGGAGGTCTCCTAGGGATTTTTCTTGAGTTCGAGGTTGAGTCCGGCCTTGCCGTTCTCGAACGAATTGCGGTTGTTCTGCTCGCAGACGTACTCCGCGAGACTGTATTCCGGGTGGCGAGCGTAGCGCGCGTTGGTTTCCCACGGTTTGGCGAGAACGCCGGGATCCTCGATGGTGGTCTTGACCTCCAGCATGTTCGGCTCCGACAGGCGGTAGCGCTCGACGATGTGCTCGTTCTTGGAGTGGGTCACGCCTTGCTGCAGCACCGCCTGGGGGGCCAGGCCCACGGTGTCGACCACCAGGGTGTCACCTTCCCAGTGACCGATGGAGTCGCCGTTGAACGTCAGGTCCGGGTCGGCTGGATGGTCGCGCCCGTCCATGTGCACGTGGCGCACCTGCATGTAGGCTTCCTGGATGATGGTCACTTCGCCCGGCGTCACCAAAATCTGGATCGGATAGGGTTGGGTCATCACCCCGGGCATGCCGGGCGGCAGGCAGTTGGCGGCGTCGGTGTCTTCAAACTTCTTGGCCCTGTAGGCGGCCAGCTCGGCCTGCGCCGCGGGCGTCAGCTCCGCTGGAGCGTTGCGAACCGGGGGTCTGTTCCCGGCCGTCCCTTGCGACATGCGCGCCGTCTCGTAGATGCCGGTGAGCTGTGGAAGCTTGGCGATGTCCGCCCAGGTCTTCCCTTGGTTTCCGGGGAAATTGGCGGCTCCCGCCGGCGCCGCGATCAGCGCCGTCAGCAGAATGGGACCCGCGAAACTCAGTCTCGACATCCAGTTCCTCCTCGCCCCGGCATTCTGGTGCGACGGGTACGTGTATACACTGAGCCTCTAATCTCGTGATATGGCAAGTCCGGCTCTGATCCTGATCAAGGTTCATGCGGCAATGCGCCCTAGGCTGGCGGAATGAGTCAAGCCTCCGCCACAGCCCTGTCATTTCCCACCCCGTACGAAGCCATCGGAGGAGAGGCCGGGGTGCGCGCCCTGACTGACGCGTTTTACGACCGGATGGATCAGAACCCGGCCTTCGCAGACCTGCGCCGGATGCACGAGCCAGACCTCGGGCCCATGCGCGCGCGCCTGACCGACTGGCTGACAGGCTGGATGGGCGGCCCCGCCGTCTACGCCCGGCGCCATCCGGGCCGGCCCTGCATCGTCTCGGCGCACGCGCCCTTCCGCATCGACGCCGCCCTGGCCGACCAGTGGCTGGCCTGCATGCAGCTGGCGCTCGATCAGTCGGAAATGCCTGAAGACTGGCGCGCCCTCACCGAGGAGGCCTTCGCCCGCATGTGCCGGGGGCTTCAGAACGCCTGACGCGCCACGATCAGACGGTGGTCGGGCACGATCTCCACCGGCACGCCCATCAGGCGGCGCGGATTGATGCCGTTGTCGGGATCGTCGAGGAAACGTTCGTCGGACAGCACCTGCCGCCACTCCGCCGGCGTCAGCCGAAAGGCGTAGACGGGTCTGCGTTGCGTACTCGTGCTCGGCATCGGCTGCCTCCGGTTTGCCCCCCGGTAACGCCCGATACGGTCAAGCTAGCCCGGCCTCAGGGCGGGAATGGGGCCGTCTTGTCACCATTGCGTCAGCGTTGTTTGGCGAAACGTATCGCCCTGCGGCCATGTCGAGACTCCTTGCCTCCCGGCCTCAACCGCTCCACAAAGCGCGCAACCAAGACCCGGAGTGAGGGACCCCATGGCCGCCGACGGCTTCGACATGCCCAAGGGCGAACTGATGAAGGGCAAGAGGGGCCTGGTGATGGGCGTCGCCAACGGCAACTCCATCGCCTGGGGCATCGCCTCGCAGCTCGCCGCCCAGGGCGCCGAACTGGCCTTCACCTATCAGGGCGAGGCGCTGGAGCGCCGGGTACGCCCCCTGGCCGAAAGCGTTGGCTCGACGCTCCTGGTCCCCTGCGACGTCACCGACGACGCCTCGATGGACGCGGCCTTCGCCGAGATCGGGAAGCAGTGGGGCCGGCTGGACTTCGTGGTCCACTCCATCGCCTTCGCCAACAAGAACGAACTGATGGGGTCGTTCGTCGACAACACCACGCGCGACAGCTTCCTGCTGGCGATGAACGTGTCGGTCTACAGCTTTGTCGACGTCGCGCGTCGCGCATCGAAGCTGATGGGCGAAGGCGGGTCGATGATCACCATGACCTACCTCGGCTCCGAGCGGACCATCCCCAACTACAACACCATGGGCGTGGCCAAGGCCGGGCTTGAGGCCGCCACCCGCTACATCGCCCGCGACCTGGGACCCCGGAAGATCCGAGTCAACGCCATCTCGGCCGGCGCCATGCGCACCCTGGCCCTGGCCGGGATCTCCGGCGGCCGCAGCATGATCTCCAAGGGCGCGGCCTTCTCGGCGCTGAAGGAAGACACCTCGATGGAAGGCGTGGCCGGCGCGGCTCTGTGGCTGCTCAGCGACCTCGGCAGGTCGACCACGGGCGAAGTGGTCCACGTCGACGCGGGCTTCCACATGATCGGCCTGCCGGACGACGCGGAAGGCTAGCTCGAAATCGGCGGCGACATCGCGCCCAGCGCGCCGACCACCGCCATAACACCCAAGCCGAGGGCGAACTCGGCGCTCACCTGCCATTGCAGGCGCTTCAGCCAGACGGCCGGATCGCCGCCGTGGTTCAGGCCCGGCGTGATCCAGAAGCGGTTGGAGAGAGCCAGCAGGCCCATGCCCGCGAACAGGGCGAGCTTGAACAGAAGGGTAAAACCGTAGGCCGTGGAGTCGGCGCCCTGCAGCGTCGCCACCAGGATCAGGCTCTTGAACAGGCCCGTCAGAACGATGGCCGCCACCGCCCCGTAACCGACCCCCGAGAACCGGTGCAGCACGGCGGCCGCCGCCGGCCCCAGCCGCTGGCAGGCCAGCACCAGGGCGAGCAGCCCGCCGATCCACCACCCGGCTGCGATCAGGTGCACCGCGTCGGCCAGCCGGTGAAACACCCCCGGCGCGCCGCCCGGCAGGGCGCTGTGACCGGTCAGGGCGATGCTGGCCAGGTACAGGCCGGACACCACCAGCAGCGGGCGATCGCGCGGCGGACGCGGCCGGATCATAAGACCGAGCAGCACCAGGCCCAGCACGATGCGCCCCATCCACACGCGGCCGAACTCGGTGTCCGACACCGCGGGACCCAGGGTTTGAAAAGCGGTAGCGAGGCCTCCGCCCATGCCCGCCGCCATCATCACCAGCACCGCCCACGACGAGATCAGGGCCAGCAGGCCGCACCAGCGCAGGGCCTGGCGGAAGCGCGGCGCCTCCTCGCCCGGCGCGTAGGCGTAGAACGGAAAGGCGATCAGGCCGAACAGCGCGCCCGCCGAAGCGAAGTGGGCGAAGCGCGCCGCCGCCAGCAGGGTGAACGTCGGGTCCAGGACCTTACTTCGCGTTGAAAGCGAGGCTGCCGGTGGTCTTGTGACCGTCGTCGGACGCCACGGCGTGCCAGTCGGCCTTGTAGTCGCCGGCCTTGAGCGGCTCCTTCAGCATCACCATCATGCCCTTGCCGTTCTGGTCGACCATGCTGGTCGAGGCCACGGTCTTGCCGGCGGAGTCCTTCACGACGACGCCGGACAGCTTGCCCGAAATCTCCTCGCTGAAGGTCAGTTCGATGGTCTTCTTGTCCTTAGCCTCGCCGTTGGCGGCGGGGTCGGACTTGACCAGCTTGGCGTGGGCCGAGGCTTCGGCGGCGAAGCCGAGGGCGAGGGTCAGAGCCAGGACGGCGGCAAGGGTCTTCATTATTTCCTCCCGAACGAGTGTTCACATCAGGCTACGCGGCTGGGGCCCGCAAGCCCTCATTCGACATTAAGCTAGTCAAGCTTGGCTGAACGCAGCCTGAGGGCGTTGGATACAACACTGATAGATGACAGGGCCATGGCCAGGGCGGCGATCTGCGGCGACAGCATCAAGCCGAAGGCCGGATAGAGCAGGCCCGCCGCGACCGGCACGCCGGCGGCGTTGTAGACGAAGGCGAACATAAGGTTCTGGCGGATGTTGGCCATGACCGCGCGCGACAGCCGCCGGGCCCGGACCAGGCCCGCTAGGTCGCCCTTCAGCAGGGTGACGCCCGCGCTCTCGATGGCCACATCGGCGCCCGCGCCCATCGCCACCCCGACGTCGGCGGCCGCGAGCGCGGGGGCGTCGTTGACGCCGTCGCCGGCCATGGCCACCGCGCGGCCTTCCGAGCGCAGCCGCTGCACCACCCTGGCCTTGTCCTCGGGCAGGACCTCCGCCTCGACCTCGTCGATGCCAAGACGCCGGGCCACGGCCTCGGCGGTGGCGCGGTTGTCGCCGGTCATCATCACCAGACGCACCCCCTCGGTCTTGAGCGCCCGGACCGCCTCCTGAGCCGTGGCCTTGACCGGGTCGGCTATGCCGATCAGGCCCGCCAGAGCGCCATCAAGGGCGGCGAAGATGGTGGTCGCGCCCTCGGAGCGCAGCCGCTCGGCCTGTTCCAGCAAAGGGGCGAGGTCAACGCCCTGCTCGGCCATCAGCCGCGCCCCGCCGAGCGCCAGGCGCCGGCCTTCCACCCTGCCGAGCACGCCCTTGCCCACCGGGGATTCGAAATCCTCTGCTTCCGACAGGGTCAGGCCGCGGTCCTTCGCGGCGCGCAGTATGGCCTCGGCCAGGGGGTGTTCGCTTCCGCGTTCGAGGCCGGCGCACAGGCGCAGCAGTTCATCCTCGGCTAGCCCGCCGAACGGCGCGATGGCGACCACCGACGGGCGCCCCTCGGTGAGGGTGCCGGTCTTGTCGATCACCAGGGTGTCGATCTTCTCGAAGCGCTCCAGGGCCTCGGCGGTGCGAATCAGCACGCCTGCCTGGGCCCCGCGACCCACCCCGACCATGATCGACATGGGCGTGGCCAGACCCAGGGCGCAGGGGCAGGCGATGATCAGCACCGATACCGCAGCCACCAGGGCGTAGGCCAGCCGAGGCTCGGGGCCCATCAGCATCCAGCCGGTGAAGGCCAGGGCGGCGCAGCCGATCACGGCCGGGACGAACCATCCCGACACCCGGTCGGCCATGCGCTGAATCGGGGCGCGGCTCCTCTGAGCCTCGGCCACCATTTGCACGATGCGGGCGAGCACGGTGTCGGCGCCGATCTTCTCGGCCCGCATGACGAACGAGCCGGTCCTGTTGATCGCGCCGGCCACGACCTTCGAGCCCGTTTCCTTGGTGACGGGCATGGACTCGCCGGTGATCAGGGATTCATCGACCGAGACGCGGCCCTCGATCACCTCGCCGTCGACCGGGACCTTCTCACCCGGTCGCACCCGAAGCCGGTCGCCGACCCGAATCGCGTCGAGCGCGATCTCCTCGTCGGCGCCGTCCGCGCGCATCCGGCGTGCGGTCTTGGGGGCCAGGTTCAGCAGGGCCTTGATCGCGCCGGAGGTCTGATCTCGGGCGCGGAGTTCGAGCACCTGGCCCATCAGCACGAGCACAGTGATCACCGCCGCCGCCTCGAAATAGACCGGGACCGTCCCGTGGGCGTCGCGCATGTCCGGCGGGAACAGGCCGGGCAGAAGAAGCGCGGCCACGCTGTAGGCGAAGGCGGCGCCGACCCCGAGCGCGATCAGGGTGAACATGTTGAGCCTGAGCGTCCTCAGCGAGGTCCAGGCGCGGGCGAAGAACGGCGCCCCGGCCCACAGCGCCACCGGCGTGGACAGGGCGAACTGGATCCACGCCGACAGCCGCGGATCGATCAGGCCGTGGCCCACAAGGTGCCCGCCCATCTCCAGGGCGAACACCGGCGCGGCCAGCACCAGGCCGGTCCAGAACCGCAGCGACATGTCGCGCAGTTCCGCGCTCGGGCCGGTCTCCACCGTCGCCGTGGCCGGCTCCAGGGCCATGCCGCAGATCGGACAGGCGCCCGGATGGTCCTGGCGGACTTCCGGATGCATGGGGCAGGTCCAGACTGTGCCCGGCGGCGCCGGATTGGCGGCTTGGGGCCCCAGATACCGGTCTGGTTCGGCGACGAACCTGGTCCGGCAACCGGCCGAGCAGAAGTGGAAGGTCCGCCCGCTGTGCTCGGCGTGATGCGCAGTCTTGGCCGAGTCCACCGTCATGCCGCACACCGGGTCGATGGCCGCGGCGGACGCGTCATCATGGGCCTGATATGGATGATGCGCCTCGGTCACGATCGACTCCGTCCAGCCCTGGCATATACCCCCTGGGGGTATCTTGGCAACTACCCTGTGGGGGTATAAGGTCGTCCATGTCCAGGAGGGTTTCATGCATCGAGACAACAAGCCCCAGCTCCTTGCTCGCCTGAACAAGATCGAAGGCCAAGTGCGCGGC
>Ga0265327_10004908_pt1 | contig 11544 bp, 11 predicted proteins | sample 41621metaG_FD_202089 | JGI IMG/M metagenome (GOLD analysis project Ga0265327, IMG submission 202089) | Rhizosphere microbial communities from Carex aquatilis grown in University of Washington, Seatle, WA, United States - 4-16-21 metaG | ecosystem: Host-associated > Plants > Roots > Rhizosphere...
GACATCGAGGACGAATACGATTTCAACGAAACCGAAGACAACATCCTGCGCGACCATCATGGCCGTTACCGTATCAAAGCACTGACCGAGGTCGCCGATTTCAATGAAGCGCTGGGAACCAGCTTTAGCGATGAGGAGTTTTCCACCATAGGCGGGCTGGTAGTGAGTAAATTCGGCCATCTCCCCAAACGTGGCGAGCAGGTGATTTTCGAGGGCCTTAAATTCTCCATCCTGCGCGCCGACAGCCGACGCCTACACTCCATGATGGTGGAACGGCTACCGGAAGCGCTAGCGGAGGTGTAGCCAAAAACTGCGGGAACTTTTCTTAACCCGCAGCGTTCCAACTTGATGTATTCACCCAAACAATGGGGTGCATCATGAGGTCACTCACCGCATTACTGCTGTTTATTCTGTCGGGTGCCGCACTCGCGGCAAATGACGACATTCCGCGTTCTGAACAAGCCTTTCTCGATAAAATCCAGAGCGTCAGCAGGGCTTCCATCATCGACCAGTTAGGCGAACCCGGCCGAGCCATTGATGTTTTCAATGAAGACACCGGTGAAGTCGTCGGCAACATCTGGCTGTTTCACTACCTCAATACCAACGAAGATGGTGATTACTACAAGACCACCGAGCTTGATCTGGTTGGAGACCAGGTGGTCACTGTAATCTTTATCAACAACGATTTCGAGGATGCGCTCATCGAAACCCCGACGGAGCAGCCCTCGGCAGAAACCTTTTAGGATTTTGCCTTACAAGATTGAAGTGCACTGCTGGCAACGCGTAGCCTCGATGGCAATTTTGCTGCAGCAGTGTAGGCGTTGTTTGGTGGTTGGTTCCGCAGCAGCCGTTATAATGCGGAAAACTTATACTTCAGGCCAGCCGCCTTGGGCGCAATTCTCCGTTTTCCTGCCATTTCCGCCATCCTGCTGGGCAGCTTTGCTGTCCTTGGCTTCGCACCTTTCTATTTCTATCCAGCCACCATACTGGCGCTAACCGGGCTATTTTTTCTCTGGCGTCAACCCGCCACCTCCCGCCAGATGGCAAAACTGGGCTTTGCCTTTGGCCTCGGTTTTTTTGGCGCTGGCGTTTCATGGATTTACATCAGCCTGCACGATTTTGGCGAAATGCCCATGCTGGTCGCGGGATTCGCCACAGCCGCCTTCAGTGCATTTCTCGCCTTGTTCCCGGCGCTGGCTGGCTGGTACGCGGGCAAATTCAGCTCCGCCACAAAACAGCTCGCTATCCCGCTGCTGTGGGTATTGCAGGAATGGATACGTAACTGGATATTCACCGGATTCCCCTGGCTCGCAGTGGGTTACTCGCAAGTGCCTTACAGCCCGCTCGCAGGGCTCGCTCCCATTTTCGGCATCTACGGGGTCTCCCTCGCCGTGACTGCCTGTGCGGCTTTGATTGCCGCAACACTGGCCGGGGCTTTATCCAAAAAACGCCTGACACTATTGCTTGCGCTGTTCTGGTTTGGCGGCGCGGCCCTGCTGCACATCGAATGGAGCCAACCCAACGGCAAACCCGTCAGTTTCAGCCTGCTGCAAGGCAACATCGCGCAAGATCTCAAATGGCGCGAGGACGAACTCAAACACACACTTCAAATCTACCGGAAAATGGCGCTCGCCAGCCAAGCGCAACTCATCGTCCTGCCGGAAATGGCGTTCCCGCTGCTGCTGGAAGACCTACCCGTCGATTATCTCGCCAGCCTCGCACAGCATGCGCGCCAGCAAGGCGGCGATGTGCTAGTCGGTGTGCCGGAAGCCCGGCGTGAGTTGGATGGCATCCATTATTTCAACAGCATGTTGAGTTACGGCACCTCCCCCACGCAAACCTACCGCAAATCGCACCTTGTGCCGTTCGGCGAATTCATCCCGTTCAAGCCGCTGCTGGGCTGGGTGTACCGTGACCTGCTGCACATCCCGCTTGCCGACCTCGATTCCGGCGGCACAGACCAGCGGCCGTTCCAAATCAACAACCAGAAAATCGCCATGAACATTTGCTACGAAGACGTGTTTGGCGAAGAGATCATCCGCCAGTTGCCGGAAGCCACGCTGCTGGTCAACGTCAGCAACGATGCCTGGTACGGCCGCTCCCTCGCGGCACACCAGCATATGCAGATGTCGCAAGCCAGAGCACTGGAAACCAGCCGCATGGTGTTGCGCGCCACCAACACCGGCGCTACCGCTGCAATCAACCGCGATGGCCGGGTGCTGGCCGAGGTGCCGCATTTCAAGCAGGCCACGCTGGAAGGGCAAGTGCAGGGCTATATCGGAACCACACCTTACGTGCGCTGGGGCAACTGGCCCGTGATTACCCTGATTATCTTGGCAATCGGGGTTTTGTGGGGGCGCAAAAAGAAGTAAAATCAACGCCTTTTGCAAGCCACTCAAGCCAACTCGATGCTAACCTTCCAGCAAATCATCCTCACCCTGCAACAGTATTGGGATAAACAGGGCTGCGCCCTGCTGCAACCTTATGACATGGAAGTCGGCGCAGGCACCAGCCACACTGCCACCTTCCTGCGCGCCATCGGCCCGGAACCTTGGAAAGCCGCTTACGTTCAGCCCAGCCGCCGCCCCAAGGATGGCCGCTACGGCGAAAACCCCAACCGTTTGCAGCATTACTATCAATATCAAGTCGTGCTCAAACCCGCGCCAGACAACATTCTGGAACTCTACCTCGGCTCACTGGAAGCGCTGGGCTTCGACCTCAAGCAGAACGACATCCGTTTTGTCGAAGACGACTGGGAAAACCCCACCCTAGGCGCATGGGGCCTGGGCTGGGAAGTGTGGCTCAACGGCATGGAAGTGACGCAATTCACCTACTTCCAGCAAGTCGGCGGCATCAACTGCAAGCCCATCACCGGCGAAATCACTTATGGCTTGGAACGCCTCGCCATGTACCTGCAAGGCGTGGATAACGTATTCGACCTGACCTATGCGCCCGGCCTCAAGTATGGCGACGTGTTCCTGCAAAACGAAAAGGAACAGTCGGCCTACAACTTCGAGCACAGCGATGTGGAATTCCTGCTCGGCGCCTTCGGCAGCCACGAAAAAGAAGCGCAATACCTCATGGAACAGCAACTCGCCCTACCCGCCTATGAGCAGGTGTTGAAAGCCGCGCACACCTTCAACCTGCTGGATGCACGCGGCGCAATTTCCGTTACAGAACGCGCTGCCTACATTGGCCGCATCCGCAACCTGGCCCGCGCGGTGGCGCAAAGCTATCTGGACAGCCGCGCCCGTCTTGGTTTCCCCATGGCACCCAAGGAATGGGCAACAGAAGTACTGGCACAAATGGAAAAGAAAGCCGCATGATCATGAAGAATTTGCTGGTCGAGTTATTTGTAGAAGAACTGCCACCCAAGGCGCTTAATAAACTGGGCGAGGCATTTGCCTCCGTGCTGGCTGACAGCCTCAAGGCACAAGGACTGGCTACTGGTGATGCGCCCGTCACGGCCTACGCTACCCCGCGCCGTTTGGCCGTACATGTCACCAACGTCGCGACACAGGCTGCCGACAAACCGGTCTCACAAAAGCTCATGCCGGTGAGCGTGGGGCTGGATGCCAGCGGGCAAGCCACCCCTGCGCTGCTGAAAAAGTTAGCAGTTCTCGGTGCCGATGTGTCTGTTGTACCCAGCCTGAAACGCGCACCCGACGGCAAGGCTGAAGCCCTGTTTCTGGATCAACTGGTAACAGGTGCAACCCTTGCGGCTGGCCTGCAAGTAGCGTTGGATGAGGTCCTAGCCAAACTGCCCATCCCCAAAGTGATGACTTACCCCAACCCGTCCGGCGCAGGGTGGGAAACCGTCAATTTCGTGCGCCCAGCGCATAGCCTGATCGCGCTGCATGGCGCTGACGTGGTGCCAGTTTCCGCGCTGGGCCTGAACGCTGGCAATAGCACACAGGGGCACCGCTTTGAAGCCAAGGTTGCCACCGTCACCATCAAGGACGCTGACAGCTACGCCCAACAACTGGAAACCGAAGGGGCGGTAATCCCCAGCTTTGCCACTCGCCGCGCGGAAATCGTGCGCCAACTGGAAGCCGCAGCCGCCAAGGAAGGGTTGAAGCCCATCAGCGACGACGCGCTACTTGACGAAGTGACCGCACTGGTAGAGCGCCCCAACGTGCTGACCGGCCAGTTCGAGGAATCCTTTTTGGAAGTGCCGCAGGAATGCCTGATCCTTACCATGAAGGCCAACCAGAAATATTTCCCGCTGCTCGATGCTGCTGGCAAGCTCACCAACAAGTTCCTCATCGTTTCCAACATTGCGCCCGCTGACGCCAGCGCTGTGGTTGGCGGCAATGAGCGCGTGGTGCGCCCACGCTTGGCCGATGCCAAGTTCTTTTTCGACCAAGACCGCAAGAAGCCACTGGAGTCGCGCGTGCTCGGCCTCGCCAAGGTGGTGTACCACAACAAGCTCGGCACACAGGGCGAACGCGTGCAGCGCGTCTGCGCCATTGCCAGAGCCATTGGCGAACAACTGGGTGGTGCGGTTCTGGCACAACAAGCCGACCAAGCCGCATTGCTGGCCAAGGCCGATCTGCTCACCGACATGGTGGGTGAATTCCCCGAACTGCAAGGCATCATGGGCCGTTATTACGCGCAGCATGACGGCCTGAGCAACGACATCGCCCATGCCATCGAAGACCACTACAAACCGCGCTTTGCTGGCGACGAGCTGCCGCGCAGTCAGGTTGGGCTGTGCGTGGCACTCGCCGACAAACTGGAAACACTGGTTGGCCTGTTCGGCATCGGCGAAAAGCCCACCGGCGACAAAGACCCGTTTGCGCTCAGACGCCATGCGCTGGGTGTGATCCGCATGCTGAGCGAAAAGAATTTGCCGCTATCGCTGGATAGCCTGTTGCAGCAATCCGCCACGGCATTCGGCAGCCAGATCACCGACCCGACGGCGGCACTCGCTGACTTCATTTACGAGCGCTTGGCCGGTTCGCTGCGCGAACACGGCTACAGCGCGCAGGAAGTGGATGCCGTACTGGCGCTACGCCCGCAAAACCTGGGCGATGTCGCCAAGCGCCTCGCCGCTGTACGCGCCTTTGCCGCGCTGCCCGAAGCCGAAAGCCTCGCCGCCGCCAACAAACGTGTGGGCAACATCCTCAAGAAAATTGAAGGCAAAATTGAGACAAACTTTGATTACTCCTTACTTAAGGAAACAGCCGAACAAGCTCTCGCCACAACCCTGATTCCTGTTGGAGGGGAAGCTGAGGACGCATTCAACAAAGGAGACTACACCGCCTCGTTGCTGGCTTTAGCAAAGCTCAAAAAGGCAGTGGATACTTTCTTTGACGAAGTGATGGTGAATGCCGAAGACCCGACCCTGCGCGCCAACCGCCTCGCTTTGCTCGCACAATTACATGGCGCGATGAACCGCGTGGCTGACCTTTCCAAGCTCGCTTCATGAAATTAATCATCCTCGACCGCGATGGTGTTATCAATTTCGACAGCGCCCAGTTCATCAAAACCCCGGAGGAGTGGCGCCCCATCCCCGGCAGTCTGGAAGCTATCGCCGAACTGAACCAGAAGGGCTACCGTGTAGCCGTTGCCACCAACCAGTCCGGCGTCAGCCGCGGCTTGCTGGACATGGCGGCGCTCAATGCCATCCACGACAAGATGCACCGCGCCTTGTCGCAAGTTGGCGGGCGTATTGATGCGCTGTTCTATTGCCCGCATACGGCTGAAGCCAACTGCGAATGCCGCAAGCCCAAGCCCGGCATGCTGGAGGAAATTGCGCGGCGTTTCGGCACTGACCTCGACAGCGTACCCTGTGTGGGCGATTCGCTGCGTGACCTGCAAGCCTGTGTACCGATGGGCGGTCAACCCATCCTCGTACGCACAGGCAAAGGCGAGGCAACCCTCGCTGCTGGCAACCTGCCGCAAAACACCTGGGTTTGCGCCGACTTGGCCGAAGCCGCCAAACGCATCATCGCTGCCTCACAAGGGCTGTCGTTTAAAGCATGATCTGGCTACGTTCGTTGTTGTATAGCGTTGTTGTATGGGTGGTGACACCTATCTTTTCCGTCATCAGCATCCTCACCTTCCCGCTGCCACCCGTCACGCGCTACCTCATCATCTCCGGCTGGGCACGCAGCATGATCTGGTGGCTAGACGTCACCTGCGGCGTGTCTTACCGCATTGTCGGCGCGGAAAACATCCCGAAAACGCCTTGCATCATCCTCGCCAAACACCAGTCGATGTGGGAAACCATGGCCTTCCAGTGCATTTTCCCACCACAGGTATGGGTCATGAAGCGCGAACTGCTGTGGGTGCCATTCTTCGGATGGGGCCTCGCCATGACCAGCCCCATCGCCATCAACCGCAAGGCCGGGCGCGATGCGCTGATACAACTGGTGGAACAGGGCAAGGACAGGCTGGCAAAAGGTTTCTGGGTAGTAATATTCCCCGAAGGCACACGCATTGCACCGGGCAAAAAAGGCAAATACCACATCGGCGGCGCATGGCTCGCCACCCACACCGGTGCGCCAGCATTACCCGTGGCCCACAACGCCGGGGAATTCTGGGGCAAGCGCCAGTTCCTCAAGAAACCCGGCACCATTATCGTGAGCATCGGCAAGCCCATTGACACCAGCGGCATGAAGGCCGATGAACTCAACAAACGCGTCGAAGCCTGGATAGAAGGCGAAATGCCGCACCTCGCCAGCCGATGAGCAACGAAAACCGTTTGCTGCGCATTGCCCCCGACGCGCACATCCCCTACACCCTCAAAATCAGCACCAAACGCCGCACTGTCGGCATGCGCATAGACCAGAACGGCCTCACCGTCAGTGCCCCGCGCCGCGTGCCGCACAAAATGGTGGAAAGCCTGCTGCTGCAACGCGCAGACTGGATAGTCGCCAAGCTGGAAGAATACCAATCCAGGGAAACGCCCAGCATGCAGTGGCAGGACGGCGAAAAACTCTGCCTGCTCGGCAACGACATCACCCTCTGCCTCACCCCATCCCCGCGCAACAGCAAACCCGAACTCGCCGCAGGCCGCCTGCTGCTTGGCCTGCCCGACACCAGCAACACCGAAGCCATCGCCAGAAAAGTCCTGCAATGGTACCGAAGCCAAGCTCTCAACGACTTCCCCCGTCGCGTGGAATTACTCGCCACCAAACTCGGCGTGCCCATGCCCAGCGTTTACCTCTCCAACGCCAAAACCCGCTGGGGAAGCTGCAACTCCCGGAGCGAAATCCGCCTCAACTGGCGCCTGATCCAAGCCCCACCCCACATCATCCACTACGTCGTTGCGCATGAGTTGGCGCATTTGAAAGAAATGAACCACAGCGCCAAGTTCTGGAGTTGGGTGGAGAAACTGTGCCCGGATTATGAGGCGGCAAGGCGGGAGTTGAAGGCGTTGTCAGCGCAACTGCATTTAGTGTGAACCACACAGGATCAGTAGATTGCAGTGCATAATCAGGGCAAATTCGCGTTAGGTATATTGAGGCTGGGCTTATCTATTTATGAACGATACTTGGCTAATCGTTGGCTTTTTTTACTTCCTGATATGGGCCGTTGGCACAATTCTAATCTAGCGAGCATATCGACTAGGCGTCAAAAAAGACTTATCACATGCAAAAAAACTGAATGGTGAGATATTCAGACACTCACGTAAGTTTGCACGAAGTATTGCCATTACTGACTTGATTACTGGACTTTCAGCATTTCTTTTCGCCCTCGCAATCTCTGTGTTTGGAATTAAATTCCAAGCATAGCCGCCATTTCTTATCTTTATAGGCACATTCAGACTCCTGATGCTTATCAAGTTAACAAAACAAGATGAATCCAAATAGCCAAGTAGAGTGGCAACTCGTTGCCCACGCGTTGATCGGTGGGTTACGGCGTAAACGCCTAACCCACCCTACATTTTTAGTTCCAGATTCAGGCTTTCGCCGGAATGACAGGGTGATGGTGGCACACCACCCATTTCCCCTACTGCCACGCCGAGCAGCAGAGGGAACTCCGCAGGAGCGTGGCAGGTGTGTGCCCTGTTCTTTGGTTACTTTCTTGTGGGCAAGCACAAGAAAGTAACTTGCCGCCGGGCAACCCCCGGCACCGCCCAAGCTATAGCAAGGCCGACAACCCGACACACCTACGACAACCACTTGCTACGCAGGCGAGACCACCTGCGCTTCATCAGGCCCATCCCCACCATCCCAAAAAACGCAACTAGATGCCCCCGCGCCATACGCGTCATTTGTCGCACATTTCTGGTGCAACTTTCCATTGCTCCACACACCGATGAGGTCTACTATCCTTTCCGGCGGATTGATTTTTAAATACAAAAACGACCGAAGAGTCCTCAATCACGCCGTTGCTCTTCACACTTCATGTTTTCCAAATTTTGGGAGGAAGGTTATGTCTCAGTTAACTGCACTATCTGTCAGTATCGCTGTGCTTGGTGGAGTATGGGTATTTCTCGCGTTGGGGCCGCTCGCTGGCTCTGTTCTGGTCTGGGCAGGGTTCCTCGCCTGGGGTTGTTATTTCCACACTGGCGGTGACACCGCTGCATTGAAGAAAACCATTGCGGGCATGGTGTATGGCGCTGTCGTTGCCGGTGTTGCCTTACTGCTGGTGGTGCACAACCCGCTAGGTTTGCCTGGCGCATTAGCTGCACCAATTTATGTGGCGGCCACAGTGTTCCTGCTAGTTATTGTCGCAGGCGGGCATGACCTGCTTTCCGTAGTCCCTGCAAATGTGTACGGCTATGCTGGAGTAGTAGCATATTCGCTGCAAACTCCAACTGCGAATGGCGCTGGCCCGTTGGCTAGCCTGACCATGGCCAGCCTGGCAAACCCGGTGCTGCTACTGGCGCTATCCTACGTGCTGGGAGCGGTGTTTGGCATGGCCTCCGGCAAACTGGCAGGCAAGATCGCAAAATAGCAGGAAATCAGGTTAACAATCTTGCCAGTTTTAACTGGCAAGTATTAAACCAGCGGCGGCTAAAGTATTAGCCGCCGTTTTTTATGGCTGAGCTATTTTGGGTTATTCAAGTTTTGGTTGATCTGGCGGCGCTTCATCAACTGCGAAAAACGCCTCGACGTCCGCTACCTCTCGCGTCCGCTTCATCGGAGGCAGGCTTTGCCAGATGCGCTTGCCGTAATGTTTTTCCACAATGCGCGGGTCGCAAATCATCAGCACGCCCCTATCGGTTTCGTCGCGTATCAGCCGCCCTGCTCCTTGTTTGAGCGTAATGACCGAATACGGCAACTGGTATTCCATAAACGCGTTTTTGCCTTCGGCATTCATTTTGTCGATACGCGCCGCGAGTACCGGATCATCCGGCGGGGCGAAAGGCAGCTTGTCGATAATGACCAGCGACAGCGCTTCGCCGCGCACGTCCACTCCTTCCCAGAAGCTTTGCGAACCCACCAGCACTGCGTTGCCCAGCTTGCGGAAGCGGTCGAGCAGCTCCGTGCGCGAGCTTTCGCCTTGCATGAGCAGCGGATAATCCAGCCCATCACTCGCAAACGCCTCCCTGAGCAAGGTGTGGATGTCGCGCATAGCGCGCAGGCTGGTGCATAACACGAAGGCACGCCCACGGCTGGCTTTGATCACCGGCAGCGCCATGGCGACCACGGCGTCGGAGTAGCCCACGCTGTTGGGCACGGGCATGCCTTGCGGCACGTAGAGGATGGATTGTTCGGGGTAATCGAAAGGGCTGTCCCAGCGCGCGGTGATGGCTTGCGGCAGACCCATCTGGCCGAGGTAATGGCCAAAATCGCTTTTAACCGCAAGGGTGGCGGAAGTGAATATCCATGAGCGAGGATGGCCTTCCATCTGTTTGCCGAAGATTTCGGCGATGGATAAAGGCGTGGCATGTAGCTGCACGGACTGGGTAAACACTTCGACCCAGCGCACCAGATTGTCGTTGGCCCCGGCCTGCCAGCTTTTGAGCTGGGCTTGCAGAGCCAGTGCGCGTTGCCAGCAATTTTCCAGTGCGGGATCGCGTTCGGCCTGGGTTTCCAGCACATCAGCCAGCGCAGCCAGCTTATCCAGCAAGGTGGCAAATGCTTCGCTAAACCCCGTACGCTCCAGCGCTTTTTGCACCGGCATACGCGCTCCATCCAGCCCGAACACTAGGCGGAAATCGCGTGTGGATTTTTCCAGCGCAGTGGTGGCTTCAGCCAGCGTCGGGCAATCCTTGGCGGTAGTGAGATATTCGGCATGGGCATCGCGCGCCAGATCCATAATCTGGCTGGTGGATACATCTTCGCCAAAAAACAGCCCGGCGGTTTCCGGCAACTGGTGGGCTTCGTCGAAAATCACTGTATTCGCAGCGGGCAACAGCTCGGAAACCCCTTCGTCGCGCAGCATCACATCAGCAAAAAACAGGTGATGATTGACTACTACCACATCGGCTGCCAATGCGCGTTTGCGCGCTTCCAGCACGAAACAGTCCTTGTGGAACGCACACTCCTGCCCGATGCAGTTATCTCGCGTGGAAGTCACCGCAGGCCAGATGGTGGCGTTTTCCGGCACTTCCGGCAGCTCACTTTTATCGCCCGTTCGGCTGGTTTCAAGGAAGTTGCGAATGACGTGTACATAACGCGCATCGTCGCGGTTCATGAAGCGGCCTTCTTGCGCCGCACGTTCCAGATGGAAATGGCACACGTAATTGGCGCGCCCTTTGAGCATCGCTACCGTCACCGGCACTTTGAGCGCATCACGCACCGCTGGCAGATCGCGGTTGAAAAGCTGATCCTGCAAAGTTTTGGTACCCGTAGAAATGATCACCTTACCGCCAGAAAGCAGCGCCGGAGCGAGATAGGCAAAGGTTTTCCCGGTACCCGTGCCTGCCTCGGCCACCAGCACCTGATTGCCCGCGATGGCGTCACGTATGGCCTCAGCCATTTCCAGCTGTTGCAACCGTAGCCGATAACCGGAAATGGACTCCGCCAGCGGGCCGTCAGCTGAGAAAACGAGGGATAGGTCGGGCATGCGGGAAGTGTGAATGGCAAGAGGGCTAGAAATGCTGGCATATTACCATCTTGATGGCCTGCTCTCGGAAACAAAAGCCACATGCATAACGCCTAGAATTGCGCTATTGTACTGATATGCAATAACTTTAACTGTAGAGGAGTCGAAATCATGTTGAAATCCAACCTGCAAATTTGGTTGCGCCACTTTGGCATCATGATGCTCGTATTGGTCGTGACCCCAGCGATACTCCTTATTACCCTGCCAAACATACCCGGCACCATGGGCGCAGGATTAAAGTTCGGGACATTTTATTATGGCGTCTCTTATTTTCTGTTTGGCGACTGGCTGGTATTTTTTCGCGGGCTATTGGCATCTCTGTTGCAAAGCAAGGCAGACATCGTTGGCATATTTATCTGCTGGATATTAGTTTGCATCGTTGTTGCAGCGGCCCAGATCGTTGTTGCCCGACTACAAGCCAGCCGCAATAATTAACACCCGCACTGAATCAATCGCGCCCTGATCGCCAGATAGAAACCATCAACAGCAGGCCGTTGACGAAGGCGAGGAAAAACCCCAGCAGGCCGAAAGCAGGCA
>Ga0265327_10004909_pt1 | contig 11542 bp, 10 predicted proteins | sample 41621metaG_FD_202089 | JGI IMG/M metagenome (GOLD analysis project Ga0265327, IMG submission 202089) | Rhizosphere microbial communities from Carex aquatilis grown in University of Washington, Seatle, WA, United States - 4-16-21 metaG | ecosystem: Host-associated > Plants > Roots > Rhizosphere...
CGCGCGAAGACGAGCCGCGAGACGACCATCGAGTTCAGCGCCGCGCCCGGCGCGCCCATCGCCCCGACACCAGACGGCACCGCGGCCGCCACGGGCAACGGCGGCTTCGCCCGCACCGCGACGAAGTCACTCGCGCCGAGCGACGCCGAGCGCGACCACTTCAAGCTGGAAGGCGGCGAGCCGACGGCGACCGAGAACGCCATCAGCTATCTCGACGTCGACTCGGCCGCCGTGCGCGACCCGGCGAGCGCGGCGCCGTCGTATCCGCTCTCGCTCATCGAGAAGCAGGTCGAGGGATCGGCGATGATGCGTTTCGTCGTCGACACGACGGGCCAGATCGACATGGCGACGGTGCAGGTGCTCCGCGCGTCGCATCCGCTGTTCGCCAAGGCCGTCACCGACGCGATGCCGCTCATGCGCTTCCGTCCGGCCATCGCCGGAAACCACATCGTGCGGCAGCTCGCGGAGCAGGAGTTCCGCTTCAAGCTGCAGCCGAAGGTCGAGAACCCGCTGACGAAGAAGCCCTAGTCCGGACGCCCGAGACGTCCGGGCCGGAAACGAACGAGGCGGCGTGCAGAGCACGCCGCCTCGTTCGCATTCCGGGACCGCCGCTTACTCGTAGCGGAGCGCGACGATCGGGTCCATGCCCGCCGCGCGGCGCGCGGGGTACACGCCGAAGACCACGCCGACGAACGCCGAGAAGCCGAACGCGATGGCGACCGACGAGACGCCGACTTCCGTGTTCCATCCCATCGTCTTCGTGAAGATCACGGCGCCGCCGGCGCCGACGATGATGCCGAGCGCGCCGCCGAGGAGGCAGAGCACGACGGCCTCGATGAGGAACTGGAACAGGATGTTGAGCTTGGTCGCGCCGAGCGCCTTGCGGATGCCGATCTCGCGCGTCCGCTCGGTGACCGACACGAGCATGATGTTCATGATGCCGATGCCGCCCACGAGGAGCGACACGGCGGCGATGCCGGCGAGCAGGAGGCTGAACACCTGCGTCGTCTCGCCGAGCGTATTGAGGAAGTCCGCCTGGTTGCGGATCTGGAAGTCGTCGTCCTTGCCGGGGCGGAGCTTGTGCTCGCGGCGGAGGATCTTCTGGATGTCGGCCATCGTCAGTGGGATCTCTTCCTCCGACGGCGCGAGCACGCTGATGGCGCGGATGCGGTTGTTGCCGAGCACGCGGAACCGGGCGGTGGTGATCGGGATGAGCACCTGGTCGTCCGGGTTCTGGAACGCGTTCGTCTGCCCCTTCGACTTGAAGACGCCGACGACGGTGAACTGGATGCCGCGCACGCGGATCGTCTCGCCGACGAGCGCCTCGGGCGTCTGCAGCCCGAGGTTGTCGACGACGGCCGGACCGACGACCGCGACGCGCTGGCGCGTCTGGTCTTCGGCGTTCGTGAAGAACCGGCCCACTTGCATCTCGTACTTGCGCACCTCGGGATAGTTCGCGGTGACGCCGGTGATCGTGGTGCTGGTGTTCTTGTTGAGGTACTGCACCTGGAGCTGGCCCGACATCTCGGGCTGCACCGCGGCGATGTGATCGCCGCGATCCTTGAGCGCCGTCGCGTCGTCGATGATCAGACGCGCGCCGCCGCCGCCGGTGCGGACGCCGCCCTGCTGCACCTGACCGGGGCTCACCGTCAACAGCGTCGTGCCGAGGGCGGCGATGCGGTCGTTGACCTGCTTCTGGGCACCGCGCCCGAGCGCCACCACCGCGATCACCGCCGCCACGCCGATCACGATGCCGAGCATCGTGAGCAGCGAGCGGAGCTTGTTCGCGCGGAGGGCGCCGAGCGCGACGCGGATCGTCTCGCCGAAGAGCATGGACTAGTTCCCTCGGCCGCCGCGACCACCGCCGGCGGCCGGCGCGCCGCCACCGAGCGGACTGCCGCTCATCGACTTCATCTTGTCGTTCTGTTCCTGACGCTTCGCCTGCAGCGCGGCCGCGCTCAACATCGCGACTTTGTCGCCTTCGGCGAGCCCGTCGAGCACTTCGGTGTAGTCGTAGTTCGCGACGCCGAGCCGGATCACCTTCGGCTCCCACGTGGCGCCCTTCTGCACGAACACGAGGCCGGTGCGCGCGCGCTTGGTGCCGCCGCCACCGCCGCCCTGGCCGCCGGCGCCGCCCGTGCTGTTGCGGCTCGTCGGGAACGCCGAGCGCTGGCCGCCGGCCATGCCGCCGCGCGTGCCACCGGCGGCGTTGCCGCCGCGTCCGCCCTGACCGGCCTGCGCACCCGGTCCGCCGCGGCCACCGCCGTTGCGGAAGCGGCAGGCGCGCGCGATCTGCGGGTCGAGCCCGAGTTCCTTGTACGCGGCCTCGCTCTCGGTGCGGAGCGCGGCGCGGTCGGCGTTCTGGTCACGCATCTTCGCGGAGATGTCGTCGAGCTTCTTCGCGACCGCCGGCTTCTTCTTGAGCGCGTCGTCGACCTTCTTGCAGTCGGCGTCGGTCACGGTCGGCATCTGGCCACGGCCACCGCCGAACCCACCGCGCGGCTGCTGATCGCCGCCGCCCTGGAGCGGGAAGTCGAGTTCGCCGCGCGACTGCTGCTTGGTGGTGCCGGCAGCCGGAGGGGCGGCCGGAGGCGCACCGGGCGCGCCCGCGGCACCGCCGGGGCCACCAGGACCGCCGGGGCCGCCGGGGCCACCACGTCCGCCGCCGCCCATCGCGTTGCGGAGCTGCGCCTGCACGCTGTCGGGGTTGAGGCCGAGGAGCGCCGCCGCCTGCCGCGCTTCACGCGTCGAGCGGATGGCGTCGTTCGGCACCGCGATCGCGCCGAGGCGTTCGTCGGTGAGCACCTGCACTTCGCCGTTCATGCCCGGCTTGAGCAGGCCTTCGCTGTTGTCGAGCGAGACGAGCACCGGGAACATCGTGACGTTCTGCTGCACCGTCGCCTGCGGTTCGATCTTCTCGACGTTGCCGAGGAAGGGGCGGTCGGGGAACGCGTCCACGGTGACCTGCGACTGCTGCCCGGCGGAGACCATGCCGATGTCCGTCTCGTTCACGAGGGCGCGCGAACGCACCTTGGTGAGGTCGGCCATCGTGACGATCACCGTGCCGCCGCTCACCGACGTGCCGCCGGCCTGGATGACCTGGCCGAGCGAGACGGGCTTCGTGATGACGGTGCCTTCGGTCGTCGCGACCACCTTCGCGTCGATGAGCGCCTGCTTGGCGAGGTCGACGTTCTGCTGGTTGCGGAGCAGCGTGGCCTGCGCGTTCGCGAACGTCATCTGCGCCGACTCGAGGTCGGGCTTCGTGATGATGCGTTCGTCGAACAGGCGCTGCTGGCGCTTGAGCGCCGCTTCGGCGACGTCGAAGTTCGAGCGCGCGGCGGCGAGGTCCGACGTCGCCTGCTTGAACGTGATCGTGATGTTCGTCGTGTCGATCTGGACGATGAGGTCGCCGGGGTGCACGTAGGTGCCGATCTCGACCGGCATCTTCATCACCTGACCCGAAGCCGTCTTCGACTTCACTTCGATGATGTTGATGGGTTCGATGATCCCCGTCGCCTCGGCGGTGACGATGATGTCGCGCCGCTGGATCGTGGCCGTCGGAATGATGGCGGCCTTGGTGTCGGTCTTGCCGCAGGCCGCAGCCACGGTGGCAAGGACGAGGAACAGGAACTTGCGGTTCACGGCGGACTCCATCTGGAGGCGAAAGGTCGAAAGCGCGTTGGTGGTCATGTCGTTCACTTCAGGTCGCGGCCGACCAGGGCTTCGACCTGCGCCTTGGCGGTGCGGGCATCGAAGCGCGCCTGGATGAGCGCGGCGCGCGCCGCGTCGAGCGTGCTCTGCGAGGTCAGCACGTCGAGGAGCACCGACGCGCCGAGGTCGTAGCGCTGCTTCTGCACGCGGAGGTCTTCTTCCGCCGAGGCGATCGTCACGAGCTGGATCGCCACGCGCTCCTGCGCCGTGCGCAGGGTGCCGATGAGCTGCGTCAGCTGCTGCTGCTGGCCGAAGCGGATGTCGCGGTAGGTGGCTTCGGCGTTGTTCTCGTTCACTTCCGCGACGGTGAGCGACTGCTCGCGCGCGTAGTTGTTGAAGATCGGGTACGAGAGGCTGAAGCTGAGGTTGCTGCTCGACGACGAGGGACCGCCGCCCCAGCTGAACTTGTCGTTCGAGTTGTTGGCGTTGTAGCGGTACGACGAGCTCAGCGTCGGCAGGTAGGGCGTCTTCGCCGCCTGGTGCGACGAGCGCGCGGCGTTGAGCTGCGCGAGGGCCTGCCGCACCGACGGGCCTTCGTCGGCGAGCTTCGCCAGCATCACGCTGTCGATCGCGATGTTGCCGTAGTCGGCGGTGTCGGCGGCGACGGCGGTGACCTGCGTCGGCGAGGCGATGAGGCGCGTGAGCGCCGCGTTCGCCACGCGCACGTTGTTCTGCGCGGTGAGGATCGCGAGCCGCGCGTTGGCCACCTGGATCGCGGCGCGGAGCGAGTCGGAGCGCGTCGCCGTGCCGGCGATGACCTTGAGCTGCGCGACCTTGAGGTTCTCCTGCACCTGCTCGAGCCCCCTGTTGGCCGCCGCTTCCGATTCGCGCGCCGCGAGCACCGCGTAGTACTGCGTCTTCACGCTCAGCGCGACGTTGAAGCGCGCCGAGACCTCGTTGGCGCTGAAGGCGTCGACGTTGGCGTTGGCCGCCTTGTAGTTGTACCAGCGCTGGCCGCCGTCGAAGAGCTGGAGGTTGGCGGTGTAGCCCTTCGAGTAGCTCCAGGCGTCGCCGGAGAACGGCACGAGCTTGCCCTGGAAGAACGTGGTGCCGCCGGCCTGCGCGGCGCTCCCCGTGAGGCTCAGGTTCGGGATGTACTGCGAGATGGCGAACCGCACCGACGCGTCGCCCGTGCGCAGCGCGTTGCGCGCCTGCACGGTGCTCGGGGAGTTCTGCTGCGCCAGCTTCACGGCTTCATCGAGCGGCACCGCGCGCGGTTCACCCTGCTGGGCGGCGGCGAGGGCCGGCACGAGCGCGAGCCCGGCGGTAAGACGGCGGAAACCTGCCTTCATTTCTTCTCCTGGCGCTGCGCCTGCTGACGCTCGCGCTGCATCTGGTCGTAAATGGCCTGCTGCTGGGGAGTCAACAACTTCGCGATGCGCTGCCGGGCTTCGGCGCTCACCGAGTCGAGCGCCGGTCGCACCGGGGCGAGGATCGAGTCCTGCCGGTGGTTGCGGTCGTCATAGATGCGCGTCGCCGAATCGCGCTGCGCCGCCGAGAGTCCGAGGCGGTCGAACGTGCGCTGCCGCATCGCCGCCTGGTCGTACAACCGCGTCTGGCCCTGCACGAACGCGCGATCGACGGCCACGCCGATCGCGGCGCCCGCGAGCGCGGCGCCCAGATAGAACGCGAGCGCGAGGCTCTTCGAGCGGGTCATGACGCGTGCGCCCTAGTGGCCGGTGAGGAGCCGCACGTTCGCCTGCTGCTCCGAGAGCCGCTCGCGGGCGGCCAGCGTCGGGGCGTCGATCGTCGTCGGGTCGATCACCGCCTCGTATTCGGCGCGCGCCATCTGCGTCTGCGTGCGCAGCATGAGCGTCCCCGCCGCGATCACGGCGATGCCCGCGGCGAGGAGCCCGACGCGCAACCACGCCGCCGGCACCGCCCACCACGCCTCGCCCTCGCCCGCCACGATCCGGTCGAGGATGCGGCGTTCGAGGAAGCTCCAATACGCGCTATCGGACGGTGGCGCGTAGATCGCGCGCAGCGCCCGGGTCAGCTCGTCGTCGTCGCGGACGAGCTCGAGATGCCTGTCGTCGTTCATAGTTCACTCCTCACTGATCCAAGCACCGCGCGCAGTGCCGAGCGCGCATAGTGCAGGTCCGACCTGGCCGTTCCCTCGGGAATTCCGAGCATCCGGCCGATCTCCGCGTGCCGATACCCTTCCACGTCGTGCAGGACGATCACCGCCCGTTGCCGCGCGGGAAGCTGCGCCAGGGCCCCTTCGAGCCGGTGCCGCAACTCGCTTCCCTCCGCCGGATCGCGGAACGGCGAGGCCACCGTCTCCGGCAGCTCGTCCGCGTCGCGCACCTTGCGCCGCCGCGTGATGTCCAGCGCCGCATTCGCGACGATCCGGTGCAGCCACGCGCCAAACGCCTGGTCCGGCAGGAACCGGTGGAGGGCGCGGTACGCGTGCAGGAATGCCTCCTGCACGGCGTCTTCCGCGTCCTCGTGGTTCACGACGATCGCCCGCGCCACCGCATACGCCCGTCGCTCGTGCGTGCGCACCAACCGGGAAAACGCCTCGCGTTCTCCCCGTTGCGCGGCCAGCACCAACTCCCGTTCGTCGGCCGGCTGATCAGCCACGGTGCGAACCGTCGCTGCCAGCCACCGGCGATCCGTCTGCGGACGCGCCACGGCGGTCAAACCATCGCCTCACCAGTCACACTCCAGAGTACGCGGACACGGCTCCGGCCGTTGGACGTCGAGCGTCCGGAAACGTCACGGGGCGGCCTGCCCGGCCAGCCCCAGGAGCTCGGCGCGCGCACGCATGGAGCCGATCACGAACGCGATGTGCGCGTCGAGGTCGACTCCGAGCTCCGTGGCCCCGTTCACGACGTCGTCTCGGTTCACGCCGCGCGCGAAGGCCTTGTCCTTCATCTTCTTCTTGACACTTGAGGCCTCGAGGTCGTTCACGCTGCGCGACGGGCGCACGAGCGCGCAGGCCGTCACGAGACCGCAGAGCTCGTCCACCGCGAAGAGGGCTTTCGCCATCCGCGACTGGCGCGCCACGCCCGTGTAATCGGCGTGACCGAGGATCGCCTCGAGGACGTCCTCGGGGTACCCGAGCCCGCGGAGGTGCCGCACCCCTTCCGCGGGGTGCTCCGCGTCCGCCGCGTGCGCCTCGTTCGGATGGCGTTCGTAGTCGAAGTCGTGCATCAAGCCGGCGAGGCCCCAACGCTCGACGTCCTCGCCGAACTGCTCGGCGTAGGCCCGCATCGCGCCCTCCACCGACAGCATGTGCTTCCGGAGCGAATCGCTGGGCGTCCACTCTTCCATGAGGGCGAGCGCGTCGGCCCGCGCTGGGAGCGCTGGTGTCATGTCGGCGGGGGGGTGGAGGGGAACCCGAAATCTAGCGCCGGCGGAGGGCCGACGCTCTAGTGACCGTCCGAGATCGCCGCGATGCGGCCGCGCCCCGTGCGCCACAGGGCCATGAGCGGGATCACCATCAGGAGCACCAGCCCGCTCACGAGGTAGATCCGCGAGAAGGCGAGCACGCTCGCCTGCGCGCTCACCGTCCGGTCGAGCACCGCCAGTGCCGCCTGCTTCGCGGCCAGCGGGTTGATCCCCCGGGCCGTCAGCCCGCGGGTGAACGTCTCGAGCCGCGCGAGGGCGTCGGGCGACGTCACCGAGAGGTGCTCGGCGAGCACCGATTTCTTCTCCTTCGTGAACCGCGCGAGCATCGTCGCCATCACAGCGATGCCCATCGAGCCCCCGAGCTGTCGCATGAGGTTGAACAGGCCGGTGCCCTGCGCGAGGTCGCGCGGTTGCAGTTCCGCCAGCGCGATGCTGTTGAGCGGGATGAAGAGGAGCCCGAGCGACACGCCGCGGATCACGAGCGGCCAGAAGAGGTCGTCCTTGCCGCTGTCGAGCGTGAGCGCGGCGAGCTGCCACATGCACAGCATGAAGAGCAGCGCGCCGATCGCGATGATCGGCCGCCCGTCGGGGATGTTGCGCAGCCGGCGCCCCATGATCGCCATCGTGAGCGCCGACGCGATCGCGCCCGGCAGGATCACCATGCCCGTCTGGTTCGCCGTGAAGTTGTGCAGGCCCTGCAGGAACACGGGGAGCACGAAGACGCTCCCGAACAGGGCGAAGCCGAGGAGCGCGCCCATCACCACGCCCGCCGCCAGCTGCCGGTTCGCGAGGATGTGGAAGTCGATCACGGGCTCGTCCGTGTTCAGCTCATGATAGATGAGCCAGGTGAACGACACCGCCGAGATCACGGCGAGCGACACCACGAACGGCGATTCGAACCAGTCGTAGCGCTCGCCGCGCTCGAGCATCCACTGCAGCGAGCCGACGGCCACCGTCATGAGGCCGATGCCGAGCCAGTCGACCTTCGTCGCGCGCTCCTGGTGGATCGAATCGCGCACGTACGTCCAGGTGAGCACGCCGGCGATGATGCCGAGCGGGAGATTGATGTAGAAGATCCACGGCCAGTCCCAATTGTCGACGATGAAGCCGCCGAGCGTCGGGCCGAGCGTGGGGCCCACCATCACGCCCACGCCGAACATCGCCTGGCCGATGCCGACCTCGTTGGGCGGGAAGGCCTCCCACAACGTCGACTGCGCGGTCGAGAGGAGCGCGCCGCCGCCGATGCCCTGGATCACGCGCCAGAAGACGAGCGCGCCGAGCGTGTGCGCCGCGCCGCAGAACATCGACGCGATGATGAACAGCGTGATCGAGCCGGTGAGATAGCGCCGCCGCCCAAAATACGCCGAGAACCACGACGACATCGGGATGACGATGACGTTCGCGATGATGTAGCCGACGCTCACCCACGAGATCTCGTCGAGCGTCGCGCCGAGGTTCCCCATCATGTGCGGGATGGCGACGTTCACGATCGACGTGTCGACGAGCTCGAGCGTCGCCGCGAGCGTCACGGCGATGGCGATCAGGTACTTGTACTTGTACCGGTCGGCGTCCGCGGCCGCCGGAGCGGCCGCGGAGGGAAGGACGGCGGTGGCCATGAGTTCGCTACTTCGTCGCGACGTGCACCGTGACGCTCATCCCCGGGCGCATCGGCCGCCCCGCGCCGCACCCCTTGGTGACGGCGATGCGCACCGGCACGCGCTGCACGACCTTCGTGAAGTTGCCCGTCGAGTTGTCCGGCGGGAGGAGCGCGAACCGCGCGCCCGTCGCCGCGCTCACGCTCTCCACCTTGCCCTCGGCATCGCAGTCCGGGTACGAATCGACTTCGATCGCGGCCGTCTGCCCCACCTTGAGGTCGGCGAGCTGCGTCTCCTTGAAGTTCGCGCTGATGTAGACGCTCGTGTCGGCGACGATCGTGAGGAGCGGCTGCCCGGGCTGCACGAGCTGGCCGATCTCGACCTGCTTGCGGCTCACCGAGCCCGCGAGCGGCGACGTGACGTGCGTGTAGGAGAGCTGGAGCGCGGCGTTCTCGCGGTTCGTCTTGGCGCCGGCGAGGCGGGCCAGCGCGAACTTCTCGCCGGCCTGGGCGCCGGCGAGTTGCGCCGTCGCCGCGTTCGCCTGGCGCTCGGCCGCGGCGAGCATCGCGTTGGCCTGGTCGAACGCGGCCTGCGACGCGTCGAGCTGCTGCCGCGAGACGATCTGCTTCGCGACGAGCTCCTTCGTGCGCGCGAGGTCGGCCACGGCCTTCGCCTGCGCCGCGCGCGCCGACTGGATCTGCGCGTCGATCACGAGCCGCTGGCTCTGCGCGCTCTTCACCGCGGCTTCGGCCTGACCCTCGTCACCGCGTCCGCCCGCGGCGGCCACCGCGGCGGCGAGGTCGGCGTCGGCCTGCGCGAGGCGCATCTGGTACTCGCTGCTGTCGATCTGCACGAGCAACTCGCCGGCCTTCACCATCTGGTTCTCGTTGGGGCGGACGGCCGTCACGAAGCCGCCGACCTTCGCGAGCACCGGGACGATCGTCCCGTCGACCTGCGCGTTGTCGGTGGTGACGTGCACCCGGTTGTACAGGATCGTCTTGCCGCCCCAGACGGCCGCGGCGAGCGCGGCAACGGCGAGGATGGGCAGCGCGCGGTTGCGCTTGCCGGTCGCGGCGGGGGAGTCGGGCGTGTTCGGGGAAGCCATGGGTCTATGGTCTCAGCGAAGGATGAAATCGGTCAGGGAAGTTCGGTGACGGTGCCCTGCGCGCGGCCGAGGGCCACGCGGGCGCTTTGCAGCGCGGCGCGGGCGTCGACGACCTGGGTGCGCGCGGCATTGAGCGCGAGCGACGCGGTGATGGCGTCGGCGTTGCCGGAGACGCCGGCGCGAAACCGGTCGCGCGCCTGCGACAGTTCCTGCTCGGCGAAGCCCACGCGCTCGGTCGCCGCGTCGAGCTGTTCGCGCGCCGCCTGCAGGTCGAGCAACGCGGCGCGGACGTCGGCCGCCGTCTGCTGCGCGAGGTCGCGGCGCTTCACGTCGAGTTCACGCATCATCGCGCGCTGCTCGTCGAGGCGCCCTTCGTGACGAAAACCATCGAAGATCGGCACGGACATCGCGATGCCCCACGTGTACGTGGGGAGGAGGTGCTCCGTCGCCTTGCCCGTCGAACCCTGGTCGGCGAAGAGCGCCACCGACGGCAGGATCTCGGAATGGAGCGCGTCGAGCTGCAGCCCCGCCGCGGTCGCCTGCTCGCCGAGCGCGAGGAGGTCGGAGCGCGAACGGCCGGCGCGCGCGAGCGCGTCGGCCTCGGCCGGCGCGGCGATCGCCGTGGGGAGCGCCATCAGCGAATCGGTGAGCGTGATGGGTGTGCCCACCGGGAGCCCGACCGCGCGCGCCAGTTCGATGTGCGACCGGTCCCGCTCGGCGCGCGCCGCGATGAGCTGGCTGCGCGTGGCCGAGAGCTGCGATTGCGCCCGCGTGACGTCGAGCGCGATGCCCGTGCCAACGGTGAGCTGGTCGCGCGCGATGCCGAGGAGTTCGGCGGCGAGCGTCGAGTCGGCGAGGCGCGCGGCGATCTGCGCGTCGGCGCGGAGCGCGCGGACGTACGCCACCGCGGCGCCGGCCGCGGCCTGCTGCGACGCGGTGCCGACGTCGGCGCCGTACGCCGTGACGGTGGCGCGCGCCGCCTTCAGCTTCGCGAACGAACCCGGGTCATAGATGTTCTGCTTCACGGTGCCGCGAAGATCCCACGTCTTCACGGGCCCGAGCACCTGGCCGTTCGGGTCGAAGAGCGACTTGCCGGAGACCGGGTCGTTGAACGAGATGCCGAAACTCGCGCTGTTGAAGGTGCGCTCGTTGTCGACGGCGGCCGCGGTGACGGTGGGCAGGAACTCCGACTTGCGCTGCCGCACGCGCGCTTCGGCCTGAGCGACGCGCACGCGCGCGGCCTCGGGGCCGGCGTTGCGCTCGGCGGCGAGCCGGGCGGCGCCGCCGAGCGAGAGCGTGACCGGCTCCTGCGCGGCGGCGGCCTGGAGGGCGACGCAGGCGAGCACGAGGCCGCTGCGGAACGGACGGAGAGGCATCATTCGGCTACCGGAGCCGCGACGGGCGCGGCGGCTTGGGGACGGAGTGCGTGGAGGACGAAATCGACGATGTCGTCGATGAGCGCGCCGCGCGGACGCGACCCTCCGAGCGTGGAAGGCATCGGCGCCTGCGACCAGAGGACGTGCGTGAGAAGGATCGCCTTGATCATCGAGATGGCGACCACGGGCTCGAGCGGGCGGAACTCGCCGAGCGAAACGCCGCGGCGGATGACGTCGCCGAGGATGCGGTTCGACTTGGTGATCACCTCGTCGAAGTAGAACTGGGCGAGGTCCGGGTGGCGGTGCAGTTCGGTGAACACGAGCCGTACCCAGCCGGCCGTGCCCGGGCGGTCGAAGCGCGACCAGTGGAGGCGCAGGTACCGCTCCATCTGCTCGGGCGC
>Ga0265327_10004910_pt1 | contig 11541 bp, 13 predicted proteins | sample 41621metaG_FD_202089 | JGI IMG/M metagenome (GOLD analysis project Ga0265327, IMG submission 202089) | Rhizosphere microbial communities from Carex aquatilis grown in University of Washington, Seatle, WA, United States - 4-16-21 metaG | ecosystem: Host-associated > Plants > Roots > Rhizosphere...
GCACCCGGCTCGACGACGCGATCGCCGTCGCGTCGCTCTACCGCTGCCTGCTGCGCATGCTGTGGCGGCTGAAGCGTGACAATCGGGCTTGGCGCATCTACGCGCGCATGCTGATCAACGAGAACCGGTGGCGCGCCCAGCGCTACGGCACGGACGAGGGGCTGGTCGATTTCGGGCGGCGCGAGATCGTGCCGTATCGCGACCTGCTGGAGGAGATCATCGCGCTGGTGGCGGAGGATGCCGAGGCGCTCGGCTGCGCCGCCGAGGTGGCGCACGCGCGGACGATCGTCGCGCACGGCACCAGCGCGCATGCGCAGCTTCGCGTCTTGGCGGAAGCGACCGCTGCCGGCGTGGCACGGCGCGATGCCCTCAACGCTGTGGTCGATTGGCTGATCGCCGAGACGGTGAACGGGATCGGCTGAGCGTCGGCGCCAGCGGCGGCCATGTTGAAGGGCGCCGGCCGGTTGACCACATCACTCTTGCGGCCGGCGGCCGGTACGCACGCACTAGGGAAGGAGCACGGGATGGACGATCGGACCCAGGTCGAGATCGAGGCGGCAGCCTTCCGGCGGCTGGTCGAGCATCTGCGCGAGCGCACCGACGTGCAGAACATCGATCTGATGAACCTCGCCGGCTTCTGCCGGAACTGCCTGTCGCGCTGGTATCGCGAGGAGGCGGCGGAACGCGGCGTGGAGATCGCCGATCCGGCCGCGCGCGAGCGCGTCTACGGCATGCCGTACGACGAGTGGAAGGCGAAGCACCAGAAGGAAGCGTCGCCGAAGCAGAAGCAGGCTTTCGACGCGACGCACAAGCACTGACCGCTAAGCGCCGCGTTTCAATTTCCCGCGCAGAGGTTGCCATACGGTAGGCGTATGCGTCGCCAATACGCTATCCTGCCTCGCCCAGGCGGGCGAGCGGCGACAAGGGCCGGTTCGCCGTCGCGGCATAGAACCGGAACGGGAGAGGGGAGCACATGACGCCGCCGCCGGTCCTTCCAGACGCCCTCATGCAGCTCGGGACGGGCTTTTGGGCGTCGAGGGCGTTCCTCAGCGCCGTCGAACTCGGCGTTTTCCGCGAGCTTGCCAAGAAGCCGGCCGATCTCGCGACGCTTCGCACACGCCTCAGCTTGCATGAGCGCAGCGCCCGCGACTTCTTCGACACGCTTGTCGCGCTTGGCGTCATCGACCGCGGCGAGGACGGCATCTATCGGAACACGCCGGCATCCGATCTTTATCTCGATCCAGCGAAGCCGTCCTACATCGGCGGGATCTTCGAAATGGCGGCCGGGCGTCTTTACGCGGCCTGGGGCGGCTTGACCGACGCCTTGCGGACCGGCCGGCCGCAGAACGAGGCGCGGGACAGCGATGATACGTTCGCCGCCCTCTATGCCGATCCCGAACGGTTGGAGCTGTTCCTGCGCGCCATGGCGGGCATCAGTCGACCCACTGCACAGGCGGTCGCCACCGCCTTCCCATGGCAGGATGTCCACAGTTTCGCCGATATCGGCTGCGCCGCCGGCGGCTTTCCGGTCGAGATCGTGCGGATTCATCCGCACCTCGTCGCCACGGGCTTCGACCTGCCGCCGGTGCGGCCGGTCTTCGAGCGGTACGTCCGTGAGCACGGTGTCGCTGACCGCCTGACGTTCCAGGCCGGAAGCTTCTTCGACGACCCGCTGCCGTCGGCGGACGTGCTGGTCATGGGACACATCCTCCACGACTGGGATCTGCCGACGAAGAAAAGCCTGCTGGCCAAGGCCCATGCCGCGTTGCCGCCCGGCGGCACCCTGCTGGTCTACGACGCCATGATCGACGACGCGCGGCGCGAGAACGCCTTCGGCCTGCTGATGAGCCTCAACATGTTGGTCGAGACGCCGGGCGGCTTCGACTACACCGGCGCCGACTGCATCGGCTGGATGCGGGAGGCCGGCTTTCGGAAGGCCATGGTGGAACGTCTTCCCGGTCCCTACGCGATGGCGGTGGCGATCAAGTAGCGGCGGCGCGCCGTACGCCGCCCGCCGGCAGGCGCGTTGCCTCGATCCGCGGATGCGGCGCATACTCCCCGTTCCAGCAAAATGTCCTGCCGGCACTTTGTACGGGCAGGTTGCGAGGAGCGCGCGAAGCCGGAGTAGATCAAGCTGGCTACCATACATGGGTTACGCCAGGAGCTCGGACCGGGTAATCTGTGATACATCAGTCGATGTTGGCCACTGGCCAATACCGAGCGGGGCACGCCGACGCCGTGCGAAGTTCACCGCCGGCCAATGAGTCAAGCTCACAGCCGGCGGCTCAAGGAAAGGCCAGACGCGTCCTGTTTCCTAAACCTTCGGGTCGAGTCAAATTGCAAGCGGATTTCCTAATTCACTCACCGCTCTCCGCCAGCCGTGTAGGCTCGGCAGAGCGAGTGTTGGTCGTTGTTGCCTTAGTGCCAAGTGAAGATTGTCCGATGAACACTATGACTGTGAGAGCCCCCAGCCATTCAGCCACGGCACAAACGAGGAATCCGGCTCGCAATCCCGACAAAATCTCGCCCATACGCAAGGGAGTCACTGTCTCTGTGGCGCTTCCCTGGCCTGCATGCATCGCGAATACAGCTCCCGCGATTGCAACCCCCAATGTAGCACCTATAATCCTTGCGGTATTAGCGACACCTGACGCGGTTCCAGTGCGGTTCTGAGGGACGCTTGCGATTGCCACAGCCACAACGGGTCCGGAGTTCAGACCTAGGCCTGCACCGATGACCGCGAGCACTCCCTCGATAAGCCATAACGGATATGCTTGGTTTGCGAAAGAAAGGCCGACCAGACCGAGGCCCATGAGAGCCATGCCGCAGGTCATTACTGTCTTTGGTCCCGTACTTGCCGCCAGCGACCCGGAAATTCGAGCAACGAAGAAAAATACCACCGACATCGGGAGAAGTGCGATGCCGGTGGTGAGCGGACTGAGGTCTTGCACCACCTGGAGGTAAAGTGGCAGAAGGAACAACGTTCCATACATGCCAAAGGTCATTAGTAACGCCACTACGATCGCCGCTGAGAAAGAAGGCGAGAGAAACAATCCCAGAGGCAGAAGTGCTCCGTTCCCCGCCTTCTTCTCCACGCGCACGAACGTCACCGCAGCCACTACGCAGATTAGAAGCCACACATAAATGCCCGGCATACTCCATCCGACCTCACCGCCGTGAATGGCTACAAACGACAGTGTACCAAGTGCTATGATGGCAAATACCTGCCCAGGTATGTCAAAACGCCGCCCCTCGGGATGCGACGATTCCGGGACGAACCGAAGACAACCGAGGATCGCCAGGACGCCCACTGGTACAGCGACGAGGAACGCGGATCTCCAGCCCCACCAATTGACTAAAAATCCGCCAAGAGTTGGACCTATCGCAAGTGCTAGTCCGTTACAGCTTGCCCAAATGCCAACCGCCTTCGCGCGATCGGCCGGCTCCGTATAAACGTAGGCTATGATGGCTAGCGAAACAGGCAAAGCGAAGGCTGCGCCCAGGCCAGCCACTCCTCTTGCGACCACCAGAAGAAACGGATTCGGTGCCAGTCCACACGCAAGGGAAGCAATCGTGAATGCTAGAATGCCTGAAAGGAAGATCCGGCGACGCCCGTAAAGGTCACCGAGAACACCTCCGGTCAACAATAGACAAGCATAAGCCAAATTGTAAGCGTCAACGACCCATTGGAGTTCGCTAACGCTGGCATGTAATCCTTTCCCGATAGGTCGAAGCATCAAATTGACGACGGAAGTATCGACCTGGGCGATAAGCACGCCCATACACATCACGATAAGGGTCCATCGCTTTTGCGCATCATGTCCGGGCGGTTTCGCACATACGCCAGTGTCGGATGAAGAAGCAGTCACGTTTACCTCGTTTACCTCGTGTCCTGGCGCCTTGGCGCTATCTTGTGGACCAGCGCGAACCGCCCCGGTAGCTAGAGTGAGCAAGGCGCTTAACTTTGGTTCGATTAGAGCAATGTGAACTCGGACCGTTCCCGTCTGATCAGTTTTGGCAATGCACGACTCTTAATGAGAGCGTTGAACCAATCAGTTTCCTGGTGTGCGGCGAACGCTTTCTCGTCGGCAAACAGCTCGTAGAAGATGAATGCCGAAGGGTCGTTACGCTTTCTTCCGACAAGAAAGATGTTGACGCCAGGCTCGCTGCGGGCCTGCGGGATGAATTCGGCGAGGATACCTGCAACCTCGTCGGCGAATTCCGGTTTGACTTCCCAATTTGCAACCACAAGAAAGCCGCCGGGCTTTGCCAAGTTTTCGATGTCACCTTTCTGCATTTTTCACTCTCCGGGTTCTATTGGCTGCCGAAAGCAACAACCCATATTCCCATGGAATTTGGGGCAGCTCAGCTAGTTTCGCTTTTGTCCCGACCGAAACATGGATGCCGCTTCAACCGATTGGAATCATCATCCTTTAGCCATCGGCGCCGGACGGGAGGCGAACAATTCAATTCGCCATTTTCACCGATGTCTACTTGGCGGGGATATTGTCCACTGTCTCTAATTGGCGACAGGTGGAATGCGCACCTCTGATCGCTATCTTGACTCCAGAAGTACGACAAGTGGATTTGACGGCCTGTTAGAGGTCGGTTAGCAACTCCCCTCGGCTGATCTCGAACATTTCAGATAGTCCTCGGAAGCCGTCTTCCGTGACGTCCAACGCACGTGTCCCAGGGATCGCCCGAAACCACGCTAGCTCGTGGAGTCTGACAAGAAGTGCTTTTCCAATTCCGCCGGCGAGATGGAGGCGTCGCTCGCTCCAATCCAGGCAAGGCCGGCATTCTGGCCGGCGCTGGGCCTTCAGCACGTCCATGTCGATGCCTATCTCCGCGAATGCCGCCACGCCCGATTCGGTAATCCGACCGAACTCGCTAGCCATGTCCACTAGCCCACGTCGGCTCAAGGAACTAGCGATCGCCACGCCTACTCTCCCGGCAAGGTGGTCGTAGCAGGTTCTCGCCAGACGCAATCTGCTCGGCCCGCCCCAACGAGGTCGATATTGAGCTGGGCCTTCTTGGGCAACTGCCATGGCAGTCTCGAGTAATTGACCGACGAGCGGCCCAGCTAGGTTGTAGAAGCGATGACGCCCTTGTTTGAAGCCTTCGATGAGACCGCCATCCATGAGCCTATTTAGATGACCGCTGGCTGTGGGCGCACTTACTCCGGCAACCTCAGCCAGTGCGCTTGCTGTGAGAGCTTTACCCCCCATGAGCGCAGACAGCATGGACGCACGTGCTGGATCGCCGATGAGTGCGGCTATATATGCGATCTTTGGTCCCGGTTCCATATAGTTTCGGTCCCGATTCATGTCGAACATATAGCAGATATTGGACCGCGAAGGTTCGGTGATGCCCGAAGTATGGAGTGGCCGGCTCCCCCTACAATGAACCTGCTCGGCGCGCCACGCTCTTCCGGCTGGATTTGCAACCTCTTGTTACGCCCCTTGTCACCGCTGAAATCAATTTTTTTCGAAGTGCCGATTGAAATTCCTCACGTGCGAGGTGAGGGCGGGGGGCGCAGCCATTGACGCAATCCAGTGGTGTTGGGCGGGAGCGGCGCCCGTGACTGACGGAAGGACCGTCTGGTGATCCTCAGCCTTTAGCGCTAAGGGTTCAGTGTCCCAGGCGTCTTGGAGATTAGTGCTATGCGGACCGATCTCAACCGGACGACCACGCGCAACTACATCGCTCGCGGTCTGAAGCCGTCGAGCTATGGCCCACGGCCAACGGATCGGCACGTGCTGCATGCGCCACAGCCGGGCATCGCCGATCTTGCCATTGTCGTGCACTGCTGCAACCCACCAACCTTCCAGATACAGTCCGGCTCGACGGCGCGACTCTGAGTACAGGAGCCGAGGATGCCCGGCTCCTGCATCGTCGACCACACTTCTATCAGAGCCGTATTCACATCCCCGCCTTTTCATAGCGAAACCGCGCTAACAAGCTTTCCCCTCCACCAACACTGTGCATTTTCGCTCAACCAAAACGAGAGTGCGCGGGCATTATAGCTGCTATGGTGATTTACGATTTACCCCATCGCAGCAAGGTTGACGCCCAGGTCATGCCAGCGCCGACCGCCACCAGTAGAAGGAGGTCGCCCGGACGCAGTCTGCGCGCTTCTGCTGCGGTGTGTAGAGCAAGCGGGATGGATGCGGCGGACGTGTTGGCATGCTGATCCACTGTCACAAGGACGCGCTCAGCGGGAATATCAAGTTGGCTGGCGAGCGTATTGATGATCCTCTTGTTGGCTTGGTGTGGGACCAACCAATCTATCTCAGCTCCGTCCACGCCGGCAGCATTCATCGTCTCTTGGGCAATCTCTGTCATTTTGGCGACCGCGTGCTTGAAAACTTCCTGGCCGTCCATCCGAATCTTTCCGACTGCGGTCGCGCTCGACGGACCTCCGTCCACAAAGAGAGCATCATAAAGACGCCCGTCGGTTCGGGTATGGCAGACGATGATGCGGTTCTTTTCGGACGAATCGGCACGCTGAACGACTACAGCGCCGGCACCGTCGCCAAACAATATAGCCGTAGTTCTATCCTCCCAGTCCAAGATTCGGGACAATGTTTCGGCACCGATAACAAGCACGCTAGAGGCTCGACCCACCGCTATAGCGCTGCATGCGGCATCGAGGGCGAAGAGAAAACCAGAACACACCGCCTGCACGTCAAAGGCGGCTCCTCCAGTGATTCCAAGCTTCGCTTGAACCCGTGCGGCCGTTGAGGGGAGGGTATTATCAGGTGTAGCGGTAGCAACAATTACCAGATCTATATCATGAGCTGAGAGGCCGGCATCTTCTATCGCTACTCGGCCTGCGGCTGCGGCCAAATCAGATGTGAGTTCGCCAGGTTCCGCGAAATGTCGTTTCTCAATACCGCTTCGCTGTCGGATCCAGTCGCGAGTATTAAGCTGCGCGGCAAGAAGCCGCGTGGTAAGTTCCTCATTCGTAACGATACGCCTTGGCAGGTAACCCCCACAGCCGCGGATCGCTGCTGCGGGGCTCACATGGCTTACAGCTGCGACGCTCATTCGGCAGCCTCACGCATACGTGAGATACTGTCGTCAGCCGGATTTCGCTCATCTTTAGCCGCGTAAGCCAGATTCGGTAGTATGATACTCATCAGCAACTGAGGTGCATCGTCTCTGATGAAAAATCCAGTCGGCGTGATGACCCAATCATTGTCTGCTAGCGCACGATCAAGGTTGAGTTTAGCATCGAGTTTCTGCCAGATGAACCCACAGTTACGTTCCAAGTGCACCTTAACTGCAGAGCTAGTCCATCCAACAAGGTATCGTATATTCCGCTTCCGGCACTCAATAACCGCTTGATCTAAGACCGCCTTTAATCCGTCAGTCGTCGTTGAGGTAAGGCGGCCGATCTCGGCAATGTAGGGGCGCTCCTCCGCAAAAAACCTTTCGACCGAGGAATCCAAATCGAAATAGCGCTCCGACGTTATGACGTCGTGGTTGGCGGCGAACAGGAGGCCTGCGGTAGCGATCACGGCCCCTTTTCGCTCCGCGATCACGAAACGGTCAGGTGGGACCGCCCAGTGCGTGCTATAAAGCCGCTCGTAAATGCGCCCGTTCAAAGACATTGCTCGCTGGATGTCGAGTGCACTGTTGGCTAATATGGTTGAGATCTCACCGGCATCGCCGCGAGAACAATTAAGAACTGCTGCCATGGTCCTTGCCTTACAAAGTGGTCTGCCCGATCCAAGTGGCGGGCAGACCACATCTCCACATTTACTCTGCGGCCACCCGGTCCGAGCTGTCGGTGCGGAAACCTCTGTGCATGCTCGTCACCTGCAGGAAGCCGCCCTCGAACGTCGCGCCATCGTAGAAATAACAAGCTGGTGCCGGCGGCAGAGGTGTAGCGTATGGCTCGCGTTCCATGTCGGTAAGGATTAGCACGACCCGCTGAACAGCAGCAGCTTCAGCAATAGGAGGCGTCCCGGCGAAGAGTGGCACTGTCCGCCTGGTGACAATCCACTCGATAAGTTGGTCACGGCTGGGGAATCGAGGTTCTCGAGGAATGAATTTTGACATCAACTTGACAATGGTCGCTTCGTCCATTCGGGCGTCCGCAGGGATATCGAAGTACTCCTCAATTGGCATGCTGTCATGAGTGTATTTGAAGAGGGAGGTTCCCCACCCGATGCACCATGCCGAGATGATAGACTTGATGTTGCGCCGCGCCCGGAATTCTTTGTGGAGAGCGTACCGCGGACGAAGCAGATAGAAATCCATTTGATCGAGGACAATATCACATCCCTCGACAAATTCTCCCGCATTCTGTTCAGTGATGCCTTCCGGAAATATCTCAATCGTCACATCGTCGGTCATCTCCCATACCAGATGGCCAACGACTTCGGCTTTGTTCTTGCCAATTGTCGTTTTGCCGGCACCGAACTGGCGGTTGATATTTGTCCAATCAAATTTGTCGGGATCTGCAATCTTGAGGTGTCGGACTCCCAAACGTGCCAGCCGCGACACCAAAGCACCACCTATTCCGCCACAACCGGCGATGCCGACAGTAGCATTCGACAGCTTCAATTGTGCTTCTCTTTGCGCCTGGTCACCCTCGCCAAGCCAGCAGAGGCTACGATTCACCCGCTCCCAGTAGCGTTCATCGTTGTAAATTCCATCGAGCTTCTGGACAGATGTCATTGGTTGGGTTCCTCATTATAAACGTGGCATGCAGAACTAAAGAGCCGCGCCGCAGCTACCTGTTGCTTGGGATTCTACGCAGCAGGAGTGGGTGAGAACTGCTTCAGGAGATTAATCAGATCGCCTACAGTTTCGATGTCCCGTGTCACTTCTTCCGGAATTTTGACGCCAAAGGTTTTCTCGACAGCGAACATCAGTTCGACTACCGATAGGCTATCCGCCGCTAAGCCGGTGGCGAATTGTGTGTCTGCGGAAATTCGGTCTGCCGGAACTTTGAAGTGGGATGCCACGAGAGTCTGAACGTGGTCATCAATTTGGGCCAATGAAGTCATATTTTTCATTATCAATCCTTCTAGACGGCGCACCTGTATATTGGTCCAGTCAGATACGCTGGGCAAGTTATTTATTTCATCTCCATACAATCTTTGAAGTGTAAATCATTGATGATCAGTCCACACTTCGGTGTTTAACGAAATGACCAACAACCACTGATTGCCTGGCGGCATTAGTAAATACATGAACTGAGTCGTTTGCTCTTTGTCAGAGTTTACAATTACAATAAGTGTTTATAATGTTATTTAAAAGGAACGTGACCGGTCTTGCCAACTCGGACGTATGGGGTGTTGTTCCGGCTGGCAAGGATGTGTCGTGTAGAGGTCACGTCACGCGTCGGCTCGGATTGGCATGATGGCGAGAACGAAATGATGTCGGGCGCGGGCCGGCCTATGCCGCCAGCATGGTCGCCTCTTCGCACCGCGCCTTCCGGCAGGAGGCCGGTCTCGTGATGGCGCCAGAGCGCGACCAGCAGCTTACGCGCCAGCGCCACGACGGCGATCTGCCGCACTCGTCCAATCGCCGGGCCGGCACGAACCGCAAACCAGCAGGCGAGTGCGCTGCTGGGCTGCCAGTGCAGCCATAACTAGGCCAGCGTGATCATCACCGTGCGGGCATGCAAGTTGTCTGCCTTGCTGATCCGCTGCTTGCGGGCAATGCAGCCGCTGCGCCACGGACAGGTGCACAGCCCGACATAGGCAGCGATCTCGCGCCGGTTCGCGAAGGAGCGGTAGGACACCTCGCGCCCGAGCACGGTGGCGAACTGTGCGCTGACGCCTTTTATCTCAACCAAGCGCGCGACCTTTGCCGCCACCGGATTCTGGTCTACAACAACCGAGGCGCTTACTTTCTCCCTTGCCGGCGCCGGTGTTTACCGAAGCCGCCGCCTTACGCACAGCATCGTTGCGCCTCGCCTCAATCTCGGCAGTCATATCGGCAGATCAGCTCTAGCCGGTCGAACTCACGGCCGACTCGCCGAGAGTAGCGGCAGCGGCGCATCGCTACCGTCGCTACAGCGCAGCGACGACAGCTTGGACCCCGGCCGCCGGGGCGCAGCGGCGCGAACCCACTCACCTCCTTGGTGGCGCGCAACACCTGGGGTCCGGTTGACACGGCGGACCCGCTCGCTAATCAGCATTGCCCGCTCGCGATGCAGACGTTCGGCGTCCTCGTCGGCAATCGTCGGCACCTGCACCGGCCGGCACGCTTCCCGGTCGCCGTCGCCACTCTCGTAGGCGATGACGGCACGCAGCAAGAGCCGGACGTTGATCCGATCGCTCTTGGCCCGCCGCGCCCATCGACTAGGTCGAGCACGTGGCACGTCCCCCCGTCCTGTGCAACCAGAAGGCGATACAGATAGAACTCGTCGCGACCCGGCTCGTAACAGTACACCACGCCGACTCGGAGTTTGACGCGCTCGACCCTCATGCCAGCCCATGCCTGCTCGGTCAGCCGCAGTAGTCCGGCCGTATCGCCGGCCGCCACTTGTGCAGACTGACCGAGGCGCTGCGGCGCTGCACTACGACCATCCAGCTCTGCCCCATCAGTTCCAAGGCTACGAGTATCGTCTCACTACACCACGGCAGTCGGTGCGATCTCTCTCCGGATCTCCATCACACGGGTCTCCACGTCGGTGGTTACTTGAAGACCGAAGTGTAAATCGCTCCGGTCGCACCCGCCTGAGGGATCTACGTCAGTGGCCCGATAAGCAAAAAGGCGCGACCGTTGCCGGCCACGCCCTCTTTCGTATGCGAGAGAGTAATCGATTAGTGAAGCTTCTGCGGCAGCGCCGCGATGGCGTCATCGATCAGCGCCGTGCCGCGCTTTCCCTGGAGCTGTTCCGCGAGCATGCCGCGGGTCGCCGCAATCGCGACGTCGACTGCGACGTCGCGGACCTCGGCGATCGCCTTCGCCTCGGCCTGGGCGATCTTTTCCTCGGCCTGACGCTGACGGCGCTCTAGCGACGCCTCCAGGTCGCGCGCCGCCTGCTGGGCGAGGCGCTCGGCCTCGGCCTTGGCGTGGACGACGATCTCCTCGGCTTCCTTCAGCGCGTCGCGCTGCTTGCGCTGGTAGAGCGCCAGCGTCTGCTGCGCCTCCTCGCGGAGCCGCTGCGCCTCGTCGATCTCGGCCTTGATCTTGGCCGCCCGCTCGTCGAGCGAGCGGGTAATCATGTCCGGCACCTTCTTCCAGATCGCGATCCCGATGACGATCAGGAAGGCGACGAGAATCCAGAGTTCCGGGTTGCCCAGCATATCAGGCACGTCCTTTCATCACGGCGTCGACCGCGGCGCCGGCATGGGCCTCGTCGACGTCAACGCCGGTCAGGCGCTGCGCAGCCGTCCGTGCGACGTCCACCGCGATCGAGCGGACGTTCGTCAAGGCCGCGTCGCGTGCCGCAGCGATCCGCTTCTCGGCGGCGGCGGTCTGCTCGGCCAGTTTGGCGCCCGCCTCGCGCTGCCGCTCGGCCGTCGCGGCGGCGAGCCGCTCGCTGGTCTGGCGGACCGTTTCCTGCGCTTGGGC
>Ga0265327_10004911_pt1 | contig 11539 bp, 10 predicted proteins | sample 41621metaG_FD_202089 | JGI IMG/M metagenome (GOLD analysis project Ga0265327, IMG submission 202089) | Rhizosphere microbial communities from Carex aquatilis grown in University of Washington, Seatle, WA, United States - 4-16-21 metaG | ecosystem: Host-associated > Plants > Roots > Rhizosphere...
AGCCAATTTCAATTGGGCCAATCTCAATTGGGCTAATTTCAGCCGAGCCAATCTCAATGCTGCCAATCTCGCTTGGGCTGATCTCAGTGAAACAAATTTCACTCTGGCTGAACTTAATGAAACCAATCTCAGGGCAGCTAATCTCAGTAAAGCTAATCTCAGCGAAGCCTACCTTGGGGAAGCCGATTTCAAGAGAGCTGATCTCAAAGAAGCTGATTTCGGTAGAGCCATCGCAGGAGGCACAATATTTGGAAACATCGACCTTAGCAAAGCGATTGGGCTTGAGACGGTTCGTCATGAATCCCCATCCACAATCGGTATTGATACTCTTCAATTATCCAAAGGCAAAATCCCTGCCGTCTTCCTGCGTGGCTGTGGCCTGAGTGATTTTGAAATCGAAGCTGCAAAACTATATGCCCCCGACTTGAGCAACCAGGAAATCAACGACATTCTCTACAAAATTTACGACCTGCGCGCCCGGCAGTCCATCCAGGTTTCGCCGCTTTTCATTTCCTACAGCCATGCGGATGCAGCCTTTGTGGACCGGCTCGAAGTGGCACTCAACGAAAAAGGTATCCGCTTCTGGCGCGACATCCATCATGCCACATCAGGTCGCCTGGAAAGACAAATCGAGCAGGCCATCCGTCATAACCCGACGGTGCTGCTCATTCTCTCGAAAAACTCCGTCGAGAGCGATTGGGTACAACACGAAGTCCGCAAGGCGCGCGGGCTGGAGAAAGAATTGGGGCGCGATGTGCTGTGCCCTGTGGCACTGGATGATCGCTGGAAAGATTGCGGCTGGCCGGAGCGGGTGATGGAGCAGGTCATGGAATACAATGTGCTTGATTTTTCGAAGTGGCAGGATGACAAGGTGTTTCAGCAAATGTTCGTCAAATTGCTGGATGGGTTGCAGTTGTTTTATAAGGGCTGACTATCGAAAATTACCTTAACGACTGCCTGCATATACAGTACAATTGCCCCAAAATAAGGAGCACACATGACTGCACAAGACGATCAAATCAAAATCACCGAAACCGGTTTGAAGTACATCCCCGAAAAAATCGGCGCCGGGGCGCAGGCTGTGGCCGGGAAAACCGTGCGCGTGCATTACACCGGCAAGTTTTTGGACGGCAAGGTCTTTGACAGTTCCCACAAGCGCGGCGAACCCATCGAATTCCAACTCGGCGTGGGGCGCGTGATCAAAGGCTGGGATGAAGGCATCGCCCTGATGCGCGTGGGCGGCAAGGCCCAACTGGTCGTCCCGCCCAACCTGGCGTATGGCCCGAGCGGCGCAGGCGGGGTCATTCCCCCCAACGCGACGCTGATCTTCGATGTCGAATTGGTGGATGTAAAATAAAAAGATAAAAACAAAAACGCCTCGTTGACTTGCGAGGCGTTTTCATCGTATATTTGCCAGAATCTTTTCACCTTACGACTCTTCCGTGATTAATCGGAAGACCAAGAGCTTGAAACCACGAAGTCACACGCGTACCTGCGTTCGGTGCAGGCAAAGGCACGAAGTTTTGAAGGAAAAAAGCAAGAACTCTTTGTGGCTTGGTGGCTTCGTGGTGAATTTTCCCGCCCAAAGGAGAAAGCCATGTCCACACCCAAACGTGATATTTACCTGCTCTCGCCCAAAGAACACAGCCCCGAAACCATCGCGGTGGCCTTTGCCAAGACCTCGCGCTCGCCTGAATCTTTCCGCGAGATTGCCGCCGGTTTGAGCGACGAGCAAAGCGCCAAATTCCACGAGAAGTGGGTGGTGGGCTACGGTCACGCTTCGGTGGCCGAACATGCCGTGCTGCACCTGGCCATCGAGAACGCCTCGCGCCTGGCGATGGAATCGATCGAGTCCAACCGGCTGGGGTCGTACACCGAAAAATCCACGCGCTACCAGAAGTGGGACACGGACGCCTTTTACACGCCCGGCGAGTTGGATGGGCATGCGCTGCGCGACGAGTATACTGCCACCTGCCGCATGTTGTTCGAGACTTACGCGGCGGCGCTGGAGCCGGTGCATGGCACCGTGCAAACATCGTCGCCGCGAAAGGACAGCGAAACGGACGCGGCCTGGGACCGGCGCATCCGCTCGCAGTACGTGGATGTCTGTCGCTTTTTGCTGCCCGCCTCGGCGCTGGCGAACGTGGGGGTGACGGCCAATGGCCGCGTGCTCGAAAACGCCATCCGCAAGTGGCGCTCTTCGCCGCTGGCCGAGGTGCGCGAGATCGGCAACACAGTCAAGGAGGTGGCCCAGGCCGAAATCCCGACGCTGGTGAAGTACGCCGAGCCGGTGGAGTATCTGATCGAAACGCCGCAGGATATTGCTAAATTGGGATTTGGTGAATTGGGAAAACGCCAAAGCAACGACTGGCTAGAACTGGTGGATTACGACAAGGACGGCGAGCAGCGGGTTTTGGCCTCAGCCTTGTACCGCTTCGGGGGCATGAGCTACAGCGAGGCGTTGGGCGCGGTGCGCTCTGCCCCCCAGCTTGGACCCATTGCCGATGCGTTGCTGTCCCGCCTGGGACGCCACGACATCCCCCTGCGCGAGTTGGAATATACGTCCTACACTTTTGACCTGGTGATGGACCAGGGCGCGTACGCCGAGTTCAAGCGCCACCGCATGATGACGCAGACGCCGCAACTGCTGACGGGGGCGCTGGGCTACGTTGTGCCGAAGCGTATGGCGCAGGCCGGGCTGGAGGGCGAGTACTGCCGGGCGATGGACGCCGCTGCGGCGTTGTGGGAAAAACTGGCGGCCTGGAACCCGCACGCCGCGCAGTACGCGCTGCCGAACGGTTTCAACCGGCGCGTGCTGGCGAGTTTCAACCTGCGCGAGGCGTTTGCCTTTTGCCAGTTGCGCTCTGCGCCGGGCGCGCATTTTTCGATCCGCAAGGTGGCCGAACGGGTGGCGCAGGAAATCCGGCGCGTGCATCCGCTGCTGGCAAAATACATGCCCATGCCGGATGAAAGCTGGCAGGATGTGGAAGAACAGTTTTTTATATAATGCCCGTAGGATATTACGCCAGACAGCCATATCCGGCTTTTGCCCTGATTCCGCCCGGGGTTATCTTGATGGCAGCGCGACTATTGCACCAAAGAACCCTGTTTTGGCACAAAGCGGCTGGCGAGTTCGCTTAATTGTGAAAAACTGACCGGCTTTAATAAAAGCATTTCCTTCTGGAGCTGCAGGGCCTCTGCAAACCTGTGGTCCGCAGTGACCACAATGACTGTGGTGTCGTCCAACCTGCTATCGCTGCGAATGTTTTTCAACACCACATCCCCGCCAACTTTTGGCATGTGCAAATCAAGGATCACCATGGCCGGCACAATTTCAGACAAGAATCGCAGCGCCGCAGCGCCGTCATACACCGACTGGCTGGTATAACCGGCCTTCTCCAGGGCAGAAGAAAAAATGGCGTTCAGGTCTTCGTTATCTTCAACAACCAGGGCAATCAATTCGGAAGCCATAATGCATCGTCCTTTGAAATTGTTCTCTTTCTGAAGTTACAATCATTCCGTTCCATTAAATTCTAATTGAGGCAAATTGTTACGAGGGGAATTTGATTTTTGAGTAAGGCGGCTGGCCAGTTGACTCAACTGTGCAAAACCGACCGGTTTTATTAAAACGAGTTCTGGCCGGGGATCGAGGGTTGCCGCAAGTGACGAATCAGATGTGACTACAATCACCATCACATCTTTCAATTTGGGGTTGCTGCGGATCTGTTTCAAAATCACATCCCCATTGAAATCGGGCAGGTGTAAATCCAAAATGACGATGGCCGGCGCCAGTTCAGCCAAAAGTTTCTGCGCCGTCTTGCCATTAAAGGCCGGCTCAACCGTATAACCGGCTCTCTCCAGGGCAGCAGAGAAAATGATATTTTGGTCTTCATCGTCATCAATAACCAGAGCAATTGGCTTGGTTCCCATCACAATCCCTTGTAATTTCCATGATCTCAACTGAACGAATGATTGCTGCCTGATTTTGCTTCCCACCTGCAAGAAAGGCGCAGAAGACTGGTTTGGGGAGGATGTCCATAGCAACATACCAATGATATGCCTAAATCGCGCCGGTTACAATGGAGAAAATACCAGGAAATCTACCCATTTACCGATTCAGCGCCTTTATCATCCATCAATTTCCTTTTTCGCCGCCTCGACATACCTTTGATAATCAACTCACGTTTTAGCGCGGCGCTTTTATCCGATTGCTCTTCCACATAGACCATTTTGACTGGGCGGCGCGCGCGCGTATAACGAGCGCCCGTCCCGGCATTGTGCTGCTTCTCGCGCCGAGGTGGATCCGTTGTCCAGCCGGTGTAAAACGTGCCATCCGAACATTCGAGGATGTAACAGTAAAAGGGCATACGCCAACCATCAAGCTGCTGTTCCAACATGTCTTTCAGCACTGTCATTATATCTGTTCAAACCCGCTTGATGGTTTACAATCCCTTACAGAATCAAAAGAGCCGGGGACGCCGACCCCGGCTCTCTTTCAAAGGAGGAGAAGAGAAATCACCTTACACTCTTAATTTATCATGTCTGCCGCAAACCTGCTTGACGCTTCCCCTACGTTTCCCCTACGATTCCCCGACATCTTCGCTTCTGTAAAGAAAAACGACATTCTGCATCCTTTTCAGGGCGGTCCAGCCCCTGTTGTATAATCAAAGCTTGCGTAGAAGCTTTTACAGGAGGTCCATTCCATGCTTGCCACTCTCACCATCCACCTGCACCTGCCCGGCTGCGCCTCGCTCAAAGAAAAGCGCGGGGCCATCAAGCCGCTGATCGCCCGCCTGCGCCGTGAGTTCAATTTGTCTGTGGCCGAAATTGGGTTACAGGATACCTGGCAGGAAGCCGTCATCGGTTGCGCCATGATTGGCAGTGAACGCGCTTTCCTCGAAAGCGCCCTGCAAACAGTGGCGCACTGGGTCGAAGCCAATTGGCGTGATGGGGATGTGATTGAGCAGAAGATTGAAATCATTTGATTTGGGTGCGTTCCAACTGAAGGGCGCAGTTGCTTCACAAATGAATTGAGAAAAATCCGTATTGCGTATTGCGTGTTCCGTTTTGAAAGTTTATATGATCCCGTAGCGCAGCGGAGTAGATGCAACACGATAAAGTCCCCTCGTGATGAGGGGACTTTTGCTTTTCTACAGCACCACCAGCCCGCGCCGCGCCCCGGCATGAACCGCTTCGGTGCGGCTGGCAACTCCCAGTTTGGCATACAAAGACGAGAGATGGAACTTGACGGTGTGCTCGCTGATGCCCAGCGTCAGCGCAATTTGCTTGTTTGCCAACCCCTGGGCGGTCAACTGCAAGACTTCGATCTCACGACCCGTCAGCGCTTCTCCCGTGAAACCGGCCTCATCCAATGCCTGGAGCGGCCTGCGCGAAAACAGATTGCGCAGCACCGCGGGTGCGCCCACCCACAGCCCCTCACCGAGCGAGCGCAGGGCTGCGCTCAGTTCGTCTTCGCTGGCATTCAGCGGCAGCACACCCCAAGCGAGAAGCGATAGGTCAAACAATTCCTGCGCGTCAGCGGGATCATCCGTCAGCAGCAGGAGCGCCGTCGTTTTTTCGAGGCCGCCCAGGTCCATTGCGCCTGCCAGCACGAGCACATCGGCGTCGCAGGCAGGCAACGCTTCAGGGTGGGCGGCTTCGGCCACGACAGTCACGCCGGGCAGGCCGTTGAGCACCTCCCGCAGACCCACGCGCAACGCCATGGCCGCAGCCACCACACTCACACGCATCGATTAACGTTCCCCAACCGTCACGGTAACAGTCTTTGGCTCGCCGCCGCGCAGGATTTCGACCGGCGTAAGCTTGCCAACCACATCACCCGAAAGGCTGGCGAACAATTCGTCCGGGTCAGAAACGGGATGTCCATTCAAGCCAACCAGGATATCGCCAACGAGCAGCCCACCCGCTTCGGCGGGAGTCCCGGCTTCGAGGCCGACGATCAACAGCCCCGTCGCTTGCTCCCGTTTAAGGGCGGTTTGCGCGGCTGCGGCAAGCTCCACCGGCTGTGAGCGGATGCCGAGATACCCGCGCTTGATCGAACCGTGAGCGGCAAGTTCCCCGGCCACCTTCCAGGCAACCTCGGCCGGGATGGTGATGGATGAGCCGCGCCCAAAGCCGGACGTGTTGAGGCCCAGCACGCGACCTTCGGCGTCAATTAACGGTCCGCCGGAGAAACCCGGATAAGGCGTGGTGTCCGTCCGGTAGGTGCGCTCGAGCAGCCCGCGGGGAGTCCGAACGGGGCCGCCGACGGCGCTGACCACGCCCAGGCTGGCTTCAATTCCATCGAGCGAGGGGCGGCCCAGGGCCAGGACGATTTGTCCCACTTTGGCCTCGGCGGCTTTTTCAGCGGGAGTCGCAACGGCCTTTCCCAGCCGCAAAAGCGCCAGGTCAGAACCGGGGTCGCGCCCGGCCACCTGCGCCGCAACCTGGCTGCCATCCGGCAAAGCGACGGTAATATCCTCGTCGCGCTCGACGACATGGTTGGCAGTCAGGATCAAATCGGCGGCAATGGCAATGCCGCTGGCGGGCAGCCGACGGCGAGCGTTAACCAGCACGGTGGATCGGCCCGCTTTTTCAGCAGCGGCAGACATGGCGTTCGACAGGTCTAACAATGTGTTTGACATATTAATCTCCTTTTGTTGTACCCGCCAGGTCACAAATTGCGCTTTTATTGAGCGGGAAGGCGCAATTTGTGACCGCGGGCATTATATATCAGGAGTATAGCCCCCGGTTCCGAATGGGACATCACCCAAACGACGGGTCTTGACCTGGAAAAACGGGTAGGAGCACAACACATTGTGCTCCTACGATTATAAAACTGACTATGTGAAGGAGAGGCTGTTGCCTTTGCCTGTCCTTGTTGGAATAAATTGACATGTACCTGGCAGAAGGTGGCGTTCAGCGAAGGCTTGATGGCCTGGCATTTGCCGCATGTGTAGCGTGGCATGAGAGAACAACCGCTTCCGTTCTACCAGTCTATTATTTTGTGAAAGGGGCGGGTCTGCCTGCACCGTGCGCAGGCACGCGTGAGACCCGCCCCTACAACGATTTATTTGGCTTCGAAGTGACCGTAAGAGGCAGTGCTGTTGTAACTGACGTACCAGTAACCGCTGATCTTGGCGGGCAAGGAACCGGCGGCGACGTAGAGGTTGGTTGCGTTCATGCCATTGACCGACACACTGGTCGTGTTCCACGAATTGATGTATGTGCCCAGGTTGCTGGATTGCCAGCAGAAGGTACCTGCGCCGTCATAGGTGAAAGGAGCCGTGATGGTGGAAGTCACCGGGCTGCAGGCTCCGCCGGGCGGAGTGGTGGCAGTCGGGCCGCCCACAGTGGGCGTGCGGGTGGGGGTCAGGGATGGCCCGGCGGTGGGGGTGCGAGTGCGCGTGGCGGTTGGGCCGGTAACGACCGGGGTGGGCGTGCGGGTCGGGGTATTCCCCACAACCGGCGTAGTCGGGACGGGTGTGCTGCCGCCATCCAGGGCGAATTCAATCGGGCTTAGGTAAGCTTGCTTGGCGGTATTGACAGTCGTCCAGTCGCCGTTCAAGATACCACCGGTATCACCCGAGTCCGGGTTCAAGCACCAGAAGGTCCAACTGATTCCAGTTGCGCCGGTGCCCAGGTAGGTTTTGAGCGCGCCGAGCCACTGCGTGTCAGAAGTATCAGAGAGGGTTGTGCCAAATTCGCCCAAAATTACCGGAGCGACATTATTCTTTTGCAGGTAGCCCCAATGCGCGTCCCAGATGGCGGGCATGTTGCTCGGGTAGTTTGAGTCGTGGAACCAGGTCTGGTCAGAAACTTCGTGAGGATAATCGTGAGCCGAGTAAACTACGCGGTTAGCAACGTTGAGTTGAACGGGATAGCTTGCGGCGCCTTCCACGTTGCCGCCCCACCAGTAGCAATCTGCGCCGGCCGATGGTTCGACCACGCCGCCGGGACCGTAGCAATCGGTGCCTTCGACGATGATCAACCAATTGGGGTTGACCGCCAAAATGGCGTTCCCGCCGCGTTGGGCAGCCAGACGCCAGTCGATGGCCGTAACGCCGCAGCCCCAGCAAGCGCCGGTTGTCGCGCCCTGGATATGATGGGGTTCATTGTGCAGGTCCGCGCCGATGACGGCCGTGTTGCCGGCATAGTGGCTGGCCAGCATGGTCCAGTCGGAGAGCCAGCGCGACTCGGGGTAGGCCGAGGTGTACCACAGCGGGGATTGGCCGCCGGAATCGGGGCGGTGCTGGTCAAGGAAGAAACGCAGGCCGATGGAGCCGCCGTAAGCGATGATCTTGTCCATGACCTGCAAACCGGTGGTTAGCCCTTGCAGGTCGGCATTCATTTGGTAGAAGTTGATGCTGTTGGGGGTGCTGCCGGCGTCGAAAAGCTGGTCGCTGTAGGGCAAACGGATGGTGTTATAGCCCAGGCTCTTGATCTGGTCCAGCATGGATTTATAGTCGCGCGCCCACAGGCCATGGGGGGCATAGTTGCTGGTCTCGAAACCGAACCAGTTGATGCCGGTGATGCGCACCTGCGTGCCGTTGGCATCCAGGATCTTGCCGCCGCTGGTATGCCAGTAGCCCGCGCCGGCGGCGCTTGCTGGCGCTGAAGAGGGCTGCATAACTATTCCGGCGATCAGTATGATGGATAACAAAGAAACCAGAACGGATGGGAATATTCGGCTTACATTCTTACGAAGGTTCTTGAACATGTTGGGGCTCCTGAAGTAGTTGTGGTGAAATGGGTTGAGTGTTTTGATGAGGCAATTCACGATGTTCTTTATTTCCGTACCGGCGACCTCCAGATCGATTTATCGGGTGTCTCGTTTTTCAAAATGCGATTTGTTTCAGATAATCTAGGGTACGCCTTTCGGAGGGTTGAAGTCTTACACGATATTAATCAGCGTGTGGAGAATATTGACAGGTTCGATTATTAAATCGAAGAGAGAGGCGGGCTGCCTCTCTCTTCGATTTAGGTCAATTTTGTGCGTGTGCGCCAGTTTGGACTGCCCTAACTTTTTAGGGAAACATCTATCGGGATGCAAAGTTGTTGATGTATGTATTCACGATGGCGTGGACGGCGACCAGACTTGAAAGCGGAATAAAACGGACACCGGTTACTCCAAAAGAGGAATGTCTTTTTCGTCAAGCGCCTGCTCGTTGTGGAAGACGCTGATCCGGTTCCTTCCCTTTCGTTTTGACTCGTATAAAGCCATGTCTGCCTGCCGAACCAACACTTCGCCGTTCATACTGGCATTGTGCGAGGCAGTTAACCCCACGCTGACGGTTATCGGGCGCTTGAGGGTTGATAGCGCCATCAGCATGGCGCGGATGATCCTGCAAAGTTCCAGCGCGCCTTTCAACTCGGTTTCGGGCAAAATCATGACAAATTCATCCCCGCCAATGCGCGCCACGATATCGGAGCCGCGACGCCCCGTGGAAAGGCATCTTGCCACCTGCTGCAAAGCATCATCCCCGGCAGGGTGACCATAGGTGTCATTGTATTCCTTGAAATTATCGACATCCACCAGGACAATGGCCAAAGCGCGAAAGAACTGCCTGCTGCGGTTGACTTCGTTTTTGAGGAAAAGCTCAAAGGAACGCCGGTTGTGCAGACCGGTCAGGGCATCGGTCAACGAAAGTTCGACCACTTGCTCGTGCAAGCGGCAAGCTTTGATCGTAGCCGCAAGCTGTCTTGCAATCACCACGCATGGCCCCATGTCGTTTGCGTCAAAAGCCACATAGCCCAGCGCTTCATTTTGGAATACCAACGGCAGCACGGCAAGGTTAAGCAATTCACCCGGCGGATAAAGTCCCAAGGGTGGAAATTCACGGCTGGGGAAACGTTGGCGACTGCGCTTGTCACCCGCCTGGAGCAAAACGCTCCACGCCACGAGGTCGTCTTGTTCCGGTTCAAAGAACGCAACGCGAACATGCCGAACGCCTGTTTCAGCCAGGTCTGAATCGATTAATTCAGCCACCTGCTTTTCATTTAGTCGGGCACTTAACTTGGCGGTAAATTCGCTCAAGGCCTGGGAAGCAATATCTCGCTGGTATTTATGGCGGTAATCCAGCCGTTGCGCGCTTTCGCTGACCGCTGCGCGCGCCTGGTGCAACAGGTCCTCCGCGAGAGAACGGATTTTGGTTTGCCCCCATTTTAAGGGCAGCCGAAACATTTCGCGTCTCAAAACGGAGATAATCTCCTGCCAGGGGACGCTAACAGGGCCGCCCACATCTTCCAGGTCACGGAGGGCTTCCATAAATGCCGTGTTAAAGTAAGCCGGGTTATTGTTCTGTAAGCTCGTGTTAAAGGCTTCCACCAGGGTCATGCAAACCAGGCGAATTTTTTCCCCGCTGGGAAAACGCAACTCGGATGGCAACACGATCAGCATTTCATTGGCCAATTGCTGCATGTTTTCCTGCTCGCTCAGAACGCCCCCTTGAAACTGATCGAGCAAGGCGGGTTTTCGCGGCAACATCCCGACGGCGGCGGAAGAGATTACATCCGGCATACATCCACAGGATTGGCGAGTTATCAAACGAGTCGGTATTTGAAGCGACTCCAGCGGCGCGCCTTGTATGACATGTTCCAGCATCGAAACCAGGGCCTGCTCACCGACAACTGCCAATGGGACGCGCACACTCGCAAGCGGCGGTATCTGGGCCATGGCGTCAGGCTGGTCGTCGAACCCGATCACCGCAATGTCCTCCGGGATTTTCAGGCCGGCTTCCCGAATGGCCCGCATGGCTCCGATGGCAGAGTTATCGTTACTCGCCAGCACCGCCGTAGCCTTTACCTGGGAATCGAGAAGCTCGTGCATTACCTTGCGCCCCTCATCGGCCCTGTGCCAACCCCAGACAACCAGCCGGGGATCGGCTTCCAGACCATATTCCGCGACCGCTGCGTGGTAGGCATTAAGCCGCGCTGCGCTATCGCCTTGATCGGTTGGCGTCCCGGCGATAAAAACGATGCGGCGATGACCATGACTCGCCAAATGCGCCACGGCCTGGCGGATGCCTTCCTTGCTGTTGACAGAGATTGTCGGGCCTTTTTCCCCCGAAGCAATGAAAAGGACAGGGTAGTCATCTGCGATCAAGCGCCGCAAGTAGAGCGAACGGTATTCGCTTCGAAGTGGCGTAAATACGATCAGACCGTCCGTATTCCACGGACCGACAGGGACGAAATCAGATTCAGGGGAAGGCTCGGGCCAGGCCGGATAGACGCTGGTCTTGCTGGCGCCGGCCACCCCCCACCCGATGAGCAAGTTACATTGTCGGATGAGGGCTGCCGATTGAATACCTGCCAGGATGGTAGCAAGGTAATTATCTGGTTCTGCGCCTTCGTAGGGAGACCAGCCAGCCAGGATGCCGATTGTAGGTCGAGTGCGTTTGAGGCTTTTGCCGCTCACGATATTCCTTACCTTCCATCAAGGTCGCGGTTTATGCGATAGTGATAGGTTTATGATACTCCAGATTCGAAAGATTCGATCATCTTGATACGTTCGTTTAGCGGCGGGTGATCGTAGAACATA
>Ga0265327_10004912_pt1 | contig 11536 bp, 12 predicted proteins | sample 41621metaG_FD_202089 | JGI IMG/M metagenome (GOLD analysis project Ga0265327, IMG submission 202089) | Rhizosphere microbial communities from Carex aquatilis grown in University of Washington, Seatle, WA, United States - 4-16-21 metaG | ecosystem: Host-associated > Plants > Roots > Rhizosphere...
GCGTCGTCGTGCGGCATGGCGTCCGGGATCTTCCACAGCCGGTTGGCGGGCAGCAGCACCTCTTCGGCCATGGCGCCCCAGCCGGTGTTGGCCAGGATGCGGTCGCCGGGCTTCACATTGGTCACGCCCTCGCCGACGGACTTGACCACGCCGCTGAGCTCGCCACCGGGGGCGAAGGGGCGCTCGGGCTTGAACTGGTACTTGTCCTCGATGATCAGCACGTCGGGGAAGTTGACGCCGACGGCCTTGACCGAGATCACTGCGTGGCCGGGCTTGGCCTCAGGGTTCGGCACGTCCTCCAGCACCAGGGTTTCCGGGCCGCCCACGGCCTTGCTCAACAGCGCCTTCATGTCCGCTCTCCCGGTCGTCTTTTTTCAGGTCGCGGACGCTAGCCCAGGCGGCGCATGGGCGGAAGGCGGAAACCGAACGGACGTTTGAACCGGCTCAGAAGCGGTGGGAAATACCGACGTAGAGTTCGGCCGTCGGCGTGTCGCGGTTGAGGCCGAAGTTGGCCCCGGCGTCGAGCTGGCTGTCCTTGCCGATCAGCTGGGCCACGAACAGGTCGAAACTGGCCTGCCTAGTCACCGCGCCCGGCGCGCCATCGTTCTGGCCCCAGAGCTCCGCGCCCAGGGTGGTGTCGCCGAAGCCTTTGGAGAGGGAGACGCTGGCGCTCTCGGCCGCATGGGTCCCCCCGCCCGGACCGTTGCGGAAGATGTCGACCTGCGGCGTGAAGCCGAGCGAGATGCCGCCTGCCAGCGGGGCTGAAACCGGCATGCGGAAGCCGCCGGTCCAGCCGCCCTGGCCCAGGCCATGGGTGGCGGTAGGCGCGTTGACATAGGGCTGCAGCGAAACCTGCGGGCCGTCCTTGGCCGGATCGGTCAGGGAATAGCGCAGGCCGAAGGTGGCGTCGCCCGAACCGGTGGTGGTCCCGGCGCCGCGGGCATGGTCGATGATCAGCGGCGCCCAGGCGGCCTCGATTTCCAGGCGGGCGGTGAGGCCGGCGCGGACTTCCGTGGCCCCGTAGGCGGTGATGTCCTCGTGCTGGCCGCGCGCGTGCAGGAAGACGGCGTCGGCGAGCGCGGTTTCCACCTGGAGGTGGCCGGCGTCGAGGATGCAGGGCGGCGTCGCCTTGCCGGGCCGGTCGGCGCAGAAGGGACGCAGGTCGTCGGCGTGCGCGACGAAGGGTGCGGCGAGAAGGGCGGCGAGGGCCAGCAGGCCAAGGCGGGCGCGTTTCATGGCCAAGGCGATAGGCCGCGCCGGTTAATTGGCGGAAAAGAAACCCCTCGCCTATATTGGGCGCTCTCCAGCCGAATGAGTTTGCCTTGGGCGTGACCCTCGACCTTTCGCGCGGCGCTTCGGCGACCGCGACCCCCGTAAAGCCCAACCTCTGCGGCCTGACGCGGGCGGAGCTTGCCCAGGCGCTGGTCGACGCCGAGGTGGTGCGGCCGGAGAAGGCCAAGATGCGCGCCACCCAGCTCTGGCGCTGGATCCATCACTACGGCGTCACCGACTTCGCCCAGATGACCGACGTGGCCAAGGAGATGCGCGCGAGCCTCGCCGACGCCTTCACCCTGGCGCGGCCGGAGATCGTCGAGCGGCAGGTGAGCCGCGACGGCACGCGCAAATGGCTGATCCGCACCGCGCCCGGCATCGAGATCGAGACCGTCTACATTCCCGACGTCGGCCGCTCAGGCGCGCTTTGCGTGTCGAGCCAGGTGGGCTGCACGCTGAACTGCACCTTCTGCCACACCGGGACGCAAGCCCTGGTGCGCAACCTCACCGCCGCCGAGATCGTGGCCCAGGTGCAGGTGGCCCGCGACGACCTCGGCGAATGGCCTTCGCCCAAGGAGGACCGCCGGCTCTCCAACATCGTCTTCATGGGCATGGGCGAGCCGCTCTACAATCTGGACCACGTCGCCGCCGCCATCGACATCATCGCCGACGGCGAGGGCATCGCCATCTCGCGCCGGCGGATCACGGTCTCCACCTCCGGGGTTGTCCCCGAGCTCAAGGCGCTCGGCGACCGCACCCAGGCCATGCTGGCCATATCTCTACACGCGACGAATGATGAGCTGCGCGAGAAGCTCGTTCCGCTGAACAAGAAGTATCCGATCGCCGAGCTGATCGCGGGCATCCGCGCCTATCCCGGCCTCAGCAACACCAAGCGGGTGACGTTCGAGTACGTGATGCTGAAGGGCGTCAACGACAGCCCGGCCGAGGCCAAGGCATTGGTTCAGCTTCTCAAGGGCGTCCCGGCCAAGATCAACCTGATCCCCTTCAACCCCTGGCCGGGCAGTCCCTATGAGTGCTCGGACTGGAAGACCATCGAGGCCTTCGCCGCGATCCTGAACCGGGGCGGCTACGCCAGCCCGATCCGCACCCCGCGCGGCCGCGATATCCTGGCGGCCTGCGGCCAGCTGAAGAGCGAGAGCGAGAAGGTGCGCGCCAGCGCCCGGCGCAAGTTGGCGCAGCCCTAAGCGCGCTTTCCAATCGCCGTGCGGCGCGTGCTATCGAGGGCGTCCGCCGGAACGGAGCCCGCGCCATGACCACGCCCCTGCAGTCGCCGGAGATCCAGGCTTTCGCCACGGGGTTTCCGATCACCCTGCTGCACGCAGGCGTCGCGGTGGCCATACTGTTCGCGGCCGCAACGCTCTACGTCCTGCTGACCCCCCACAAGGAGATCGCCCTGATCCGCGAGGGCAACACCGCCGCGGCGGTGTCCCTGTCGGGCGTTCTTGTCGGGCTGGCCATACCGCTGGCGGTGTCGCTGAAGGGGTCGACCAGCCTGATCGACCTGGCGCTGTGGGGCGTGGCGATCGCGCTGGTTCAGCTGCTGGTCTTCCGGCTGGTGGACCTGATCCTGCACGGCCTGCCCAAGCGCATCCAGGACGACGAGATGGCCGCCGCCGCCATGCTGGTGGGCGCCAAGGTCGCCACCGCCCTGATCCTGGCCGCCGCGGTCGCGGGCTAGGGCCCGGCGCCAGGCATGCAGTTCCCGCGACTACCCGACTGGCTGATCTACGCCGCCGTGGTGGTGGCGCTGCTGATCGCCGCGGTCAGCCGCCGCGAGCGCGTCGACGCCCCGCCGGCGCCGCCGACCACGGAGGCCGAGGGCGCGGTGCTGGCCGCCGCCTCGCCGTTCGATCCCTCGGTGGTTGTGCAGGTGGGCGACAAGACCGAGGCCGGGGCCGGCACCGCCTTTTCCATCGCCCAGTCCGGTGTCTGGGTGACCGCGCGCCACGTGGTCGAGGGCTGTTCGCAGGCGGCGATCATGGTCGGCCCCGGGCGCGGCGTGGCCGCCAGCGTGAAGATCGACCCGCAGGCGGAGACGGCGATCCTGACCACGGACGGCGGCGCCCAGCCCCTGCCGCTGGCGCTGGACCAGCGCCTGCATCGGGGCGAACGGGCCTTCCACCTGGGCTTCCCGCAGGGGCGGCCGGGCGAGGCGAGCTCGCGCCTCCTGGGCCGCGAGAACCTGGTGGTGCAGGGGCGCGGCGCGCGCACCGAGCCGGTGCTGGTCTGGGCCGAGACCGGCCGAACGGATGGCTTGAAAGGGTCGCTGGGCGGGCTTTCGGGCGCGCCGGCGCTGGACGACCAGGGCCGGGTGGTGGGCGTCACCATCGCCGAAGCGCCGCGCCGGGGCCGGATCTACACCACCTCGCCCGAAACCACCGCCAAGGCGCTGGCCAGCGCGGCGCAACTGGCCGCGGGCATCCCCGGCGAGACGGTCAACGCCGACAACTACGGCCGCGTCGCCGACGACCTGCGGCGCGGCCTGCGCGTGGCGCAGGTGGTCTGCCTGACCTAGGGGGCCGTCGCCCGCCGGGTGCGGTGCGCCAGCAGCAGGACCAGCAGGATCGGCGGGATCGCGGTGAGGCCCGTGCCGATCCAGGCGGTGGCGTAGGCGCCCATCAGGCCCTGGGTGTGCGACAGGCCGTCGACCACCTGGCCGGAGAAGCCCTTCAGGAACTTGCCCAGTAAAGCGTAGGTCGAGGACAGCAGGGCGTACTGGGTCGCGGTGTATCCCAGGCCCGTCAGGCTCGACATGTAGGCGATCAGCGCCACGCCCGCGAAGGATTGCGCGAACTGGTCGAGCGCCATAACCGCGGTGAACAGGCCGATATCGTGGTCGATCGTGAGCAGGGCGAAGGCGGCGGTGCCCAGGCCCTGCAGGATCGACCCGGTGATCAGGGTCCGGAACAGGCCAAACCGCACCGCGAACAGGCCTGACGCTACCGTCCCGGCGAAGGCGCCCGGCAGGCCGGTGGCGCCTCGGACCACCGCCACGACGTCCTTGGAGAGTCCGAGGTCGTGGTAGAACGGGTTGTACATCGGCCCCATCAGGAAGTCGGGCAGGCGGTAGGCGGCGATGGCCAGCAGCATCAGGAGCCCCAGCGCCTTGTGCGCGGCGAAGAACTGCACGAACGGCCCGATCACAGCATCGAAGAAGCCGCGCGGCGTCCAAAGCGGCGCCTGGCCCTGCATAGCGGCCTCGGCGCGAGCCGGCTCGAAGGCGAACAGGCTGGCGGCGACGCCGATCCCCATCAGTACGGCCATGGCGACGTAGGAGGCCGGCCATCCGAAATGCTCGGCGCCGGCGATGATGGCCGCGTCGGCGATCAGGATCGCGATCCGGTAGCCGATGTTGGCCGCGGCGGAGAGCAGGCCCATTTCGTCGGGCCCGTCCGACGCCTCGATCCGCCAGGCGTCGATGACGATATCCTGGGTGGCCGAGGCGAAGGCCACCATCACGGCGAAGGCGACGATCGTCGTCAGCCCGGCCTTGGGCCCGGTCAGGGCCATGCCCACCAGGCCCGCGGCGATGACCAGCTGGGCGAGCAGCATCCAGCCGCGCCGCCGGCCGAACCGCCCGAGCAGGGGCACGTCCACCCGGTCGACGATGGGCGACCAGAAGGGCTTCAGCACATAGGCGAGCCCCGCCCAGGAGGCGAAGCCGATGATCTTGAGGCTGATCCCCTCGTCGCGCAGCCAGTAGCCGAGGGTGTTCTGGGTGAGCAGGAACGGCAGGCCCGACGCGAAGCCCAGCGCCAGCATCACCGCGACCTTGGGCTGGCGCAGCTCGCGCAGCACGTCCATGGCCGTGCGCTTCTTGCGGGGCGGCGGGCTCCCGGCGGCGGTGGTCATGGGCGGCCTCCCCGAGGGGGCTGGCGGCCCCGACTCACCCGACCTTGGCGCGCCTCATAGTCTCCGTCCAGCCGGACCCAGTCCAACGGGTCAGGGTGGCGCGGAGCGCGTCCGGCGACATCGGCTTGACCAGGAAGTCGTTCATGCCGGCGGCGAGGCAGGCATGGCGGTCGTCCTCGAAGGCGTTGGCGGTCAGCGCCACGATCGGGGTCTCGATACCCATGGCGCGCAGCTCGCGGGCGGTCTCGACGCCGTTCATGCCCGGCATTCGCATGTCCATCAGGATCAGGTCGTAGGCGCCGACCTTGATGGCCGCGAGCGCTTCGTCGCCGCAGCTGGCGTGGTCGATGGCGCAGCCTTCGCGGGTGAGCAGCGCGCGGGCGAGCAGGGCGTTGATCGGATTGTCCTCGACCAGCAGCACGCGCTTGCCGGGCGCGGCGGCGGCGGCGATGCGGTCGTCCTCGGCGGCCGAGGCGGCGTCCTGGTCGGCGCCGGCGGCGATCAGCACCCGCTCGGCCAACGAGGCGCGGCGCAGCGGCTTGATCAGATAGCCGGTGAAGCCGCTTCGGCGATAGCGGCCGATCAGCGCCCGGTCCTCGGGCGACAGCAGGATGATGGTCCGCCGCTCCGGCGGGCGGCGCAGCAGGCGCGAGCCCGAGACCAGGGCGTGGTCGGCCAGGATCACGTCGCCGAACTGGGTCTTGGCGAGGATGTCGTCGAGGGAAGCCGCCACCACCGGCTTGCCGCCGCAGGCCTCGATCTGGCGGGCCGCGGCCTCGCGGACGATGGGATTGGGCGAGACGACGCCCACCTTGCGCCCGCCCAGGCTGGTGGCGAGGGCCTCCTCGCCGGCCTTGCGGAAGGGCGCCTCGAACCAGAAGCGGGCGCCGCCGCCGGTTCGGTCCTCGACGCCGACGTCGCCGTCCATGGCGATCGCCAGGCGCCGCGCGATGGCCAGGCCCAGCCCTGCGCCGCCCATGTGGGCGTGGGCCGGATCGGCCTGGGCGAAAGCCTCGAAAATGCGTTGGCGTTGGTCGGGCGAGACGCCGGGCCCGGTGTCGGCGACGGTGAAGCGCAGCCGCCCGGCGCCGGCCGGTTCGACGCCCAGCATCACCCCGCCGGCCTCGGTGAACTTGACCGCGTTGCCCGCGAAGTTGAGCAGCACCTGGCGCAGGCGGCCCCCATCAGCGCGCACCGCGCCCAGATCGGCGGGGACGGCCCAGGCGATCTCGATTCCCTTTTCCCGCGCCCGCGGCGACAGCAGTTCGCTCACGCCGCGCAGCAGATCCTCGATCGCGACGTCCGTGAGATGCAGGTCGACCTTGCCGGCGCCCAGCTTGGAGAAATCCAGCACATCGTTGACCAGGGTGAGCAGGTGTTCGCCGGAATCTCGGATCGCGGTGGCGTAGGCGCGCTGCTCGGCGGTGAGCCGCGTGCCTTCCAGCAGGCGCGACATGCCCAGGACGCCGTTCAGGGGGGTGCGGAACTCGTGGCTGAGCGAGGCCAGCTGCTCGGCGCTGATCTGGGCGCGGCGCGGACGGCGCTCAGCCAGGGGCCGAGGAGCACGCCGGACAGGCTTCGGCGGCGAGAGAGGAGGCTTCCGCATGGGCTGCGGCTTAACTCGGAACCCCTTAACGGGGGGTCAAACGGGTTGGCCGGAGTCCCTGTGAGGGTCCATCTCGGGGGTCATTTCACGGGCCAGCGCCAGCAAGGCCACACGTGCGCGCTGATCGGGAATGGCGTTGAACGCCTGCAGCATCTCCAGCGCGCCGGGGCGGGCGAGCGCTCGGAACACGTCCTCGTCGTCGTCACGGCCGGACGCTTCCTCGCCCACCAGCCAGGAGACGCCGACATTCAGGGCCTGGGCGGCGATCAGCAGGGTGGAGGCCGCCACCCGATTCGCCCCGCGCTCATATTTTTGAACCTGCTGGAAGGAGACGCCGAGCCGTTCGGCGAGCTCGCTTTGCGACAGTCCCAGCTGCCGGCGCCGGGTGCGCAGGCGCGCCCCGATGAACAGCTCGGTCTGTGCGACGCGACCAGGGTCGTGGGTGTCCATGAGGGCGCCTCCCGTGCGGCCTAGTGTAGCCGATCGCTGCCGCAACCACGCGTTAAAGTAGACGCGCGGCGCAAGTCATCGTTTACTGTCACGCATGGCTGCGCGCGACATCATCGCCGATGATCTGGTGGGGCTTCTCACGCCCCGCGAACGCGAATGCCTGCGGCTGGTCGACCAGCACCTTTCGTCGAAGCAGATCGCCCGCGAACTCGGCATGTCCAAGACATCGGTCGACACCTATTGCGACCGCGCGCGGCGCAAGCTTGGCGTCGAGGACCGCTATGCGGCCGCCCGCCTGGCGCGCCAGTTCGAGAACGGTGAAGGGGTAAACCCCGTTAACCATGTCCTGATCGGATCAGGACAGGACGCGATCAGGACAGACGAAGCCGTTAACCTCTGGCCGGATGGGCCGGCAACAGAGGGGGTGGCCCATGGGCGACTGGCAGAACTTCGACAACCGGGCGGTGATCGGCAAGGCGCTCCGCCTGCGCCGGGAGATCGACGACTTCGAGGCCCGCTGGCCGAGTTCGGCGGCGCGGGACGAGACCCTTCCCAGCCTCACCTGGGCGCAGCTGGAGCGACAGCTCGTCGACCTGGCCGCGACCCCGGCGCAAGCCAAGATGGCCCAGCACCTGGTGTCTGGCACGCGCAAGCTCGCGGCGTTCAAGCCGCCGGAAATGGTCCTGCGGGAAATCCTCTGCATGACCTGGGTCCTGCTCGACGAGAACTTCAAAGCCGAAGCCGAGGCTGGTTCGAGCGAAATGATCTGAGCGTACCGGCCCGACTGGCGCTGATCGTCGGCATCGCGATTTTCACAGCCCTCTCGTTCGGAGGGATGCTCGCGGGGCTCCATGCGCTGGAAGATCTCGGCCGGATCTAACCCCGGGTTCCGACCAGGCTGAAGTTTTTTCCGCCGCCTGAACGGAACCGAAACCATACCTCCCATAAACCGCTAGGCGCACGCCCTTCACCGGCGCGCGCAGGAGAGACCTCATGCTCAAGCAACGCCGTATGGTCGCCGAACAAGTCGCCGGCGCCCTGTTCGAAGCCGAAACCGCCATCGACGCGGCCATCTCCAAGACCGCCGCGCTCACCGGCGCCATGCCGGCGCTGCGTAAGTCGGTCGGCGCCTCGGCCCTGATCGGCCAGGACGCCCTGGAGCGCGCCACCCAGGCCATCGCCGCCCTCGCCGAGGCGCGCCGCGCCATCGTCGAGACCCACAAGGAACTGTCCGTCGTCCAGACCCAGATCGGTCTCGGCGCCGTGACCATGAGCGACCCGGGCAGCGGCAACAAGCCGCCGTCGATGTCCGCTGAGGAGGCGCGCGAGCAGCCCACTCGCCGGGCCCTTCGCGCCATCCGCGCCGCCTAGAGCCTATCCCGAATTCCATTCCGCTCTTTCGGGCGGTCTGGCAGATTGGACCCTCGGTATCCGCCGGGGGTCCTTTCGGTTGCACTACCAGTTGCCGCCATGGTTCGGGTTGACGCTGACGGTCGTTGTCTGTGGAGCCGCCTTCTGGAAAGGCGCGCGCGACGAACAGGTCGCCGCCGCCGGAGTTGTGCTCAGCTGGTTGGCCACACTGGTGCTGCATGATCCACATTGGATCGGGCCCCAGTGGGGCGCCTTTGGCGCCGACGTCCTGCTATTGTTCCTGATCGTCGCTGTGGCCCTGCGAAGCGAGCGCTATTGGCCGATGGTCGCAGCAGCGTTCCAACTCCTCTGCGTCACCATCCATCTCGCCAGACTGTTTGATCCCGGTGTGCGGGCCTGGGCCTACGCGACCGGCCAGGTGATCTTCACCCACTTCTACCTTTGGACCATCGCTTTCGCGGTCTGGGGAACATGGCGGCGCCGCACCCGTCAGCTCGGGACCATCGAACCCACCGCCGCGCCCGGCGCCACGCGGCGGTAGATCAGGGCCTCGGCCACGTGGACGCGGCGCACGGCGTCGCAGCCTTCCAGATCGGCGATGGTGCGCGCGAGCCGCAAGGTCCGGGTCCAGCCGCGGGCGGTTAGGCCGCCCTGCTCGGCCGCGCGGGTGAGCAGCGCCCGGGCCGGGGCGTCGAGGCCCGCGATCCGGTCCAGCCATTCGCCTTCCGCCCGCGCATTCAGCGCTTCGGCGCCATCCCCAGCAGACCCGGCCCGCTCCATCTGCAGGCCGCGCGCCTCGGCCACCCGTGCCGCGGCCTCGGCCGTGCCTTCCGCCGGCGGCGGCAACGCCAGGTCGGCGGCGGTCACCGGCGGGACCTCCACCTGCAGGTCGATGCGGTCCATGAGCGGGCCGGAGATCCGGCCCTGGTAGTCCGTCTGGCACCGCGGCGCGCGCCCACAGGCGCCGCGTCCGGGCCCGCCCAGGCCGCAGCGGCACGGGTTCATCGCCGCCACCAGCTGGAAGCGGGCCGGATAGCGCACGTGGGCGTTGGCGCGAGCCACCACGACCTCGCCGGTCTCGAGGGGTTGGCGCAGTGAATCGAGCGCCTGGGCGCTGAACTCCGGCAACTCATCGAGGAACAGAACCCCGTTGTGCGCCAGGCTGACCTCGCCCGGCTTGGCCTTCAGGCCGCCGCCGGTGAGCGCCGCCATGCTGGCCGAATGGTGCGGATTGCGGAACGGCCGGAAGGGGGTGAGCTCGCCCTTGGCGATCAGGCCGGCCACCGAATGGACCATGGAGGTTTCCAGCAGTTCCGCCGGCGTCAGCGGCGGCAACAGGCCCGGCAGGCGCGCGGCCATCATCGACTTGCCCGAGCCCGGCGGGCCCATGAAGGCCAGATTGTGCCCGCCGGCCGCGGCGATCTCCAGCGCCCGCTTGGCGTTCTCCTGGCCCTTGACCTCCCGCAGGTCCGGCTGCCGTTCGGCCAGGCGCATCGGCCCGGGCTTGGGGGCCGACAGCACCTGGGTCCCGCGAAAGTGGTTGACCAGCGCGATCAGCGAGGGCGCGGCCAGCACGCGGGTCTCGCCCGCCCAGGCCGCCTCCGGCCCGCAGGCTTCCGGGCAGATCAGGCCCAGACCCATGGCGCCCGCCGCCACCGAGGCGGGCAGCGCGCCGGCCACCTGCACGATGCGGCCATCCAGGGAGAGCTCGCCGATCGCCGCCCACTCCGTCAGCGCGTCGGGCGGGATCACCCCCATGGCCGCCATCACCGCCAGCGCGATGGGAAGGTCGTAGTGGCTGCCGACCTTGGGCAGGTCGGCCGGGGCCAGGTTGGCGATGATCCGGCGGCCCGGCATCGCCAGGCCCATGCCCATGAAGGCGGCGCGCACCCGCTCGCGGCTCTCCGCCACCGCCTTGTCGCCCAGCCCCACGAGTATGAAATGCGCCTCGCCGCCGGTGAGCTGGACCTCCACGTCCACCCGCCGGGCCTCGACGCCCTCGAACGCCACCGTGACGATCCGCGCGGCCATACGCCCCCTCGCAAGCCCAGCCCGACAAGACCCGACCCCACAGCTAGTGGCCGGGTGTCAGTTATCCACAAGAGCGCACCACAGGGTTGCGCTCAGATCAAGAACAAAAATAGAACTTTTGGGGAAGATGAGACGTTTCCGTGACTTGGCGGAGCGTCTTCCACAAACAGCCTAGGCCTTGGCGCGAAGGGTTTCAATCCGCTGCCAGAGGATATCGGTGGCGTCGATGCCGCTGAACGCCTTCAGCGCCACGGCCCCCGTGGGCGAGGTGACGTTGATCTCGGTCAGGTAATCGCCGATCACGTCGATGCCGACGAACAGCAGGCCGCGCGCCTTCAGCTCCGGCCCGATGGCGGCGCAGATCTCACGGTCGCGGGCGGTCAGCTCCACCGCCTCCGCCCGGCCGCCGACCGCCAGGTTGGAGCGAATCTGACCCTTCTGCGGCACCCGGTTGATGGCGCCCACCGCCTCGCCGTCGACCAGCAGGATGCGCTTGTCGCCCTTGGTCACCGACGGCAGGAACTTCTGCAGGATCACCGGCTCGGGGCTGAGCTGGGCGTGGATCTCGAGCAGCGACTCCAGGTTGGGATCGTCGGCCAGATGTCGCGTCACGCCCGACCCGCCGCGCCCGTTCAGCGGCTTCAGCACCACGTCGCCGTGGCGGCGGCGGAAATCGGCGATCGCTTCGCGGTCGTTGGTGATCAGGGTCGGCGGCTGCAGGTCGGGGAAGTCGGTGACGAACAGCTTTTCCGGCGCGTTGCGCACGTGCACCGGGTCGTTCACCACCAGGGTCGCGGGATGCACCTTCTCGAGGAAGAAGGTCGAGTCGATGTAGTTCATGTCGAAGGGCGGATCCTGACGCAGCAGGATGACGTCGAAGGCGGCGAGATCGACGCGCTTGTAGTCTCCCAGGCTCGCGTGATCGCCCACCCG
>Ga0265327_10004913_pt1 | contig 11534 bp, 8 predicted proteins | sample 41621metaG_FD_202089 | JGI IMG/M metagenome (GOLD analysis project Ga0265327, IMG submission 202089) | Rhizosphere microbial communities from Carex aquatilis grown in University of Washington, Seatle, WA, United States - 4-16-21 metaG | ecosystem: Host-associated > Plants > Roots > Rhizosphere >...
GGCCCCCATTTTACTTCTTCCTCTTCCCCCGCGCGAAATACGCGCCGCTAAGGGAACCGCGGCCCAGATTTGGCGACCCATGTAAAGTCACGGTCATTGGGTCGGCCCGCGATGGGTGGGGCGGCTCCGATGCGAAGGGCACAAATATACACCACCCGGTCACGGCGTTAAACCCATCTTGCAGGACTAGCCTTAGGAATCCCGATCGACGCAGTAACGACGCGATCCGAATCATCGACTGAAGAATCCGAAAACTCATGCACCCGAAAATCAAGACTCGTCCGTCCCCCGAAGGAAACCTGGCGCAGCGTGTGGAGCCCTTGCTTCCCCACGAGGCGATCCAGCAATCGGCCTCGATCAATCCGTCCGCGCGGAGCAACAATATGCCCAAGGCCATCCAGCCCGCGTCAGGCTCGGCAAACCACGCTCGACACCACGTCTCCCGGCACACGCAGTCCTAGCCCTCGGTTGGAATTCGCCCGGGGCACCCGGCTATCAGCTGACGGTCACCTCGACCGGACGGCCGGACACTCGGAAATCGATGAACCGCGCCCTCGCATTCGGAGGGCGGGCATCGAGGCGTGCCCTGATGCGGCGCCCGGCCTCGGGCGAGACCGCGCAAAGGAACATGTAGCCTCCTCCTCCGGCCCCGAGCAGCTTGCATGCGGCGAGGTCATCGCCAGCGCAGCGTATCACCCCTTCGATCTCTGGGGTCGTCGTTCCGGGGTCGAGCTGGCGGTTGAGATCCCATGAGCGCGCGATGCAGCGGTGAAGCGCGGCCTGGTCGTCCTCCTGAATCGCCCGGTGCAGGTGCTGCGCATTGGCCCGGATCAGCCCCAGCGTTCGAAGCGTCGAAGAACGCCCGAGGAACATGTCGTGCACGATCTCCTTGAGTATGCCCTTGGCGAGGCGCGTCACCCCCGTGTAGTAGAGCAGGAGCGTCTGGTTTGCATGCGCCTCGCCGAGCAGGTGCTCCGGGAGGTAACGCACGCTTGGGGTCTGCGCGAGGCCGGGCTCGGTCTGTATCAGTTTGACGCCGCTAAACAGGGCTCCCGCCTGGTCCTGCCAGCCCCCGCCGGTCGTCAGCAGCTGCTCGATCGACAGGACGCGCTGGTAAAGGTCCACTTGGTCCCAACCCAGGCCACATGCGCGGTTTAGGGCCGCAAGGAGCGTGGCGCCGAGAATCGAGGAAGTCCCGAGGCCCGAACCCTTGGGCACCGCGCTCAGGAGCGAGATCTCGAGCCCGCCCCCGAACTTCTCCAGCGCGGCGCGCAGGGAGCGCGAGGGCCGCCCAGGGGCGAATTCAGGGAGGAAGCCCGCGAGCGCCAGGGCCGCCTTCGCGAGGCTAAAGCCCGATCTGGCGTCCCGGAACGATGCGAGCCCCGCAAAGCTCTCAATGTCCTCGGTTGAGCCGAGGTCGATCGACCTGAGCCGGAACTTGAGTTGAGGGATTGGGCGGACGAAGACCTGGATAGGCGGCTGGCCGTTCAGGAGCACCGCGACATTCAGGACGCAGCCCCCAAACTCAAAGCAATAGGGGGGCGTGTCCGTCCAGCCTCCCCCGAGGTCCAGTCTCAAAGGGCTTCGCGCCCAAACGATCTGGTCATCCTTTAGCAGGAGGCTTGGGCGGGACTTTCCGAGCCTGTTCGACGCCAGAACCGATTCCTGAAGGCGGGCGTAGCCGGCGGCGACGAGCCCGGAGCGCTTGCGGCCGTTCTCCAGCCCTGCCAGCAGGACGAGGAGCCGGGAGGCGTGCTCGGGCTTGTTAATGGTTGAGAGGACCTGCGGCCCATGGTCGCGAAGCCACCGGCCGAGGGACGGCGCCTCCCTCCTTGCGTAGTCGGAGATCGCGGCAAAATCCTGCGTAAAGATCCCCATGTCGGCGCCGATGAGGCAGGCCTCGAACTCCGAGCGCAGGCAGCCCGCATGGGCCGCCCTACGTGAGGAAAAATACCGCTTGAAATCCACGGCACCCGGGATCTGTGCAGCAGAAAGGCGCCGGTGCCGGCCGAGGCGTAGGCCCGTCGCCGGGTCCGGGTGGAGGTCGAAGAACCAGCTTACGGCCTCCTGGTCGATCTCGAGTGCCGGGAGGACGGGGTAGATCGGCAGCGTGAAGATATCCCCCTTGAGGTTCCCAAGGCCGCGCTTGGCAAGCCAGTCGGCAGCGTCATGGCCGCAGATCGTTCCGCCGGACCCCACACTGTCGCGCAGGGCATCGTCGAGATGGTGGGGCCTTAGGACCCAGTCGGAGCGCCCTATTGGTGCGGCCTCGACGCACCAGCCTTGCCCGAGGCCCGTGACCCCAGACCTCGGGGGAAGTCCGGAGACGATATTGTGGCCGTCGAGGCGGATTGCGCCCCTTCCTCCCACGGAGTCGAGCCACACCGGAAGGGACGACGGGCTCGAAAACACCGAAGTCGGTGTCGCGGCGCACAGGGCCCTGCGGGGCGAGAGTCTCCCGCGCTGGATCTGCTCAAACGACTCGAAAAGCTGGCGGCTGGATCCGAGGTGGTAGAAGCGGGCGTCGTCAAGGGGGATCACCGACGCGCTCAGGCCGGACCATCCGAGACGCCTCAGTAGGGCAGGGGGGCGCGCCCGGCTGCCGAGCGCGGAACCGATCTCCGTGTAAAGGTCGAGATGTTCCGGAAAGCCGTCCCTCGCCGCGAAGCGGCCCCGCTCCTCACTCCATCCGCAGCGCTTGAACAGGAGGCGCAGCGCGTTGATGCTCAGAAGCCACATCCCCGTATCGACAAAATAGTCGTATCGGGCGGAGAGCCGGTGGATTTCCTCCGCCGCGGGCTTCTGAAGAAAGAACGAGATCGGATGCTCGCGCCCCTCGGCGTGCCCTCGCTCCTTCCCGACGAAATAGACGCCGAAGTTTCGGGCGACCTCGGGAGCCACCCTCATGCCGATTCCCGTGATGTCCGCGGTCACCGCCGGAATTTGGAGGGGGTCAAAGTCGAGCCAGACGTCGCCGGCCGTGACGAGGACCGCGGCCCTGGGACCGGCCTCCCTTAGCACCTGCTGGTAGGCGGGGATCTGGAAGTCCGCGAGCATCTGGTCGAAGCGCCGCGGCGCGAGGCCCTCGACCGCAGGCATCGGCAGGAAGATCTTTCCCATGGCCGCATAGGAGGGGAGGCGGCGGCTTTCTCCTCCGCCGTGCAAGACCAGCCTCTGGTCGCCACCCAGCCACTCGAACAATGGCCTGCGCCTGCTCTTTGGCCGATCCGCCCAGGCCTGGGTCAGGAGATTGATGGTGCCTCCGCCCGATCCGAGCCGTCGCTGCGTCGGATCGGCCCCGACGAACACGTGGGCCCCTCCGGCGATCTCCGTGAGCCTGCGGTCCCAGAGATCGCGGCCAGCCTTGGATCGCATGAAATCGCGCAGGTGCGGGGGGACCGAAAGCAGCACGCGACTCATGAGGTTGAGCTGAAATTCTTGGCGCCGGTACGGGGGAAGCAAGGTTTCATTCGAAGGGCTTGGGGATTCGTGCGTGAATGCCCCGGGCGCGGGATTGCCGCGGCCGCATGGGTTAGACTTTAGGCGGCCCGGCGAGATTCCTGTCCCTGGGAGGAAAGCGACTTTCCGCGGGAGGATGTGAACCTTTTGCGGCGAAAGTCTCGATCTATCCGCAGGCGCCGGGCGGATGGCGCGGGTCCATCCCCTTAGGCCTGGCGACCCCTAAAGACGGCACCCGCCCGGAGAACGACCTCGGTGACAAGCAGCGGGATGGCCCAGCAGCCCCACGCGAGGAGCTTCGCGCGCTCATCGCTGTCGAGAATCTTTGCCGCCCCCATCAGATCATCGGCGAGCCGGAAACTGACAAAGGCGAAGGTAACGACGTAGCTGCGCACCATCCACTGGCGGTGCTGAAGCAGGTGCTTCCTACGGATCGCCACAAACGCCATGAGCGTTGTGGTGACCCATGCCAGGCCCAGGCACGCCAGTCCCATCGAGTAGGCCGGCGCACCGGAAATCTTTGCGGCCATGCCCCAGCTGGCGACCGACCCGGCCACTACCGCGACGACATAGGCGCGGCCGGCAATGCGGTGCGCCTGAAGGTAATCGCGCCGCATGCGCGGCCAGAACTGCAGCGGACCGATGATGACCGCAAGGAGGCCGCATGCCACATGGGGAAACAGCCACGTGACCCGGGGCCAAAAATAGCTTCCATACGACTGCGGCGTGAAAACGAAGTAACGCGGCACGTTCTTCTGCACAAAATAGGCGAGAAGCCCGAGGACGAGCGACCAACCGATCCAATTCAGGGCATGGGTCCTTTTTCCCGAGTCGACAGCCGATGGGGTAGACGGCGGATTTATGGCCGGGTACGATTTCACGATTTCAATATCTGGCAAGAAGTTTGACCCCATAGGCTTATGTGGCCCGGATGCCTGCTTCGGGAGTGTTCGTAGCGGAGCGGATGGGGACTTGAGGCCGTACAATACCGTAAACTATTGATTAGCAGAGCCAAAATGGATTCGTGCCCCCTCATTTTGGGGCGGGGGGCACATCGAATTAACACGGCTGTCAAATTGGCTTCCGAATTGCTGTTGCAGGTCGCCCGACCAACCAAGAAAACGGACCTTCAACACCTATCTTTAAAAAAATGAAATCAAGAAAGACATTCAAGACACCCACCATCTCTGCGTCGCCTGCCAAGGCCCCCGCTCCAATCGCCGCAGGCAAGGCGCCCGCGATCTCGGCCGCCAAGGCGGTCCCAAGCGCGCCCACGGCCTCCAAAGCCTTTGCCCCCGTGGCAAAGGTCATTCCGGTCAAACGATCTGAGGCGCCAAAAGCCGTGCCTGCGCCGGCCGAGAAGGCCTCTGTCGTCGCCTCGAAGCCGCTTGAGACCATCATTTCCGTGAAGGTCGACGTCGGCTTTGGGAACCAGGTGTACCTGAGGGGCGAGGGCCCGGGTTTGAGCTGGGAGAAGGGCGTTCCCGCCGACTGCGCGGCAAGCGATCTCTGGACCCTGGCGCTCAAGGACGCGGCAAAGCCCGTGAGGTTCAAGGTCCTCGTCAACGACGCGACGTGGTCCACGGGCGAAGACTACGAGGTCGCTCCCGGCCAGAGGGTCACCTTCACGCCGGCGTTCTGACGGCCGGGCCCGTCCCTGAGCCGTCCGAGGACTGGGGGATCCTAGAGCGTTCACCAAAGCGGACGCTTCGCGGTTATCGTGATTGATGCCGCGAAGGGGCGCCGCCACCATGGCGACGCCCCCCATGTATGTCGTGATGATTGCATCCGAGTGCGCGCCCGTCGCCAAAGTCGGCGGGCTGGGCGACGTCGTGTTCGGCCTGAGCCGCGAATTGGAGATAAGGGGCAATTCCGTTGAGGTCATTCTGCCGAAGTATGACTGCCTTCGGTACAGTGAGATCTTCGGTCTCGAGATTGCCCTCAAGGACCTGTGGGTGCCTTGGTACGACCGCTCGATCCACTGCAGTGTCTACTTCGGATTCGTTCACGGTAGGAAGTGCTTCTTCATCGAGCCTCACTCGGAGCAGAACTACTTCAACCGCCACGTCTTCTACGGGCACAGCGACGACGACCAGCGGTTTGCCTTCTTCTGCCGCGCCGCGCTCGAATTCATGCTCCGGACGAACAAGCACCCGGATGTGATTCACTGCCACGACTGGCAGACGGCCCTTGTGCCGGTGCTCCTGTTTGAGGTCTACAAGCAGCTTGGAATGACCCACCCGCGGGTCTGCTTCACGCTCCACAACATGGCGCACCAGGGCGTCACAAGGGAGCACATACTTCGCGAGGTCGGGCTCAACCGGCATGCCTATTTCTTCCAACCCGACCGCCTGCAGGACAATTTCAACCGCGGCGCCCTGAATCTGATGAAGGGCGGCATCGTCTACTCGAACTTCATTACGACGGTCTCGCCGCGATACGCCTGGGAGATCATGCACACCGACCAGAGTTTCGGGCTCGGCCAAACCCTTGGGCTTCACCGGCAGAAGATAGGCGGCATCCTGAACGGGCTCGACTACGACGTCTGGAACCCGGAGACCGACCAGCGCATCGCGAGCCCCTTCGGCCTCGCGACTCTCGACAAGAAATACGACAACAAGCGGGCCCTCAGGCAGCGTTTCTGGCTTCGGGACGTCTACAAGCCGATCGTCTGCTTCGTCGGGCGCCTTGACTACCAGAAGGGCGTGCCGCTGATCACGCACGCGATCCACTATTGCCTGCAGCACGGCTGCCAGTTCGTCCTCCTTGGAACAAGCCCGGACGGGAAGATCGCCCAGCACTTCCAGGAGCTCAAGCAGCGCTACAACGACAACCCGGACTGCCATCTCGAGCTGGGGTTCAACGAGGACCTGTCCCACCTGATCTACGCGGGATCCGACATGATCATCGTGCCGAGCCTCTTTGAGCCCTGCGGGCTCACGCAGCTGATCGGGCTTCGTTACGGAACCGTGCCGATCGTGAGGGCCACAGGCGGGCTCCTCGACACGGTCTTCGACGCGAACTACTCGAACCGGCCGTACGAGGAGCGCAACGGATACGTGTTCAATGATTTCAACACGCAGGGAATCGAGTCAGCGCTCGAGCGCGCCATAGGCATGTGGAACGCATTCCCGCAGCATTTCCGCGAGCTCATGGGAAACGGCATGCGGTGCGACAACTCGTGGAATCACCCGGGGCGGCACTACCTGAACGTCTACGAGCACATCCGGGACAAGTGACCTAGGACTTGGCCGCCAGGAGGACGATGCCCTGGCCGGGGCGCAGGGCGTAGTGGAAGGGCTCGTGCACGGTATCCAAGGGGAACTCGGGCGAGACGTCGCGAAGCGCGGTCCCGGCCGGCAGGAAGTGGCGTAGGTGGTCCGTGTAGAACTCCTGGTGGTTCCACATGTCCTTGTTGAGGATCAGCAGGGCATCCCCGCCGCTGCGTCCGGACGACTTTCGCATAAGGAGGATGGCGGGGTTGGCGCACGCCAGGAACGACGTCGGGCCGTCCTCCTGGAAGATGGGATGATCGCGCTTGATCGCATTCACGCGGGCGATGAAGTCGCGCAGGTCGGCTCCGCTTTCGGACCAGTCCGAGGGCGAGGTATCCACGACGCTAAGGGACTTTCGCATCCCGAACTCGAAGCCCGCCGGGATCATCACGCCGGCGGAGAACAGGGCGGAAAAGAGGTAGCGCTGTTTCAGCCCATTCGTGTTGCCGTTTAGCTCCTCGGCGAGGCGGGGGGTATCATGGCTCTCGGCGAAGCTGATCGAGGGGGTCGTGTCTCGTACCAGATTGTAACCGTCTAGCAGCCAACTATCTTGGTAATTCCACCATTTGGAGCTATTGAACACGAAGTCGAATCCGGCGCGCGCCGTGTCCTTGGTCTGCTCGGCGGTGCAGCCGAGGGTCTCGGCGACAAAGGCCAGCCCGGGGCGCCGGTCTCGGGCCTCGCGCACCAACCGGGACCAAAGAGCGGAGGGTATCTGATAGGCCGCGTCGCACCGAAACCCGTCGAAACCAAGCGAGGCGAGGTGCTCCACAACGCTTAGGCAGTACCGGTAAAGACCCTCCGAGTCGCGGGTGTTGCGGTGGTCAAACTGGGCGAGGTCGCACCATACGACAGTCTGGCCCTCGTGGATGCACGAGGGGTTCATGATGCGCCCGTCCGCCGCGCGGACAAACCATTCAGGATGGTCCCGGGTCAGCGACGAATCCACGGCGCAGTGATTGATGACCAGATCGATCATGACCTTCATGCCCGCCGCATGGGCGCTCGCGGTCATACGGCGCACCTGCTCATCGTCTCCCACACCGGAGCGCGGGTCTAGGAGCCTGGGGTTCACGGCAAAATAGTCGGCGATCGAATAGAGGCTGCGCGAGGCGCCCGTCTTCTGGATTGGGTTGAGGAATATCCAGTCGAACCCCATCGCCTTCGCCCGACCAAAATGCCCGTCCCATTGGGACATGGGCCCGGCAATAAGGGGAAAGAGGTCGTAGATGATCATCGGCAGACAGGGTTCCTGGAATTTTGAAAGGAAGGCAGCTCAAATGATCGGATGGGGGCAAATGAGGTTGAGAGCCAAGTTGGCGCATCCGGGAACGGGGACTTGAAACCCGGGTCCGCGGGAAGTCATTACACGAAATTTGACCTGCCGGTCATTTTGGGCGTCAATCGAGCGGGCGTCGCGCCCCCAAACCCACCCATGAACGAACTTGCTGAATCCCTGGCCCAGCGCCCCAGCCTTAGCGGCTCGCAGACCCAGATAGACGCCGCCCTTCGCTCCGGGCAGGGGCGCCCCGTCTTCCTTCCCGAGAGCCGGGTTGACTTCGGAAGGGCCAAGAGCGCCTTCGCAATCGCCCTTCACATGCACCAGCCGCTCATCCCGGCCGGCGGCAGCGATCTTAGGACGGCGGAGATCATCAGCAACCTGCAGCACATGATGGACAACCCCGGAATAGGGGACAATCACAACGCCTCCGTCTTCCGCTGGTGCTACAAGAGGATGGGTGATTTCATACCGCAGCTCGTCGACGAGGGGAAGCAGCCGCGCGTCATGCTCGAATACACCGGCACCCTCCTCTTTGGCTTCCAGCAGATGGGCCTGGGTGACGTGATCGACAACCTGAAGCGGATCACCTGCGAGCCCCGCTACCGATCCTGCGTCGAATGGCTCGGGGCCCCCTGGGGGCACGCCGTCGCGCCGTCCACCCCTGTCCAGGACTTCCGGCTTCACGTCAAGGCGTGGCAGCACCACTTTGCGTCCATCTTCGGCCCGGAGGCTCTCGCCCGCGTCCGCGGATTCTCGCCCTCGGAGATGGCTCTCCCCAACCACCCGGATACGGCCTACGAGTTCGTCAAGACACTGAAGGATTGCGGCTACCAGTGGGTGATCGTGCAGGAGCACACCGTGGAACGGCCCGAGAACGGCGCGGGGCTCGAGCGCCGGCACCTGCCGCACCGGCTCGTGTGCCGCAACTCGAAGGGCGAGGAGGCGAGCATCATCGCGATCATCAAGACGCAGGGCAGCGACACGAAGCTCGTTGCGCAGATGCAGCCGTACTATGAGGCCAAGAGCCTCTCCCGTTGGGAGCTCGCCGGCCGGCAGGTGCCCCCGCTTGTCACCCAGATCGCTGACGGGGAGAACGGCGGGGTGATGATGAACGAGTTTCCACCGAAGTTCCTTGAGGCGATGCGCGAGTCCTCGGGCTCGGAGACGCCCGCCATGAACGGGACCGAGTACCTGGAGCACCTCTTTGCCATTGGGGTGAAGGAGGCCGACCTGCCCGTTGTGCAGCCGATCCACCAGAAGAAGATTTGGGATAGCTTCCAAGCGGGCGCGGGGCCCGAGAAGATGGCGCGCGTCATCGAGCAGCTAAAGAAGGACGACCACCGGTTTCACGTGGAGGGGGGAAGCTGGACGAACGACATCTCCTGGGTGCGCGGATACGACAATCTCCTCGGCCCCATGGAGCGGGTCAGCTCGCTCTTCTACGAGAAGGTCCTGAAACCCGCGGTGCCGCCGGGCGACCCCCGCTACAAGAACGCGCTTTTCCACCTGCTGTGTTCCCAGACGAGCTGCTTCCGCTACTGGGGCCAGGGGACGTGGACGGACTACGGCCGCGAAATCTGTCGCCGCCTGGAGGCAATCCTGACACACGATTTCTGACGCGTCGGTCATTTACGGCCGACCGCAGCAACACCCGAGCAGTCTAATCCGACACTGAAGAACGCGTGAGCGAGCTCCCGGAATTCATAAACGGGCTTCCCAACATCTCAGGCTGGGACGCGGAGCGCGAGGAGGCGACGCACAGGGGGCGCGGGGGCACGGTCTACCTGCACGAAAGCGGCATAGACTTTGGCAAGGCGAGGGGAGCCTGCGCCGTCGCCCTTCACATGCACCAGCCGCTTATCCCTGCGGGCGGCCCGGGGCGTGGTGCCGACCCAAGGAGAGACCCGCTCGTCGGCAACCTCCAATTCATGATGGAGAGCCCCTACGAGGAGGACAGGCACAACGCCGGTGTCTACCGCTGGTGCTACCGGCGGCCGGGCGAGTTCATCCCTCAGCTTGTGAACGAGGGCAAACAGCCAAGGCTCACGCTCGACTACACGGGCACTCTGCTGACAGGGCTCCAGCAGATGGGAGCCCGCGACGTCCTGGATTCGCTGCGGTCGGTGGCGTGCGACCCGCGCTATCGGCGATGCGTGGAGTTCCTCGGCACGACCTGGGGGCACGCTGTTGCCCCGTCCACGCCGCCCCAGGACTTCCGGCTGCACGTAAGGGCATGGCAGAACCATTTTGCTTCGGTCTTTGGATGGGAGGCGCTAAGCCGTGTGCGCGGATTCATGCCGTCGGAGCTTGCCCTCCCGAATCATCCGGACGTCGCGTACGAGTTCGTGAGGACGCTCAAGGAGTGCGGCTACCAGTGGCTGGTCGTGCAGGAGCACACGGTGGAGAACCCCGAGTCGGGCTGGGGCTCACCGTACCTGCACCTGCCCAACAGGCTGGTCTGCAGAAACTCCAAGGGGGAGACGCAGAGCATTCTCGTGCTCATCAAGACGAAGGGCAGCGACACGAAGATCATCGGCCACATGCAGCCCCACGACGAGGCGGCAAGCCAGTCGCGTTGGGACTACCACGGGCGCAAGATTCTTCCCCTGGTTACGCAGGTCGCCGACGGCGAAAATGGCCACGTGATGATGAACGAGTTCCCGGGAACCTACATCGAGGTGGTGCGCCGCGCCACGGGAACGGATGTGCCGCTAGTAAACCCGACCGAGTACCTGGAGTACCTTTGGGCCGACGGGTGGAAGGAGGAGGATTTTCCGGTCGTTCAGCCGGTCCGACAAAAGCGCATATGGGAGCGGTTCGAGTCTGGTGACGGTCCGGAGAAGATGGCCCAGGTGATCGAGCAGCTGCAGCGCGAGGACTACCACTTCCACGTTGAGGGCGGGAGCTGGACCAACGACATATCATGGGTCTACGGCTACGAGAACGTCCTCGGACCGATGGAGAAGGCGAGCGTCCTGTTCAACGAGAAGGTTCTGTGCAAGGGGGTGTGGACTGGGGAGCACCGCTACCGCAACGCCCTGTTTCACCTTCTGGCCGCGCAGACGAGCTGCTTCCGCTACTGGGGGCAGGGCCGTTGGACCGAATACGGCAGGGAGATCAGTCGCCGGGCGATAGAGATCCTGACGCACGATTTCTGACGGGCCGCTTTTCTTGGAATCCGTTGACAAGAAAACGCGTCGCGCACGAAATTGCATCCTTGGAATCTGGCTTGGCTCCTGCTGGGTGGCCGCTGACGAACAACCACTGCGCACAATTGAAGGAAGAACTGATCACTAGCGATCCGGCCATCAAACTTGGGCGGCCCGTCCTCGCGGGCACTCGTGTGACGGTGGATGAGGTCCTTGACCGCCTCGCCGCCGGGGCGTCCATGGAGGCGCTGACCAGGGAATGGCCCCTGGTCACGCAGGAGGGCGTACTCGCGGCGCTTCGGTTCGCCGCCGAGGCCGTGCGCGGTGACAACCCGATCGAGGGGAAACCCCCGCTCGAGCTGCACGGGG
>Ga0265327_10004914_pt1 | contig 11533 bp, 6 predicted proteins | sample 41621metaG_FD_202089 | JGI IMG/M metagenome (GOLD analysis project Ga0265327, IMG submission 202089) | Rhizosphere microbial communities from Carex aquatilis grown in University of Washington, Seatle, WA, United States - 4-16-21 metaG | ecosystem: Host-associated > Plants > Roots > Rhizosphere >...
TTAATAACGCCACGTCGATCACTCCTTATCTCCCGCTCAGACTCTGAGCAGGACAGTATCGCGACGTGGGTCAAATTTAGATGCACATTACTGCATTTGGTGGCTCAGTTTTAAACGCATATCAACAAGTATGGGTACGATGAAGAAAGGCAAGCGGATATCAACTGGTCAATTTGCCAATCCTGTCCAGGAACCGATGAGATGCTTGCAAAACTCAAACGCAAATATAAGCGCCAAGAAAACATCATTGCTAGGCTAAATTCATTGGAGTCCGAAATTGAACCAAAAGACCAATCGGCAACACGGGAATTCTGTAAGAAAACTAGGAAACCTGAATGGTACAAATAGGTTTTTGGTCTAACCCATGTGAACAGGCCCGGCTAAAGCCCGTTATGGATCCCAGGGTGGCCGTTAGGGCCGTGCTTTCCTCAGTACTGCTCCTTGCTGCCTGCAGCATTTTTTCTGTACCACGCGCATGGAGCTTCGTTTAATCTGTTGGAGGATTCTCGATTGATACGCCATTCCATACCGAAAGTGGCTGGATTCTTCCCGTTCACGGAGATGTGACTAGGCTACAGGCAATTACTGTAAAACCAACCACACTGAATTCGGGTCTGGCTTGCAGAAATACCGTTGCAAAGGTAGAGGGCCATTCGATTTATCTCACAATCATTACCAGTGTCGCAGGGGAAGGTCTCAGCGCGATATGCCCTGCAGCGGTTCTAGGTACTTTGCCCGATGGGAACTACATTGTTTATTATCGAGGTTCCGAGGCGCAGGCAGTCAAGCTTGGTGAAGTGTCGATTAGACGCTAACGCATTCTTAGCATCGTGCGATTCCTTCTGATATGCGCCGCCGGTAGTAAATCCAGAGGTAAAAATAGATCGGTCAGCGTCACTGAACCCGGCGACGGGTGTTAAGTAAAATTCCGCCATGAGGCTGAGTATGGGCGACTAGCCCAAACCGGCCAGTAAGGAATATTCGACTGACCCACTGAATTCAGGATACGCTCTTGATTAAGCAACATAACAAATAGAAAACATGGCTATGTTCAGCACGCATGAATTTCAATACAACCCCAATCAAGATGGGGTAGTGATCGATATTGCTACGCGCAATATTATTTGCCTTTCCCCTACGGATAGCCTAGGTCAGGCCTCTCGGTTGATGGCAGAAAAGGGGATTTCTTCCATTGTTATAACGGATGAAAAGAATTGTCCGGTTGGCATTATCACGGAACGAAATGTATTAAATTCCCTACTATCAGGTCACCCTACAGAGACCCCGCTCAGGGAGGTGATGTCTTCTCCGGTGATTACTATCCCAGCCTCTACGACGTTTATAGATGCTTATCATGTATGCCTTCGCAATGACATCAGGCATCTGGTCGTCGTTGATCAAGATGCGGCGTTGCTAGGCGTAGTCAGTGAAACGGATTTCCGTAGACATATCAATCTCGCAGCATTAACCGGACGTCGGCAGGTCTCGGCAGTGATGAGCCGGTCTGTATTCAGCATGTCTCCAGCAGGGAGCCTGCGGGACGCGCTTGAGATGATGCAATCTCATCACGATAGTTGTGTGGTGGTGGTTGAGTCTGGGCAGCCGATCGGCATTATTACTGAGCGAGACATTGTCCGTCTCTATTCCAAGGATTCAGAAAAGACCGAGACTCCCGTCCGGCAAGTCATGAGTTCCCCCGTCCTGACGATTTCAATGGACCGTAGCATCAATGACGCCGCTGAACAGATGCTCAACGCAAAAGTACGCCATCTGGTGGTGGTCAATCACGAAGGCCTGATGGCCGGTGTTATTGGAGAGCACGATTTAACACATAGCATGATTGCCAGCCTGATAGACACCAAGGTCCTATCAGAAAGCATTTTTCTGGAAACATTGGTGAACTCCTTGCCTGACTTGGTGTGGCTCAAGGATGTGGATGGTGTCTATCTGGCATGCAATGCTAGATTTGAGAGATTCTTTGGAGCGAAACAGAATGAGATCATTGGCAAGACCGATTACGACTTCGTCGATAAGGAGTTAGCCAACTTTTTCCGTAAACATGATCGATTGGCCATGGAGAAAGATGGCCCCAGCATTAACGAAGAATGGGTGACTTTTGCTAGTGACGGGCATCGGGAGTTCCTGGAAACGATTAAGACGCCGATGCGAGATACGCAAGGTCAGCTCGTCGGTGTATTAGGGATTGCTCGCAATATTACCGAGCATAAGCAAATGAAGAACGCACTGATGGAGAGCGAAGAGAAACTTCGAAGCCTCTATGAGCTGTCTCCTTTAGGTATCGCTTTGACCGATATGAATGGCCGTTATATTGAGTTCAATGAGGCATTTCGAAATATCTGCGGATATACCAAAGATGAGTTGGCTAACCTGGGTTATTGGCAGTTAACCCCGCATAAATACGAGCGGGATGAGGCTCGACAACTGGAGTCTCTAACCAAGACAGGTCGTTATGGACCTTATGAAAAAGAGTATATCCGTAGCGACGGAAGTCTCATTCCGCTTTGTCTCAATGGGGTGCTGATGACCGGAAGTGACGGCGAAAAATACATCTGGTCCATTGTTGAAGACATTTCCGCGCGTAAGCAGGCCGAGATTGAGATGCAAGTGGCTGCGACTGCTTTTGAGTCGCAGGAAGGGATCATCGTTACCGATGATCAATGTAACATCCTGAAAGTGAATCGTGCCTTCACTGAAGTAACGGGGTATACCCCAGATGAAGTGGTTGGTAAAAATCCTAGCCTGCTAAGTGCCGGTCAACACGATCAGATTTTTTATGATGAGATGTGGAAACTCATTGTCTCCAGCGGCTCATGGGAGGGTGAGGTCTGGAATCGACGCAAGGATGGTACGGTTTACCCTGAGCATTTGATTGTGACGGCGGTGAAGGATAAGGAGGGCCGGTTAACAAATTATGTTGGAACCCTTACTGACATCTCTAAACACAAGGCGGCTGCGGAAGAAATAGAACGACTTGCGTTTTATGATCCACTCACTCAACTTCCAAATCGTCGGTTGTTGGTTGATCGGTTAAAGCAAGCCTTGGCCTCAAGTGCCAGAAGTGGGAAACGGGGGAGCTTGTTGTTTCTTGATCTCGATCATTTCAAAACGTTGAATGACTCTTTAGGACATGAGATGGGGGACTTGCTACTCAAGCAAGCTGCCCAACGTCTGCTATCAAGTGTTCGGGATGACGACACCGTTGCCAGGCTGGGTGGCGACGAGTTTGTGGTCATGCTTGAGGATTTGAGTGAGGATCCGATGGAAGCCGCGCAACAGACCGAAGCTGTTGCAGAAAAAATACTTGCGAGTCTGAACCGGCCCTATAACCTCAATAATCATACGTATTACAGTACGGCAAGTATTGGCATTACTGTGTTTAATGACCATGACAAGGATATCGAGGAGCTCTTGAAACAGGCTGATATTGCCATGTATCAGTCTAAAGACTCAGGTCGCAATGCCCTGCGTTTCTTTGATATCAAGATGCAGGAGCGTATCAATAACCGCGTTGTTCTGGAAAATGAATTGCGCGTCGCCATCGAAAAGCAGCAATTCGAACTCTATTACCAGGTCCAGGTCCGGAATTCTGGTCAGGTTGTCGGCGCAGAGGCGCTGCTTCGATGGATGCATCCCGTACGAAGGATAATCTCACCCGCTGAATTTATCCCCATCGCAGAAGAAACCGGCTTAATTTTACCCATTGGAAAATGGGTGTTAGAGGCGGCCTGTGCCCAACTGGAATCATGGCGGAAAACGCCATTAACCAAGGATCTTTCCTTATCGATCAATGTAAGTGCGAAACAATTCTTACAAACGGATTTCGTTGCTCAGGTTGAGGATGCCATCAGCCGCTACAGCTTTAATCCATGCCAGTTGAAACTGGAGTTAACAGAAAGTATGTTGCTGGAGAATGTTGACGCCATCGTTGAATCCTTGAATCGATTGCGGAAGACCGGCATTCAGTTCTCACTGGATGATTTCGGCACTGGTTATTCCTCCCTGCAATATCTGCGCAAGCTCCCCATCAATCAGCTCAAGATCGACCAGTCGTTTGTGCATGACATTACGTTCGATGAGCAGGATCGATCCATCGTACGTACGATTATTGCAATGGCAATGAGCATGAGTATGGAAGTGATTGCAGAGGGTGTTGAAACGGAGGAACAAAAATTACGCTTGCTACAAAAAGGCTGTACCCAATACCAAGGCTATTTGTTTGGGAAGCCGAAGCCGATCGGAGAGTTTGAGGCGCTGCTAAAATAGGCCATTTTAAAGCAGACCTTCGTCAAAGTCTCTTTCGTGACGCCCAGCGCCGGTGAGGCGAGTGCCCGATGTGATGCAAGTTTCAGCCGGTCGAGGGTCATGGCAACATCACAGGGATGGCCCGTCCCATCGAGAGGAACCGTCTCAAGAAACACATCTGGCGTATGCCGAATAGCATCATGTCTAGCCCTTCGTCCGTATGTCAAAGCGGCTTTGCCGCACATCGAAAGGAGTTCAATTTGCGCACCGCCTTCGCTTTTTCCACGCTAATGGCCACCGCATCTCTGTGTGGGTGTTCCTCGGAGCAGCTCTATAACACCGGGCAGGTATGGCAACGAAACGAATGCAACAAGATCGTCGACACGCAGGAGCAGAGCCGATGTATGGCGAGTAGCAACACTTCATACGAAGACTACAAACGCCAGACTCAGGAAATCAAGGATGCAAAGTAGGCGCGATCCCCAAGACGTTCCGAGCGTTTATGTGAACCTCGGACGCTGGTAGTAGATGGGCGCCAGGCCCTTGTCGGCCACTCACAGATATTCACCCGATACACGCACCTTCAACCTGCTATTACAACTCATCATCCAATGGCAAGATGGACATCAAATCCGTTTTAAGTGTGTCTCCAATGGTTTTAGCAGGCTCGTCGGTATATTCCACCCGCTGGCCGTTTTCCTTGGTGACCCACACCAGTCGGCCCTGAATGGAGGCTTGATCATTTCTGAACTGCACTTGATAACTGTTTGCAGGATCGGTGAGACGTTTGAATCGTTCAGCCTCTTGCCTGGCCAGATCCGGGCTGTTGATCACCATGCCGATCTCGGTATTCAGATGTAAAGATCGCTGGTCAAAATTCATGGAGCCGAGAAATATTTTTTTTCGATCAAAGATATATTGCTTTGCGTGCAGGCCATAGTTGCCAAATTTCAGCAGTTTCTTAGATTCGCCACTACCTGCAGCGTTACCAAGGCTTGCACGGATTTCATAGAGCTTGATATCCAGTGCCAGTAATTCTTTTCTGTAGTGCTTGTAGCCTGAATGGGCCGCCAGTTGAGGTGTGGATTCCAGCGAATTGGTGAGCACGCTGGTTTCCACATTTCTATCATGAAGCTCCTTGAATAAGACCATGCCATCCTCTCCAGGGACAAAAAATGGCGTGACAATTAATAATTCTGAGTGGGTGGCTTTGGCCACTTCGGCAAATGGTGCATAGATGAGACTGCCTGTCATATGGTCATCTTCTACATCTTTTTTGTCCGGACTGTCGTAGATCACTTCTGCACTGGCCCAGATTGGCGATATTGATGCTGCCAGAAGACCGTTCACCAGATTGCTCGCACTATTTGTTTTTGAAAACGTACCGGGCGCATCTTCCAGCCTTTCACAGTCTTTGCTCAGATCGATTCTGAAATGTTCAAGCGACTCGCTGCTAGCCAAGGCGGGATCCACAACGTTTGCCGGTGTGGACAGGTTGCTATTCCAGAACTCGTCAAAACTCTTGGAGAGCTTCTGTATGACAGGGCCTATTGTGAATACATCATCATCACCAAATTGCGATTGCGGATCGGTTTGGAAATATTCATCACCTATATTGCGTCCGCCAAACAGGGCCACTGCACCATCAACAATAAACAACTTGTTGTGCATGCGGTAATCCAGTGTGGATTTTCGAGTCGTCATTTCCGCCAGGCGCAGCAGGTGATCATGGCCTCGATAATTTAGTGGGTTAAAAACGCGCACTTGAATATTGGGGTGTGCAGACAAGGTCAGTAACTGCTGGTCACCATTTTCCGAGGCGGCGTCATCCACCAGTATTCTGATTTTTACACCACGATCAGCGGCCCTCAGCAAATGGGATGTTAATAGTTTGCCGGTATCGTCCTGCCTGAAGATGTAATACTGCAGATCAAGTGATGCTTCAGACTTATCAATTAGCGAAGCCCGGGCATAAAAGCCATCCAAGCCATTATTCAATATAAAGAACCCCGACAACCCGCCATGTGCACTTGCCGACTTAAGATATTTTCTCCCTAGACTCGACTGTTCAGGGTGGCTGAAGGCAATTGAATATTCCTTGGGGATTGGCTGATGTACGTTCAGCGAACTACATGCTGTAAGTAACAGTAGCAGGCATAGGTGGGGGATTTTCTTGAGCATGGTATGTGTCAGCGCATTGAATGATCGCTATGAATAGGCTGCGATGAAATCCAGGGTGTTTTTGCAGCACCCCTTACTCGCAGATCAGTTCACGGTTTATTTATTTAAAAGAAATTATGGTGGGTAATCTTCTTTGCCTGCAAGTCTTAAGATCAACAATAAAGAGATGCAGGGGCGGTGGGCGAGGTGCGTGATCAGCCTGGCGCCGATTAGCGGTCTTCAGCGAGGTAAGAATCTCAGATTTTCCTGTGTGTTGCTTGAGGTCTTCCGGCACGCGGGCTCGGTAGTAAAACCGTGACCCACGTCAAACAAGATTGGTTTGAAGTCGCATCGCCGACACTCCTGCGTGTAGCAGTTGCGTGTAGCAAAATGACAGTCTAGAAATGACAAAAGGGTCAGTTCCTTTATAGAACCAGCCCCTTTGAATGTATTGCGCGCCCGAAGAGATTCGAACTCCTGACCCCTTGGTTCGTAGGACGAAACTCAGATTTTAGCGCCTTTTAAAACAGTTGCTTACGGCGCCTGCAAACTTGATTTTTGCTGTGTTTAGCCTGAATTTAAAGGTGTTTAGTATCATTCTGTTACAGAACCCCTACGCTCATCCGATCAATTAAATGTGAGCATGCGTGATTGGCTGAACGGCAAGTCGCATCCCCATTGCACGCAAAATGGAGGACAGTGTTTTGAGTTCAGGATTGCCTTGCTCAGATAAGGTACGGTACAGAGTATGGGCATTCACTTCTGCCTGTTTTGCAATTTCCTGTACTCCACCGAATGCCTTGCTCAAAGTTCTGAGTGCCAGCATCAGATCGGATTCATCACCATCTTCCAAGACTGAATTTAGATATTCAGCGGCCAGTTCAGGATCATGCTTAAACATCTCAATCGTTGCCTCTTCGTGAGTACGATGTGTTCTAGCCATTTCGTTTCTCCCAGTCCTTCAATAATCTGATTGCCCGCTCAATGTCGCGACTTTGCGATCCCTTGTCGCCCCCGCACGTCAGCAAAATCACCATGTTGCCAACATGTGAGTAATACACACGATATCCAGCACCCACATCAATTCTCAATTCACAGATGCCATCACGTAAGACTTTATGGTCACCGAACTGGTTCAGCTCCATACGGGCAACACGCCGGATGATGGCAATCTTGGCAGTTCGATCGCGTAATGAATCCACCCAAGCCTGATAGATATCATTCTCGTTACTATCGAGGTAATGGATGATCTGCTGCATTTGGCTATTTTAGCTTATAAGCGAATTAATGCAAGTGATCTTCAAGGATAGTGATTGGCCTAAAGGGATGGAGATGGAAAATGGCAATAGTGCACCGCGTGAAATGTCCATTATTAATGCTTGCCAACACCACAGTATCAGCGTTCAATCGTGGTGCCGTTGGTCAAACCAACGGATGACACCCTGTTGCTGGTCTACGCTGCACTCCATGGGTTGAACTCAATATTTCTGGTTGGATACCGGTACAAGAAGGCTGGGGTGATGCTTACCGGGTTGGAGAGCAAGGCCATGTTGGAGGCTACCCTGTTTGATGATGTGGAAGCTGAGTCTAAATCCAGTAGCCTGATGCAGGTGATTGACACTATCAATGCACAGATGGGGAAAGGTACTGTTGGATCGGCAGCAGCAGGAATCAAAAAATCGTGGAAGATGCGGCGGGAAAGGAAGTCACCAAGCTATACGACTAACTGGGAGGAGTTGCCTGTGGTGTTTTGAGGGCCAGCAATTTTTTAGTTTACCCATGGGTTTACCCATGAAGTGTTAGAAATGACAAAGGGGTTGCAACCGATAAGTTGCAACCCCTTGTCTTATTTGGCGCGCCCGAAGAGATTCGAACTCCTGACCCCTTGGTTCGTAGCCTACCAGGCGATTGGGTGAAATATTATTAAAATTCAATCGGTTAAATTTGGTTGTTTGTGCTATTAAAACAGCAGGCTACTAATTTTAACCTATTGATTTTGAAAGTGACCACATGGATCTATAGTACTTTTCTCAGTAGATATAAAGTTGTTTGGTAAAGGTGATGAGAGTTCAAGGAGAGGGTGGTTCAATTTTTCTAGGTGAAGTAGTTAAACGTAGTCCAAGACCGACGCAACTTCGAATCCAGATTGCCTATACTCACTATTGTTTGATGGAGTATAGTTTGCGGTGCTAAACTATACTCACAATATTTTAATCGAGTATAGAGCATGAAATTTCTCCCTGAAACGACACAGACATCCATATCGACACTAGAGCAAAAGCTGGAAGACAGTCGCTTCTATGGCTTAGATGGCGTTGGATTCGTCAGTAAGAAACAAGGGGGCAAAGTGTACTGGTATTGCCAGTACACGGACATTTCCGGCGTAAGGAAGCAACGATATGTTGGTCCCGACGATGATGCAACACTTGCCATTGTGGAACGCGCTAGGTCGATTGCCTCATCGGATAGCCTGACCGACAGGAAGCGGCTTGTTGCTATGATCATTGCAGGTGGCGGACATTCCGAAAAGGGGCGTCCAGCCAAAATTATCGAGAAACTGGCAGGGGCTGGCGTGTTTGACTCAGGGGGACTGTTGATCGGATCGTATGCTTTTTCCTGCTATGGGAACATGCTGGGAGTCGTATTCGATGAATCTATGCGTCGAACCGAGGATATGGATCTCGCCTATGATCGATCCATCGAAATCGGGTATGTCAGGGATGTTCGTGATGATATCGAAGATGCCTCACCGGAGATGGTTCAGCCGCAACAGATCAATCCATGGGTGCCACCATACGAGATGGTTGCACCAGATGGCTTCAAAATTGAGTTTTTGACATCGAAGACCGGACCTCACGACAAAGCGCCCGTTCCGATCGGTGCTTTCAAGGTGAATGCACAGCCCTTGGATTTTTTGGATTACCTGATAGAAAGCCCGGTAAGGGCAATTGTTGCATATGGAGCGGGAATTCTCGTCAATGTCCCAGACCCGTCAAGATATGCCATCCACAAACTCGCTGTGTCACAACTGAGACCATTTACCAAACCAGAAAAGGCAAGGAAAGACCTTGCTCAGGCGACAGCCCTGATTGAATATTTTCTTGAAGAAAATCCGGGGGCACTCATTCTGGCCTCAGATGCAATCAAATTGAGAACTGATATGCTTCAGTCGTTCGTAGAAAAGGGGATAGACAAAATCAAGGACGAAGGCATCCGAACGCGTTTTGTTAATGAATGCTGGAAGGTTGCTCAGCCGCAGCCATAGTTAATCTGGAATCCAGAAAAGCAAAGCCACCCACAAAGTTACCCATATATTCCTTTGAGGCGGTGTATCAAATGTTTTCAGGAAGTTAAACGGCCGTTGTCTGGCTTATAGCTGCCGCTCAAATCAGGTGACTCGACCGGCAAGTTCCGACCCATTGCAGTCAACGGCGACTGGCTGCTCTCGGGAAGTCTACTTCAACAATGATTCAAACTCCCCAATCGGCAACGGCCGAAAAAACAGATACCCTTATGCCTGACTTACAGCACGATATAGTGATTTCTCAATATCCTTATCTGATAAAACATCGAAATAGTAGAGTACAAAAATCAATTGCCTACTTTTCGGTCAGGAAATGGGCATCTTTTTCAATTTAGGTCTTCGCAACAAGTAAGAGGTTTTATATAGAGGGCGCTGGTTTTGAACTTCTTCAAAAGACCAGAGGAGTCAAAGAAAGCAAAACCTATTGTCCAAAAGTAAGTAGCATGGTCAACACGGCAGTCGCCATCATCATCGTGGCGAGCCAGCCCATCAGCTTTAACTTGTTCGAAATGATGAATGGCCCCATGATGTCGGCACGAACCGCCATCAGCATCATTACCACCATAATCGGGACCGAGATCACACCATTGATGACTGCACTCCAGAACAGAGCCTTGATTGGGTCAATCGAGGTGAATCCAAGTGCTGCGCCAATTAATGTGGAAAGTACGATAATGCCGTAGAAGCGCTTGGCTTGCATCGGCGTATGCTCAAGACTGTTCTTCCATTTAAATGCACCCGCTACGGCATAGGCTGATGAGCCTGCCAGAACTGGGATTGCCAACATCCCAGTACCGATAATTCCTGCGCTGAAAAACGCAAATGCAAGATTCCCCGCGATCGGTCGAAGCGCTTCGGCTGCTTGCTCAGCTGTCTGTATGTCGGTTATGCCGTGCAAATTAAGTGTGACAGCTGTCGTCAGAATAATGAAAAAGGCGACAAGATTCGAGAATCCCATGCCTATGTAAGTGTCCAATTTGATGCGCTTCAGATTGGCCTCACCTTGCTCGGGGGCTTTTACGAGCGGTTGCGCAGTCGGATCTGCCAGTTGGTCTTCGACTTCCTGTGACGCTTGCCAAAAAAACAGATACGGGCTAATCGTCGTACCAAAGACTGCCACAACTGTTGTTATATAAGCTGGCTTCCATGACAAATCAGGCACCAGAACGCTGAACAATACCTTCATCCACGGAATATGAATCACAAGTGCAGTAGCTACGTAGGCAAGTAAAGAAAGTGTCAGCCATTTCAGGATGCGAACATACCGTCGGTATGGAATGAACACTTGCAGGAGTAACGAAATGCCACCGAATGCAACGCTATAGAGTGATAGTGGCCCGCCCACAACTAGTTGCACCGCATCACCCATCGCTGAAATGTCAGCTGCGATGTTGATTGTATTCGCGAACAGAAGCAGCCCAACTAAGCTATACAACAACCATACTGGGTAGTGCTTCCGAATATTGGTGGCGAGTCCAAAGCCACTCACCCTACCAATACGCGCACTGACGACTTGTATACCTACCATCAAAGGGTAAGTAAAAATCACTGTCCACAACATACTGTACCCAAACTGAGCTCCAGCTTGAGAATAGGTCGCAATACCACTCGGGTCGTCGTCAGCAGCGCCTGTGATCAGCCCTGGCCCCAGTTTCTTAAACCATGAAAGTTTTCGGTCTTTGACCTGCTCCCCAGCTGCCGTACCAATGTAAAGTTCGTGAAGTCCGTCAATTTTATGGAGAATGACGGATATGAAACGAACACGATTTACCGAAGAACAAATCATCGGCTTTCTGAAACAAGCCG
>Ga0265327_10004915_pt1 | contig 11532 bp, 6 predicted proteins | sample 41621metaG_FD_202089 | JGI IMG/M metagenome (GOLD analysis project Ga0265327, IMG submission 202089) | Rhizosphere microbial communities from Carex aquatilis grown in University of Washington, Seatle, WA, United States - 4-16-21 metaG | ecosystem: Host-associated > Plants > Roots > Rhizosphere >...
TTCAATAAGTTTATTTTTTATTGCGAACATTACCAACGATGCGGTGTTCGACGATTTTGTTTTACTTAAAATATTTGCGCGGTGCCATTTAACGGTGTCAAAACTTAAATTGATTTTTTCAGCAATTTGCTCGTTGGTTAGACCGGCGCAAATGTGTTTGAGAATTTCGAGTTCGCGCTCTGTGAGTGCGGTTGCTTTGTCGGTTGTTGATTTTTTTGATAAGGACGAAATAATGTTTTTCAATAATTCGTTCGAAAACCAATTGCCGCCTGATGTAACTTCGCCGATGGCGTTTTCGAGTTCGGCAAGTCCGGCGTTTTTAAGTACAAAGCCTTTTACGCCCGATTCAATCATTTTGAAATAATACTTTTCGTCGCCAAACGATGACAATACCAAAATACATAAGTCGGGATATTTTTTTGTTGCCAACATTGCAGCTTCGATACCATCCATTATTGGCATAGAAATATCAAGCAATACAAGGTCGGGTTGATGTTGTTCTAATAATTCTAATAATTCTTTGCCGTTGCCGGCTTCGCCAATTACTTCGCCAATGTTTTCGTAGGTCAAGACTTTGCGCAGGCTTTCGCGAAAAATTTTGTGATCATCGACAAGTATAATTTTTCTCATAAGTTGGGTTTATCTAATTTCACTGCAATTTTTGTACCGTTGCTATTGCTTGTAATATCTAAATTACCGTTTATCGATTTTATTCTGTTTTTTAAATTGAAAAGTCCCAGACCTTGTCGTTTCTGCAACACTTCTTCGACATTAAAACCAATTCCATTATCAATATAAGTAATTTCAAAAATGTCGCCTGATTGATTTATTGTAATATCAATCTGCGATGCTTGTGCATATTTAACGGTATTGTTGATGCTTTCGGTTAAAAAACGGTACAGAATTGTTTCTATTTTCAAATCAAATTTCGTTGTACTGTTATTTTTGAAATTTATTTTCATTTCTTGCCCTTCGGTAATTGTTTTAATAAACGCCGTAAGTGCTTCGGTCAATCCAAAGTTTTGCAATAAATGCGGACTTAAATTAAACGCTATTTCGTGCAGCGATTTATGTGCCGAATTAACCAAGCCAAGAGTTTCGTCAACAATATGATCGCGACTGGTTTTGATGTCTGGTTTTTTCATCCAGTCGAGATACATTTTAATTGCCGAAATGATTGGTCCTAAACCATCGTGTAAATCTTGAGCAAAGCGCAGCCGTTCTTTTTCTTCGGTCTCAACTATGGCATTGATAATTTGGTTTTCTGCAATTTTTCTTTCGGTAACGTCGTGCAAAACTGTCAATCTATAAGTTACGTCGTTTTTATAAACAGTGCGTGCATTAACTTCGAGATAAATTATTTGACCGTTTTTTTTAATGCCGCGATGTTTGTAAATTGAGTTTGATTGTGTTTCGATATTTTTAAAGACTTTTTCTAAATCGTCTGGAAGGACAAAATCTTTCAGTCGTAGATTTTTAACGTCGTCATAAGTATAACCGAACATTTTTATAAATTGATCGTTGAAGTCAATTATTTGTCCTTGACGCGTCAATAAAATTCCTTCGAACGTTGCGTCAGACAAAAGTTTATAACGCTCTTCGCTTTCGACTAATGCTTGTTGATCGCGTTTTGTTTCGGTAATGTCCTGTACAATTCCGAAAACTTTATTTTTTGCCTTATCGTATTCTGCGATAGAACGAATATCGACAATTTCGCCGGTTGATAGTTTTTTTATTTTAAATTCGATGTTGTAAGGTATATTTTGATTTATAAGTTCCATTAACGCTAAATCTCGAATACTGTTGTATTCTGCCAGAACAAGCGTACTGACTTCGGCAGCCGAAGCATTTTTTAATGGAACTCCATACATTTTTGTAAGATTATCGGAACCGGTAAATTTATAGGTTTTTAAATCGAGTTGCCAATATCCGAGTTGTGCAATTTTTTCGGCGCGTTCCAGATTTTTCTGATTTCGTTTTAGTTCTCGTTCGGCTTGTTTTAGTTGCGAAATATCGTCGAGCATAATGAGTACGTGTTCTTTTTGTTCGATTATCAAAATTCTTGTCGAAATAAGAAAATATATTTTCTCTGTTTTGTTATCGTTTTTTACAAATAGTTTTAGTTCGACTTTTGTGTGCTCGGTTTTATTCTGGAAAGTATCAGCAACATTATTTCTTATGACGCAGGCATTACATTCCGTCGAATTTGTACAACTCGCACTAAATGAATTTTGACAGGAAAATCCGTCCCCAATTTTTAGTTTTTTAGTGACTTTAAAATCGTCTTTCAAATAATGAAGTCCGGTTGTATTGATGTTTTGAATGGTTAATTCCTGATCGACTGTTATTAATATAACCGGCGAAATGTCAAAAATTGCCTGCAATTGTTTTTGCCTGCTTTCGATTGTTTTCAGATATTCAAATTGCGACGTAATATCACGGATACTTAAGCGTTTGCCAACAACATTTCCACCAATAATTACCGGATGCGCGTTTACCGAGCCATAAACTATTTTTCCGTTTTGGTGCAGATAGCGGATTGTAAAATTAGTAACTGCTTTTCCTTGATTTAGTTCGGCAAATTTTTCGGTTGCGCGCGTATAGTCGTCTTTATAAATAATGATGCGGTCGTTTATTTTGCCCGTAATGTAAGCTTCGGGTGTGTAGCCAATAAAGTTTTTGATTGACTTGTTGGTATAAATATTTGAGTCGTTTTTGTCTAAATAAATTTCCCAGTCGTGCGAAAAATCGGCAATCAAACGGAATTTTTCTTCGCTGGCTTTTATTGCCAGTTCAAGTTCTTTGCGTTGTTGGATATTTATTATTAAAGCTATATAACCTTTCACTTCGCCATTATCCGAAAACTCAGGTACATATTTCATATTGTACCATTGCACATCTAAATTTTTGTGCTGCAATGTTTCTTCGTAATCAACAATTTCGCCATCTAAAACTTTATCGACGTATGGTTTTATTTTCGCATAACTTTGTTCGTTGAGAACATCGAAAATGTGCTTGCCAATTACATTTTCAATTGTTACTTCAAAAGTTTCTACGAAAAGACGATTTACATATAAATATTCGAGGTCTTTATTTATTTCCACAATCATTGCCGGTATATTATCGGCAAGAAACTTGTATTTTTCTTCACTTTTCTGAAGCGCTATTTCTGCAATTTTCTTTTCGGTAATGTCGGTAATAATTCCGTTGTATTCAATAATGTTTTCATTATTATCGAAAAATAGAACAATCGAATTTTTAATCCATTTTAGCTGACCGTTTTTGTGATATATTCGATGTTCAATTGAATCCTGTTTTTTTTCTGATAAAATTTTATATATAAACTTTACAACTTTGTCGTTATCTTCAGGATAAATAATATCGTACCACAAATACGGGTCGGCATTAAGTTGATCAGCGGTGTAACCAAGTATCATTTCGCATGCAACCCCATGCACGGTATTTTCTGGTATTCCGTTGTTGATATATACTTTATAAACATAATCCGAAATTGATTCTGTAATTCGACGGTAACGCTCTTCGCTGTTAATTAAAGCTTTTGTTTTGATAACATTATCGGTAACATTCAGCATCGAAAAAATGAGTGTTATTTTTTCGTCATTGTTATTCTCAACAGGAATTAAACTCCAATCCCAGTAGTCGTGATTATAAATTGTCCGCGCTGTAAAATCGAGTCGTGTTGCATATCTAAACTGCGATTGACAGGTTTGTAAAACATGTTCAAAAATATTTCTGCCATCGTCGCAATTAACGAAATCAAAATGATTTTTTCCAATAAAAAAATCAGTCGATTTTCCCATAGTTGCTGCAAAACTTGCGTTCACTTTTATATAATTAAAAGCGCTGTCCATGGTTGCAACCAAAATGTGTTGATTGTTGAAAATGGTTTGAAGTTGACTGGTTGTGTTTTCGAGTTCTATGATGCCGGTTTTGACTTTTTCTTCGAGTTGCACATTTGCTTTTATTAATTCTTTTTGCAGCGAGTTTATTTTCAGATGTGTTTTAACACGCGCAACTAATTCGTTTCGCTCAATTGGTTTTGTAAGATAATCTACAGCCCCAAGTTCCAATCCTTTAATGCGTAAAGTGCGCTCAGTATTTGCGGTCAGAAAAATAACCGGAATGTTGCAGGTTCTTTCGTCGGTTTTAAGTTTCAGGCAGACGTCAAGACCATTCATTCCCGGCATATTAATATCGAGTAGAACTAAATCCGGAATTTCATATTCAATTGATTGCAATGCTTCTGTGCCCGAGTGTGCAGAATTCGATTCGAGTTTTTCTCGCATTAATATTTCTTTAATCAATCGTATATTATCATCATTATCATCGACAATTAGTATTTTGTTGTTGGTTTCCATAGAATCATTTTTTCAGTTATGGTCGATTATTCTCAGATTAAAAATGGATTTATTAAATGGTCAATATTTAATTGTTTTTTTATGCTGATAGTTTATTTACTAAAAACAAAAATACAATTTTTTTCTTTGACAAAAATTTTAAAAATATAATTTTTTGTAATCTTTTTTTATTTGAAACTTATGACTTTAAATTTTAAATCTACAATTCAATTTTATAAAAATCAGAAATCAAAATAAATTTTAGCATTATATTAATATTGTCAATTTAAATTTCTATTTTAGCTAAAGATAAGTTATGAATAAAATTACAAAACAGCAAGCACAAATATTTTTTTTTAACAATTTTCAATTTCAAAACCAACATATTATGTTTTTAACAGACGAACATCATTTAATACGCAAAACCGTTCGCGAATTTGCCGAGCGCGAAATAAAACCGGTTGCCAAAGACCTCGACGACCACGCAGAATTTTCTATTGAGCTTACACAAAAGATGGGCGAGATTGGTCTTTTTGGAATAACCGTTCCGCATGAATACGGCGGTCAGGGAATGGATTATTTGTCGTACATAATTGCAGTCGAAGAATTGGCGCGTATTGACAGTTCGCAAGCTGCAACAATTGCCGCGCATAATTCGCTTGGCATTGGACCTTTACTTAATTTTGGTAACGAAGAACAAAAGCAAAAATATTTGCCGCAACTTTGCACCGGCAAAGCGCTCTGGGCTTTTGGACTGACAGAACCCGAAGCAGGTTCCGATTCGCGCAACACTAAAACCAATGCCCGTCTCGAAAATGATAACTGGATTATTAACGGTTCGAAAATATTTATTACCAACGGCGCTTCGAGTATAAACATTGGTGCGACGGTGCAGGTACTTTCGGGCGAAAGCAGAACGTTAAAAGAATTTTCATGTATTTTGGTTGACGCCGGAACGCCGGGTTTTAAGCGTGTAAAAATGCACGACAAAATGATGTGGCGCGCTTCGGACACAGCCGAACTTTATTTCGACGATTGCACCGTTCCTGAAACAAATCTTTTGGGCAAACGCGGCGAAGGATCGCGCATCATGCTCAACACGCTCGACAGTGGACGATTGTCTATTGCCGCAATGGGACTTGGTTTGTCGCAAGGCGCATTTGAGTTGGCTATGAAATATGGCAAAGAACGCAAACAATTTGGTAAACCAATTGCACATTTTCAGGCGAACACTTTTAAACTTGCCGACATGGCAACCAAAATTGAACTTGCACGCAATTTGCTTTACAAAGCTTGCTGGTTGAAGGATCAACACAAAGCATTTGCAAAAGAAGCCGCAATGGCAAAACTATATTGCTCCGAAATTGCAAAGGAAATTGCCGACGAAGCTGTTCAGATTCATGGCGGTTATGGTTTAATGAAATCGTATGATATTGAACGATTTTACCGCGATCAACGTTTATTGCAAATAGGAGAGGGCACATCGGAAATTCAACGCCTTGTTATATCGCGGCATATTGGCGTTTGGGACTGATTATAATTGTTAATTATCAATTGTTAATTTAATAAATGAAAATAATTTCGTTTCAAATTTCCGAGTCGATTGATTTGCGTCGATTTAAAAGAGAATATACCGGCGAACCGATTTATAATAATTCATTCGAATTGTTTTATTCCGACGACCAGAAACGACATTTGTATATTCTGGGGTATGGTGTTGTTGTCTTTGCCGGTTACGACGACATGAAAATGAGCGAATTTATGTTGATAATCGAATCTTATTGCCGCAATCAGTTAAAAGAAAAATATCGCGAAGAATTAGTTATTGTTGACAATGCGGAAAAGGATGCTTTTACGTATAACGAAATTTTTGTATCGAAGTTGGACGTTCAGGTTTTGCGAATTATTATGCTAAACGTTGGACAGTCAGTCGCACTCGATTATTATTTGCAAACCGGCAGCGACCTTCTCGAAAAAACAAATCGACTCACGGAACAATTGGAAAAGAATGGCGCTATCAACATTTCCGGTAAAAATTTACTGCGCTTTATTGGCAAAACGATGAATGTGAAAAACAGCATCGTCGATAATTTGTTTATCATCGATTCGCCCGAAGCCGTTTGGGATAATGAATATCTTGCTAAAATTGACAAAGGACTGAAAGAAACTTTCGACTTAAAAATCCGTTACCGCGACGTTGACGAGCAACTCAAAATTGTCAAAGAAAATCTCGATTTGTTTATCGAAATTTTTAATACACGGCGCTCCAACTATCTCGAAATAATTGTAATCATTCTTATTTTGGTCGAAGTAGTTTATATGGTTATCGAAAAATTGTTTTGAATTTAAACATTGAGACTGTCTCAAAACGGATTTTTTTACCGCAAAGACGCTAAGTCGCAAAGATTTTTTGGTTACCTAAATACAACTTAGCGTCTTTGCGCCTTTGCGGTGAATAGGGTTCTGAGACACCCTCAAAGTTTGATAAAAACAAAACTATTCTTTCAATGCAAGTTTGGCTTTTGGAAAGTCAGCATGATTGATTCCTTCCTTTTCCGCGTCGGAAATGGTAATCAAAAATATTTCGCGCAAAGTTGTGTCGTAATATTGTTTATTTTTATATTCGGTATAAATTGCTGATGCCTTGTCATATTCGTTGGTAAGAATATATGTAAGCGCCAAAACAGAATTCAACGTTTCCTGCATCGGATCGGTTACAACCGCTTTAAGCGCATTAAATTTTGCAAATTTATATTGACGCGCAACAACCAAATACCACGACATCTGATTGTAAGCATTGGCAAGATAATTTTTATAGTCACTATTTTCAGTATCGGTTTGATACAAATCTTCGTACAATTTCAAAACACGCTCCTCGTTTGAAATGCGTGCTAAATTGTCTGTTTCAATTTTATTAAGCGCTTCGTAACCTTTTGCGAGCGGTTGATAATATTTTGCATTGTTTTCTTTCGACAAAATACTTTCGTAAATTTTTATCGACTGCAAATAATTGAATTTTGCGACTTTAATAGAATCTTTATTTTCAATTTCTTTGTCAGCCAGCATTTTGTAATTGTTCGCTTTTTCGCGAACAATAATGTTGTCAATCGAAATTTGTTTGAACGCTTCTTTTAAATTATCGGTGGTCGCCTGATAAGTTGCTGCACTTGGATTGCTGCTGTTTTTCTTAATGATGTCGTCAATTTTTTCGAACAATTTCATGCCCGCGTCGTAATACGATTTTTTGGGTGCGTTTTCGAGAATATCTTGATAAAGAATTAACTTGCTCAACAACGATGCGCACATGTCAAAATTGTAGGTGTTAGGCATTTCAAAATCGAGACGCTCGTAAATTTTATAAGCATCGTCAAACGCTTGTTCTGCCGAAGTATATTGTTTGCGCGCTTGCAAAAAATTTCCCATGTTCAACAGTAATTCTCCGCGAACGGTACTAATTTTAGCATTCGAAACGGCTTGTTTGTACATCAATTCGGCAGTCGAATTTTTATTAATTTGATGCAAAAAATCAGCATATTCATTCATGTTTTGGTAGGTTGCAGATTCTGGTGAAGCAGCCACTTCGTAAAGTTCGTCAGCATTGTCAAAATCGAGGTCGATAACCATCAAACGCGCTTTGAGCATGTAATTTTCGAGCGCTTTTAAAATGTTGGTTTCCGTTTTGGTGTCCTTGCCGCGTTGCAATGCTTCCTGCAAATTCACATCTTCCAGAACTTCACCGGCTGCTTTCACATCGCCTTCGACAAAATATTCCATCGATTTGGAATAATAGTCAGACATTTCGTCGTTGTTCGTTTCGGCAAGACGTTTTGCAATGTCTGGCGTCAAAGTTAAAGCAATATTTTTGCGTGTTTCGAGTTTTGCAGCGCCCGATTGATCTTGCGCTTGCGTATATGCTTTTTTCAGCATTTCATATTTGTCGCTTATATTTTTCTTAATAATGATTGTATATTTTTGAGAGACAGAATCAACTGCATCTTTTTTATTCATATATATTTTGATATTCAAGCCTGATGCGAATTTGATGCGCAATGCAGTTTTATTTACAACTTCAAAATCTTTCTTATCGATTGTTAACAAAATTTCTTCGCCAACTGTTACCTTATTGAATTTTAATGTAAATGTACCAAAATCGTTGGTCTGAACCGCGAGCGCATTTTTTGCTGAAACTATTGCCTGTCTCACCGGTTTGCGCGAACTGTTTTGAATTGTAATTGTTCCATTAAGCACTTGGTTTTGTGCAAAAAGCGTCGTAAAAGAAGATAATAAAATAATGATTGCGAATTTCTTCATGTCGTTTTAAATTTAAATTTGGAAAAACAAAAATAGTAAGAATAAGACAGAAAACAAACGCACAAAAATGTCGAATGTTGTTTTATTTTTTGTTACGCAATATAATTTTGTCGGTGAGCAATTTGTAAATTTCTAAAATTTGCGGATTGTCCTTCAGCATTTCGAGATGTTTGTTAATTGTCGATTGGTCGTTGCGCACAGCGGGACCGGTTTGCGCTAACGACGGGCTAATGGTTGTTGCTTTGGATGCTGTTTCAAGAATCAACGGTTTTATCAATTCAAACGGAACGTTGTGTTGTAGCAATAAATCTTCGGCAACGGTAAACATCAGGTTCGAAAAATTATTTGCGAAAACTGCCGCCAGATGCAGGTAACGTCGCTGTAAAGAATTGATTTCGTAAATGCGTGTCGAAATTGATTCTGCCAATTCTTTTAAGGCTAAAAAATTTTGTGAAGTGTTTGCTTCAATACAAATTGGTATTTCTTTTATATTGACTTCCTTTGTTTTGCTAAAGGTCTGCAATGGATAAAATACACCAACATTTTCTGAATATTGACTTAATACATTTATATCAACGCTGCCGGATGTGTGAATTAACAATGGATTGTTAAGCTTTATTTGTTGTGCGACGGTTTCGATTGAAGCGTCGTTAACGCATAAAAAATAAAAATCAGCATCCGGGATTATTTTTGAAATATCGGTGGTGTAACAGGTATTAAAATTTCCAGCCAAAATTTTCGCGAAATTTTCGCTCCGACTTACAATTTGTAAAATGTAAAAGCCGGCATTGTGCAAAGCTTTAGAAAGATGCGTTGCAACATTGCCGGCTCCTATGAAAACAATTTTTTTCAATTTATTTTTTATCAAATGGAAAAATTATCCGTTCTTCCCAATTTTCTGAACCAATTCGAAATTGGTAATTTCAATTTTCTTACCATCAACATTTATTAATCCATCAGCTTTAAATTTAGATAATACACGAATTGTATTTTCTCGTGAAAGTCCTATTAAATCTGCTAATTCCTGACGTGAAAGCGGTAATTCAAAAGTATGGCTTTCAAAAATAATATCAGCAAGACAAATTAACACATCAGCCAATCTGCCTTCAGCATTCTTATGACTTTGGCTAACAATTCTTTTTGTAATATATAAGTTTTCCTTACAAACAAATTGCAAAATTTCAGTTGCAAAATTTCCATTTTCTTTTATCAACTGTTTGAAAACACCAATATCAATCTGACAGATTTTTAAATCTTCGAGTGCTGCATAAGAATAATGGTTGTATTTGTCGCCAAACAAAGATTGTAATGCAAGATACGAATGATGTCTTATAATTCTTAGAATCTCTGATTTGTTATTCTTACCATCTAAAAATTCTTTTGCATAACCGGATTTCAAATATATAATGCTTGTATTGAACGAGCCGGCGTGCAGAATAATTTCGCCCTTTTTTATATTGGTTTCAATACTATTATTATTCAACAATACTAATTGCTCTGGTGTCAGAGTTGCAACTGCACATGATTTAAATGCGCATTGTCCACAATCGAATTTGTTATTAGGAAGTTCCAAAATTTTTTAAATTTTTGACTTTACAAAATTACAAATTAATGTGGAAAAGAAAATTAATTTAACTTAAAAAGTGATATTCGACACATGGTTTAGTATTTTACGGCACTTTCGTATATATCCAAAATCACATTGCAATATAAACAAAATCACTACATAAATTATTTTCAGATTTAATTTGTATTTACCTTTGTGAAAATTATAACAATAGTTTATAAAAAAAACAATTTGATGAAAAGGCGTGATTTTCTGAAAATTTCTGCACTGGGTTTAGGCGGTTTGGCAATTGCAAATCCAATAGTTAGTCAAGTATATGATGCATTGAAGTTAGAAGAATTATTTAAAGCAAATAAAATAAAAAGATTTCCAACCTATTGCGAAATTTGTTTCTGGAAATGTGCCGGCTGGGTTTACACTAACGAAGAGGGACAAATTTGGAAAATTATTGGAAACGATTCTGATCCAAATTGTAACGGTCGTCTTTGTCCGCGAGGAACAGGTGGCGTTGGAATGTATTACGACAAAGATCGTTTAAAAACACCTTTGATTCGCGTAGAAAATAATGGTGTACAATCTTACAAACAAGCAACATGGGAAGAAGCTTTTGATTTCATAGCAAGAAAAATGAAAATCATTGGCGAGAAATATGGCCCCGAAAGTATTGCATTATTCAGTCATGGTTCTGGTGGTAAACATTTTGGTAATTTATTAAAAGCGTATGGCAGCACAAACATTACTGCGCCATCGTATGCGCAATGCAAGGGTCCGCGCGAAGAAGCTTTCCGTTTGACATTCGGTCAGGAATTGGGTTCGCCCGAACCGGTTGATATCAGAGATACGCGCTGTCTGGTTTTGATTGGCTCGCACATTGGCGAAAACATGCATAACAACCACATTCAGGAAATGTCGGACGCAATTGATAAAGGAGCGACAATCATCACAGTCGATCCAAGATTTTCGACTGCGGCATCACATTCTCGTTTCTGGCTTCCAATCAAACCGTCCACCGATATAGCTTTGCTACTTGCGTGGACAAACGTCATCATAGAAAATGAATGGTACGACAAAAAATATGTGGAGCAATACACCAGAGGTTTTGATCAACTAAAAGAATATATAAAAGATTTCACACCTGAATGGGCTTACGGAATTACGACCATCGAACCGCATGTAATAAAAGAAACAGCAAAAGCGATGCACGACGCATCTCCGGCGGTTCTCATTCATCCCGGGCGACATGTTACATGGTATGGCGACGATACGCAACGTTTACGCGCTGTGGCAATTTTGAAT
>Ga0265327_10004916_pt1 | contig 11531 bp, 10 predicted proteins | sample 41621metaG_FD_202089 | JGI IMG/M metagenome (GOLD analysis project Ga0265327, IMG submission 202089) | Rhizosphere microbial communities from Carex aquatilis grown in University of Washington, Seatle, WA, United States - 4-16-21 metaG | ecosystem: Host-associated > Plants > Roots > Rhizosphere...
CGCCGGCTCCCGCTCGATCCGCGCCCGCTCCCCGGCCCTGGCCTGGTCCTCATCCTCGCTGCCCAGACCGGCGCCGAGCGCTGACGGCTTGCTGCCGGCGGCTGCACGGTCGATCGTGGCATTCCGATTGGCGGCATCCTGCGGCAGCGTATCGGTCCGGGTGATGTCGGCGCGGGGCTCGCGGTCGACGTCGACCTCGGTGCGCCGTACCGTGTCGGAGACGGTCTCGACGCGATCCTGCGCTTCCTTGTGGACCACGACTTCTTCGCGGACGCGGGCGGTCTTCGAGACGACCGCTTCCTCCGCCGTCTCGCGCACCTCGATCTCGCGCTCACGGAAGGCATCGGCGCCGACCGGCGCTTCGCCCGAGGCCGGACGGCGCTCGACGGAGACGTGCTCCTCGTGAAGCCGTACCTCCTCGGTCACCGGCCGTTCGACGACATAGCTGCGAATCCGCACGACGCCGCCGGAGACCTGCCGCTTGCCGACCTGTACATCCTCCTCGACGATCGGGATCACCTCGTCCGAACCCGCCGCGGTCCCGGTCCGGTCGGCGAGGCGGTCGCGATCGGCCGTGCCTGCGGCCGTACCGATGCCTATCCCGGCCGGCGTCGCCGTCAACGCGGCGGTCTCGGCGGCATAGGGCTCGGCGGCGGTGTGGTCGAACCGCGTCCAGCCGGCGTCGCGGTAACTGCGGCCGCGCTCGTCGATGTCGACCGCCTCGCGCTCCATGATCGCCTCGGTCTGCGACACGCGGTCGTCCGGCGCCTTGACCGTGACCAGCGTGCCGCCGCGCCGGACGCCCTCGGCATAGACGTGCGCGTCCTCTTCGGGGACGCCCAGCCCGGCCAATGCACCGAGGATCCCGCCGCTGGCCGCCCCGACGCCCGCGCCGGTGATCGTCGCGATGAGCGGTCCGGCCGCGATGACCGGACCGACGCCCGGGATCGCAAGAGCGCCGAGGCCGGCGAGCAGGCCGGCGCCGCCGCCGATCACGGTGCCGACCGTCGCGCCCGTGCCGGCGCCGGTCGCCGCGTGGCCGCCGCCGCTGCCGTCCCGATCGGACTGCGTTCCATATCGGCTGTCCTTGTCGTTGGCGACAAGGCTGATGTCGTCATGCCGGATGCCCGCTTGTTCCAGTTCGCGGACGATCCGCTGGGCGGTTGGGAAATCCTCATAGAGTCCCACGAGTGTCTGTGCCATACAGTGCGTCCTTTCCGTCCGATTCAGGGTAGCGCGGGCGCATCCGTCGCGATGCCGCCGCTGCTGCGGGAAAGGGGCAGCGGCGGGCAGTTCCTGCCGGCCGTCGGCCGATCCGGTCTGCCTCCCTCCTTCTGCCGAACGGGGCGGCGAACGGTTCGTTCGCGTCTTGCACCGCAGCGAAAGCGAGGTCCTCCCTGCTCGCAGAAACGAGAAACGCGGGTTAAGGCCGGGAGCGGTTCGAATGAACCTCCCGCAAATCAATATCGTTCAACAAAAACAGAATTCCTGGAGGACGCATGCATATCATCGGCACCATCATCATCGGCTTCATTGCCGGCCTTATTGCGAAATTTCTGGCGCCGGGTCCGAACAATCCGAGCGGGTTCATTCTGACGACCCTGCTCGGGATCGTCGGCGCGTTCGTCGCCACGTATCTCGGGCAGGCAATCGGCTGGTACGGACCGAACGATGGAGCGGGCTTCATCGGCGCGATCATCGGTGCGGTGATCGTTCTCGCGATCTATCACATGATCGCCCGCCGCAGCTCGCCGTCGATCACCGACGACACGGTCGGACGCCGCCGGCTGTAGCGCCCACGGCGATCGGTCGAACGCACGGACCCGGCCGTCGCTGTGCGAGGCGCCGGCCGGGACGGACGGCCGCAGCGCCGCGAGCCGCCGCCTTGAGCCGTGCGTCGTTCTTCGTCCGATGTCCGAGATCGCTCGTCCCGCAGATGCCGTCCGGCGTCGAGGCCCGCCGGTCACCCTGATCGCCGGCTTGCTGCTGATCCTCGCATGCGAGGCGCTGCTCATCGTCGACCTTGCCGGCCGCGGCATAGTGCCCGTTGTTGAGCCGCTGCCGCCGCCGCACGGGCCGCTCGCGGTGCTTGCCCGGCTCGCTGCGGTGCTGATGACGCCGCTCTGCTGGACCGGGTTCCTGCTCGCCGCGGACGGGGCGTTCGCTTGGCGCGGCGATTCGCCGGTGCGGCGGCACCCGCGCCGCTTCGCGCTCGCCTATGCGACGAGCATTCCCGTCTGGCTGTTCTTCGACGCGGTGAATTTCGGCGCGATCCACGCCTGGACATATCACGGCCTGCCGCAGAGCCTGCCGTTGCGCTGGGCCGGCTACGTTCTCGCCTTCGGCGCGATCAGCCCCGCGATGTTCCTGGTCGCTGAGGGCGTGATCCGAACCCGCTTCGGCACGGTCGAAGGCCGGCCGCTCCGTTTTGGGATGGGCGCGCACCGGATCATGATCGCAGTCGGGATTGCGTTCGTCGTGTTCCCGGTCTTCGTACAAGAACCGATCGGCGCGCTGACGCTGTGGATCGGCCTCGCGCTGCTCCTCGACCCGATCAACGACCGGCTCGGCGCGCCGAGCCTCCTCGCCGACTGGCGGGCCGGCTGGTATGGGCGGACCGTCGCGCTGCTCGTCGGCGGCTTGGTCTGCGGGCTGTTGTGGGAGTTCTGGAACTATGCGGCGGTCGCCAAGTGGACCTACAACCTGCCGTTCCTCGGGCCGCTCGAGCGGCTCCGCTATTTCGAGATGCCGTTGCCCGGTCTGCTCGGGTTTCCGCCCTTTGCGATCGAGTGCTGGGCGGCATTCCAGACGATCGCCTGGGTGTGGAACCGCGTCGAGCGGCTGCCGCCCGTGGAGCCGGTCGGCCCCGACGACGTCCTTTGATGCCGGAGCCCTCCGGCCGGAATGGGAGCCTTGATGGGCCGCATGGGGTCGCCGCGCGCGGCGACGGGCGCTGCTTTCGCTACGCATCCGCCCGCCGCGCGCGGTGAGGCCGCTACTCCTGCGGCTGGGTCTGCGGTTTGCCCGCCGACTGTCCCTGGCCCTGGCCGGTCTTATGCATCGAACCGCCATCACCGGCCGTTTCCGGCTTGTTGCCGGCATGCGCCGTCTCGTCGCCCGGCAGCTTATCCTTCTGCAGGAGCATATCGACCTCCGCCTTGATGTCCGGCTTGCCTTGGCCGCCGCCGCTTTCGGATCGTTTCTCCGTCATCTCAATTCTCCAGATTTTGCTGTGAGGGAAACCGCCGATGCCGCCACCCGCCCCGTTCAGGCAGCGGCCCGCAAACATCCGGGCAGGAAACTCGCATCGGGCAGGTGAGCCGGGCCGGATGCGTCCGTGGATGGGCGGCACTCGACGGTCCCGAATGCCGAATGCGCCGGGGCTGCCGAGTTCGCCTTGCGCTGTCCGAAGATGAAATAGGCGATCAGCAGCGCCGCGACCGCGACGACGGCGATCACGACGATCCGCAGCGCCTTCGGCCGGTCGGCGGAAGCCGGCCGGTCGTAGACGCCGAGCTTCAGCGGCTTGCTGCCCGACATCGCGTCGCTGCGCCGGCCGGTGCCGCCGTCGGTCTGCTTGCGCTTGTCCATCGGTTTGTTTCCGCCACGTCAGAGAGAAGGAAACGGCCGGAGGCCGAACGGGCGGCCTCCGGCCGGCACGATTGCCGGTTCAGGACGCTCGGTCAGGGCATCCGGTCGGAACGGCTCTTCGCCGGATCGCCTTCGGCAGGGCTCGCCGGGTTGACGTCACCGGCGACTCCGCCGGCATTGCCGAGGCCGCTGCCGCTTCCCGGTTCCATGCCGGTCCCGCCGGCGCCGCTCTCGGTCGAGGTGTACGGCTTGTTGCCGGCCGCGGCGCGGTCGATGCCGGCGACGTAGTCCTGACCGCCGCCCGGATAGCTGCGCACCCGGCCGAGGCCGCGAGTCGCTGCGGGCGTCGTATGCGCCGTCATCCCGGCATTGCCCGGCGAGACGCCCATGGCGCGTTCCGGCGTCACGCCGCCGACCGGCGCGGTCGCTCCGATGCCGCCCTCGGAGACGGTGTCGGTGCGGGCGCCGGGCGCCTGCGTTCCGGTGAGGTCCGCGCCGGTCCGCGGCGACGCCGACGCGGCCGGCGCCATGTCGCCGGTCGGCATCGGCGCCGCGAGGTCGGTGCTGCCGAGAGCGCCGCCGCGCGTCGCTTCTGACGTCCCGGCGGCGATGGACGGCGTGTCGCCGCGGCCGCTGACCGTTGCAGCGCCGACCGGCGGCGGCGGCGATTCCGCGCCGGTCATCGCGGCCAGCGTGTCGGCGCCGGAGAAGCGGCCGCGCTCGCGATGGATGTCGGCGGCGTCGTAAGGGTCGGCCTTCTCGTCGAAGCGGCTCCAGCCGGACTGCCGCCAAGACGCGCTGCGCTCGTCGACGTCGGTCGGCCTATGACGCTCCAGGATGCCGGTCGCGGTGTCGACGCGGCCGTCGTCGAGGCGCACGGTGACCAGCGCGCCGCCGCGGCGGACGCCCTCGGCGTAGGCTTGCGCGTGCTCCTCGGGGACGCCCATGCCGACCAGCCCGCCGAGCAGCCCGCCCGCCGCGGCGCCGACGCCCGCGCCGGTGATCGTCGCGACGATCGGCCCGGCCGCGACGACCGGACCGACGCCCGGGATCGCGAGCAAGCCGATCCCGGCGAGCAGCCCGGCGCCGCCGCCGATCACCGTTCCGATCGTGGCGCCGGTGCCGGCGCCCTCGGAGCCGAGCTTGCCGTCGCCGGTCACCCGGTCGGCGTCCGTACGGTCGGCGTCGGTCGCGCCGGATCGGCTGTATTGGCTGTCTACGTCGTTGGCGACGATGCTGATGTCGTCGCGGGCGAAGCCGGCGTTCTCCAGGTCGCGCACCGCCTGTTGCGCGTCCGAGTAATCGTCGTAGAGCGCGACGATCGTCTTGTCGGCCATGATGATACGGTCCTCCCGGTTCGTGTGGTCCAGCGATGCCGGCGCTGCGCCGTCGGCGCCGAGCCCTCGCATCGTTAACCCGCGCCGGGGGGCAACCGTCCCAAAGGTCTGCGCTGCGCCGGTCATCTGCGCGGTCGCGCTTTCTCTCTCTGGTATCGGGAGTACAGCGGTCCTTATATATTGCGCGTCGCGGCCTCCCGGCCGCGGCGGACCTATGACCACGAGACAGGTGGGCACGTGAAGACGAAACGGTGGCGGTGGGCGGCGGTGCTGTTCCTCTCGGCCTGGGTCGCGCTGGCGCCCGGCCTCGCCGAGGCGCGAGCCGGCGGCGGAGCCAGCCAGGGGAGCCGCGGCTCGCGCACCTACGAATTCAACGGCGCGCGGCCGACGGAGCGCAGCATCACGCCGCAGGCGCCGACGCAGCGGCCCTTTGGCCAGCCGGCGCCGCAGCCGCAGATCGCGCCGCGGCCGGGCTTCGGGGCGCAGCCGGGCCTCTTCGGCGGCGGCAGCCCGTTCCTGCGCGGGCTGGTCGGCGGCTTCATCGGCGCCGGCATTTTCGGCATGCTGTTCGGGCACAGCGCCTGGGCCGCGGACGGTTCGCCGATCAGCGGCTTCCTCGGCATGCTGATCCAGTTCGCGATCATCGCCGGGCTGATCTGGCTGGCGATCCGCTTCTTCCGCAGCCGCTCCTCGGTCGGCTATGCCGGCGGCGACAGCGGCTATAACCGCTCGGTCGGCGCGATGGCGACGGCGGCACCGGCGGCGCGACGGAGTCCGATCGAGTTCCCGGTGACCGAGGCCGACTACAACGAGTGGGGCGCGCTGCTCGTCAACATCCAGGACGCCTGGAGCCACGGCGACATCGCGCGGCTGCGGCAGTATGTGACGCCGGAAATGCTGAGTTACTTCGGCGAGGAATTGGCTCGCTATGCGAGCCAGGGCGTCCAGAACCGGATCGAGCGGGTCACGCTCCTGAAGGGCGACGTCGAGGAGACGTGGCGTGAGGGCGGCATGGAGTACGCCACGGTACGGCTGCGCTGGAGCGCGCTCGACTACATGGTCCGTACCGGTACGAACCAGGTGGTCGACGGCGACCCGAACGTGCCGGTCGAGGCGACCGAGGTCTGGACCTTCGTGCGCAGTTCGCAGGGCGGGCATTGGCTCCTCTCCGCGATCCAGCAGGTCTGACCGGGGCCGGCTCTGGGGCGGCGCCCCCTGCGGCGCCGCCTGAAAATGTCTGAATCTGCATACGAGATGGGCGGCTCCCGGCGGGCCGCCCATTTTCTATGCGCTGCTCTTTTTTAAGGCATCGATAGTTGCCGCGGCCGGCGGCCGGCCGGTTCCGAGGCCGCATCCAGCGCTTGGCCCCGATCTTGCTCTTCACCCTTTCGGTTCAAATCCGGAGGGGGCCATGACGAACGCTTCAGGGGGATTTAAAGCGGCGGTGTTCGCGGCGGCGACGGCGTTGCTGGCCGCCGCCGCGCCGGCGGTCGCGGCGGACGGGACGATCAAGATCGGCGTACTGCATTCGCTGTCCGGCACGATGGCGATCAGCGAGACCACGCTGAAGGACACCGTCCTGATGATGGTCGACGACATCAACAAGAAGGGCGGGTTGCTCGGCAAGAAGGTCGAAGCTGTCGTCGTCGACCCGGCGTCGAACTGGCCGCTCTTCGCCGAGAAGGCGCGCGAGCTGCTGGCGAAGGAGAAGGTCGCCGCGGTGTTCGGCTGCTGGACCTCGGTGTCCCGCAAGTCGGTGCTGCCGGTGTTCGAGGAGCTGAACGGGCTGTTGTTCTATCCCGTGCAGTACGAAGGCGAGGAAAGCTCGAACAACGTCTTCTACACCGGCGCCGCGCCGAACCAGCAGGCGATCCCGGCCGTCGAGTACCTGATGAGCAAGGAAGGCGGCGAGGTGAAGCGGTGGGTGCTCGCCGGCACCGACTACGTCTATCCGCGCACGACCAACAAGATCCTCGAGGCGTTCCTGAAGTCCAAGGGCGTCGCGCAGGAAGACATCATGATCAACTACACGCCGTTCGGCCATTCCGACTGGCAGACGATCGTGGCGGACATCAAGAAGTTCGCGGGCGCGGGCAAGAAGACGGCCGTGGTCTCGACGATCAACGGCGACGCCAACGTGCCGTTCTACAAGGAGCTGGCGAACGCCGGCATCAAGGCGTCCGACATCCCGGTCGTCGCCTTCTCGGTCGGCGAGGAAGAGCTGGCAGGCATCGACACGAAGAACCTCGTCGGGCATCTCGCGGCGTGGAACTACTTCGAGTCGGTCAAGGCGCCGGAGAACGACGCCTTCATCAAGCAGTGGCACACCTTCATCAAGAACGACAAGCGCGTCACCAACGACCCGATGGAGGCGACCTATATCGGCTTCAAGATGTGGACGCAGGCAGTGCTGCAGGCCGGCACCACCGATGTCGACGCGGTACGGCAGGCGATGTACGGCCAGAAGGTGAAGGCGCCGTCGGGCTTTGAGGCGGTGATGAACACCAACCACCACCTGTCCAAGCCGGTGATGATCGGCGAGATCCAGCCGGACGGGCAGTTCGACATCGTCTGGCAGACCAAGGGGCCGATTAAGGCCGACGCCTGGTCGAAATACATCCCGGAGAGCGCCAAGCTTACCGCCGATTGGACCTTCCCGTGGGTCTGCGGCAACTGCACCGAGCCGAAGTACAAGAACTACTGAGGCTCCGGGCTTCGTACCTTTTCCTCACCACCGTCCCTCTCCCGTCGCGGGAGAGGGACGGGAAAGCCGCCCCTTTCTCCTCGCGGGAGAGGGGTAGCGTGAGGGGCTACCCCGTCATCAGCCACCGTGTGTCGAGCCGATGCCATCACTTCGCCGCCTGTGGCTTCCCATCATCGTTGCCGCCGCATTGCTTGCAGGCGTCGCGGCTCCGCGGCCGGTTCTTGCCGATGAACTGGCCGACCTCGTCGCTGCGCTGGGCTCCGAGAGCTTCGGCGACAAGGAGAAGGCGATCGACGGCCTCGCGAGGCTCGGGGACGGGCGCGCCGTCCCGGCGCTCAAGGCGCTCGGCGACGGCAAGCTCTACACGATGTCCGACAAGCGCACGGTGATCGCCGAGCCGTCCGGCGGCGGCGCGCTCGCTCTCCTCGATCCGGTAACGGGGGCGAAGATCGGCGAAGCCGCTTCCGAGTCCGATGTCGATCGCATCCGCGTCAACAACCGGCTGCGCGGCACGATCGCCTCTGCGCTCAGCAAGTTGAGCCTGTTCAGCACCGACCGGGGCGAGCGGCTCGCCGCCGCCCGCGACGCGATGCGCTACGGATCGGCCGACAGCGCCGCCGTCCTGGAGAAGGCGCTCGTCACGGAAACCGACCCGGAGGTCAAGTCGGCGATCCAGCTCAGCCTGTACGGCGCGCTGCTGAAGACAGGCTCGAAGGCGCAACGTATCACCGCGATCCGCAGCCTCGCCGAGGCGGGCGATCCGCAGGTACGTGGCCTGCTCGGCGAGGTGCAGACTGCCGCGGACACCGATCCCGAGGTGCGCGCCGCCGCTGTGTCGGCGCTCGTGGCGATCGACCGGCGGTTGCAGATCGTCGGGCTCGCCGCGAACGTATTCCAGGGCGTCAGCCTCGGCAGCGTCCTGCTGCTCGCCGCGATCGGCCTCGCCATCACCTTCGGCGTGATGGGCGTCATCAACATGGCGCACGGCGAGATGATCATGCTCGGCGCCTACTCCGCCTATGTCGTGCAGGAGTTCTTCCGCGCCTTCCTGCCGGCGTCGCTTTCGGATCTGTACCTGATCGTCGCGCTGCCCGTCGCCTTCGCCGTGGCCGGCGCCGTCGGTATCGTGCTGGAGCGCGGCATCATCCGCTTCCTCTACGGGCGGCCGCTGGAGACGATGCTCGCGACGTGGGGAATCAGCCTCATCCTCCAGCAGGCGGTGCGCTCGATCTTCGGGGCGCCGAACAAGGAGGTCGCGAACCCCTCCTGGATGACCGGCGGCTTCAACCTCACCGCCGGGTTCGACGTGACCTGGAACCGGCTGATCATCATCGTCTTCTGCTTCGCCGTGCTGGCGCTGCTGGCCGCGGTGCTGCGCTACACCAGCTTCGGCTTGCGGATGCGCGCGGTGACGCAGAACCGCGAGATGGCGGCCGTGATGGGGATCCCGACCGGGCGCGTCGACGCGCTCACCTTCGGCCTTGGATCGGGCATCGCGGGGATCGCCGGCGTCGCGCTGAGCCAGATCGGCAACGTCAGCCCCAATCTCGGACAGATCTACATCGTCGACAGCTTCCTCGTCGTCGTCTTCGGCGGAGTCGGCAACCTGATGGGCACGCTGGTCGGCGCGATGGGGCTCGGCATCGTCAACAAGTTCCTGGAACCCGTTGCCGGCGCGGTGCTCGGCAAGATCGTCGTGCTCGTCGCGGTGATCCTGTTCATCCAGCGGCGGCCGCGCGGGCTGTTCGCCCTGAAGGGCCGCACGGCGGCGGAGGCGTGAGATGGCCGCGGACCGCGTGACCTCGCTGCTCGGCCCGCGCGGCTGGGCGTGCTTTCTCGGGATCGGCATTTTCCTCGCCATCGTCGTCCCGCTCCTCAACGTCCTCCCGGCCGAGGGCTCGCCGTTCCGCGTGCCGGACTATCTCGTCCCGCTGCTCGGCAAGTATGTCTGCTACGCGCTCCTCGCGCTCAGCCTGGACCTCGTCTGGGGCTATGCCGGGATCCTCAGCCTCGGCCACGGCGCGTTCTTCGCGCTGGGCGGGTACTGCATGGGCATGTATCTCATGCGGCAGATCGGAACGCGCGGCGTCTACGGCAACGCCGAACTGCCCGACTTCATGGTGTTCCTCAATTGGAAGTCGCTGCCCTGGTACTGGTGGGGCTTCGATCACTTTGCCGTCGCGATCGTCGCGGCGCTCGCCGTGCCGGCGCTGCTCGCGCTCGTGTTCGGCTGGTTCGCCTTCCGCTCGCGCGTCACCGGCGTCTATCTCTCGATCATCACGCAGGCGATGACCTTCGCGCTGCTGCTCGCCTTCTTCCGCAACGAGATGGGCTTCGGCGGCAACAACGGGCTGACCGACTTCAAGACGATCCTCGGCTTCGGCATGCAGGCTCCGGGGACGCGGCTCGGCCTCTATATCGCGTCGGTGGTGGCGCTGGGGCTCGGCTTCCTGCTCTGCCGCTTCGTCACGACATCGAAGCTGGGCCGCGTGCTGATGGCGATCCGCGACGCCGAAAGCCGCGTGCGCTTCCTCGGATACTCGACGACCAACGCGAAGTTGTTCGCCTTCACTCTCTCGGCCGTGCTGGCAGGCGTCGCGGGCGCGCTCTACGTGCCTCAGGTCGGCATCATCAACCCGAGCGAGTTCTCGCCGGCGAACTCGATCGAGATCGCGATCTGGGTCGCTGTCGGCGGGCGCGGCACGCTGGTCGGCGCGATCCTCGGCGCGGGCGTCGTCAACGCGGCGAAGACGTGGCTGACCGGGGCCGCACCGGAGCTGTGGCTGTTCTTCCTCGGCGCGCTCTTCATCGTCGTGACGCTGGCGCTGCCGCAGGGGATCGTCGGCCTCGCCCGGCAATGGCGGGAGCGACGGGTGCGCCCCCCGGTTCTCGTGGCGCCGGGACAGGAGGGAGAGTGATCATGGCGCCGTCCGCCGCAATGGCCGCCGCGGGCACTGCCGCGCCGGTTCCGCCGCCGATCCGCGAACGGTCGATCCTCTATCTCGACGGCGTCACCGTCAGCTTCGACGGGTTCAAGGCGCTGAACGGTCTGTCGCTCGTCGTCGAGCCGGGCGAACTGCGCACGGTCATCGGTCCGAACGGCGCCGGCAAGACGACGATGATGGACGTCATCACCGGCAAGACGCGGCCGGACAGCGGCGAGGTCTTCTTCGGCGGCGCGACCGACCTCACCAAGCTCGACGAGGCCGCGATCGCCAATCTCGGCATCGGCCGCAAGTTCCAGAAGCCGACCGTGTTCGAGAACCTCACCGTGTTCGAGAACCTCGAACTCGCGCTGAAGAATGCGCGCGGCGTCTGGCGCACCTTGCTGGCGTCGCTCGGCGGCTCCGACCGCGAGCGCATCGCGGCGACGCTCGCGACGGTCGGCCTCACCGACCGGCGCGACGACCGTGCCGGATCGCTCAGCCATGGCCAGAAGCAATGGCTGGAGATCGGCATGCTGCTGATCCACGACCAGCGCCTGCTGCTCCTCGACGAGCCCGTCGCCGGCCTCACCGACCGCGAGACGGAGCAGACCGCCGAACTGATCCTGTCCCTGGCGTGCGACGACCGCACGATCATCGTCGTCGAGCACGACATGGAGTTCGTCCGCAATCTCGGCGCCCGCGTCACCGTCCTGCACGAGGGATCGGTCCTCGCCGAGGGCTCGATCGACCACGTCCAGAACGACCCGCGCGTGATCGAAGTCTATCTCGGCCGGTAACGGTCGGTGATTAGCGGGAAGGGAGATCGGGGGGATGATGGGGGATCGGGGGGATAGTAAGAAAGACAACGCTTTAACGCGAAGGACGCAAAGGAATCGCAACGGACGCGAAGGTAGGATTCTTTGCGCGCCGCAGGCGCGCAGTCATTACCTCTGCGCCCGTCGCGAACCCTTT
>Ga0265327_10004917_pt1 | contig 11531 bp, 10 predicted proteins | sample 41621metaG_FD_202089 | JGI IMG/M metagenome (GOLD analysis project Ga0265327, IMG submission 202089) | Rhizosphere microbial communities from Carex aquatilis grown in University of Washington, Seatle, WA, United States - 4-16-21 metaG | ecosystem: Host-associated > Plants > Roots > Rhizosphere...
GTGAGTTGTCCCAGCGACTCTGGCAATTCGGTGAGTTTGGGCGATTCCTTATCATCCCATCTGATGCTTAAATCAAGTTCCGTTGCCCCGGAGCGTCGCGCTGCTTCGATTTTCTTTTCTGCCTGGGTATATGCTTTGTCATGCGCCATGTGTGGCTGCCTTTCGTGGGGTTCGACCCCCTCCCGGCCTCCCCCAAATTCCGAGAAGCGTGGAATTTGGGGGATGTGTAGTTGTGGGTGGGTTGAAAATCAGTAAGCTCTGGCTAAGTCTTCAATCTTTTGACAGGCGGGGCAAGTCTTCAATGGCTCGATGATGAAAGCTAAAGCTTCTTAACGATACACTTCGCGGCGGTGGCCGACTGCGAGCACAATCACTTGTTTGCTTTTGTCGTCAATCGTGTATAACACCCGGTAATCTCCCACCCGTAAGCGATAACTTTCCTGTCCTTGCAATTTTTTGATCCCCGTTGGGCGCGGATTTTCTTCGAGGGCAAGCAAACGCCCAATCATACGTTCGCGGATGGTTGTTTGAAGCGCGTCCAACTCTTTTTCGGCAGAATGTTTAATGATGACTTGATAGGTCATTACTGCTGCGCTTTCTCCTGCAAATACTCGCGTAATGGGCGCGCAGGTTCGTTGCGGCGTTCTTCAATGATGGATAAATCCACCAAGTCGCGGCGCAAGGTTTCGTCACGGATGATATATTGGATCACGACGCGCTTTTCTTCGGCAGGAAGAACGTTGAACGCTGTCCAAAAAACTTCGGCAGTGGCTTGTGTTTTTGTCATGAGGAATGCTCCTTTGCCTTGCTCCTGTAAAACCTGTCTTTATTGTACAACATAACCGCGCCTGACCGTTTTCTTTTCAGGCTGTTCGATATTAATAGAACGCGGATGAGCGCGGATTAAGCAGATTTCCACAGATTTTTTTAAAGTTTTATACCCTGGCGGGCACTCGTCCGCGAAAATCCGCCCCACCCGCGAAAATCCGTGTTCTATTTCTTGATGGATGAGTTACCTTACGGTTGAGATTTCGTCACAACCGCCTGCTGCGCGCGCAACTCAGAGATGGTCTGCCGGAGCTTGGCCAGGGTGGCTTCGGCTTTGTCGAGGCGCTCACGCTCGCTGTTGACGTAGCGCGTGTAGGGGGCCACGCCGTCTTTCAGACGGGCAATGACGGCTTCGCTCTCATGGTTGAACTGCGTCGTCAGGACGTCGATCAGTTTGGCGCGCAAGTTGACCATTTTCTCTTTGTAACGGTCTTTGGCCTGTTTGCGCTTGTAGGGGATCACGAAAAAGCCCAGGATGGCCAGCGCGCTGGCAGCCAGGATGCCGGTGATATCCAGCGCGGAACCGAGCACGGCCACAGCCACCAGCGCTCCCAGCCCCACCGCGCCGACTTCCAGCAGGGCGGTCTGGGCTACGGCGGCTTCGACGGCGGCGGCCAGTTCGCGGGCTTCTTTGTTGCGGTCGTAGCTCTCCACGATGCCCTGCACGGTTTGGCCGACGGTGTCGATCAGTTCACGGCGGCGGGTATCGCGCGGGCCGGCGCTTTCGCCGACCATGTGGTCGATGTTCTGCGCCCGGCGGCGTTGCAGGTAGCTCATCACTTGCTGCCATTCGTGCAGGTCTTTCTGCACCAGCCAGTCGATCAGACGCTGCACCTGGTCTTCGATCTGCTGCGGCACGTCGGCCAGCACCTGCTTTTCGAACTGGGCGCGCACCTTGTCGCCGCGCACCAGGTTTTGGACGTTGGTCAGGCGCATGGTGCTGTCGAAAAAGTCGAGGCCGCGCTGTTCGAGACGGTGCAGGATGTTTTCGACTTCGGCCAGGCGCGACGGCAGTTCGTTGCGCAGTTCGCGCTCGTAGGCGGTGATGACGGTTTCGAGGGCGGCGGCGGTCTGTTTGTCTTCACTCAGGGCCTCGGACTGGGCCGACAGGCTTTGCCCGGCCTGGGCAATGAGATGGTCGGCCACGCCCAGCGGGTTGTTGAATTTGAGCTGCAGCCGGGTGGCGTCGTCGAGCGTGGCGCTGATGAATTGCTCCAGGCCGTCCAGGCCGCTGGCGCTGCGCAGACGGGCGCGCTCTGCGGGGTCGGGTTCGGATTGGGCGCGTTGCGCCAGTTTGGCGGAGACCGGATACAGTTGCGGCGGTTCGCCCAGGATCATGGCGGCGTGTTTCAGGATGAAGTCGCGGACTTCCTGCTGGGCGGCGGCGTCTTCGAAGATGTCCACCTTGTTCAGCACCAGGACGATTTTCTTGCCCCAGGTCAGGATGCGTTCGAGGAACTGGCGCTCGCTTTCGGTCAGGGGGTGGTCGGCGGAGGTGATGAACAGCACCAGGTCGCTGCGCGGCACGAACTCGTCGGTCAGGCGCTCGTGCTGGCGGATGATGGCGTTCGTGCCAGGGGTATCGACGATGTTCAGTTCTTTGAGCAGCGGCAGGGGGTAGGTGTAGACGGCATAGCCTTCGTCCACGACTTGTTCGGCGGCCTGCTCGCCCCACTTGACCAGGGTGACGCGCGAGGTGGTGGGGGTGGCGCCTTCGGCCAGCACTTTTTGTCCGAGCAGGGCGTTGACCAGGGCGCTTTTGCCGGCGTTGAACTCGCCGGCGACGACGATCAGGAAGAGTTCGTCGAGCTGCAGGATGGCTTTCTGCAAGCTGTCCAGCGCTTCGCGCGGCAGATCGAACTCGGCCAGGGCAAGTTGGAACCCGGCCAATGCTCCTTTTTCATTGCGCAGGAATTGGGCTTGCTGATCGGTGAGTACGGACTGGCGCATGGGTTTCTCCTTGAAAATGCCGGCAGGCTGATGTCGTTCCAGAAATGGTTCTTTGGGAAGTTTATCCGGCCCCACCCGTACGTCGGAATTTATTCCGACTTTGGGACCAGAACCCCGGGGATTACAGTTCGGTCCGGCGGCCTCGTGACAGGCTTCGCGCCTGGTTTGGCTTCCAACCGGCGAACGTGATACCGTAATTCTATCACCTGACCGCGCATTGCATCAGCGACTACTTCGGCTATGGCTTTTTCAAGAAAGAAAAACCTTCAACGCGAATTCTGCGAATGGGCCAATACCGCGAATTTTTCAAGAATCATTCGCCAAATTCGCTAATTCGGGACATTCGCGTTAAGGTTTTTGAGCACACATCACTGCAAGGCTAGCTTGTCAATCTTTCTTGAAAAGACCATACTATTTCGTCACCGGGTTTCGTAAATTACCGTGTGCTGCGCAACCGGCGGTATTATGGCGTTCTCAAGAAAGAGATTTTTCCAACGCGAATTTCGCAAATGAGCGAATGACGCGAATTTTTCTAAAACCATTCGTTAAATTCGCCAATTTGCGGCATTCGCGTTAAGGTTTTTAACATGCACCATGCCAGCGCAAATTTGTCAAGCATTCTTGAGAACGCCATACCGGCGGTATACTATGCCCAACCAACACCAAAATCAGGAGAAACCCCGGTGCATACCATCACCTCCCCAAGCGGCTCGACATTTCCCTACTATTACAAGGGCGGCGAAATCCACAGCCTTAAATTCGGTAGTTTTCACGCCGACGAAGAAGCCTTGTTGGACGTTATGCGCGCCGAGGAAGAGTTTATTTCGCGCCCAAACCGGGAGCTGAGAATTTGGGTGGATTTGTATGAGTCTCAACTGACCGACAGGGTATTGGTAGAGTTGATGCGCAGCATGACCCGCGCCCATGAACACATCATTAGATTGGCCCTGGTCGGTTGTTCGTTCAAAGACCGCTGGCGGCTGCGCTTGCTGGGCAGGAAATTCGGTATCGGGTTTCCGGTTCACGTGCGGTATTTTGACGACCCTGAGATTGCCAAGACGTGGCTGGTAAGCGAAACTGCGTAACGAGCAATCCAATCCCCGGTGATATACTCGCAACCATGCCCCCGACCTTCGACTGTTCATCCCCGTTACACCCCAACGCGCTGCTCGGCCTGCAACATTTCAACAAAGGCGAGTACTTCGAAGCGCACGAAGAACTCGAAACCGCCTGGCGCGCCGAGGACGGCGAAATCCGTGATTTGTACCAGGGGATTTTGCAGGCGGCTGTGACCTATCTGCATATCAAGCGCGCCAATTACGCCGGGGCGATCAAGGTCTACAGGCGCAGCCAGAAGTGGCTGACCAAATGGCCGGACGTGTGCCGCGGTGTGGATGTGGCGCGTCTGCGGGGCGACCTGGACGCGGCGATTGCCGAAGTGCGCCGCCTGGGGCCGGAGCGGTTGGGGGAGTTTGATTTGGGGCTGTTGAAGCCAGTGACAGCGGATGGCCTGCGGCGAAGCGGAAAAACGGATGGGAGCGGATGAAAACGGATGGGAACGGATGAAAGATACTGAAACCCCGGATGAAAAACGGACAACGGACAAGCGCGTCTACATCTGCGACCGCTGTGGGGCGAAGATGGTCGAGCGCAGTTGCAAGGTCAGTTGTCCCAACTGCGGCAACCGCTTTGATTGTTCGGATTTGAATATTTATTTCGATTGAAGCGGTGGGATGGGGCGCGCCCCTGTTTTTCTGGTTGACCGGGCAGATTAACCATCCTGGCCTGGCGAATAACGAACCCCAGCCGTCTCGTAGTTTAGTCCAGCGGCATCATAATTTAGTCCAGCCCCTTCATAGTTTAGTCCAGCCGCATCATAGTTTACTACAGCCCCTTCATAATTTACTCCAGCCCCTTCATAATTTACTCCAGCCCCTTCATAATTCAGTCCAGCCGCATCATAGTTTTGTTCAGCCCCTTCATAGTTTAATCCAGCCGCATCATAATTTAGTCCAGCCCCTTCATAGTTTTGTCCAGCCGCCCCGTAGTTAAACTACGGGGCGGCGTCATAAAACACGGCTATCCCACCAAAATCGTGCGCGCGGGCGCGCCGTCGGAATTGGCGACTTTGAGGGGCAGGCAGTAGAGATCGTAGAAGCCTTGCGCCACTTGCGATAGGTCCAGCCCTTCGAGGATGACGACCCCGGCTTGCAGCAGGGCCACGTGCGTGGGGCGCGAGTTTTTATAGGGCGCAACCGACAGGTAATCGACGCCGACCAGTTTGATTCCGCGCCTCACCAGCCACTCGGCTCCGTCCAACGTCACAGCCACGAACGCGGTCTGGAACCGGGTAACGCCCTTCGTCCACAGGTCAGAGTTACGGGTGCGCAAGAGCAAACGGGAAACGCCCTCAGGCAGTTGCGCCGCTTCGAGCGCGTCCGCCGTGATCGCCGCGAGGTTGTCGTCCAGACGCAGGACGTAGCAGCGCCCGGTCAACACGTCCAGGGGCAGCGACTCGACCGTGCGGTGGTCGTTCAAGAAATGGTGCGGCGCATCGACGTGCGTGCCGGTGTGCAGCCCGAAGTTCAACTGCGAGACGTTGGCGTTCGCGCCCTGGTCGATGGACGCGGTTTGGGTCAGTTCCACGGTCGGGTCGCCGGGCCAGACGGGCATGGTTGGGGAAATCGTCAGCGTAATATCGTAGATGGGCATGGGTTCTCCGTTCTAAAGTAAACTCCATTGTAATACCTTCTGAAAAGGTTCTTTCAGGATTAACGGGAACCCCCAGAGCTTTTAACCACAAAGTCACAAAGACACGAAGTCTTTTAGTGAAGGCCCCTTTAAATTTTGTGACTTGGCGGCTATAACGTAGGGCGGAATTTATTCCGCCCACACCCCGCCCCTCCGTTTGTCCGCTTCCCGTCCGCTCCCGAATCCGCTCACGCTACACTGCGTTCAACTTTTATCGATTGGGATGAACTCCGTTTATGGATAACCGTCAAGCCAGGGCACAAGAATTTCTGAATTCTAATGTCTGTCTACCACCCGCTGTCTTTAAAATACGTCGTCAGGAATTCAATGCGTTCATCCGGCGTCATCGGGCGCGGACGGGAGTAATCTTCCAGCCTGGCGGTCAGCAGTTCGGTGCTGATATATTTGCCATCATAAAAGACGTGCCGGTCAAGGAACTCGTCGCGCGTGCGGTAGGTGAAATTGCCGCTGCCGATGGGGAACTCGTAAGACATTTGGTCGAAGAACAAATTGCCCAGGCCATAATGGACAAACGCCCCGTCCAGGAACGCCATCGTTTGCGGATAATGCGCCTGGCTGCCGCTGACAATCGTCGCCCCGGCCTCGGCCAGCCGCGCAAAATCGCGGGCCTGGTTTTCGGTGGGCGTGGGCTGGTAGTACTCCGCGTACTGCTGCGTGACAATCACCAGATAACCCTGCTCGCGCAGGCTGCGGATTTCGGCCAGGACCCAGGCGTAGTCGCCGCAGGGCGCGGCCCCAGGCAGGGTGGCCGTGGCAAAAGCCACCGGCGGCCCGGCCTCGTTGCAACCGATGAAAGCCAGGCGCGTGCCGTTGTGCTCCATCAGCGCGGGCTTCTGCGCATCCGCCAGGTTCAAGCCGCCGCCGAAATACGGCCAGCCGCGCGCCGTATACATCTTCAACGTATCGGCAAACGGCTTCACGTCCCAGTTGTTGACGTGGTTGCCGGTCGCCTCCACCACGTCCACGCCCACGTCTTCGAACAGGCCGATGTAATTGGGGCGGCTGCACATGCGCATATCGTGGGTATCATAAACCGGCAGCGGACAGGTATCAGCAAACGACACTTCATTGCTGACGTGCAAAATATCCGCTTCGCGCAAAATATCGCGCATGTCGCCGCCCGGATAGGTGACGCCCTTCTCTTCCATCTTGGCGGCAATCGCGCGCACCAGGGCGGAGGTGCCGGTCATGATGACGGTGGTTAGCTTGGAAGGATCGTAATTTGAAGGCGGAAGGATGAAGGATGACCCCGCTACAGAACGCGGGGCAAGCGGATGAAGGATGAAAGTGACTTTGAGCGGATACGCGGCTGCATCGAAATTCTTGCGGATGGGCGATTGGCCGTCAACAGTGAGCACTTTCAGCGTTCGATTAAGTCCTTCAAAGGGGACAATCCCCCACTGCGGACGGTTCTTCCAGAGGGCATCCGTTATCGCGTAATCTTCAACGATGCCCGCCCCCTCCGGGACTGCTGCGCCGCCAAAAATGGAGGCCATCGCATCGTAGGTGCTCTGCGTCATTAAAAGCGGTGGCTTTACCGGAGAATCAGACAGCCCCTCTCCCCTCCAGACCCGTTTCAGTTCATCGAAAGTGACGCCATCCATGACCGTAGGGAACGGCGCAACGAGAACATAAATCCAGGTAGATTGGGATGACGCGGCGGGCGCGACCCCGGTGGGTTGGGCGATATCCAGCCAGGTGGAAGCGGCTTTTGGGGAATCGGCCAGGGGCAGGCCAAAAGCCAGGGCGGCCTGCCGCAGCGCTTCGGGCACAGACGGCGCAATCCACAAGCTGGGAGCCACAGCAGTGGCAGTCGGCGCAGGGGTGACAGTCGGCTGCGGCGGCGGCAAAACAGTCCCCGGCGCATCCACCGCCGCCGGGGCACATCCAAACAAAACCAACATCAAAAAGCCGGTAATCAATATGCGAATCTTCATCCAAACTCCACGTTACGGCAAACCGACCAGCGTTGGCGTCGGCCTGGGCTGACCGGGTTGGCTCTTAGGCAGCCAGCCGCTGGCCTGGAAGATATAGCTCAAAAAATCGGCGCGCTGGGCGGCCCCCATCGGGCCGGGACGCGCATAATCTTCCAGCATGGCCGTCAACAAATCGACGCTCACCAGCCGCCCATTATAAAACACATAGCGGTCCAGGAACTCGTAACGCGAATAATCGCTGACGTTCATCTGGTCGAAAAACAGGTTGCCCAGCCCATAATGGATGAACGCGCCGTGATCGAACTCCATGACCTGCGCCGAATGCGCCTGGCTGCCGCTCACCACGTCCGCGCCGGCCTCGGCCATCATGCGGAACACCTCGCGCTGGTGGGGGCGCGCCTCGGGCGAGTAATACTCGTAATACTGGAACGTCGCCACCACGATATAACCCTGACTCTTCATGCGTTTGATCTCGGCCAGCATCCATTGATAATCACCGCAGGGCGCAGCGCCGGGCCAGCCCACGTCCGCCCAGTTGAAATCGGGGCCGGCCACGTTACAGCCCACAAAAGCGAACTTCACCCCGTTGCGTTCAATCGTCGCCGCGCGCTGCGAATCCGCCAGGTCCGCGCCGCCGCCATACGTCACCATGCCGTGATCCTTGTAGAGTCGCAACGTGTCGTACATGGCCTGCTTGCCCCAATCTTCCATATGGTTGCCGGTCAACTCCACCACGTCCGCGCCCACGTCGTCCAGCAGGGCGATATATTTCGGGTCGCTGCAAAAGATCAGGCGCTTTGAGTTCCAGACCGGCGCGGGGCAACCTTGCGCGAAAGGAACTTCATTGCTAATGTGGGCAACATCCGCCTCGCGCAGCGCGCCGCGGATGTATCCCCCCGGAAAGAGCGCGCCGTTTTTCTCCATTTCATACGCTGTGGCGCGCACCAGCGCCGTCACGCCGGTCATGATCAGCGTGGTCAGCTTCGACGGGTCGTAATTCGTCACACCGGCGGCAACCCGCAACGGGTAGGCGGCCAAATCGAAATTTTTGCGGATGGGCGACTGGCCGTCAACCGTCAACACTTTCAGCGTTGGATCCAACGCTTCGAAGGGGACGATGCCCCACTGCGGGCGATCCTGCCAAAGGGCCTCGGTCAGCCCATCTGCGGGGAAAATCCTTACCGCCCCGGAGGCTGCCTCGCCGTTAAACAAACTTTTCAGCGCCTCGTACGTTTCCGCGCTCATCAGCAGGGGCTTCCCGGCAAAAACGGACGGCGCTTGCCCCGCCCAAGCCCGTTCCACGTCTGCGAAGCTAAACCCGTCACTGACGGTGGGGAACGGCGCGACGAGGGCATAGAGCCGGGCAGCCTGGGGAACTTTCCCTGTGACCGCAGGGAGTGCCGAGGGACTGGGGGTTGGGGGATGAGTAGATTGCGGGGCGGGAGATTGGGTAACGACCGGCGGCAGGCTGGCAGGCGTCGGCCCGGCAGGTCGCCTGGAGGGAGAATGTGCGTAGAAAAAATTAATGAAAAAACAGAAATACACCAGGATACCCAACAAATAGAGAAGAAACAGTTTTTTCATACGTCTGCCTTTGAATCACAGTGAAAGAAAGCCAACTATGACTCTAACCAGAAAGACGATAAGAAAGGCGTACAAGAGCGTTGCAAATTCAGGGTATTTGCATTGCGGCCAGGATCAAGACGCAAGTACAAGACGGTTTACAAATTTGGGAACAGTCACATCTTGAGAAATAAGAACTTTTGTTCTATAATAGGGGTATGGATGCCATTTCCCGCCTGAAACTGCTCTCCAGCCAGATGACCTTCGAGCCTGATCTCGAACAAAAACCGGTTTGCTTCAGCCCCAAGGAAGAGCGGAGCGTTTTCGTCCACCCGGCGCAGATGCCCAACGGGCAAAGCATCCAACTGCTCAAAACCCTGCTCTCCTCGGCCTGTGAGCGCGACTGTTTCTACTGCCCCTTCCGCGCCGGGCGCGACTTTCGCCGCGCCACCTTCCAGCCCGAAGAATTTGCCAAATTGTTCATGCAATTGCATCGCAGCCGCCTGGCCGAAGGAGTCTTCCTCAGTTCCGGCATTGCCGCCGGCGGCGTCCGCACCCAGGACCAACTGCTCGATACTGCCGAAATCCTGCGCAACAAACTTGGTTTTCGCGGCTACCTGCATCTCAAGGTCATGCCCGGTTCCGAACGCGCCCAGGTCGAACGCGCCATGCAGCTTGCCGACCGGGTTTCGATCAACCTCGAAGCGCCCAACACCGAGCGCCTGCGCAAACTGGCCCCGCACAAAGTCTTCATGGAAGAATTGCTCCAACCGCTCAAGTGGGCCGACGAAATCCGCCGGACGGAGAACCCGAACCGTTCCTGGAACGGTCGCTGGCCTTCCACCGTGACCCAATTTGTGGCCGGCGGCGCCGACGAGCCTGACCTGGAACTGCTCACCACCACCCATTACCTGGTGCAGCGACTTGGATTGAAGCGCGCCTATTTTTCGGCTTTTAGTCCCATCCGCGATACCCCGCTCGAAAACAAACCCGCCACCGACCCGCTGCGTGAACATCGGCTCTACCAGGCTTCGTTTTTACTGCGGGATTATGGCTTCGACCTCGAAGATTTGCCCTTTAGCGGCGATGGCAACCTGCCCCTTACCGACGACCCGAAACTTGCCTACGCCGCACTAAACCTGACTCATACGCCGGTGGAACTCAACCGCGCCGAAAGGCGCGACCTGCTGCGTGTGCCGGGCATTGGGCCAAAGAGCGTGGAGGCCATCTTAAAAGCCAGGCGCGCCGGAAAGCTGGGAGACCTCAGCCGCCTGCGCGCCCTCGGCGTGGACGCTTCCCGCGCCGCCCCCTTTATCCTGCTGGACGGCAAACGCCCGGCCCAACAACTGGCCTTGTTTTAACCTTTTACCAGACTTTGGCCTATCGGGCACACGTACCCTGACGGGCATATATCCGTTTGTCCGGTTCCCATCCGCTCCCGAATCCGCTTACGCTGAACCGCATTTTTCTACTGGACAAGTTTTTAGTCAAAGGCTTTTCGGACACGAATTTCACGAATTATCACGAAAAAATTAGTGGGAATTCGTGAAATTCGTGTCGTTTTTTTGTTTTGTCCGGCAAAGAAAACCGCATTCAATTTTCATCCTTTGGGGGAATTCCGTTCACGGATAATTCACAGATAAATTTTGAAACATCTAGTACACGTGAGCGCAAATAAGCGACAAGTTCGTAGTAGCGACTTCAGTCGCTTTTTGGCCGGGTGAGCGACTAAAGTCGCTACTACAAGCTCATGCTCTATTTATGCCCAAATGTACTAACTTATGGCAAGATCACCGGCAGAATACCGCCGGAAACCAGCCGGGTCTTTGCGCCCGTCTCAATATCCACCCGCCAGATTTCCGATTGCCCCAACTTCAGATACGAATAACGCGCATAGACCAGCGACTTGCCGTCCGGCGACCAGCGTATGTCCGAGTAAGAAGCGTCGGCTTCGCCCAGCAACAGGCGCGCGTCGCTGCCGTCGGGCCGCAGCAACCAGACCTGGTCGCCGCGTTTGGAGGGAGCCGCAGCCGGTAGCTGACGGTCAATCGCCACCCACGCCCCATCCGGCGACCAGACGGCGGCGTAATCGCTCTGGGATGGTTCGCCGCCCAGGTCGGTTTGACGGCCGGAAGCCAGGTCGTAGCGCTTGACGTGCAGCGCAGTCCCCATTAGCGAGGACGCCGCCGAGGGGGACGCCGCGTCCCAAAACAGGAGCGCATCTCCGCCGGGACTCCAACTCTCCGACGCGCCCGATTGGGCCGGGATCGGGATCGAAACCACGCGGCCATCCTGTAAATTGTAGATTTGCAACGTATTGTTGGCCGGAGACTTGTAACTGAGCCACAAACCGTCGGGCGAAAAGGCCGGGGCGTAACTTGCAAAAGTCCCGTCCTGGAAAACAGGGCGCGTCTCTCCGTTCGTCATGTCCAGCCACCACAGGCTGAAACGCGGCAGCCCCGATTCGTCCACATAGTCGGC
>Ga0265327_10004918_pt1 | contig 11526 bp, 10 predicted proteins | sample 41621metaG_FD_202089 | JGI IMG/M metagenome (GOLD analysis project Ga0265327, IMG submission 202089) | Rhizosphere microbial communities from Carex aquatilis grown in University of Washington, Seatle, WA, United States - 4-16-21 metaG | ecosystem: Host-associated > Plants > Roots > Rhizosphere...
GTTCGACGATCCGCGCATAGTGATCATCGCTCATCCAGAACGGGCGCTCATCCAGCACGTCGAGGATCGGGTACTTGCGCTCGATGCTCTTCTTGTCCGGCGAGCGGACGATGGCCCACACGTCGCCCGCGCCATAGTCGTAGACAGTCAGGAAGGCGAGTTTGCCGGGCACGGTTCTGCTCCCTAGGCCCTGATGGCGGCGGCGACCGCGTCACCCATTTCGGCCGTCGAGACCCGGCGGCAGCCGGGACTCCAGATGTCGGGAGTACGCAGGCCATCGCCCAAAACCCTCCGCACCGCGCGATTGATCCGATCGGCGGCGGCTGCGTCGTCGAACGAGTAGCGCAGCATCATCTCGGCCGAGAGGATCGCCGCCAGAGGGTTGGCCACGCCCTGTCCGGCGATGTCCGGCGCCGAGCCGTGCACCGGCTCGTAGAGGCCCTTCCGGCCGACCCCCAGCGAAGCGGTGGGCAGCATGCCGATCGAACCGGTCAGCATCGCCGCCCCGTCCGACAGGATGTCGCCGAACACGTTCCCGGTGACGATCACGTCGAAGCTCTTGGGGGCCTTCATCAGCACCATCACCGCCGCGTCCACGAACATGTGACTGAGCTGGACGTCCGGATATTCCCGGCCGACGCGGGTGACGACCTCGCGCCACAGCTGCATCACCTCCAGCACATTGGCCTTGTCGACCGAGCAGACCTTGCCGCGGCGCTTGCGGGCCGCCTGAAAGGCGACGTGGGCGATGCGTTCGATCTCCGGTTCCGAGTAGCGCATCGTGTTGAACGCCTCGCGTTCGCCCCGGTCGTTGACCCGAAATCCGCGGGGCTCGCCGAAGTAGAGGTCGCCGGTCAACTCGCGCAGGATCAGGATGTCGAGACCCTCGACCACCTCGCGCTTCAGGGTCGAGGCGTCCACCAGCTCGTCGAACAGGAAGGCTGGGCGGAAGTTGGCGAACAGCTCCAGGTCCTTGCGCAGGCGAAGAAGGCTCGCGCCCGGGCGCATCATGTAGGGAAGCGCCTCGTCGCCGGGCACGCCCGCCGCGCCGAACAGGATGGCGTCGGCGCCCCGCGCGATCTGCAGGGTGTGGTCCGGCAGCGGGTCGCCCGCGGCCACCACGCCCGCCTGACCGATCGGAGCCTCGATCAGCTCCAGGCCGCGCGCAGGGCCCACGGCGGCCTTGAGCGCCTTGACCGCCTCGGCGGTCACTTCCGGTCCGATGCCGTCGCCGGCGAGGACTGCGATCTTCATGCGTAGGGGCGTCCTTGGTCGCGCACGGGCCTAGTGTCCCGAAATTCGCATGGCGGGTTCCATCATCTGTCGGCGAATTTCTGAATCGCCACACTAGCCCGCATAGGTCTTTTCGAAGGCTTCGATCGTGGCGATCTGGCCGAGGGTGAAGCCGAGCTCGTCCAGGCCGTTCAGCAGCAGCTGCTTGCGGTGGGGGTCGATCTCGAAGCGATGCGCCGGGCCGTTGGGCAGGGACACGGTCTGGTTCGGCAGATCGACGGCGATCTCCAGGTCCGGCTCGGCGTTCAGCGCGGCGATCATGCCCTGCACCGTCTTGGCGGGCAGGACGACGGTGAGCAGGCCGTTCTTGGCGGCGTTGGCCGCGAAGATGTCGCCGAAGCTCGGCGCGATCACGGCGCGGATTCCAAAATCGTAGAGCGCCCACACCGCATGCTCGCGCGAGGAGCCGCAGCCGAAATTGTCCTCGGCCACCACGATCCTGGCCTCACGGCGGAAGGGCGTGTTCAGCACGAAATCGGGCTTCTCGGTCCCATCCGCATTGAAGCGCAGGTCGCGGAACAGGAAGTCGCCGAAGGGGGCCGAGCGCGGCTTCTGCAGGTAGCGGGCCGGCGTGATCTGGTCGGTGTCGACGTTGGGCCGATCGATGGGGACGGCGTGGGCGGCAAAGCGGGTGATCGGCTCCATATTCAGCCCTCCACCAGCAGACGGCGTACGTCGGTCAGGCGCCCGGTGACGGCGGCGGCGGCGGCCATGGCGGGGCTCATCAGGTGGGTGCGCGAGCCGGGGCCCTGGCGGCCGACGAAGTTGCGGTTGGTGGTGGAGGCGCAGCGCTGGCCGGCGGGAACCTGGTCGCCGTTGGTCCCCAGACACATGGAGCAACCCGGCTCGCGCCACTGGAAGCCGGCGTCCTTGAACACACGGTCCAGGCCCAGGGCCTCGGCGGACGCCTTCACCGGCCCGGAGCCCGGCACGATCCAGGCCTCGACCCCGGACGCCACCTTGCGCCCGCACACCACCTCCGCGGCGCTCTGCAGATCCTCCAGCCGTCCGTTGGTGCAGGAGCCGATGAACACCCGGTCGACGGTCACGTCGGTCAGGGCCTGGCCGGGCTCAAGGCCCATGTAGGCCAGGGTCCGCGCCATCGCCTCGCGCCGCTCGCCGGCCGGCGCGGCGGCCGGATCGGGGATCATCCCGCCGATCGGCAGGGCGTCCTGCGGACTATTGCCCCAGGTGACCATGGGCTCGATGGAGGACGCGTCGATCTCGACCTCGCGGTCGAACGCCGCGCCCGGATCGCCAGCCAGCTCGCGCCACGCGTGAACGGCCCGGTCCCACGCCGCGCCCTCCGGCGCGAAGGGTCGGCCCTTCAGATAGGCGAAGGTGGTCGCGTCGGGCGCGATCAGGCCCGCCCGGCCGCCGGCCTCGATGGTCATGTTGCACAGGGTCATGCGGCCCTCGACCGACAGGGCCTCCACCGCCTCGCCCGCATATTCCACAGCGTGGCCGGTGGCGCCGGCGGCGCCGATCTGGGCGATCAGGGCCAGGATCAGGTCCTTGGCCGTGATGTGGGTCCCGAGACGGCCCGACACGGTCACCCGCAGGGTTGCAGGCCTGCGCTGCCACAGGGTCTGGGTGGCCAGGACATGCGCCACCTCGCTGGCGCCGATGCCGAAGGCCAGGGCCCCGAGCGCGCCGTGAGTCGAGGTGTGGCTGTCGCCGCACACGATCAGCATGCCGGGCCGGCTCATGCCCTGCTCGGGCGCCACCACGTGGACGATGCCCTGGCGCGGATCGTCGAGGCCGAAGAAGGCGATGCCGGCGGCGGCCGAGTCGGTGCGCAGGGCGTCAGCCATGGCCCGCTTCTCGGGGTCCTGGATCGCCTGCAGATCGCGGCCGGAGGTCGGCACATAGTGGTCGGGAGTGGCGAAGGCGCGCTCGGGGACCCGCGGCCTCAGCCCCCGCTGGCGCAGCATCTCAAAGGCCGGCGCTGAGCCGTCCTGCAGGAAATGGCTGTCGACATAGAGCAGGGTCTGGCCGTCCTCACGCTCGAGGACGACGTGGGCCCGCCAGATCTTGTCGAACAGGGTCGAAGGACCAACCTGGGCCGCCGTAGCGATGACCGCCTCCTGACGCCGCTGCGCCCCGGATTTAAGCGATCCGCCCAGACCTTACAAACACGCATATCTCATGGCAGATATGCGGAAATCTGATGTCTGGGCGGACGCGGGCAGTCTCTACTTCGCCGCCTTGAGGCTGGCCAGATAGGCGATCAGGTCGGCGCGGTCGGCGTCGTTCTTGACGGCGACCGGCATCGACGTGCCGGGCTTGTCCTTGTTGGGATCGGCGAGGAAGGCGCTCAGGCTGGTTTCGCTCCAGACCCCCTGGGCGCTGCTGAGCGCCGGCGTGTAGCCGCCGAAGGCGGGGTCGCCGCCGATCTTGCGGCCCACCAGGCCCTTCAGGTCGGGGCCGGAGCCCCCGGCGCCGTCGCCGTCGCCGGCCGTATGGCAGAACCCGCACTGACCGCGGAAAAGCTCCTGGCCGTGCGGGGCGTCGGCGGCCTGAGCGGGCAAGGCCGCGGCGATCAGGGCGCCGGCGGCGAGGCCGGTGAGGAGAAAGGTCTTCATGATGCCTCGTCTGGCTGGATTTCTTACTGGACGCTACGGGTCTGGCCGATCGGGCCAGGCTCCAACATTGCCTCGTCTAAGCTGAACGGCGGCGAAACGCGTCCAGACGACCGGCGGGACTATATCGACGGCGAACCGGTTGTCACCGGGGCGCCACGGCGGATTTCACGCCCGCCGTCAGCGACAGGACTCCAGGCGGCTGGCGGGCGCCAGCACCACGAAGTCCGGCTTCACACGGTCAAAGATACGGCGGTCGAACCGGCAGTCCGCCTGATTGGCCCAGGCCCACGACACCCCCGCCTTGCGGAAATACTGGCGCAAGAAGTCGGCGGTGTAGGAGTCGCCGATCACCAGCACCAGGGGCCGCGGCGACCCGTTGACCTCAAGGAACGGCGCCGGATAGGGGCTGGTCTGCAGGTCGGGGAAGCGTCCGGCCCCGGGCGCCATGTCCGGCCCCCCGGGCGGCTCGGGGGCGAGCTCCTGCGGCAGATCGAAGGCGCCGCCCATGCGCACCAGGTCCGAATCGAGCGGCTTGGCCGGCTTCCAGCCGAGCGAGGCCGGATCGATGGCCCAGGGCTGGCCGAGGGCGCGAGCCATGCCGTTGAAGGCGATCAGGGCCCCGGCGTTGGTCCAGTGGCTGTCGTGGTGCTGGTAGAGCTTTTCGCCGGCCTTGGCCGCCAGCATGACCGGGCGCAGGTCGAGCGGCTCGATCCCGCACCGGCGCACCGCCTGGAACACCAGATCGGGCTGGGTGGGGGTGCGGCGCGCCACCCAGTCGGGCAGGGCCTCGGGATAGATCTCCGCCGTCGACGGCGCGGGCGCGAACAGGAACCGCGCGCCGCGTGAGCGGGCCTCCTGCTGGATGTCGCAGACAAAATCGGCGTAGCGGCGGGCGGCCTCGGGCCGCACTTCGGCGCCGGTCACCCCGAGCAAGCCGGAATAGAGCAGCAGCCAGTCGCCCTTGCCGCGCAGGACCTGCAGCTCGCTCGCGGGGCGCAGTCCCACGTCCGCCTGCACCATGAAGCCGGCGGTCACCAACGGTCCGCGCCAGGCGAAGTGATCGGCGAACCAGCCGTCGAGCCGGCGCGGCAACAGGACCCAGCTTTCGGAATCGGTGGGAAGCGGTGGCGGCGCGGCGAGCACCCGGCGCTCAAGAACCGACCCGGTCTCGTAGGGCGCGGCGAGCATGCCCAGCGACGGAACCACCAGCAACGCCAGAATCACCGCCGCCAGATAACGGCGGCCGGCGCTCATCAGGGACCGTCTGACCCTCATCGCTAGAACCGGTAATAGAGGAAGGGGCTGTAGCCGGCGCCGGCCACGACCAGGATGCACAGGATCAGAAGGCCGCAGATCGCGGCGCTGTCGAGCAGCCCGGCGAACGAGGGCCCTCCCTGCGCCTGCCGCCGCCGGGGCGTCCTCAGGCGGAACATCGACAGCAGCAAGCCCGCGGCCATCAGCACCGGCAGGCCCGGCGTCAACACCCGCGCGAGCTCTGGGCCGAGCCCGACCGCGCCGCCGTTGAACCCGGCCATGCCGCGCCACACCTGCACCGCCGCGTCCAGCGTCGGCGCCCTGAACAGCACCCATCCGGCCATGACCGTCAGCAGGGCGTAGGCCCAGGCGACCGGCGCGGGAGTCCGGTCCAGGATCCGCTTCAGGCCGAGCCGTTCCAGCACCAGGAACAGGCCGTGCCAGAGGCCCCACAGCACGAAGGTCCAGCTCGGCCCGTGCCACAGGCCGCACAGCAGGAATACCACGAGCAGGTTGCGCGCGGTCCTGGCCGCGCCCATCCGGTTGCCGCCGAGCGGGATGTAGAGGTAGTCGCGGAACCAGGCCGACAGGGTGATGTGCCAGCGCCGCCAGAACTCGGTGATCGATCGCGAGCGATAGGGCCGGTCGAAGTTGCGCGGCAGGGAAAAGCCGAACACCACCCCCAGACCCACGGCCATGGTCGAGTAGCCGGCGAAATCGAAATAGATCTGCAGGGTGTAGGCCAGGGTCCCGGTCCAGGCCGTCAGGAGGCCGGGCGCGGCGGCGTGATCAAACACCGCGTCGGCCAACGGCGCCATCGGATCGGCGACCAGCACCTTCATCGCCAGGCCGATGACCACCAGCCGCAGGCCGGCCGAGGCGCGGCCCCAGCTGTGCCGGCGGAAGGCCAGGCGGCGAGCGATGGTCTTGTAGCGGACGATCGGCCCGGCGATCAGCTGGGGGAAGAAGGCGATGTAGAGCGCGATCTGCCGCAGGCTCGCATTGGCCGGGAAACGCCGCCGATAGACGTCGATCAGGTACGACAGGGCGTGGAAGGTGAAGAACGAGATGCCCAGCGGCAGGGCGATCTGTCCGCGCTTCATGCCCAGGTGCGGCCCGCCGAGCGCCCGCAGCAGGGCCTCCAGGTCGTCGGCCAGGAAGTCGGCGTACTTGAACACCGCCAGCGCGGACAAGTTGACGGCGATCGCCGCCCACAGCGTCCACAGTCGCGCCCGCCCCGCCTGTCCGTCGATCGCCCGGGCCGCGACGAAATTGAACCCGATCGATCCCAGCATCACGAGGACCATCACCGGCTCGCCCCAGGCGTAGAACGCCAGGGACAGCAGCAGCAGCGTCAGGTTCCTGGCCGCCATCCCGCGGCCGGCGAAATAAAGCGCCATCGCCAGGGGCAGGAAGACGAACAGAAACGACGGGGAAGAGAAGACCACGCCCGGCGCTTCCTGCTTCTCATTGGGGAGGGCTAGCTAGCCCAGCGCGAACGAGACGGTCAACCAGACCGCCCCGCCCGCCGAAGCTGGCCGAACGCCGAAAGTACGTCGACCGTGCGGGCCCGACCGGCAGGCGCCCCGAGCTGGGGGGCAGCGGCGGAGGCCATGACGCCGGCGGGCCCGCGGGGACAAGCTGAGACCCCGCAGCCGCTAAAGATCAAGTAATTTTCGCAAATAGCGGGATTCTCGCTGTATACAATGATCGGGAGCCCCGGCGAAATCCGGCGCTTTCGCCTGCGTACTTGCGATCTGTCCTTTGGGACTTCTCAACGCTCGCGCGAGGCACGAATTCGCTCTATTCGCGCCATTTGAGATTCAAGGCAATAATTAGCAGTCTATCGGCCTGACTTTCTTGACCGGAAGCGACCGGTCGGCGGGCGCCGTCAAAAAACGAATCAATCCGGCGACGGAAAGCCTGCCTCACCGTTGCGAGGCCTTGCCCAGGCGCGCCCAAACGACGCAGGAACGGGCGCCGATACCTGGGCTCGCCCTGCGTAAGGGCAATCTTCAACCTCGATGACTGACTGTTCGGTGATCGAACACCTTGAGCTTGGGCCGCGTGTGTCTTATCAGAAACAAGTTTCGCCCCGCGCCACTGATCTTAGGGGATGGTTGCGTTGAGGTCTTTGGTGTTTTCAGCCGCTGCACAGTCACCGAGAGGCCCCATGGCTGCAGGTCCCGATCCGGAGGACTTTACCCGAATCGACGCGATGGTGGGCGCCCGGGTGCGCATGCTCCGAGAGCGCCGCAAGATGTCTCAGACGGCGCTCGGCGAGGCTATCGGCGTAAGCTTCCAGCAGGTGCAGAAATACGAGCGCGGCGCCAACCGCATCTCGGCCTCGGCGCTCTTTCACATCGCCCTTGCCCTGGGCGTGTCGCCGGCGGACTTTTTCGAAGGCCTGGGCGGCCAAGGCGACAGCGCCCTGGACTGGTCGCGCATGTCCGACCCTCAGGTCCGCGGCCTGCTCGACAATTTCAACCGCATCCCCTCGCCTAAGGTGAAGGCCAAGCTCGCCGAACTGGTCGAGCAACTCGCGGAAGATTAAGCTGATTCAGGCGGTCCGCCGCCTGAGCAGCGCCTGGAAGGCCTCGGCGATTCCGTCCACGTACGGGTTCTTGTACGCATAGGGTCCAGCCGGATCCTCGCGGTGCGCGAGCATGGTCGCATTGGCCTCGAACACCAGCAGGCGGCCGTCCGGCAGGACCGAGAAGTCGACGCCGCAATAGTCCAGCCCGAGCGCCCGCCCGATCCGCTCCACAGCGTCGGCGGCGGACTGACCGATAATCGCGCGCGGGTCCTCAAGAAAGCGGGCTTCCTCCGCCTGCCGCTCGGGGCGGTCGCCCATTCCCGCGGTGTCGTGATGCACCAGCCAGTGGTCCGAGATGGCCTCGTGATAGGCGAAAGGCTCGCCGCCGACGAACAACACGCGGAACTTGCGGAAGAGGCCATCGCCGGAGCGGTAGTCGACGAACTGGATCAGATAATGGTCGGCCTCTGCCGGCGGGGCGGCGTCCAGATCCTCCAGGGCCTCGGCCAGAACCATTCCCTGCCCCCCATGCAGGCCCGCGGGACGGGCCAGAAGCGGCGCCAAGAAGCCATGCGCCTCGGCCAGGGCCTTCAGCCCGCGCCGGGCGACGTCCTCGGCGGACACCCTCACGGTGCGCGGAACGACCACCCCCTCCAGCCCGCCCAGCACGTCCGCCAGGCGGTCGCGGCGGGTGCGCATCACCCGCTCCGGCGGATTGAGCAAAGGCTTGGGACAGGCGGCGGCGAAGCGTTCGACCGACGCCAGGGACGGCTCGGCCAGGTCGGCGTCGCCGATGGTGTTGAACACGATGTCGTAGCGCGACGCATCGGGCGCATCCTGCGGCCGCGCATGCTCCATGTACCAGACCAGCCGGCTGTAGCGCGCCGGCGGCATGATGGTCTTGTAGGGCACGTTGCCCGCCGACACCGTCGCCAGCACCAGCACCCGCAACGCCGCCTGCGGCGCCGTCAGCTCGAACAGGGCCTGGCGGGCGTAGGCGCGGTCCAGCTGGGCTCGGGCGGCCTCGGGCTCGCCGCGGGCTTCCAGCAGCGAAGCCAGGGTCTGACAGGCCACCACATGGGCCTCGTCCAGCGCCAGGGCGGCGCGGGCGTGCCGCTCGGCGGCCTCCTCTTCGCCGGCGTTGAGGTGAACGAAGCCCAGCGAGGCGTGCGCCTCGGCGGAGGCGGACTCCAGCGCCAGGGCCTGGACGAAGCAGCGCTCGGCGTCGGCCCACTGCTCGCGCACCGCGTAGGCGTGGCCGAGTTCGAGGTGCGCCGCGGGCTTCTCGGCGTTGACCGCCGCATCCAGCTGCAGGGCGGCGAAGGCCGGGTCCATGGCCGAGATCGCCGCCAGGGCGCGGTCGCGCAGGGACGCAAGGCCGCCGTCCGCCGGACGCTGCGCCAGGCCGATCTCGGCCATCATCAGAGCCTCGGCGGCGCGTCCGGCCGCCAGCAGGGCTTCGGCCTCGTCTAGGGTCGGTTGGGTCACAGATGATCCGGGGGATTCGCCAGGGCAGGCTGGCCCGGAATCGGGTCGAAAGCCAGGGCCGGACAACAACCCATGGCCGGCGCCTCAATTTGCATGTTTTGACCTACGACAATGATGCTTCAGACATCAGTGGTGCATGGTGATGCAGGAGCACTGCAGACCGTGATCACCGCCCCTCAAATGCGCGCCGCCCGGGCCCTGCTCGGCCTCGACCAGCGACAGCTGGCCGAACTGGCGGGCGTGTCCCTGCCCACCATCCAGAGGATGGAGGCCAGCGACGGCGTGGTGCGCGGCGTGGTCGACACCCTGACCAAGGTGATCGAGGCGCTCGACCGCGCCGGAATCGAGCCGATCGGCGAAGGCGCCGTCAGCCGCGAGGGCGGTCGCGGGGTGCGCCTCAAGCCGAAGCCTGCCGACCGACCCATCTGACCTCACACGACGCAAGATCATGTCCGCCAGCGCCCGCAAGCCCACATTCCTGGAGCTCTACACGCCCAAGCTGGCGACGGTCCTGCGCGAAGGCTACCGCTGGCGTGACCTCAAGGCCGACGTGGTCGCCGGCCTGACCGTCGCTATCGTCGCCCTGCCCCTGTCCATGGCCATCGCCATCGGCTCTGGCGTCAGTCCGGAGCGCGGCCTCTACACCTCGATCGTCGGCGGCTTCGTCGTGTCCCTGCTCGGCGGCAGCCGCTTCCAGATCGGCGGGCCGGCGGGCGCGTTCATCGTGCTGGTGGCGGCCACGGCCCAGGCCTACGGGTTGGACGGCCTGCTGGTGGCGACCTTCCTGGCGGGCCTGATCCTCCTGGCCATCGGCCTGCTAAGACTCGGCCAATTCATCCGCTACATCCCGTTCCCGGTGACCGTCGGCTTCACCTGCGGCATCGCCGTGATCATCTTCGCCGGCCAGATCAAGGAGCTGCTCGGCCTTCACCTGACGGGGCCGGAGCCCGGACCGTTCCTGCCCAAGATCGCCGCCCTGGCGCAGGCCCTGCCGACCGCCGGCTGGGGCGCGATCGCCGTGGCCCTGCTGACCATCCTGGTGACCCTGGCGGTGCGGCGCCTGCGGCCGCACTGGCCGGCGTTTCTGATCGCCGTGACGGCGGCCTCGGTCCTCGCCGCCCTGCTGCACCTGCCGGTCGACACCGTCGGCAGCCGGTTCGGCGGCATCCCGCGCACCCTGCCCGCCCCGCATCTGCCGGACCTGTCGCCGGCGCGCGTGCTGCAGCTGCTGCCCGCGGCCCTGTCGTTCGCCCTGCTCGGCGGGATCGAGAGCCTGCTGTCGGCGGTGGTCGCCGACAGCATGAGCGGGCGGCGCCACCGCTCCAATGTCGAGCTCGTCGCCCAGGGCGCGGCCAATATCGCCTCGGCGATGTTCGGCGGCATCTGCGTCACCGGCACCATCGCCCGGACGGCGACCAATGTGCGGGCCGGCGCGCGGGGGCCGGTCGCGGGCATGCTGCACGCCCTGTTCGTGCTGCTGTTCATGGTCGTGGCCGCGCCCCTGGCCGGCTACATTCCGCTCGCCGCCCTGGCCGCTGTGCTGGCGGTGGTGTGCTGGACCATGGCCGAAAAGCACGCCTTCGCCGTTCTGCTGCGCGCTTCGCGCGGGGACGCGGCGGTGGTGCTCGTCACCTTCCTTCTGGTGGTGTTCCGCGACCTGACCCAGGGCATCCTGTTCGGCTTCGGCCTCGGCGCTCTCCTGTTCCTGCATCGCATGGCGCAGGCTGTGGAGGTCGAACGGCCGACGCCTGGCTCCCAAGCCGACCAGGCCGACGGGACCGAGGGCGACCCGACGACTCCCTACGATGCGGCCGAGTCGAGCGACGCCGAGGTGGCGGTGTTCCGCATCTCCGGCGCCTTCTTCTTCGGCTCGGCGGCGGCGGTGGGCGCGGCCCTGGACGAGATCGGCGAGCGGCCGAGAGCCTATGTCATCGACATCTCGGCCTCGCCCCTGATCGATTCCACCGCCGCCGCCACTATCGCCGGCTTCGCCAAGCGGGCGCGCAAGCGCGGGGCGGCTATCTATCTGACCGGCGTCGGGCCCGCCGCCCTGGCGACGCTCGGCGCCCACGGCCTGCGGCCGCCCCTGGCGCGGTTCGCAGCCACGGTCCCGGAGGCCATGGCCATGGCCCACGCCGGCCTCGAGCCCGCCCTTTAGGGTTTCGCCGTCAGCAGGTTGGCGTCGCGCGTCAGCCGCCAGCGACCGTCCGATCCCTTGCGATAGAGGGTCAGGGTGTAGCCGGCGCGGCGGACCGGCGCGCCGGACGGCGGCGTGACCGAGAGATCGATGCGGTTGCGGGTGAAGGCCCAGTCGCCCAGCATCTGGAGCTCGACGATCTCGCTAGCCCCGTCGATCCGCACGCCCGCCAT
>Ga0265327_10004919_pt1 | contig 11524 bp, 6 predicted proteins | sample 41621metaG_FD_202089 | JGI IMG/M metagenome (GOLD analysis project Ga0265327, IMG submission 202089) | Rhizosphere microbial communities from Carex aquatilis grown in University of Washington, Seatle, WA, United States - 4-16-21 metaG | ecosystem: Host-associated > Plants > Roots > Rhizosphere >...
GAGTGTGAACAGGGTGTCGAGCAGCGGACCCAGGGCCTCGATGGAGACCTTTTGCACCACCTCGTGGGATAGGCGCGTACCTTCGGCGTTGCCGCCGAGGTAGAGGGCGTATTTGCCTGGGGTCTGACCCACCAGCGCGAACTCTGCGGCGTACGGCCGGGAGCAGCCGTTGGCGCAGCCTGCCACGCGGACCACCGGCGCCCGGTCAACGAGGCCATGGTCCTCCAGGCGGGACTGGATGAGGCCCAGCAACTCGGGCAGGGCTCGCTCTGCTTCGGTGATGGCCAGACCGCAGTAGGGCAGGGCCACACAGGCTAGGGCGCGGTCGAAGAGGGGCGCGGGGCTTGCGATGTCGAGTCCGCGCGCCTTGAACAGGGCATCCACCTCCGCTTTCGCTGCGTCGGGCAGACCGATGAGGATGGCGTCCTGGTCCGGTGTGAACTGCACCGCCAGCTGGAAGCGTTCAATCAGCTCGCGCAGGGTGGCCTTGAGGGGGCCGGCCACGCGGCCGGAAAGGGTGTGCAGCCCCAGCGCCCAGGTGCCATCGGTGCGCCTCAACCAGCCCAGCGTGGAGGTGGTCTGCCAGCGGGGCAGGTCGCGGTCCAGGAAGACGAGCCCGGTGCGGGCCTCGACCTCGGCGCGGAACCAGGCCAGACCCTTCTGCGCGATGACGTATTTGAGCCGGGCGCGCTTGCGGTCGCCGCGGTTGCCGTGGTCGCGGTGGACGCCCACCACGGCCTCGGCCACCTTCAGGGCCGCTTCGGCCGGGACCCAGCCCAGCAGGTCTCCCAGGCGCGGGAAAGTGGTGGGGTCGTTGTGGGTCATGCCCATGCCGCCGCCGGCCAGCACGAAGTAGCCGTCGATGGTGCCGCCCTTCAAGGTGGCGGCGAAGGCGAGGTCGTTGGTATAGATATCCACCGCGTTTTCGCCCGCCAGGGTGACGGCGATCTTGAACTTGCGGGGCAGGTAGGTGTCCCCCAGGAGGGGTTCGGATTCGGTGGCGGGCTCGGCCACCTTCTCGCCATCCAGCCAGACTTCGGCGTAGGCGTTGGCGCGGGCGCGGAAGTGGTTGGACAGCTGCAGCGCCAGCCCATCGAGCTGGGCCAGGTCTGCGCGGCCCCAGGGGTTGGGGGCCTGCGTGACGTTGCGCACCACGTCGCCGCAGGCGCCCTGGGTGGTCTGCAGGGCGGCGTGGAGGCCCTGCAGGAGCGCGCGGGCTTCGCCCTTCACCACGCCATGCAGTTCCAGGCTCTGGCGCACGGTGATGCGCAAGGTGCCGTCGCCGTAGGTGTCGGCCAGGTGGTCCCAGGCCAGGTACTGCGCCGCCTCCAGGCGGCCACCGGGAATGCGGCCCCGCACCATGAGCACGGGGTGCTTGGGTGCCTCGGGTGTTTTGTCGCGGTGCTTCTGCTGGTAGAGGCCGTGGAACTTCAGCAGCGTCTGGGCGTCGGCGCTAAATCCGGCGTCGCTGCCATTCAGTTCCTCGGACAGCGTGCCGCGGAGGTGCTGCGAGGCGCGCTTGAGGGCCTCGACGGGGTGCTCAGGCGTGGCTGGCGTGCTCATCGTGGGGCTCCGGGTTGGGCATCGGGAAGTAGGTCGTGCGGAAGTCGTCGAGGAGTTTCAGAAGGGCGCGACTGCGGATGTCAGGGGGGAGCTGCCGGGCCTGGTGGCGCAGGTCCACGAGGGCCTGCAGGCCGGGGTCGTGCTCGGGGATCAGGTCTTCCAGAGCCAGGCGAAGCGCGCGGGAGAGACCGGCGAAGGCGCCTTCGGTGGAGATGGCCAGGGTCCAGGGACCGCGGCGGAATGTGCTGGCAAAGAGGGCATCGCAGGAGGGGGGATCGTCCACGGCGTTGATCCAGATCCCGCGGCTGCGGCAGAGGGCAGCGATGGCGGCGTTGGCGGCTGGTTCGTTGGTGGCGGAGATCACCAGATGGGTGCCGTCCAGGTCGTCGGGTTCGAAGGGACGCTCGTGGAGGTGGACGTCTTGGCCGGCGGCGGCATCTCGAAACGCGTCGGAAAACCGGATGGCCACGGCGTGCAAGTGGGCACCGGTCGGCAGCAGCGCCTGGAGCTTAGCCTGCGCGACGCTCCCGCCCCCCACCAGCAGCACCCGCTTCCCCGTCAGGTCGAGAAAGAGCGGCAACAGGGTCATGGGTCTCCACGAGGACGTGATCGGGTGGCAGGGAGAGGGCGCGGTGCCGGATGGCAGCGCCCAGGTAGATGAGGCCGGGGCCCTGGGTGCGGGGGAGGATGTGCCCGGCCGCAGCGAGCCGCAGGTGGGAGATGGTGGTGGTCTGTTCGGGGCAGAAGGCGCGCTCCACCAGCGCCACTGGCAGGTCCGGCGGAGCGCCGTGGTCCAGCAGTCGCTGCGCCACCGCCTGCAGGGTGCGCGTGCCCATGAAGATGGCCAGGGTGGCCTCGGTGCGGGCCAGCTCGGACCAATCCGTGTCCGATTCGAGCAGATGGTGTCCTTCGAGCACACGGATCTCGCGGGCCACGCCGCGGTAGGTGAGCGGAATGCCCGAAGCCGCCGCCGCACCCTGAAGTGCACTGACGCCCGGGATGATCTCGAAGGGGATGCCCGCCTCGGTCAGGGCCTTCGCCTCTTCGCCACCCCTTCCGAAGATGAAGGGATCACCGCCCTTGAGGCGCACCACGCGGCGACCCACCTGGGCATGGCCGATGAGCAGCTCGTGGATGCGCTCCTGGGTAGTGCCGTAACCACCGCAGCGTTTGCCGGTGGGTATCGCCAGGGCCGTGTCGGGGAAGTGCTCCGAGAATTCGGGCTCGAGCAGGGCGTCGAAGAGGATGATGTCGGCTTGCTGCAGGGCCCGCAGGCCACGCAAGGTGAGCAGGTCCGGCGAGCCGGGGCCCGCGCCCACGAGGCTGACGAAGCCGGGGGTGCTGCGGGATTCAGGTGTGTCGGACACGGCGCCTCCGGACGGTGGATGGGTTGGGCGACTCCGTGCCCAGGTCGCGTCGGGTCAGCTGCGCCTGACAGGATTGGAGGGTCATCAAGGGCTGGGGCATGGGGGCTCCAATGGACGAGGTGCGTGGTGAAGTTCCAGCGCGCGTCCAAAACGGCCGAGGGGCCCGGTGTAGGCGGGCCCCTCGGTGCGACTGTCGGTTCGAACAGCTCGGCATCTATCCGGCGGGTTCGCCGCCGGCAGGAATTGGCACCTTGCTTTCGCAGGTTGCCAAGGTTTCACAGGGCCCGTCCCTCCACCTTTCTGGATAGCGCGCTATGGAACTGGCAAGGATCTCTGGATGGCTGACCCCGCGAGGTCCTAAGAAAACATAATCAAAATAGATGGCTTTTTCAATCCTTATTTTTCAATTGAAAATTAAATTTATACTTAAAAATAAAACAAAATAACTTAAGTAATAATTTAACCCAGTCTCAGGCGGGCCTCTGACGGCTCGCGAGGCTACCGCCGCATGCCTGTGGTCGGCGGTTGAAGGTGCTGCACGCGCCTCCGACCTGGTCGAGCCCGTGCGGTCTCCCCTGGTTTCAGTCCTCAGGCGGTCGGGGCCGGGTCCGGTGTGTCGCGGTTAGGGGCGGCATCATCCGCGGGGCCAGGGAGCAACTGCTTCCGGTTGCCCATCATGGGGGGCGGCGAGTGCCGTAAAGGCCCAGGCGGCCAGACGGGCCCAGACCCGACCTGGCGCTTGGTCAGTCAGCCGCCAGGATGAGGTCCAACGTTACGAGGCAAAGTCATCCGAGGCGGGACGGGAAAGTCGGGTGCTCGGGAGGGTGCTCAGCGGGTCAGCGTCGAGGTCATAGTGTGCGGAGATGGGAAGCCCCCGGGAGGCCCTGGCCAACAGCCCCCGGAGAAAGGACAGCGCATGGGCTGATAGGCAGTAGTGCGGCCGTGTGATCGTGCGGGCCTGGTTCCCGCGAAACCGCCGGTCGTGGGTGTGCAGCCTGGGCGCATGGCTACTGGTCGGATGGGATGGCTCTTGGCTTGGATGGGGGGCGTGGGCCTCTTGCATCCCACCATTGTCAGGGTGGGGCGACCTTGACCCTATGCGTGAAAACCCTACTTCGGAGGCTGCGGGTTCACTCCTTTTTGGAATCCAAAATGCCTGGAGCCGGGCGTTCGTGCCGCCCGGCTCCAGAGATTCCTTTTACTGGGTGCTACTGCGCGACCTTGAAGTCGACGCTGCCGCCCTGCGTCTCCCAGGCCAGGGCCAGGGTGCCACCCTGCTGGGTCATGTTCACGAATGAGAACGTGAGCTGGTCCATGGAGAGGTGGCCCTTGCCCATCTTCATGGGCACGCGCACCACATCAAACTTCGGGTCGTAGTTGGTGGCGCCCCAGGTGGCCTTCTTCTCGTTGGGATCCCACTTCGTGAGAGCAGGCTGGGAGGAGAGGATGAGGGTCCAGGCTCCTTCCTTGAGATCCACGAAGAGGCTGTATTCGCCCGCGGCGATGGTCTTGCCACCAAGGGCGAGGGGCACTTCCGTCTTGAGGCGCGTGGTCTGGTTGGCGCCGGCTCGCCACACAGGATCGCCGCTGGTCACGCCCTTGCCGTAGTCGGCGCCCTTGCCGAAGATCTCGGTGCGGCCGCGCAGGATGGGGGCGCTGTAGTCCACGGTGATCCACTTGCCGTCCTGGTAACGGGGCGCGACGCCCGGCTTGGGCTCGGCCCACTTGCCCGCCACCTGGGTGGCGGCCTGGGCCTTGGGGCTGGGGGCTGGGCGGGGCGCAGGCGCAGGTGCGGCTGCAGGCGTCGCCGGGGCGGCGGGTGCGGCCTGCTGGGCCACAGCCGCCATGGATGCGGCAAGGGCGAGGGCGGTGAGGGCAAAGGTCGGCTTCATGGTGCCTCCGGAGGTGGGGGTTCCGACCGACAGTACCAGAGCCGGGTAAAGAAGCTGTCATGCCAGCGCGGTCAGATGGAGAAGTACCTCGCCTGCGGGTGCCAGGCCACGAGGGCGCTGGTGCTGTATTCGGGGTCCATCTGGTGGCTGTCGCTGAGGGTCACGCCGATCTCGGCGCCGCGCAGCAGGTCCAGGATGGGGCCATTGCCTTCGAGATCGGGGCAGGCGGGATAGCCGTAGGAGTAGCGCGAGCCCTGGTAGCCCTGGGCGAAGAGGGCGCGGCCGGGAAGATCTTTGGCGGCGATGCCCAGCTCCCGGCGGATGCGGGCGTGGAGGCGCTCTGCGTAGGCTTCGGTGAGCTCGGTGGCGAGACCATGGAAGGCGAAGTAGTCCGCGTAGCCGTCTTCTTTGTAGAGCTTCGCGGCGTGGTCCGCGGCGGCCTGGCCCAGCGTGACCAGCTGCACGGCGAGCACATCCGTGGCATCACTCCGGAAGAAGTCCGCGATGCAGAGGCGGCGGCCCGTGGCCTGCCGGGGCAGGGTGAGCACCGCAAGGGTTCGGCTGGCATCGGCGGGATCGAAGACCCGCAGTGTGTCCCCCTCCGCACGCACGGGGAAGTATCCGTAGCGGGCCTTGGGCTGGAAGAGGCGGTCCTTGGCCAGGCGGTCCCGCCAGAAGGCCAATTGCGGCTCGGCCTTGTCGCGCAGCACCGCCGCGAAAGCCTCGTCGCTCTGGGCACCCTGGCTGAACCCCCAGCGGTTGCGGATGAGCGCGAAGTCATCCAGGTGCTCGAAGAGGTCCACGGGCGCATCGGCCAATTCGCGCACGCCCCAGAAGGGCGGGGTGGGCACAGGCGCGTCGTGGCGAACCCAGCTGCTTTGGCCTGTTTCAGTCAGGGCCACGGAGGCGCTACCACGTCGGATCACAGTGATGGCCTCGCCCGCGGGTGCTGCAGAAACCGGCGCGGGCACGGCGGTCTCGCCAGCCACCAGCGCCTGCATGTGCCGCAGGCCCTCGAAGGCATCTTCGGCGTAGTAGACCGGGCCGCCATAGGTGCGGCGGCAGTCGCCCTCGACGTAGTCGCGCGTCAGCGCCGCGCCGCCCAGGATCACGGGCACCTTCAGGCCCAGTTCCTCCATGTAGTGGAGGTTCTCCTTCATGATCACGGTCGACTTCACCAGCAGGCCTGAGAGCCCGATGGCTTCTGCGGGCCAGGCATCGAGCTCCTTGAGGATGGCTTCAATGGGCTGCTTGATGCCCAGGTTCTTCACCTCAAAGCCGTTGTTGCTGAGGATGATATCGACGAGGTTCTTGCCGATGTCGTGGACATCGCCCTTCACGGTGGCCAGGAGGATGCGGCCCTTCTGGTAGTTGGACTCGCGGGGCAGGTGCGGCTCGATGCGCTTGATGGCGGCCTTCATGGCCTCGGCACTCTCGAGGACGAAGGGTAGCTGCATCTCGCCAGCGCCGAAGCGCTCGCCCACCACCTTCATGGCGCCCAGCAGCACCTCGTTGATGAGTTTCAGGGGGTCGTGGTCCTTCAGGGCCTCATCCACATCGGCCAGGATGGCCTGCTTCTCACCATCCAGGATGCCGCGGTGCAGGCGCTCGAGCACCGGCAGGTCGGCGCGGTGGTCGTCGGCCGCGGCGGCCTTGCGGTCGCTGAAGCGGGCCATGAGCGCCTTCAGCGGGTCGTAGCCTTCGGAACGGCGGTCGTAGATCAGGTCCTCCACGATCTTGCGGTCGTCGGGGTCGATCTTGGCCACGGGGATGACCTTGGAGGCGTTGAAGATCGCCATGTCCAGGCCGTGCTTCACGCCGTGGTAGAGCATGAGGGCGTTGAGCACGTGGCGGCTGGCGGGGTTGAGCCCAAAGCTGACGTTGCTCACGCCGAGGATGGTCATGACGCCGGGCAGCTCGGCCTTGATGAGCTTGAGGGCTTCCAGCGTCTCGATGGCCGAGCCGCGAAACTCCTCGTCGCCGCTGCCCAGGGTGAAGGTGAGGGGGTCGATGATGAGGTCACCGGGATCCAGGCCGTACTCGGTCACTGCCAGGGCATAGAGGCGCTTGGCCACCTCGAGCTTCTGTTCGCGGGTTTTGGCCATGCCGCGCTCGTCGATGGTGAGGGCCACCACTGCAGCGCCATAGGTCCTGCAGAGCTCGAGGATCTTGCGGGCCTTGGCGTCGCCATCCTCGAAGTTGATGGAGTTGATGACGCACTTGCCGGGTGAGCGCTGCAGGGCCCGCTCAATGACCGGGAACTCCGTGCTGTCGATCATGAGCGGCAGGGTGATCTGGGAGATGAGGCGGCTCAGCAGCTCGTCGGCATCGCGCACCTCGTCGCGGCCCACGTACGCCACGCAGAGGTCCAGCAGGTGGGCGCCTTCGCGCTGCTGTTCCTTGGCCAGGGTGACCATGCCGTCCCAGTCCTCGGCTGCCAGGAGGTCGCGGAACTTTTTCGAGCCGTTGGCATTGGTCCGTTCGCCGACGATGAGGGGCGCCGGTTCCTGCTTCAGCACCACGCTCTGGTAGAGGCTGGCGGCACTGCGTTCGAGCTTGGGGGTCCGCTGGGGAGCATTCAGCTTCTCCACACCTGGCGCCAGGGCGCGGATGTGATCGGGCGTGGTGCCGCAGCAGCCGCCCAGGATGGCGATGCCGAACTCCGAGGCCGCATGCAGTACCTTGGGGGCGAAAGCGGCGGGGTCCAAGGGGTAGACCACTTGACCGCCACGGTTCTCAGGCAGGCCCGCATTGGGCAGGCAGCTGATGGCAAAGGGGCTGGCCTCGCAGAGGGTCTGCAGGTGCTGGTGCATCTCGTCGGGACCGGTGGCGCAGTTGAGCCCCAGCACGTCGATGCCAAGGGGCTCCACGCTGGTGAGCACGGCGGAGATGTCGGAGCCCACCAGGAGCGTGCCTGTGGTCTCCACCGTGGCCTGCACCCAGAGCGGGACGCGACGCTTCTTCGCCGCCATGGCCTCGCGGGCGGCCCTCACCGCCACCTTGATCTGGCCCAGGTCCTGGCAGGTTTCGATGAGGATGGCGTCGGCGCCGCCATCCAGCAGGCCGTCCATCTGCACGCGGTACGAGGCCAGCAGTTCGGCATAGCCGACGTGTCCCAGGGTGATGAGCTTGGTGCCGGGGCCCACGGAGCCAATGACGAAGCGGGGGCGGTCGAAGCTGCGGGCCACTTCCTTGGCGATGGAAGCGGCTTGGACATTCAGGGCATAGGCTTTGTCGGACAGGCCGAATTCACCCAACACCAGCGGGTTCGCGCCGAAGGTATTGGTCTCCACGGCGTCAGCGCCAGCCTTGAAGTAGCTTTCGTGGATCTCGCGGATCCACTGGGGGCGCCGCTCCGTCAGGAGGTCCACGCAGCCCTCCAGGGCCGCGCTGCCGTAGTCCTCCATGGTGGGTTTCCGCGCAAAGATCTGCGTGCCCATGCCGCCATCCAGCAGCAGCACCTTGTCGCGAAGAAGGAGGTCCAGCGTGGTCATGTCACAGTCCCAGGTAGTCGATGGCAATGTCGCCGTGAACGCATACTTGGCAGGCTAGGCGCTCATCGGGGGGGGTGGCCAGCCCCTTCAGGAAGTCGCGCTCCTCGGCGCCGGGCTCGCTGCAGTGCTCGAGGCCTTCGACGATGCGCACGCGGCAGGTGCCGCAGGAACCCGTGCGGCAGCCGAAGGTGATGTCGGCCCCGGCCGCATCGGCGATGCGCTGCAGGGCAGTGCCCTCGGGCGCCTCCACCAGCAGGTCCTCCAGGCGGAAGTGGACCGTCACCATGGGGCCTCCAGTTTGGGCAGCAGGGGGGCCACCAGCTCAACCTGGCCGAAGGGGGCCGACAGTTGGAGCCCACGCACGCGGGGGCGGATGAGGTCGATGACCTCACGGGCGATGTCCAGGCCCTCCTTCAGCTGGTCTTCGCTGTTGGGCCACTTGGCCATGCGCTCGAGTACCGATTTGGGCACATAGGCTCCGGGCACCTCGTTGGCCATGAATTCGGCGTTGCGCAGGCTCTTGAGGGGCCAGATGCCGGCGATGATGGGCAGGCCGCCCTTGCCATCGAGGGACTCCGTGAAGTCGAGGAAGCGGAAGAGGGTTTCCGCGTCAAAGACCGGCTGCGTGATGGCCCACTGGGCGCCGGCTTCCACCTTGTAGCGGAAGCGGGTCTTTTCGCGCTCCAGGTCCGCCGCCACGGGATTGGCGCCCACACCCACACTGAACGAAGTGGGCTTGCCGATGCCTGCACCGCCCAGGTCGAGGCCGGTGTTCAATCGCTTGAGCATGTTCACGAGGCCGATGGCATCCACATCGAACACTGCGGTGGCCTGGGGATAGGGGCCGAGCTTCGGGGGATCGCCCGTGACCGCCAGGATGTTGCGCAGGCCGAGCCCGGCCGCGCCCAGCAGGTCGCTCTGCATGCCCAGCAGGTTCCGATCGCGGCAGGCGTAGTGGAGGATGGTTTCCAGCCCCACCTGCTGCTCGATGATGAGGGCCGTGGCCAGGGCCGACATGCGGGCCATGGCGCGGGGGCCGTCCGGCACGTTGATGGCATCCACGCCCAAGGCCCGGCACTGGCGGGTCTTGGCCACGAGCTTGTCGTACTCCATGCCCTTGGGCGGCACCAGCTCCACGGTGTGGATGAACTCGTTCTGGGCGAGCTTCAGGCTGAAGCGGCTGCGGAACGCGAAGGGCACTTCCGGCTGCGGTTGCTCGTGGGGCTTGAGCTCAAAGCCACCGCCCGCCTGCACGAAGGCGCGCTCCTGACGGAAGGCACCGCGCATGGCGCGAATATGGGCAGCCGTGGTGCCACTGCTGCCGCCCACGGCTCGGGCGCCCGCCGCCAAGGCCCGCGCCGTGAATTCGCCCAGGTATTCGGGGCTGGCGCCGTAGATGAGGCGCCCATCCACCAAATGGGGCAGGCCAGGATTGGGCATGAGCACGATGGGTCGGGTGGTGACGGCCTTGAGGCGTTCCAGCAGACGCAGGTGGGGCGCGGGTCCGTTCCCGCCCACAAGGCCCACCAGATCGGCGCCCCAGACATCCAACTGCTTGATGCACCAGTCGGGATCGGCCCCGAACAAAGTCTGGCCATCCTCGTTGGTGGTCATGAGGGCCGCCACGGGCAAGCTGCCCGCGTCCCGCACGCCGAGCAGGGCCTGGTGGATCTCGTTCAGATCCTCGAAGCCCTCCAACAGGATGAGGTCGGCACCGGCGTCGATGAGCGGCACGGCCTGCTCCCGGAAGAGGGTGCGGGCCTCATCGAAGGAGGTTGGGCCCCAGGGCTCGATGCGCACACCCAGAGGGCCGATGCATCCCGCCACCCAGGCCCGGGAACCCTGCTGGGCGATGGCCCGCTTCGCCAGCGCCACACCGGCGCGGTTCATGGCATCGAGTTCGCCGTCCAGGCCCCGGGCGGCCAGCTTCAGGCGGCCCGCGCCCCAGGTATTGGTGGTGAGCACCTGGGCACCCGCGGCCAGGAACTCACCATGGATGGCCAGCAGCAGATCCGGCGACTTGAGGTTGCACTCCTCGAAGCTGCGCTGGAGGGTGATCCCACGGTCATGCAGGGCCGTGGCGGTGCTTCCGTCGAAGAGGAAACACTCGCCCGCATCAAGGGCCTGCTGGAAGGTGGAGTGGGTCATGGCTGCGCCTAAAGGGGGCAGTCCGTTGATCGGCATCCAGGTCGGCTTGGGTCAGTCTGAGACGGTTCGGTATCTTCCCCCCGGGCATGCCGGGGGCAGGAGTTGGCACCTTGCATAAGCAGGTTGCCAAGGTTTCACAGGGCCTTTCCCTCCACCTTTCTGGATAGCGTTCTTGGACTGCCAAAGATCGAACACCCAGGATGGGCGTGGCTGCATGGGGTGTCAACCCTGGGGTCAGGCTTCACCGTTTCAAGATCTGCCAGTCCTCGAAGGTGAAGATGGCAAAACCGGCGAAAGCGCGCTGCTTCGCGAGGCGGGGTTCGGTCTTGCGCAGGACCTTTTGCAGGGCCCCTTCGCCCAGGCGGCAGAAGCTGGTGCTGGGGTTCTCCGGATCCCGGTCGCAGTGCACCGCCAAGCCCACCACCACGGGCTTGCCCAGGTCCCGGGCGGAGTCCAGAGGTCCCAAGGCACCCTTCTGGATGAGGTCGACCTGATTGCGATAGTCCATGATCACGGTGCGATCTGACAGCCGGATGGCCCACTCGCTGAGGGGGCGGGTCTGGCCCGTTCGCTTGATGGGTCGGTTGTGCCACCACCAGGGGATCGCCACTTGTAGTGGCAGACTGCCCGCGAGTTCGAGCTCCATGGCTTCAACGAGATCAAGGAACTGCCCGGCCAGCTTGGTGGCATCCTTGTCCCAGTCCGGCAGGGTATGGGGCTCCACGTCGAGCTGCAGCGCCGCCAGGCGCACGCCGCCGCGGCGGGCCTGGGCCTGATCGAACTCGCGCACCGCCCGCACGGCTTCCAGGGCTGCGGCCCGCTGGGCAGGACGGGTCCAGGCAGCGCGGCCCAGCACCAGGGACACGCGAACGCCCTGGCCCTGAGCGGCCTCAAGGAAGCGCCGAAGGGCTTCGGCGCGCCTGGGCAGCAACTCGGCTCCGCCGAGGTAGAGCTCGCGGATGCCGTGTTGGACCGCAAAGCCGAAGAAAGCTTTCTGCTCTGCCTCCGATCCCACCAGATCGAGATAGGACCAGACGGCCATGGATCGCTGGGCACCCGG
>Ga0265327_10004920_pt1 | contig 11524 bp, 7 predicted proteins | sample 41621metaG_FD_202089 | JGI IMG/M metagenome (GOLD analysis project Ga0265327, IMG submission 202089) | Rhizosphere microbial communities from Carex aquatilis grown in University of Washington, Seatle, WA, United States - 4-16-21 metaG | ecosystem: Host-associated > Plants > Roots > Rhizosphere >...
CCAGACCGGAAAGCGAATAGGTGCCGTCACTATCGGTGAAACACGCGACCGAGCCATTGCTGACCTGTACGCCCTGCAAGGGACTGCCGCCGCTATCAGTGACGGTTCCCGTGATGGTCTGCTTGCCATGGCTGCCGACATTGATCACGACGGAGCGCCGGACGGTGCCACCCTTCATATCGGAGACAGTGAGCATCGCAGTCACCTGGGCCTGTACTGGGAAACTCCGGGTGAAGACCGCGCTGCTGGTCCCGGTCCCGCCATCGCTGAACTGCCACTGGTAGGCGAGAGCATCGCCATCGGCATCGCTGGCAGTGGCCGTGAAGGTCACGCTGTCCCCCACGTTGATCGTGGTGGCGCTGGCGGCAAGTGTGGCCGTGGGCGCGACATTCCCCGGGAAGGGGCCGCGATTGTAGGCGATGTCGAGCGAGGGCGGCGTGGTGGCATTTTTCGACAGCACGGTAAAGTGCTGGTCGGACTCCCAGTCTGAATAGGTACGCCCGACGGCGATGCCATGATCCCCCCCGCCGATGTTGCCGATGGTGGTGTCGAGGAGATTGCCGGCATTGCTGGCCACGCCACTGTAGATGACGAGGGCGCTCCCGGTGAGCGTGCCGCCACGGGCCGGATGATACTCCAGATTGTAACCCCGGGTGCCGTCCTTTGGCACAGTGAGAGCGTAGCGCTTGCCCTCCTCGAGCTGGGGCTGATCGTAGGCGTAAATACGATAGACGCCGTTGGTCTTCACCGAATGATAGGTATTGGCCGGAAGCCAGCCGAGCAGGCGCTTGCTGATGGTGTTGTACTGGCCGCTGAAGCCATACGCTCCGCCCATCACGTCGTAGGGGTTGCCATATTCGCCGTTACTACCGGTGCCGTAGGCGGTGCCGTCGGTGGTGACCCAGGAGTTGGCATGATTGAGGCCGAGCGAGTGACCGCACTCGTGGTTGAGCACGTCCATCCCATCCCAGGTAACCCACACGCTGTTGCCTCCGCCCCATGAGGTCCCGCTGAGCCTCGGCCCCCCGTTGACCCGGACAATGATGCAATCGAATTGGGCGCTGTCGTAGCCCAGCGCCTTGGCGGCCGCGCGGGAGTCCGTATGGATGAGGCCGAGACCGTCCACCTGGCTGTCCTTGTCCGTGTACCAGCGGACGGTGTGCGGCAGCGTGACCAGCGGCGTGAAGGTCGTCGTCTGCGTCATCTTGCCATAGGAACTTTCAAGGTAGTAGCGGGCATTATCCTGCATGTCCTTGTAGGCACTCTCCTCGGTGTTCGGCGCGGCCATCTGGTCCGGATAGGTCACGCGGATGTAGAGACACTTGAAGTTCCCGATCGATTTCGAAGAAGTGCCGGGGAAATTATCCATGAAGAAGCCGCCACCGCCGGAACCACTGGCCTGGATGTAGGTGCGGAAATTGTCCTCAAGCACGGCCACATGGGAGCCGTTGCAAAGCGTGATGATCGTTTCGCCAATCTGCACGACCGGCGTGCCCGTCGTCACCACGGCACCCGGCGATATGGCTTCGGTGGTCTTGCCCGAGACCGGGCAGGTCGTCTGAACCACGGTGCCGGCGGGGATTTGTTCACCTACGTCCAGCGGGCGGACGGCATTGTCCGCCACAGCCAGTTCGCGACCATCCGCAAATCCCTGAAGAGGAACCCCTTTGCGGGACAGCACATATTTCAATGCTTCCGAAACGTGAGCTTTGTAACTCACCCCATCCGCTTCGAAATAGCGCAGGGTGAGATTATCCGCGGGAATCTCCACTCCCGGTGCCGCACGGCCAAGATAGACATTCAAATCCCCGACCGCGGACACCGGCTTTTCAAGCTGGCTGGTGATCTCTCCGGGCAAGTCCTGGCGCGCCACGCGGCTGACCGCCTTTTCGATGGCCAGATGCGGATCATACGAAATAAGAGCCCGGAACTCCGGACGGCGTTCACCCGCCAAACGGGCCCCTTCCTCGATCATCGCCTTCCGCTCTTCCGGCGTCGCGACCTTCCAACGCGCGATCCAATTGTCGAAGGCCGCAAGTTTCGAGAAATCCGGCTCACGCGCCTTTTCGTAGGCCCAGGCTCCCATCTCCAGAGGGGGCTCCACAGCGTCCGCCGCCGTCGCGGCGACGGGCTCTTCTGTCGCCGTGGCTCCCCGGGTCGGCGCCGGTCCCTCAGTTGCCCGAATGTGGCCGGAAGCGCCATGCCCAGCCTCCGGCTTGTGGGTGGAATGGAGGAGGAAAGCTGTGCTGATCGCAAGAGCGAAGCACAAGCCGACTGCGAAAGAACGGTGGGTTTTTTTCATCGCGTGCGGTGGCTGAAAAGGGACGGATCGCGGTTACATCGGGACTTCCAAAATGACGAATTTGTGATTCGGAATGGTGAAAATGAAGGGTTTGCAGAATTTTTTGGTCGTATGTCCAAGGTCGAAAATCCGCAAATTTCCCCAATAATTGGGCCTTTTTAGGGCATTCCGGCAATATTTTCGGGCTTTTTGTCAAATACTGAGACCTTCGAGAGGGACCCAGCGTTCCTAGAGAATCATATTCAGGCAGGATGAGACAATGGACATTTCTCGGAAAAAGATGGACATTTCCAGCATTTGCATGCCGATCCATAACGCTGGAACAACCGCTCTCGCCGCCCTTCGCTGAAGTGCCAGATCGGAGCAACAGGACGCTCGCAACTCATCATCTGATGAAGAACCTCAACCCAGCCAGTCGCCACCGGTTTTAGCGATCAGAAGGACATCCCCCAACCAGCCAAGCCATGCCTTTTTCCGATCCGGCGCGGTGATGGGGGCTCGAACGGTCGGGACGATAACGCGGTTTTGCCACATGAACCCGCATGAGAACTCATCCGAAAGGAAAAGCATGCCCGGTCGCCCATTGACCCGTCGGCCCCACCGCTTAACCTCATCCCGTCCTGTCGCGGCTCCTATTATGAAACCCATCCTGCGGTCCTTCGTTTTCCTCACCCTCGCCCAGCTTCTTCCCTGCCACGCCCAGGAGGCCGAGAAGGCCTACAAGAGCGAGATCAGCGTGACCCCCTTGCTGAAAACCCAGACCGACGCCGCGGGCAAGCCCATCACCTGGCCCACTGGGACGCCGGAGGTCACGGCGGTCCGTGTGGAGATCCCACCGGGCAAGCAAACCGGCTGGCACCGGCATCCCGTGCCGTGTTTCGCCTACGTGCTCGAGGGTGAACTCAGCGTGGAACTGGAAGGTGTCGGAACCAAGATCGTAAAGGCGGGCGAGGCATTCACCGAAGCCGTCAATGTTCTCCACAACGGCACCAACAAAGGCACCACTCCGGTGAAGCTGGTGATGTTCGTCGCGGGCGAATCGAACAAGCCATACGCGGAACGCCCCAGCGCGGCGGAGCCCGCCAAGCCGGCGGAAGCTCCCGCCAACCGCTGACCGCACTCACGTCCCCACCCACACCGACTTCAAGTACGGGTCGCCAGTGAAGTCGGACGGCATTTCCGAGCGGCGCAGTTGCAGGCGCTTGGCCGAGGCACCGAGGATCTGCCGGTCGAACTCGAAGTCATCGAGCTTGCGGCAGTTGGTGCAGCACAGCATCCAACCGCCCGGGGCGAGGCAGGATAGGGCGAGGGTGACCAGTTCGCCGTAGTCCGTTTCGACGCGGAAGACCTTGCCCTTTTCGTCACGCGAGAACGTCGGAGGGTCCAGCACGATGGCATCGAATTGGCGGCCCTGTTTCGCGAAGCGGCGCAACCAGTGGAAGGTATCGCCCTTGCAGTAATGATGCGCGGCGGGATCGAGGCCGTTGTGAGTGAAGTTCCGCTTCGCCCAATCGAGATACGGCTGCGAGAGATCGAGGGTGGTCGTTTCGGCCCCGCCGAGCGCGGCGGCCACGGAAAAGGCACCGGTGTAGGCGAAGGTATTCAGCAGCCGCAGGCCCGGCTTCATGCGGCTCCGCACCTCGGCGCGGTTGTCGCGCTGGTCCAGGAAGATTCCCTGCGAGTAGCCGGACTGGAACGAGATCTCGAAGGCCGCGCCGTTTTCCCGAATCAGAAACGGCTCCTGCACCTCCGGTCCGGAGATGTGCACGGGGGCTTCCTTCTGATGCTGGTCCAGGCGTTTCCAGTAGACCGGCTTGTCGCTGCGTTCGAATGCACGCGGAAATCCGCCCTGTGTCGTGGAGACCAGCCAACGATCCGCGAACGTTTCGAGAAACACATCCGGAAACCCATCCCCTTCCCCATCGACCAGCCGCACCGCATTCGTCTGCGGCGTGAGCAGAGCGGCGCGGCGCTTCAGGGCGGCGTGGAGGAGATCTCGCATGGGCGGCACTGCCATGAACTGCAATGCGGTCGGGTGCCAGCCAGAAATCGAACCACGAATTTCACGAATGATCACGAATGTGGGTCGCGGAAGTTGCACCACGAATCGCTCCGGTTCAGATCACTGGGGAAAACGAAGTCCCTCCATTCGTGACCATTCGTGAAATTCGTGGTTCCTCTTGGCATCGGGCCAATTCGGTGTCGATCGATGGATCAAGGTGCCCGGAGATTGCCAGACTGGCATTTCCCGTCCTAACATCCGCGCGAATGAGCGATCTCACCGCACAATTGGACTCGGCCGTGGCCTCCGGCAACCTCCTTGCCGCCGCGAAAACCAACATCGAAGCCCTCCTCGCCGGTGCCGCCGGTGACCTCGCCGGCCGCGCCATCGCGGAACTGGTGGAGAAAGCCGAATGGACCGAACTCAACGACCGCTTCTTCAAGACCCTCGCCTTCGGCACCGGTGGCCTGCGCGGCCGCACCATCGGCAAGGTCGTGACCACTGCCGAACAGGGCAACGGAGGCCCGAATGACCGCCCCGAGCATCCCTGCGTGGGCACCGCGACGATGAACTTCTTCAACGTCGGCCGCGCCGTCCGCGGGCTGATCACCTACGCGAAGCAGTTCGCCGGTCCGGATCGCAAGCCGGTCCTCGTCTTCGCCCACGACACCCGCCATTTCTCCCGCGATTTCGCCGAGTTCTGCGCCAAGGTTTCCACCGATCTCGGTTGCGATGCCTATCTCTTCGAGGGACCCCGCTCCACGCCCGAGCTCTCCTTTGCCATCCGCGAACTCCGCGCCGACGCCGGCGTGGTGCTCACCGCCAGCCACAATCCGTCCACCGACAACGGTTTCAAGGCCTACTTCAATGACGGCGCGCAGATCGTGGAACCCCACGCCACCGCCATCATCAACGAAGTGAACGCCATCACCAGCGAGCGCTACGACGCCCTTCCCGCCGACCAGCAGGGCAAGCTCACCGTTCTCGGCGATGCATTCGACGCCCTCTACAACGAGCGCCTCAAAACCCTCCTCATGCGCCCGGAACTCCTCAAGGGCGCTTCCACCAAGGTCGTTTACACCAACCTCCACGGCACCGGCGGTCACATCATCGTGCCGATGCTGCGCGGCTTCGGCTTCGAGGTCGTCACCGTGCCCGAGCAGGACATTCAGGACGGCCGTTTCCCGACCGTCGATTCCCCGAATCCGGAAAACGCTTCCGCGCTCAAGATGGGCGTGGAGCTGGCCGAAAAGGAGAACGCCGAGATTCTCATCGGCACCGATCCGGACTGCGACCGCATGGGCGTGGCCGTCCGCGATACCGCAGGCAAGATGCAGCTCCTCACCGGCAACCAGATCGGCTCGCTGATGGCCTGGTACCGCGTGAAGTCCGCCTTCGACCTCGGCTGGCTCAATGACACCACGCGCAACCGCGCCGTGCTCATCAAGACCTACGTCACCACCGAGCTGCAGGCGGAAATCGCCACCGGTTTCGGCATCGGCCTGGTCGATACCCTCACCGGCTTCAAGTACATCGCCGAAAAGCTCCGCAAGTATGAGGACGCCATCCCCGCCGCGAAGAAGGGCGACTACCGCTCCCTGAGCGAAGCCGAGACTCGTGCGTTGCGCCTCGAATACTCCCGCTTCTTCATCTTCGGCGGTGAGGAAAGCTACGGCTACCTCGGCTCCGATTCCGTCCGCGACAAGGACGCCAACGGGGCCGCCGTGATGTTCGCGGAAGTCGCCGCCTATGCCAAATCCGTCGGCAAGACCCTCCTCGAACTCCTCGACGACATCTACACCGAATACGGCTACCACCTTGAGCGCGGCAAGTCGCTCGTCATGGAAGGTGCCGATGGCGCCGCCAAGATCCAGTCGCTCGCCAACTCCTACTCCAAGAACCCGCCGCAGACCGTCGATGGCGTGAAGGTTTCCGCCATGCGCGACTTCGCCACCCACGACCTGTTTGACCAGGAAGGCGATGAACTGCCGAAGGAAAAGATGATCTTCGTGGACCTCGAAGACGGCCGCAGCTTCGCCGTCCGCCCCTCCGGCACCGAGCCCAAGATCAAGTTCTACCTCTTCGGCAAGGCCACCCCCGGCGGCGATCTCGCCGAAGCGAAGGCCAAGGTCGCCTCCGGTCTCGATACCCTCTGGAAGTGGATCGAGGACGATTCGAAGACGCGATAAGCCGACCACCTTCTCACGGCGTTGCCGGGACCGCGAGCGTCCCGGCTCGCTGTTGGATAAAATCCGAGGCTTTGCCTCGCTAATCAACCATGCCCCTCCCGAACCTCTCTACCCCCATCAACCGCCTCCGCTTCGCCGGCATGGCCGAAGCGGTTTCCTTTCTCTTCCTGCTCGGGGTCGCGATGCCGTTGAAATACGCCGCGGGTCGTCCGGAGTTCGTGAAATACGGCGGCTGGTGCCATGGCCTGCTGTTCATCCTCTTCCTGCTGGCCATCTTCCAGGCATGGGCGGACAAGGCGATCCCGTTCAAGCACGCCGTGATGGCCTTCATCGCCGCGCTGATTCCCTTCGGACCGTTCCTGATCGACCGGAAATTGTCGGCGGACGAGAAGGTGTGAGACCGAAAATCATTTGCCCGCCGCCTCCCGCAGGCTAAATCCCCGGCGTGACCATCGATTTCGACACGCCAATCGCCCGCCAGGGAACTGGCTGCATCAAGTTCGACCGCCGTCCCGAGCTCGACCCGTTCTGGGTGGCGGACATGGACTTCGCCTCCCCGCCCGAGATCCTGGAAGCGCTGCACCGCCGCGTCGATCATGGCATTTTCGGCTATGCCCAGGCTCATGAGGGCCTGAATGAGGCGGTGATCGAATACCTCGACCGGCGCATGGACATGAGCGTGCCACTGACCCAGGTCGTCCATCTCGGTGGGTTGGTGCCCGCCCTTTCGCTGGCCGCGCGCGCCTTCTGCAAGCCGGGTGAGGCCGTCATGACCTGCACGCCGGTCTATCCGCCTTTCCTCAATGTCCACAAGGACGCCGGAGCCGCGCTGATCACGGTCGATCATGTCTTCACCAACGGCCGCTGGGAGTTCGACTGGGCAGCCATGGAAAGCGCCGTCACGCCAGCGACCAAGGTCTTCCTCCTCTGCAACCCGCAGAATCCGCTCGGCCGCGTCTTCACCCGCGAGGAAATCGAAAAGCTCGCCGCCTTCTGCGAGGCCCACGATCTCATCCTCGTCTCCGACGAAATCCACTGCGACCTGGTGCTGGACGAAAAGGCCACCCCGCACATCTCCGCGCTCAGCCTTGGCGAACAGTATGAAAAGCGTGTCATCACCCTGCTCTCGCCCAGCAAGACCTGGAACATCGCCGGTCTCGGCTACGCCTTCGCCGTGATTCCGGACGATTCCGTGCGCCGGAGATTCAACGCCGCCAAGGGCCACACCCTCACCGAGATCAGTTGCCTTTCCTACCACGCCGCCGAAGCCGCCTACCGCCACGGCGAGCCCTGGCGCAAGGAACTCACTGCCTACCTGCGCCAGAACCGGGACACTCTGGTGGAGTTCATCAACACCCGCTGCCCGAAACTCAAGATCCACCCCGGTGAGGCCACCTACCTCGCCTGGATCGATGCACGTGGGCTCAAGGTGGACAATCCGGCGCTGTTTTTCGAGCAAAAGGCCGGCCTGTTCCTGTCCGACGGAGCCTTCTTCCAATGGCCCGGCTGGATCCGCTTCAACTTCGGCTGCCCGCGCGCCCGGATGCTCGAAGGCCTGGAAAAAATCGCCGCCGCGCTCTAACCAGCGATTTCTTGCTTCGATTTTCCGAAACACCGTCGCATCCTTCCGCCATGGCACGCCTTCCGCGCTTCCTCGCCGCTGCATTCCTCGCCTACACGGCCGTCTCCTCGGTCGCTTCGGCTGAACACGTCATCCTCACCGGTGGACCCACGCTACGCCGCTGGGAAAACCTCCGCGTGCCGGAGGATCAGCATGACCGCTGGTGGGCGAATTTCATCCGCGCCTCCACCCTGCGCATGGCGGAGATCCGCACCGCCTATGGCAAGGACGCGCCGCTGGTGTGGATGGTGTACCAACCCAGCTACTCCGCCCGCGGCCGTGAGGACAGCAAGCCCTACACCACCTGGATCTCCCAGCTCGCCGCCGAGCGCCGCGCCACCCTCATCTGGATCAACAATGGCGACGACTTCATCCGCGCCATGAACAACCGCCCCGGCGGCACCGTGGAAAGCTTCGACTACTTCGGCCACTCGAACCGCTTCTGCTTCATGCTCGACTACGGCAACACCGTGATGGGTGCCAGCTCCGCCTGGGTGCACGAGAGCGACCTCTCCCGACTGCATGGCTCCGTCTTCACCAAGAACGCCTACTGCAAGAGCTGGGGCTGCCACACCGCCGAAAGCATGAGCGACAAATGGAAGGCCGCCACCGGCATGGCCCTCGAGGGAGCCCGCGGTGCCACCAATTACGACCAGGTCGGCCAGGGCACGCTTCCCGTCTCCTCCACCGGCTGGGTCCGCTGAATCTTTTACTTTCTGCCACTGATCACCGATCACTGGTCACTGATCACTTTTTTACCATGACCTTCGCCGAGCTCCAAAGCCTTTACTCGCTGCCATTTTTCGAACTTCTCAAGCAATCGCGCACGGTGCATGAGGCCCATTGGCCTGAGGGCGATGTCCAGCTTTGCACGCTGCTTTCGATCAAGACCGGCGGCTGTTCGGAAGACTGTTCATACTGCGCCCAGTCCGCCCGCTACAACTCAGGCATCGAAATCGAGCGCCTGATGGGCAAGGATGTCATCATGGAGCGGGCCCGTGCCGCCCGTGAAACCGGCTCCACCCGCTTCTGCATGGGTGCGGCCTGGCGCGGCGTGCGCGGCGGCACCCAGCGCTTCGAGCAGGTGCTCGACATCGTCCGGGACGTTTCCAAGCTCGGCATGGAAGTCTGCGTGACCCTCGGCGAACTCGGTCCGGAAGAAGCCGTGGCCCTGCGCGAAGCCGGTGTCACCGCCTACAACCACAATCTCGATACCTCCCCGGAGCACTATCCGAACATCGTCACCACCCACACCTACGAGGACCGCCTCCGTACGATCAGCAATGTTCAGAAAGCGGGCATGTCGGTGTGCTGCGGCGGTATCCTCGGCCTGGGTGAGACCATCGAGGACCGGCTCAAGATGTTGGAGGTCATCTCCAGTTTCAATCCCCAGCCGGAAAGCGTTCCGATCAACTCGCTGATGCCGATGCCCGGCACGCCGCTGGCTGAAAATCCGCAGGTCGACCCCCTCGATCTCGTCCGCATGATCGCCGTGACCCGCATCGCCATTCCCAAGGCCAAGGTCCGCCTCTCCGCTGGCCGCACCCGCCTTTCCGACGAAACCCAGGCCCTCTGCTTCTTCGCAGGAGCCAACTCCATCTTCTATGGAGATAAACTTCTCACTGCCAAGAACCCGGCCGTGGAGAAAGATCGTGCTTTGTTAACAAAACTGGGGCTTGGCACATTGGCTCCCAACCCGGATTTGTCAGCCCCGGAAACGGATCTGGAACGCCCACTTTCTCCGGCTTGTGAGACCGAAAGCGCCTGCGGCTGTTGCTGACTGATACTCAGCGGCCAGCGCCTGTTTTTCCCCGCCTGCCGACTAACTGCTAGTAGGGGGAAATCGGCGGCCGCAACGACCACGCTTGCCAAACTCGGGAAGTTTGTGCAAGCAACGGGTCGCCATGGTTCCAAGAAAACCCCCAGGTGGCAACCGCCGCCTCTTACCCATCACCTTGCTGCTGCTGACCACCGCTCTCACGGGCGTCTGGATCCTGCGCACGCCACGAGGCCAACAACCCGTCGCCAGCAATCTGCGTCCGCAATCCCAACCGCGCGCTGAGGCTCCCCGCCGCGAGTATGCGACCGACGCCTATATTCCCGAGAATCTCGATCTTCTGGCCGGAAAGGTTCACCGTCCGTTCAAGCTGGCCCTCGACCAGGTCGTGGCCAAGCAGCCCACGGGCGAATTCCGACCCGTCAAACTCGATCCGCCGGCCACTCCCGCCACACTGGCCGGACGCATGGCCCAACTCCATGAGACGAATCCGGTTTTCCCCGTTTGCTACCCGGAGGGAGTCGAGCACAATCAGTACACGCTCCACATTATCACGCCGGACATCACGGTGAAATTGCCCGAGGGCAGCAATGTGCTGCCGCTGCTCCCACCCGGAGTGCAGGTCAAGGACCGCCCTGCCTACGCGCCGGGCTTCGCCGTGTTGAGCGCGCCGGATTCGTTCGCCGCCATCAAGGCCGCCCAGGAACTTCGTGACACCACTTCACTGGCGATGGCTGAAGTGCAGTTGGCCTATAAGAAGATGCCCATGGCCATGCCGAATGATCCTCTGATCACCAAGCAATGGCACCTGAAATACCAAGGCCAGCCGGGCAGCGTCGCCGGCACCGACATCAACGTCGAAAGCGTCTGGCAATATCCCACCGCAGGGAAGGGCATCCGTGGCCGTGGCGTCCGGGTGGCCGTCATCGACGATAGCCTTCAGATCTCCCATCCGGACTTTGCCGGCAATATCGACCCGGCCAACTGCCACGACTACAACGATGGCAACAGCGACCCCAGTCCGGTCAAAATCGATGACGACCATGGCACTTCCTGCGCGGGTGATGTCGCAGCCCGCGGCAACAACAGCATCGGCGGATCCGGCTCGGCCCCCGAAGCCACCCTGGTCGGCTTCCGTCTCATTTCCGACGCCACCACCGATTCGCAGGACGCCAGCGCGTTCACCGACCTGAACACGGGTCCGAACCTTGTCGACGTCAAGACCAACAGTTGGGGCCCCGCTCCCGGCTACCTCGCGGGCCCGGGCCCCCTCGCCGATGCCGCCATCCAGGACGGCACGGTGACCGGCCGCAACAATCTCGGAGTCGTCTATCTCTTCGCCGGCGGCAACAGCGGCGCCGATCTCGACAACGCCAACTATGACGGTTACGTGAATTCGATCTATGTGATCGGAGTCGCCGCCACTGACAGCGCCGGCAACCAGGCATACTATAGCGAACCCGGCAGCAATCTTCTCATCAGCGGACCTTCGAGTGGCCAGCCGCCGACGCTCGGCATCACCACCACGGACCGCACCGGCTCCGCGGGATACGATCCCACCAACTACACCAGCACCTTCGGCGGCACCTCCTCCGCGACCCCGACGGTGGCTGGCGTGGTGGCCCTGATGTTG
>Ga0265327_10004921_pt1 | contig 11523 bp, 10 predicted proteins | sample 41621metaG_FD_202089 | JGI IMG/M metagenome (GOLD analysis project Ga0265327, IMG submission 202089) | Rhizosphere microbial communities from Carex aquatilis grown in University of Washington, Seatle, WA, United States - 4-16-21 metaG | ecosystem: Host-associated > Plants > Roots > Rhizosphere...
CGCTGCATGGACGTATGAACGCATTGGACGCGGCATTGGCGGCGGTGGCTGCGGGTCACGCGGGCGTGTCGCTGCGCGCGGCGGCGCGAGCCCTGCACAGCTTCCCCGGAGTGGAGGGACGGTTGGAGAAGATAGGAACTGCAGGACGCTCCCCTATCTACGCGGATGAGGCGTATCATCCCATCGCCCTCCGTCCGCTGCTGGATGCGGTGCGGGAGTTGCATCCCCGCCGGCGCATTTTTCTACTTTTCGAACCGCGCAACACAGGCGGTCTTCGGGAAATCTGCCAGAAGGAATTGCCGGACAGTCTGGCAAAGGCGCACGTGGTGCTGGTAGCCCCCGCGATCGAGGTGGCGTATTTCCATCCTCCCTTCGACCATCAGCGGCTGTGCCGGGACCTTCGCAGACGGGGCGTCAAAGCCACGGCCCTCGGCAAGATTGAAGATGTCGCGGACGAAATTCTACACCACTGGCGTAATGGTGACGTGATTGTGGTTTCGTTCTCGCTGATCCGCGGCGAATTGATGAATCGACTGGTTCGCCTCCTCCAAGAGACAGCATCCAGCCAAAACAAGCCAATCGGACTGACAGACTGATGCCTATCCCTCCCATCCTTCACCAGATGTGGCCGGATGATCTCCTGCCCGAGAAGTGGAGTCGCTGCCATTCCACGTGGAAGCGCTTTCATCCGGAGTGGCGGCACATTCTTTGGACGGACCAATCCCTGCGGGAATTTGTCGCGGCCCAATATCCGGATTTTCTCGTGACCTACGACGCCTATCCCAAGCCCATCATGCGTGCGGATGCGGCGCGGTATCTTCTCCTGGATCATTTCGGCGGGGTCTATGCTGATATGGACACAGAATGCCTGCAGGCAATGGAGCCTTTGCTTGCAGTGGAAGAATTGCTTCTGCCCTTGGAGCCAGAGGCCCACGTCTCCAGTCTCGTGGCGGCGGAGTGCAAGATTCGCAGGATTGTGGGCAATGCATGGATGGCTTCGAAGCCGGGGCATCCTTTCTGGAAGCAGGTCATTGAGGAAATGTTCCGGCGGCGGCATCTACCGGGTCCGCTGGAAGCGACCGGGCCGTTTCTTTTAAGCGATGTGGTGGACCGCCTGGACTTGGCGGACACCCCGCGGCTACTGGCCAGTGAAGTGGTCTTTCCTGCGACCAATCTGGACATGGAGTGGCTCGAAGCCCGCGTCCCCGGTTCCCAGCATTGGTTTGGCCCCAATACCTACGCGATCCACTACTGGAACGGATCCTGGTGGAGAAAGAAGAAGAACTTGGTGAAGACCTACCTGCTGAACGGCGCCGAGCCGGTGTTCTCCGGCTGGATGGACGAAACCAAGGCGGGAGCCAATCGGGTCGACGCGGCCTTCACGCCTTTGGTCTCCTGCCTGATGGTCACTGGCCAGCGTCCTCATTTGGCGGCGCTCGCCATTGAAGCTTTCCGGCGCCAGACCTATCCGCACAAGGAGTTGGTGATCATCGACGACTCAGAAACCGACACGCTCGGCCCGATCCTGACCGGTGGCGATGCGGCGATTCGCTGGATTCGCGTCTCACGGGAAAACAAGCCACTGGGCGCTTTGCGCAATCTGGCTCTGGCCGAGGCGAGAGGCGATCTTCTTTGCCAATGGGACGACGATGATCTCTCTGCGCCAATCCGGATTGAGCGGCAGGTGCGTGCCTTGGGCGCCACAGGAGCGGAGGCCTGCGGCCTTTTGAGACTGCAACTCTGGTGGCCGACGCGCGACTGGATGGCGACCTCCTCCAACCGCGTCTGGGAATGCGCGCTGCTCTGGCGGAAGGGAGCCATCCCCGCTTACCCGGAAATCCGCTCGGGAGAAGACACCCCGCCGGTCAAGGCTATCGTGGCGCGCGGCCGTGTCGCGATGATTGATTCCCCTGGGCTGTACACTTACAGCTATCACGGACAAAACACGTTTCCTGACGAGCACTGGCAGTCCCTGTGGCTCGCCGCAAGCTCCCGCACGACCGGACTGGCCTGTCGGCTCAAACTGCAACTGATGCAGGGCCTGCTGCCCTGCGAGGAGTATCTCAGTGCGTTGAACCTTCCTGGATTCGCACAATCGAATCGCTCCGTGCCTGAGTCGCCTGCACCTGTGAGCATTGCGGCAGACTCGCGGATCTTCACGGTGGCCGCTCCAAAGGCCGCGCTTCCCCGGGTTTTGATCGCGACGCCCGTGAAGGATGCGGTGCCTTTTCTCGAGGGCTTCTTCGCCAATCTTCAGGCCACCGACTATCCCGCGAAGAGACTAAACCTGGCCTTTCTGGAGAGCGACAGTGGCGACGCCACGGCTGCTCAGGCGGAGCAACTCATCTCGCGCCACCAGGAACGTTTCGCACGCACCTCTCTGGTTCGAAAGGATTTCGGCATTCACCTCAGTGGCGTGCGTTGGGAACCGTCTATCCAGCATACGCGCCGCTCCATCTTGGCACGAAGCCGCAATCAATTGCTCGAAAGCGCCTTGGGCGATGAAGATTGGGTTCTGTGGATCGACGTGGATGTGATTTCCTGGCCGCCCGACATCCTTCATCGGCTGATCAATGACGAGCGGGCCATCGTCACGCCACATTGCGTGAGGACACCGCGCGGACCTTCCTACGATCTCAACAGTTTCGTTTTCAAAAACCGTTCCGAGCAAGAAGTGGATGAGCATTGGCTGGACGGAAGCTACCGCCCTCCACTCGACGGCACTCGCCTTTATCTCGACTCGTTCCGCGATCAAGAACAGGTCGAGTTGGACTCGGTCGGCGGAACGATGCTGCTGGTGCCAGGTGATCTCCATCGCGACGGACTTCGGTTTCCCGCGCGTCCCTATCGCGGCTATCTGGAGACCGAAGGACTCGCCATGATGGCCAAGGCCTTTGGAGTGCCTTGCCGCGGATTGCCCAAGGTTGAAATCATCCACGCCTGATTGCCCATGGCTGTCCTGACCCTCAGCTCCAGCGGCACCCTGGGCGATCACTTTCCGTTTCTGGCCTTGGGCCGGGCTCTGGTGAAGCGTGGGCATGAGGTCCGCTACTCCGCTCCGCTTTATCTTCGCCCGCACATCGAGGAATGCGGGATGGAGTTCCGCCGCGGCCGGCCTGAAATGGATCCCGCCCTCGTGAAGAGCCGCCCCCTCTCGTTCGACCATTGGAAGGAAGAACGCGGCGGCCGCCCTGCCGTGAAGGATGAGAAGACCGACCTGTTTGCGAAGTTGGAAATTGATAACCGGCTCGCCGATCTTCAAGAAGCCGCGAAAGGCGCAGACATGCTGCTCTGCTCCCATCTGCAGCCCGTGGGAGGCCTGGTCAGCAAGATCGTGGACATTCCCTGGGTCACCATCTGCGTGACGCCCAGCCTTTACCCCTCGCCGGACACCGCCGCCGCCCGAGGCCACTTGGCGAAGCAAACCGTGGCGGATCACGGTCCCGCCGCCCGGAGGTTTTTCGAACGTATGGACCTTCTGCGCCAAAGCTTGGGAATGGAGCCGATCGCTTCTGGAAATGTCTCCCTGCTCTTCGAGTCCTCGCGGGTACTGCTGGCTACCAGCCCTTTGTTTGGCAGACCGGCTCCACGCCCGGATCGTGAAATCATCCAGACGGGATTCTGGCTGCATGATCCGCCCGGCTGGTCCGCGCGGCGGCCCCCGGAGGACCTAGTGCGGCTAATCGCAGAAAAACCACATCCGCTGGTGATGGCTTTCAGCAGTCAGCCACTTTCCGAGCCCGAGGCGATTCTCGATGTCCACCTAGTTGCCGCACGAAGCCTCGGCCGCGTCCTCATCGCCCAAGCCGGCTGGGCGGAACTCAGAAGCCCGCGATTCAAAGAAGCCTGTGATCGGCACGAGGCCTACTTGTTCCCGGAAGGCCCTCAGGATTGGTTGTTTTCCCAAGCGGGCGCGGTCATCACCCATGGTGGGATTGGCACAATTGCCCGCGCCTTGCGCGCTGGTGCTCCACTTTTGGTGGAACCTTTTGGCAACGACCAGTTCTACAATTCCCGACAGGTGTTGAGCCTCGGGGCTGGGGCTGCGGTCAACCCCCATCGTTTGACCGCTGAGGGTTTGGCACGGGTGCTCGCGGAGAAAGTGCTTCCAGAAGCAACGCGCCTTCGCGTGCGTGACGGCGCAAACGGCCTGAATGCTACCGGCGCCATTCATGACGCCTGCGTGAAAATCGAACAATGGCTGGAACGAAAGTCGTGATCCTCTCGCGCTAGGTGACTTTACCCAAGAAAAGAACGAAACTTTTCGACTACGCCCTTATCCGACCATCCATCCAGCGACGGATAACGGACTTAACCATCGGATGCGGGGCGATCCATCGGGCGAAGCGTTCCCCGTGGTGAATGTAAAGGTTGCGGAACCAGGCCGGTGCCTCACTCAGCAGCCAGCGGCGGAATTGCATCCACCGCGGATTGGACTCGCCATAGACGGCACGGGCCACCCAGCAGATCGTCACATTGGTCGGCGGAATGGTGTCCATCACCTCAACCTCCAAAATGGCATCCAGCTCCTCAAGGCTCAGCTCGAGATCAACTTCGGGTTCCTTCAATACCGGAGAAAAAGTGGAGCAGCTGTCGAATTCCATAGGGCAACCAGTTTGAGGTTTTTAACGAAGCCAAGCAAGCAAGAAAAGCGAGGCTAAAAGCATGCTAGTAAACCCTGAAGTCTCGCTAGAGACACCGGCGGAATCGCATCCCGCGCGCGTTGGATTAGCAATAAACCTCACACTTCACCCATTAGGTGATATTGGTCGGAGGAATGGTGTCCATTACCTCAACCTCCAAAATGGCATCCAGCTCCTCAAGGCTCAGCTCGAGATCGACTTCGGGTTCCTTCAATACCGGAGAAAAAGTGGAGCAGCTGTCGAATTCCATAGTGGGACGAGTCTGTAGTTTTTAACAAAGCAAGCAAGAAAAAAATTTCACGCAAAAAGCATGCCAGCGCCCCCGGAGGCATCGCTGGAGCCACCGGCATATTCTATCCGGCGTGAGTTATTCGCCATAACCGCCACAGGCTACCCCAGCAGCATATTGGTCGGAGGAATAGTATCCATCACGTCTACCTCCAGGATAGAATCCAGTTCCTCGAGGCTCAGCTCGAGATCGACTTCAGGTTCCTTCAACGCGGGAGAAAAGGTGGAGCAGCTGTCGAATTCCATAATGGGACGAGTCTGTAGTTCTTAACAAAGCCAAGCAAGAAAAACTCGTGGCAAAAAGCGTGCCATGGGGGCTCCCCATGAGGACCCCATCAACGTATCCTTCCTTGGAATCAAATTGCTGCCGTGGGTTTCCTGCGCAAGCATTCCCTTCCCTCAATGCCCTCCGCCACGCTGACCTACGAGACGCCCCAATTCCTGCATGCTCTTTTCGGGGGGGATATCTCCCTCCTGCGTAAATTGGGCGAAGCCCTCAAGGTGCACACCACCTCGCGCGAGGGCTGGGTGAAGCTGGAGAGCGAGGATGCATCTGCGGTGGAGACGGCCAAATCAGTCCTGGCCGAGTTGGAAAAAATTCGTCGGCGCGGCGGGGATATCTCCCCCACCATCTTCCAGCTCCTGCTGGACAATGCCGGAACCCCCTGGTCGGGCGCGCCTGCCGAGCAGATCATGGAACTGAAGCTTCTGGGTTCCGGCCGCAAGCCGCCTGTGTTGGCCAAGACGCGTGGACAGATCGCGTACCTGCGCGCCATGAAAGACCACGAAGTGGTCTTTGGCATCGGCTCCGCCGGCACCGGCAAAACCTTCTTGGCCATGGCGCAGGCTTTGCAGCTCCTTCGAGAGAAGGCCGTGCAGCGCATCGTGCTTACCCGCCCGGCTGTCGAGGCGGGTGAGGCGCTCGGCTTCCTGCCCGGTGACCTTAAGGAAAAGGTCCTCCCCTATCTCCGCCCTCTTTACGACGCACTCTATGAGCTTGTGGAAACAGACGAAGCAGACCGTCTGGTGGAGCGCGGCATCGTGGAGATCGCTCCCCTCGCCTACATGCGCGGCCGCACGCTGAAGAATTCCTTTGTCATCCTCGATGAAGCGCAAAACACCACCTCGGAGCAGATGCTGATGTTCCTCACCCGCTTGGGCGAGGGCTCCCGCTGTGCGGTTACCGGTGACCCCACCCAAGTGGACCTCCGGAGGAACGTAGTGTCCGGCCTCGCCGAAGCGGTCCACGTGCTCGAACATGTGGAAGGGATTCATATTGTTCAGTTTGAACCGAGCGATGTAGTTCGGTTGCCCGTGGTCAGGAGGATCATTGAAGCCTATGATACCCATAGGAAAACTCGGGTATAGGCTGCGGTTTTTCTTGTGGAGTTTGGGATTCCGCCTATAGTCAACCTGCTCGGGATTTTCCCATATCTATGTTTGATTTCATTAAGAGGGCACGCCTTCACCGTGAGGGTCTGTCTTGCGGACGTTACCGCCGCACCACCGCACAAGGAGAGTTTCAGGAAGCCCTGCATTGCCATCCCTTCGTTGGGGTCGCGTTTTTTGTCCTGACCGGCGGGGCCACCGTTCTCCTGCTGCGCCTCCTGTCCCACAATCTGCCTTGGCCTCCGAATGACGGGCAGACGGTCTTCCTTTCCGCGGTGTTCATCACCGCCGCCGTCCACTGGTATCTCGGACTGGGCAAAACCCACAAGAACCGGGATGTGCTGCTTACCTTCGGCACCATCGCTCTTCAGCTCATGGCGGTTGCACTCATGTTGGAATACGGCGGCAGCCGTTGGAGTCCGGGCTTCGCGCTGCTGCTCGCACCGCATGCGCTGGCTCCCGTGATGCTCTGCATGCTCGGCGGGCGTCCGCTGGGACTGTATGCCACCGTCTATGCCACGCTGCTCGGCGCCTCAATGATGCAGGACGCGGATGCGCTGAAGTTTGTCGCCGTCGGACTGAGCGTTGGCTTCATCTCCGTTTTCGCCAGCCAGAACGTGCGCAAGCGCAGCCGGCTCATCACTTGCGGCTTCTATGCCGGGCTCACCGCCACCCTTTACATGGTGCTCTTCAGCCAGATGGAGGCCGCTTTTGGTCCGGAAAGCCAGTGGTTCATGCTCGGTGCGCCGCTGCTCTGCGGCATCCTCAGCACCATGATCGCAGGCGCTCTTCTTCCGGCTCTTGAGTCCGTCTTCAAGGTCACCACGGACATTTCGTGGCTGGAACTCGCTGATCTAAACCACCCGCTCATGAAGCGCCTTAGCCTGGAAGCGCCCGGCACCTATCACCACAGCCTCATGGTGGCGAACCTCTCGGAGGCCGCTGCGGAATCCATCGGCGCCAACCCCGGCATGTGCCGCGTGTGCAGTTACTTCCACGACATCGGCAAACTGACCAAGCCGGAATACTTCATCGAAAATCTCGGTACCGAGGAAAATCCCCACGACGACCTCACGGCCCGCATGAGCGCGCTGGTGCTCATCGCCCACGTCAAGGACGGCGTGGACCTCGCACTGAAGCACGGGCTTAACCGCCGCATCATCGAAGTCATCGAGCAGCATCATGGCACCTCGCTGGTGTACTTCTTCTACCGCCGCGCACTGGAGCAGAAGAACGAAATCATCCGCCTAGTTGAGCAGGACAAGGCCCGTGAGGACGATGTGCCGGAAGTCACCGAAGACGGCTTCCGCTACCCGGGGCCCAAACCGCAGTCCAAGGAAGCGGCCATCATTTCGCTGGCAGACAGCGTCGAAAGCGCAAGCCGCACCATCGGCAAGCCCACGCCTTCGCGTGTGGAACAGCTCGTGGATGACATCGTCCGCAACCGCGTGCTGGATGGCCAGCTCGACGAGTGCGACCTCACCCTGGCCCAAATCGCGCTGATCAAGGACAGCTTTGTGAAGACCCTGCTCAGCATGATGCACAGCCGCATCCGTTATCCCAAGGAGCACACCGAGAAAGATGCGGAAGCGGAACAGGCGAAGCAGGCGCGCGAGCCAGAAAGCTCTGCGACCACGAAGGCCGCCCAAGTCTCCAACGCCGCGTGATCCCCCGGCTCAGCCTCTACAATCATCAGAACCGGCAAGAAGCACCCCTCGAGCGGTGGCAGGAGGTGGCGGAACGCGCCCTTCCCCTCTGCCTGGCTGCCGCCAAAGGCGAAGGCAACGACTTGCAAGATTTGGAAGAGGTGGAGGTCTCCTTCGTCTCGGACGAGGACATCTCCCGCGTCCATGCCGAGTTTCTGGACGATCCCACCCCCACCGACGTCATCACCTTTCCGCACGGGGAAATTCTAATCAGCCTCGACACTGCCACACAACAAGCGGTCGAGAACGGCGAAACCTATGAACGGGAAGCCGCTCTCTACCTCGTGCATGGCCTTCTGCACCTCGCAGGCTGGAATGATCATGAAGCCACCGAGCGTGAAGAGATGCACCGGCTTCAGGCGAAGATTTTGGATCAGGCGTGGAAATGAATCCTCCGTTCAGCGGACTTGCCTTCCTGACAGCCTAGAGCCTGAACTCCAACGAACGCCTCGCTGTTGGGAATCATGCGCCGATGATGCAGGCGGCGTATTGTTGGAGGTCAGGCTCTGCTATGCGTTGCCTTTCTGGCAGCCCATTAGATGCGTTCCAAGAGGTCTTTCTTTTTCCGGTCAAAATCTTCCTCGGTGATCAGGCCGGCGTCCTTCATGTCTTTCAATTTCTTTAAAAGCACCATCGGATCTTCAGCGTTCTTCGGTGCGGGGCCTGCGGCGGGCACAGGAACTGAAGCCACTGGTGCCGGCGGTGCGGTTGGGGGAAATGTCTCCGTGGGGCCTCGGGCAGGCGCAGCAGCGGCATTGGTCTTCGAGCGCCTGAGAACCATCACGATAATCAAAACAAGCAACGCAATGCCAGCCAGAACGGCAATGAGCAGCGGCAGTGGAATCCGCAATCCCGCAACGCGGAAGTTGCCGGGCTGAACGATCACCGGCACCTCGAACAGCGACTGTTTTTCCCAGGCTTCCGCCGCTAGAATGTTGAGCGTGCAGGAGTCGCCGCTCTTGCCCTTGACGAGAAAACGCACGCGCACCAGCTCGCCGTCCTGCGTGATGGGTTCATCGGTGCGCAGGGCGATCTTGACCGCGCCGGGCTCCGCAGCGTTCTGGGCGATCATGCCTCCGCCAATCAGTTTTCCAAATACGACGCCCCGCGGCTCCATGTCGGGAGGATCGGCAATGGCTTCGAGCATCTTATGATCATAGTCGAGAACAAACTGCATGGGACCGACTTTGTTGGAGCCGGAAATGAAGATCGGCACTTCGACCTCCTTTCCAGATGCTGCCTGGGAGTCGCCGACTTTCAGGGTGACCTGCGCATGGCTTGGGGAGCCGAGAAGGCTGACGAACAAGAGGGATAGAATCAGAGCGATGTTGGCTTTCATGGTGGAAATCGTTTTAGGTCGGAAGGTTCAGGGTCCCATCATGCCGGTGGCGCCTTGGAGAATGAGGCGCGCATCGGCGGACATGACGCGTCCGTCCTTGTCCACGTCGAGATTCATGTTCACGGGCCGCAAGCCCACAGACATTTGCAGCGCGCCTTCAGCATCTTTGGCTGTGAGCCGTCCCTTGCCGTCCATGTCACCCTTGAGCGTGCCGTCAGGATTGCGCAAGGCCGGTGGGATGTGATGACTGGAAGGCGCGAGATTTTCGGTGGGCGTGACCTGCCCGTTGGGAGAAACGTGTCCGGAGGACGGAGCCAGGTGTTCGCCGCCCGGGCCCAAGGCGCCACCCGCGGCAACATTGGATGAAGCAACGATGATCTTGCCGTGGGTAATGGCCAGCGTGACGGGCTGGTTTTTGGGAGTCTGGCACTGAAGAATCTTGATCGTCAGCGCGGTCTGCTGGCCCGGCTGGCCGCGCACCTCAAAGGGGATCTGCGCCACGGTGCCTGTCTGCGTGACGCCATGGGCGCCGGCGAACCCGATCTGAATGCGCCCGTTTTCCTTGGGGTTCGCCTCGAATGACATGCCGGAGGCAACATTGCCACGCGAGACATTGCCTTTCACGGCAACCACGCTGGGATCATAGGTCACTTCAAAGTTCAGGTTGCCCAAGCCGCCCGCCGCTCCTGACGGAATGCCCTTGAGCAGAACGGGCATGGTCAACTGCGTGCCGATGTGCACGGTGCGCGTCTCCATGGCCAGGCCGCGCAGCGCGCTGTCATCGACTTCGCTGGCGGGGTCCGGCGGCTCGATGTGGTCTGGATACACGATGCACCACTTGCCTGCCGTGAGCATCCGAGGCTTGAGACTGGTGTTCTTCGGCGTCACCAGCACCTTGCCTTCCGTTACATCAAACCGATGCGCCTGCCGATTGCGGTCGTAGGACGTGCTCCACTTCGTGCCAATCGGCTCGCTGCCGGTCACCACTGATGAGCGGATCCCAAGCCCTGGCCACGGGTGCATTCCGATCGGCTCATCACGCACTGTGGTTTGCTCTTGGCCATCGGGGTATCGCATAGAATGATGAACATCTTCGATGTCCACATAGCCGTTTCGGATATTCCATAAAGTGCCCATCCCCGGCTCAAGCTTCACATCCGTCATTTCATGGAGCACCAGATAATGCTGGTCCCACAACTCTGCGGTCCCGGATGTAGGCTCGTAAAGCACCTTGAGCCGGCCGTCTCTTCCCAGCTCGATCAAATCGCCAAATCGCAGTTGAAACGATTGCACATCTCCCGCGCCCAGCGTGATGACCTGCTCACCGCGCCACACGTGCACCTCGCCGGAAATCTCCGTGATCACCACTTTGTCGGGGGTCTCGCGCGTGCCCACGCTATAGGGCAGATTGGCGTTTGGGGTCCGGGGCTGCGGCCCGCCTTTGGAGTTGAAACCCACATTGCCGACGAGCGGACGGTCGGCAGGCCCTCCACCAGGCGGAGGCCGGCCGTCGGAAGGATCCAGCAGCACCGTGAAATCCGTCAGCCACTTGCCTTTCGAATCATAGACTCTTGCCTGGGTGGGGCCAAGGCTGGTGATCTGAAAATGCGAGGAAGCCGCGCGCGCCTCTTGCGAGGATTGAAACGGCCCCCCAAGCTTTTTCTTCACCATGCCCTTCTCCACTTGGAAAACGTCCGGGTTGGCGGACAACGCATAGCTGATCATGCCTGCCTTTCCAGGTTCGGGTCCGATCTCCAGAAGATACATCGGTTCCGGAAAGGCGTTGCTGGATGATCCGCCGGCACCCAGAGGATCGTCGGCCATGGCGTGAGTGATGAGTCCCACGAGGACTGCGAGAGCAGCTTCGAAGCGAAGGGACCCCAATGATTTCATGGCGGTGGAGTGGCCGGCACCATCACTGTCCCATCATGCCCGTGGCGCCTTGGAGAATGAGGCGCGCATCGGCGGACATGACACGGCCGTCCTTGTCCACGTCGAGATTCATGTCCACGGGCCGCAAGCCCACGGACATTTGCAGCGCACCTTCAGCATCTTTGGCCGTGAGCCGTCCCTTGCCGTCCATGTCACCCTTGAGCGTGCCGTCGGGGTTGCGCAAGGCGGGTGGAACGTGATGGCTCGAAGGCGCGAGATTTTCGGT
>Ga0265327_10004923_pt1 | contig 11517 bp, 8 predicted proteins | sample 41621metaG_FD_202089 | JGI IMG/M metagenome (GOLD analysis project Ga0265327, IMG submission 202089) | Rhizosphere microbial communities from Carex aquatilis grown in University of Washington, Seatle, WA, United States - 4-16-21 metaG | ecosystem: Host-associated > Plants > Roots > Rhizosphere >...
GCCGCGTTCGGGATTCCGCGTCGAAAGCGGATCACTCGCGTGGAAGAGGTGATGGAGACCGCTGGCATCACCTACATGCGTGACAAGTATGTCGAGAGCCTGAGTCACGGGATGGCTCAGCGCGTGGGGGTGGCTCGCACGCTGCTGCATGATCCCCGCGTGATCATTCTCGACGAACCAGCCAACGGGCTGGATCCGCAGGCCCGAATTGAAATTCGCGAGCTGATTCTGAAACTGGCCGGGATGGGGAAGACGCTGCTGGTGACGAGTCACATCCTGCCGGAACTGGCACGGGTCTGCGATACGATCGCGATTATGACTCATGGTCGCCTGCGCGCGTTTGGGACGGTCGAACAGATCGGGCATCAGATCTCGCAGCGGCGCACGATGGAGGCTCAATTGATTGGCGCCGACATGGTCGCCAAGGCGGCTGAGATCATCCGAAAAGGAGTCGAGGCGGACGCGGACGTGACCGAGTCGGCGGCCGAAGCGCTGGTGCGATTTCGGACGGCGATTCCCGAGGCCGCGCTCGGAACCCTGCTGGGGGACCTGGTGCGGGCGAATATTCCCGTCACTCAGTTCCGCGAACTGCAGACAGACCTGGAAGAGGCCTTCATGACGTTTGCCAATTCGAGCCCCACGGCCGCGAACGGACAACCGGTCGCCGTGACGACGGGAGGGGCTCGTGGCTAATCCGATTGTTCAACGGGAATTTATCGGGATCCTGCGGCAGCGGCGGACGTTCGTCGTGCTGTGCCTGCTGTCGCTCGTGTTCGCCCTGATGGTGGCCGTGCGCTGGCCGACGGAGCCCCGCATGGCGCTTTCGGGCAGCCGATCGGTCGAGGTCTTTCGACTGTTCATGCTTGGATTGCTGGGGGCGGTCCACTTGCTGCTTCCCGCATTTCCTGCCACAAGCCTCGTGCGAGAACGGAGTCGCGGGACCCTGGCGCTGCTGTTGAATACGCCGCTGGGCCTGTGGCGAATCTACTCGGGCAAACTGCGGGCGGTCCTGGGGCTTGCCTTCCTGATGCTGTTTGTCAGCCTGCCTGCGGCAGCGGCCTGCTATGCGCTGGGAGGAATCCCGCTGGTGAGTGGCCTGGGTGGGTGTTACCTGATCCTGATCCTGACTTCGCTGGAAATCTGCTCAATCAGTCTGCTGGTGAGCAGTTCGACAACGACGACTGATGCGGCGATCCGGTGGGCTTATGGGATCGTGTTGGCGTTGGCGCTGTTGACCCTGGTCCCATATGCCCTGTTCGTGGGGAGCGGCGGCACCACGGAACTCGCCACCAGCTGGCTGCGTTGCCTGTCACCGCTGGCTGCGATATCCCCGTTGCTGGGTTCGGGGGACATTGTTTCGCACGGGATGACATCGTCGGTGGATGTCCCTCGCCGGTTTGTGATTTTGTCGATGGTCGTCACGGCGATCTGTTCGATCTGGACAATCCGGCGACTGCGGTTTTCCATGTTCGATCGGGCTCGCAACACGGGGACCGTCGTCGACGATCAGAGCCTGCAGGTGCGGACATTCCGGCGGCTGATGTTCATCGTGGATCCAGGTCGACGATCCCGGGCGATGAGCTGGTTCGTCAATCCGGTGATGGTCAAGGAATTTCGCTGTCGCAAGTTTGGTCGGCTGCACTGGCTGCTGCGGCTGGTGGCGGTGTGCGCGGTCCTAGCGCTGGCACTGGCGATCCTGACGACGACAAGAACGATTGCCTGGGACGTCTCGACAATTGGCGGGATCCTGGTTGTGCTGCAGGTGGCACTCTTGGTTTTGATTACTCCCAGCCTGTCGGCGGGGCTGATCTGCACCGAGCGCGAATCGGGAGGGTGGGTACTGCTGCAGATGACGCCGATGTCGCCAGCGCGGATCCTGTGGGGGAAGCTGCTGTCAGTCATCCTGACTCTGGCGCTGGTCCTGTGCGCGACGCTGCCCGGGTACCTTGTCATCGTCTTTATCGAGCCGGGACAGCGGGCCCAGATTGAACGTGTCGTCCTGTGCCTGGTGATCACCGCGGGATTCTCCATCATCAGCACGGCGGCGATTGGGAGCCTGTTTCGACAGACGGCGATTGCGATCGTGGCGGCGTATTCATTCTTGATTGCTGTCTGCACCTTGCCGCTGTTGATCTGGCTCGGGCGGGACGCTCCCTTCGGTCACGGCACGGTGGAAACGGCGCTGTTGATCAACCCGATTGCCGCGACGTTGTCGGTGATCCGCTTTCCCGGCTTTCGCGACTACGACCTGATCCCCGGCCACTGGTGGGTCATTGGGGGGCTTTCGGCGATCAGTCTGATCCTGCTTGTGATTCAAACCATCCGCCTTTCTCGACCGCAGTAGGTTGCCATGCGATATCGGATTTCCCTGATCATCTTTCTGCTCGCCTGCCTCAGTCTTGCCGACGGCCGAGCGCCGGTCCACGCTGGCGAAATCCAGCCGACATTCCTGCTGGATCAGGAACCGGCCGAGAAGCCGGATCCGCGCAACTATTTCATGCAGCCAGAGCTACTGACGCTCTGGCGACAGGTCTTGTCACGCCCGGAATCGGAATCAGAAATTCGGCGGCAGGTGGCCGAAGCGATCGTGACGGCCCGACAGATGGGACACAAGGAACCGCTGGCCGCGATCCCGGAACTGAAGCAGCTATTGTCCGCGGAGAACGTTCATCCGGGGGCGGTGTATTCGGCCGCCCGTGCCTTGATTGTGCTGGACGATCGTTCCTCCGCCGGGACGCTGTTTGAAGTTTCGCAAAAGGGGGGAAAAGACCTGCGTCAGCTTGTGGAACCCGCTCTGGCGGAATGGGGATTTGAAGGGATCCGCCCCACGTGGAAAGCTCGGATCGCCTCGGTGACGACACCTCGACGCGACCTGATCCTGGCCATCCAGGGGTTGGCTCGACAGCGCGATGCGACGGCGGTCGACGCGTTGCTGCTGCTGGCGATGAACGCCGATCATCCGGCCGAAATTCGCCTGGCGGCAGCTCGCGCCGTGGGGCAGATCACCGACCAGGGACAGGCAACGAACGCCAGGACATTGGTGTCTCGACGTGGCAGTCCCCTGATTGATCGACTTTGTGCCGTGTCGCTGATTGTTCGTCATCCATCCGAGGCGGCAGTGGCCCTGCATCAATCGCTTGGAACCGACCCCGAACCGGCGGTGGCGGGTGAGGCATTGCGAAGCCTCTTTTCGTTCGATCCCAAGCTGGTGCTGCCGCTGGCGGAAGGGGCGCTCAAAAGTGCCGATGCCAATGTGCGACGGGTGGGAATCCAGACGTATGTCACATTACCGACGCCGGAGCGGATCCAGACATTGTCCCTGCGGCTGAATGACCCTCATCCGGAACTGCGGGGCCTGGTTCGGGAATCCTTTTTTGCCTTGAGCAAGAATCCAGATTTGGAGCCGACGATTCGCAGCAGCACCATCGCCATCCTGGGGGGAGATGACTGGCGAGGTCAGGAGCAGGGGGCGTTGCTGCTGGGGGCGCTCGACGAAGAGAGTGTTGCGAACCGCTTGCTGACGCTGTTGGACTCGGACCGCGCCGAGGTCAAGGTGGCCACGGCGTGGTCGCTGAAAAGCCTGGAGATTCCCGCGACGGCTGAACCAGTCCTGGCGTTTGCCCGGCGTCGCACCGACTCGACCGAGGTCGTTACGCTGCCGCAGGACCGGCAATTGGCCCATCTGTTTGAACTGCTGGGTAAATTAAAGATGGCAGAAGCGATTCCGGTCATGGAAGCGTATATCCCCAAGGGGCCGCGGTATGGGATCACGTCGCGGTCCGCGGCGGTCTGGGCCATTGGGAAGATTCTGGATGGCAAAGTGGACGAAAAGCTGGCGGACCAGATCATGGACCGGGTGATGGACTTCATGAGTTCCCCGCCAGAAGCCTTTGAAGTCCGCCGCGCCGGCGTTCTGTCACTGGGACATATGAAAGCCCAATCGCAACTGAAGGGGTTGAGGAAACTGATCGGCGACGAGGTCGACAATGACCTGATGGAGTTGACGTTGCGATGGGCAGTGTTGAAGATCTCGGGAGAGGCGTTGCCGATTGCTCCACCATTGACCCTGGCCAGATCGGGATGGTTCCTGGAACCGACGCCGAGGGCGAAAGCGGAATGAGGGCCGTGCCCTCAACCCGATTCGAGCTACCGCTCGGAAACTGTAACAGCCGCTCCCGTAGGTCGCTGACGATATGTGACGCGAAAATGGAGTTCATCGCATGACGAAAGACCGTCAACCGGACCAGTGTTCAAAACAACGCGGTGAGCCCAGCGGCGAGCGAGACGTGGGTTTTCGAGCCTGTCCTGTCTGCGGAGGCGAATTGGTGGAGATCCGGCAGAAGCGGGTCTGCAGTCGATGTCATACGATCTGCGAGACGTGCTGCGAAGGTGGCCGCGGATAACACCCCGGGCGATTGTCATTCATGGAACTTCGAGCGTTTGCCGAACAGGTCGTGCTTTCCGAATCGCTGGAGGCGAAGCTGGAACGAGTGCGGAAGGAGTTCACCGATGCGGCGCCGGGATTGGCACTGCGGGTGGACGAGCCAACCCGTCCCGCGAATCTGCAGTTCGCTCCGCGCCGTGCCGCTCCCGCGATGCCTCATCCCGACACTTTCGTCGATCCGCGCCGCCGGGCGATCGCGCATCACATCATGGCCAACCACGAGTTGCAGGCGCTGGAAGTGATGGGATGGATGCTGCTGGCCTTTCCAGGCGCACCGACGGAGTTTCGACTCGGTCTGGCTCGTGTGATGCAGGATGAACAGCGACATACGCTGATGCATATGGAGCGGTCGGCGGCGCTGGGCCTGCGGTTCGGCGAGCTTCCCGTGAACTGCTACATCTGGAAAAAGGCGCTCTCGTTTCAGTCGGTGCTCGAATACCTGGCGGGGCTGCCACTGACGTTCGAAGGGCGAAACCTGGATCACACGCTGGAATTTGAAGAGTACTTTCTGAAAGCGGGCGACCCCAAGAGCGCGGCGATCATGAAGACCATTCATCGCGACGAGATTTCTCACGTGGCGTTTGGAATGGAATGGCTGCGAAAGCTCAAGCCGACCGACCAGTCGGACTGGGAGGCCTATGTCGCTCACCTGCACTATCCGCTACGCCCGGACAAGTCGGTGGGAGATGTGTTTCACGTGGCGCCGCGACTGGCGGCGGGAATGACCGAAGACTTTGTCAACCGGTTGAAACCCGGCGCGATCGATTAAACCTGAGTTCAGCGAAGTCCGCATCCGACTCCCTTCCTGGAATTTCCTCAGAATGACATCACCGTCCGAAGAATTCGTGCGTCGCGCTTCCAGTCCCACTCAGGAGCATGCGTATCGACGCGGGCCGCGCATCGTGGCGATCGAGACCCTGATCCCGCACGACATCATGGCAGGCCTGATGCTGCTGAGAATTCACACAGATGCCGGGACAGTGGATGGTGAACCGGTGATCGGGCATGGCGAGACGTATTACATCCCTCATGCCGTGGCGGCGACACTGCACGACTGGATGTCGCGACGCCTGCTGGGGGCCGACGCGACGGCGATCGAAAGCCATTGGCGATTCCTGTATGAGCGGGGGATTGCATTTGGTGTTCGCGGGTGCGAATTGCGGGCGATTTCGGCCATTGACGTGGCGCTGTGGGATATCCTCGGGCAGTTGACTCGACAGCCGGTCTGGAAGCTGCTGGGGGGACCGGTTCGCGACGCGATCCCGGTCTACAACAGTTGCGGTGGACCGACGTACGGCCGCCGTCCGAAAGATTCGCCTGATTCGCAGGGGTGGCCCGGCCATGGGGACCTGGGAAAACCCGGTCCACTCGAAGACAACTACAACAGCGTGTTTCATGCGGGTGACCTGGCCGAAGAGTTGCTGTCGGAAGGCTACACCGCCATGAAGCTCTGGTCGCTGGACCAGATTTATCGCGCGACGGGGGGACATCGAGTCGCCTGGCCCGATCTGCAGCAGGCGTTGCAGCCGATGCATGAGATTCGAGAGCGAGTCGGCCTGAAGATGGAATTGATGCTCGACGGACACGGCTTCTTCTCGCTGGCAGCGGCGCTTCGGATCGCCGAAGCGATGCGGGAAATCAAACCGCTCTGGCTGGAGGATGTGATCCGACCGGATAGTGTCGAGGCGATCGCCGATTTTCGTGATCGGGCTGGAGTGCCGATCGCGGTCAGCGAGATGCTTGTCAGTCGGGAAGACTACAAGCAGGTTCTGCAACAGCGGGCGGCGGACTACACCATGATCGATCCAACCTGGGTGGGAGGCATCAGCGAAACACGTCGCGCTGCGGAACTGGCGCAGGTGTTCAACGTCCCGTCCCTGATGCACGACTGTACCGGTCCGCTGACGCTGTTCTCGGGACTGCAGATTTCCGCGAGTTGTGCCAATGTGACCTACCAGGAAACCGTGCGAGCACACATCCGGACCCTGTATCCACTGCTGATTGACCAGCCCCCTGTGATCAAGGCGGGACACATCCCCCTGCCTGAGCGTCCCGGGTTGGGAGTACGGCTGTTGACGGAACTGTTCACGGCCGATCACCCGGGCTACCGGATCACCCGGCTTTAAGATTCGCTCTGATTCCACCGTTCGAATTTTCCACCGTTCGAATTTGTCCCGCGAGGATTGAAAGCAATGCGAGTACGAATGCTGGCCAGGCTGGTTCTGTCGATGGTGGTGATAGCGTCCGGCTTCGGTGCTGCGGTGATCGCGGCCGATTCCCCGGTCGCGGAAAAAATTGTCAACAAGCCGAAGGTGGCAGGCCAGTTTGTGCTGAAGCTGAGGACTCGCGAGGAGACGGCGAAAGGGAGCGGCGAGTGGAAAGAAGGCTCCCGGCTCGTGCAGTGGAACGCATCCGAAACGGCGATCATCATCTGCGACATGTGGGACGACCACTATTGCAAGTCGGCCGCCGAGCGTGTCGCCGAGATGGTTCCGCGGATGAATGCCGTCCTGACGGCGGCGAGAAATCATGGAGCCACCGTCATCCATGCCCCCAGCGGCGTCGTGTATCTGTATGCGGATATGCCTCAACGCAAGCGAATGCAGCAGGCAGCGAAGTTCAAGCCGGAACTGGCGCTGGAACCGTGGTGCAATGTCGATCCGAAGCGGGAACCCGAGCTGCCGGTCGATGTTTCCAGGCAGGCGTGCGACGATCCGATTGTGGGTGCATATGTTCAAAAGTTTACGCGACAGCATCCGGGTCTGACGATTTCCGGCTGGGACGGAGTCAGCGACAACGGAGAAGAGATCCTCAATTATCTGAAGCAGGAAGGGATCAAGAACGTCGTGCTCATGGGCGTGCACACGAACATGTGTGTCCTGGGACGGCCGTTCGGGATTCGGCAGATGGTCAAGCAGGGATTCAATGTCACGCTGACTCGGGATCTGACGGACGCGATGTACGATCCGCGCGAGAAGCCGCACGTCAGCCACACCCGGGGGACCGAATTGGTTGTCGAGCACATCGAAAAGTACTGGTGTCCGTCGATCCTGGGAGAAGACCTGACTCGCGTCTCTCCCGGATCGGCCGATCCACAGAAGCCGGTCACTCCGACCCCTTGAGCTCCGTGTTGGCAGCAGCCATGGCATCGGCCGCGGCGGGCGAAGGTGAGGAAGTCGTGGCCGACGCCGGAGTAGTGGCCACTGGCGTCACTGAAGTGGTGCGAGTGGGACAGTTGAACAGGTCTGCCTGCACGCGAGCCCGTTCGCGATCGATCTGATCCGGGGTCGCGCCAAGATCTCGCAGCATGGCCACGGCCATGGAGAGCGCGACCTCGCCTTCACCGGAATAGACCTGGGTCGCCCCCGCTTCCAGCAGGGCGGGAACTTCCCGCAAATAAGTCGATCGAACGAAAATCTGGATCCGCGGGTTCAATTCCCGCGCCTGCCGGATGACTTCCTCTGTCCCGGGGATCCCCGCCACGCTGAGGATCATTGTTCCGGCGCGGTCGACACCTGCCGAAATCAGCGTGTCCTGGTGCACGGCGTCGCCGTAGACGGCTTCAATTCCGTCCTTGCGCAGTTGGCGAACGGTTTCCAGATTCATTTCGATGATGCAGGGCTGAATGCCGTTCTCACGCAGCAAGCGGCTGACGGTTCGACCGACGGGGCCGAACCCGGCCACGACGGCACGGTGTCGGGGATCCGCCGCAGGATCGACAGAAGTCGTCGCATTGGGGGAATCGCCAGCGGATTGAGTGACATGGGAATTCAACCAGGCCCAGAGGCGGGGTCGTCGTCGCGCCCAGGCTTCCAGGGGATTCACGCAACGATACAGCAGGGGGTTCAACGAAATGGAAACGATGGCCGTTGCCACCAGGGTGTTGGTGGCCTGATCATCGAAAATGTGCAGTTCCTTACCGACCGCGGCGAGGATGAACGAGAATTCGCCGATCTGGGCCAGGGCAAATGAAACGGCCAGCCCGACTCGAACCGGGTATCCCAGGAACAGCACGATGCAGATGGCTGCCAATGGCTTGCCGATCAGCACAATCGCCAGCGTTGCCAGGACGACTCCGGGTGAGGCCAGCAGGGCGGCGGGGTCAAACAGCATTCCCACCGAGACGAAGAACAACACGGCAAACGCATCGCGCATCGGCAGGGCCTCGGAGGCGGCTCGCAAGCTGAATTCAGAGCGTCCGACAACCATCCCTGCCATGAAGGCCCCGAGTGCCATTGAGACACCGAACAGCATCGCCGACCCGACGGCGATCCCGAGTGCCATTACCAGCACCGTCAACGTGAACAGTTCCCGAGACCGCGTGGAGGCGATCCAGCCGAGTGCCAGGGGAATCAGACGGTCGCCAACAACAAACGTGAGTCCGATCAGGGCGGCGATTTTCACGCCGGCAATCAGCATGGCAATCATCATCTGACCGAATCCCGCGGATCCTTCGCCGAAGATCGCGGGGAGCAGCACCAGGACCACAACGGTGAACAGGTCCTCCACGATCAACCAGCCCACGGCGATGTGACCGACCGGTGTGTGCATGTCGTTGTGATCGGCCAGAACCCGCGTCAGCACGACGGTACTGGCGACTGAAATTGCCAGGCCGAAGACAATGCCTGCGCCCCAGCTATAGCCAAAGCCCCAGGCCACGGCCGCACCCAGGATTGTCGCGACGATGCTCTGGCCGATCGCCCCCGGTAAAGCGATGCGTCTGACCGCCAGCAGATCTTTCAAGTGAAAGTGCAGGCCGACGCCGAACATCAGCAGGATCACGCCGATTTCCGCGAGTTGCTCGGCCAGTTCACGATTGGCCACGTACCCTGGCGTATTGGGTCCGACGACCAATCCCGCCAGCAGGTAGCCCACAATGGGTGACAGCCCGAATCGATGCGTCAGACAGCCCAGCAGCAGAGCCGCCACCAGGCCGCCGGTGAGGGTCGGAATCAAGTCGAGATTATGGTGCACGATGTCTGCATTCTTCAAAGTCGGAGGCGGACTGGGAAATTACGGGCACGGTGCGCGGCCGGCACACCTGGGAGATTCTCATCCGATTGGAACGGACCTGCCGGGGCGAATCCAGCGGAGATCGCCGCTCAGGGGGCTGGTTCATTCCGTTTTGACAGGGGACCTGTCAGGTTGCCCACATGTGTCCGAGACCACCAGGCTCCGGTGGCACGACGCTGCTCGGCCGATGAGAACTTGTATTCGTAATAGGCGAGCCGCACCAACATCGGGGGGTCTCGCGCCAATTCCGGGCAGCGAATCAGCCGGGCAGTTGCCTCGTCCCCCTCCAGAATGCGTCCGGTGAGCGCGGTCAACCAGTCGCTGCTGGCTCGGGGATTCAGGGCCGCGAACCACATCTGCCAGTCCAATCGTGGCATATGCGGTGCGACAATCGGCGGGGCGCGATCCACCTGACCCGGCTTGTAGGGGAATTCACATGCGTGCCATGTCACACCATCACGGCTGTATTCGATGACAATTTCGTGTCTTCGCGTTGTCATCACGCGAAACAGCCCGTACCCGTTGATGGACCGAAGCGGCGCCATCGGTCGCAGGATCCGTGGCTCACACCACGAGACCACGGAGGTGTCGACCCAATTCAAGGCAGTCCGGGCCAGGCTGGGAGCGAGGTCGCTGGATTGCGTCCGGGCCATTTCCCGGACACTCACCAACGAGCTGACAAACAGGATCAGCACGGCCAGGCCAGAACCGATCCATATCCGCCACGGCAGTCGGACGGTCCCTGGATGTGATCCAGATGGGGTCGGAACTTTCCGCTGGAAAATCCGCCGCAGCAGCGAGTCACTCAACAAGGGAATTGCCAGCACCATGGTCTGCAGATTGAAGAAGCCAAAGTTGCCGGTTCCTTCAATCACCAGCATCAACAGGATCGTCGCGACACCAAACACCGCCCGCCCTCGCTGGCCTGCAAAGATCAAAAAGGGCAGCACTGCCTCAATGATCAACAACAGCACGATCGACACGTGATGAGCCGAGGACGGCAACTGGTACGCGTACCAACTGGTCCAACTGGGAAGTGGTTGAGTGTAGTAGTGGAACATCAAGGCAGTTCCATCGCTCCAGGCGGGGTCGCCCGAGAGGAGCTTGGTGATTCCGGACAGAAACATCAGCTTGAATGCCAGAGACCACAGCAGCCATCGTGCCAAAGGGAGCGGTTCGGGAAGATTATTCCACGTGGGACGAATTCCGCGGGGAGCATACAGCAGCGAACAGACTGTCATTTCCAGCAGCAGCGTGTCCCACTGAAAGCTCAGAAATGCCTGTCCCGCGGTGCTGAGCGACAAGTAGATCATCCACAACCCAACGAGGGCCATGCGTGGAGCGAAGCCAGACATCATGACAATCGAAAGCGATGTCCCGATCGCGCACCAGACATGCAGCATCAGGTCGCTCGAACCCCACCAGCAGAGGCTGGGAAGTCGCCAGAACGCGTCCGTGCCAAGCTGTTCCCGGGCCACGGTGAAGTACCGATCGGCGGGTAACAGTCCTCGCTCTCCGATCAAGCCGTGAATCTGACTCCATAGCGACGCGAAGGCGATGAAATAAACCAGCCCCAACCCCGCAAAATACCACCGTCGGACCAGTCGATCAGAGACGTTCCCGTGCGCGGCCTGGACCGCAGCCTGCTCACCGGCGACGGTCGCAGGTTCGATAAAAGGCTTCGGCGCGGAATCCGCAGGGGCCATCAATCAACCGATTTCGATAAAGAAGCAAACACCACGCCGGAGTTTATTCGATATTGAGATCCTGGGAAGTACGAAGTGTGCGATTTGGAGAAATGAGTTGCAAAGTCTGGCTGAGGCATCCGCATCAAAACTGCAGGCTGAAGATGCCGACCTGGCCATCGGCATGAATCAGAGCAAACTGTCCGACCTGATTGGTACGCGTGACCGCCACGACCGGAGTATCGAGCGGAAACTTGCCGACTTCGCTGATGTGATTCGCCAGGAACCGATAGGCGCGACATTCGTTGCGACCGGCCACCACAAATGTCCCGTCCTGCAAGAATGCTCCCACGGGAGATTCGATCTCCTCAGCAA
>Ga0265327_10004924_pt1 | contig 11512 bp, 9 predicted proteins | sample 41621metaG_FD_202089 | JGI IMG/M metagenome (GOLD analysis project Ga0265327, IMG submission 202089) | Rhizosphere microbial communities from Carex aquatilis grown in University of Washington, Seatle, WA, United States - 4-16-21 metaG | ecosystem: Host-associated > Plants > Roots > Rhizosphere >...
GGCTGACGATGAGGCCACCGCGTTCGATGATTTCCAGCGAGTCGTTCAGAGCCCCAGCCCTAAACCCGGGCAAAAGGACATGGCAGCAACGGCGTTGGCCGCGATGGATAAGGGCATCGTTTTCGAACAACAATATCCGCAAAGCTCGCATCTAACGGGAGTGCACAATGCGGTCAAAAAAACGTTGGGAATGGTATTCGGTTATTTTGGAGTTTCTATACCACCGAACCGGACGGCGGATGTCGAAGCCTGCACAAGAAGATTGCTAGTTGATAATACCAAAGACGATGGCTTGCAGATGGTCTTGTTTCGTATGGCGTTGAAGCTGCCCGTCGATCAACAGCGCCCCCGATTGAAGGAATTGGCTACTGGCCCAGCGGGCGGTGCTTGCTCAAGAGCGCAGGCATTGCTGAGCAATCTCGATCGGATCGGTCATCCGTTGGAACTGAGTTTCACCAGCACGGATGGGAGGCTCGTGAGTTCCTCAAACTTGAAAGGCAAAGTCCTGCTGATTGATTTTTGGGCTCCAAGCTGTGGCCCATGCGTTCGCGACTTCCCGGCCTTGAAAGCCTTATATAAAAAATTTAAAAGTGAAGGACTCGAAATCATCGGCCTCAGCAAGGATCCCGATGAAAAGGCGCTGAAAAATTATCTCCACAAGCAACCTCTGCCATGGCCAGTGAAATACGACGGCTCAGATTCCGCTCACAGGATCTCAGATGAATATCGAATCATTGAGATACCTGTTGCTTGGCTCGTTGATCGACGAGGTGTGTTGCGGGACATCAATGGCCGCGATGACCAGGAACAAAAGGTCGAGTCGCTGTTGAAGGAAAAGTAATCAATAAACTACAGCGTGCTTAAGGCTGCGGCGTCTGTGCCGGGAAACTGGTATTCCTCGAGCGTGGCTTTGGTGAAGGCATCGAATGGTGGCGCGCTCACGGTGTCGTTCAGCGCTACGCCTCATCTACCGCTGCCGGGGTCGCTGCATCTGGCTTGTTGGGCGGCGTGGTCATGACTTCTTAACTGGAATTGCTACCTTGGGTAACTTCACCGTTCCGTGCCAGACGTGGTACTTGAGGCAACTGGGCTGGTCTTTCGGGGCAGTGAATGAAGCGGACAAGAAGAAATCGTTGGTTGCATTGGGCCGTATGAGCCAGCACCCGCCGGCCACCAGTATTTCCAGACCGTCGGGCTTTAATGGAGGCCCCAAGTTATACCAGTCCGCTCGCAAGCGCATGAGCGAATCGCAAGGCAGCGTAACCCAATAGGGCGAAGGCGACGGCCCTCTTATCGCGACTGGATACATCGGAACGGGTTGGTCGCGTTCGTCGCGCATTTCAAAGTGCAACATGTCGCCGCGACCGGGGGTGAAATAGATTCCGAGCGGCCCGTCCCACCAGCCAGGCCCCTTGAAAACATGCTGCAACTCCAAATAGATTCTTGCGTGATACGGCGCGGTCTGCTCATCGTAAACCAGCAAACGCCCGCGAAGTATATGCCCATCACTGTCGCTGACCGCTTCTGACCAATTGCCCGTGGCGATGACGTTAGTATCAGTCTGCCCCAAACAACACTGAAGGGACAAAAGTGGTAGGAAAAGCGCGATAATCTTCATAGCCTTATTTGACGGGAGAACTCGAAAAATGCTCCGCGGCCCAACTACCAATATGGGACAATTCTTCGCATATACTCAACCACTACTGTCCGGTTAAGTTTCTCGTGACAGCGATTTTGGTCCGATAATACCGGCAGTTTCTCATTGTAGGAACGTTTTTCGATTTCAATTTCAGGCTAGGTTTTCAAAGGTGTTTTACCGCCAGCCAGCGGGTTTTCACCTTATGAATGAAGGACGCACCGTTTTCGCCCAGCTTCTGGACTATTTGCCCAAATACGAGTTCGACAAGTGTGTCGCACGTTACCGTGGCAACTTCCGCGTCCGTAACGCCGGATACTGTAGCGTCGTCGGATGGCATCCTCGTTTTGGGCGGCTGCGAACAGTTCTTTGGCCAATCGCGAGGATTAAAATGAACGGGAATAAGCGATGTTAACGAATACCGGTATCGATTGTAAGGACGACATTGGTGACGCTGTGGTCAACGACTTCAATGGATTTCTTTGAAGAACGCGGGCGAGAACCGCCAGATGCTGTTGAGACAACGTATTTCCCCGGCGGTAACTCAAATCCGAACCGACCATTTTCATCAGTTTTCCCACGCGTTATTTCATTTCCATCGGGCTGCTTTGAGACTGTAACGAGCGCGTTTGGTATGGGCGCGGCGTTTACTTGCCCCAAACGTGAGTGTGGGCGGATGGGTGATCTTTGCACGAGGCCGCGGACGCCGGTATGGAATAAGTGTGTGGCTACTGAGGGAAAGGAGGGACCGTTGGTGACATTTTGTTGTGCGCGGCACGAGAGAGTAACGGTGGCCGCGAATAACAGAACAACCAGTTTCATAGCATCAACGTCATGAGTCAACTTGCTCCAAGGGTTATGCTAAAAGATGAGGGGTTGAGGATGGAACCAGCCATCGATTGGACAGCGCGCGAACGACTTCAACAAAATCAATGCCTGAGGAGGGCTTCACGAAGTAATTAGTAGCGCCGAGCGCTTCAGCCCGTCGCTCATCTTCTGGACGCCCGGACGAACTGAAGAGGATCACTGGCAAAGTTTTGAACTCTGCTTGCTGCCGCACCCAAAGCAAGACATCAAAACCAGAGAATCCAGGCAAATTAACGTCGAGCAACACGAGGGAGGGAATGGGGAATTTGTTGCGATCAGAGTAAATGCCCTCGCCTTTCAACCAAGCAATCGCCTGACAACCATCATTTACACTATGGAGTTTGCAATCACCCCCGACCTGATGAAAAGCCCGGCGCATAAAGATAACGTCTGATTCCTCATCTTCGACATAAAGCACAATAGCTGCAGACGAATCGCTCATTTAGTCAGCACGTTTCAGGTCGAGCCAAAATCGGCTACCTGTGCCCGGTTCGGACTCGACGCCGATGCGTCCCCTCAAACGTTCGATGATTTTTCGGCATATCGCTAGTCCTATTCCAATTCCTTCACCTTTTCCGCTGTCAGAAGAGAAGATATCAAAGACGCGGGGCAGCATTGCTGGAGGGATGCCGCGGCCCTGGTCCTCAAACCAAAACCGAACGAACTCGTTACGAGTTTCCGCGCGAATGGTGAGCCGTGGTTGCTGGCCGTCCTTGGCGAAGGCAATGGCGTTGTTCAACAACGCTGAAAAGCATTGGGTCAGTCCTGCTTCATTTGCCAGAACCATTGGGAATTCACCGCGGATTTCGATTTCAATCTCCGCCGGTTGGAATGCGGGATAGGATTCGATCATTCCTTTAAGTAATCTCGCACAATCGACAGGGCTCAATTTCATTTCCTGACGAACGGCGTCGGTATAATTCAGGGCGTCGGTAATAAGTTTGTCCATGCGACTGGCGGCAATACCAATGCGCCGCAGCATTTGACGATGATTGTCGTCGAGAGTGCGGGATTCCTGATCGATAATTGAGGCGAACCCCTGCAAAGCGCGCAATGGGGCGCGCATATCATGGGTGATGGCGTAGGAAATGCGTTGCAGCTCGGCGATCGATTCCTGCAAATCGGCGGTGCGCTCCTGGACCCTTTGCTCGAGGTTGGCATTTTGAGTGTGCAACTTGTCAGTGAGATTGAGAATGGCATGAATCGAACCGCCGATGACGAGGATATTTATCACGTGCATCACCCATTGAAAGAACTCGTACCTGTCTTGAGGATTTGGATCGGGTAAGAGATAAACCATTTTGAACCCGGACATAGCGGCGAAGGTAACGACCAATGCCCATAGCAGAACGCGGTCCCTTTGCAATAAGCAGATGAACAGCGGAAGCCCGTAGGAAAGTGACAGAACCTCAGTTGGGAACAGATAAAGTCGGAAATACGCGGTCAGGCCGACGGTGACTATGTATATGGCGATGGAAATTGCAACCGAAGGTCTGGGCTCATTGGCTGGCATAAATCGATCTGTCATGCCTGATTTGCTGACGCGCAACTGATTGAAAACGCGCGGCAGATGGAAACACCGAATTCGAGGTAATTATTCCCTGCGCTGCGGCTGTGTCAACATTAGGGCCGCGATTGTGAATAACTTCTTTTGTTACCTGACAGCATTTGAGCGCGTCAATTAGCGTCCTCTTTTACGCCGCAACCACGGTTTTCGGCTTGCGGTTGTAGGCCATGAAGTAGAGGACGGGCACAGCCATGCGACTGATGAGGAGCGAGGCAATTTCTCCGGCCATCAAGGCAATGGCCAATCCCTGGAAGATCGGGTCGGCAAGAATAACCGACGCACCAACCACCACTGCCAACGCAGTCAGCAGCATCGGACGGAAGCGAACGGCACCTGCGTCCACGACCGCTTCGGAAAGGGGCATGCCCTCGGCGACACGTTGTTCGATGAAATCAACGAGAATGATGGAATTGCGGACGACGATTCCGGCTCCGGCCATGAAACCGATCATCGAGGTCGCAGTGAAAAACGCACCCATCAATCCGTGCGCGGGCAGGATGCCCACGAGCGAAAATGGAATGGCCATCATCACCACCAGCGGGGTCAGGAAGGAGCGGAACCAACCGACCATCAGAATGAAAATCAACACGAGCACGGCGGCGAAAGCGGTGCCGAGATCGCGGAAGACTTCGATGGTGATGTGCCACTCGCCATCCCATTTCATGGAAGGTTGATCATCAGTGAACGGCTGGGTGGCATTGTAAATCTTAAGCCCCGCGCCGTTGCCGCCGAATTCCCGCGTGTCAAGTGCATTCAAAGCCTTGTTCATGTTTAAGATGGCGTAAACGGGACTTTCCACGACGCCAGCCACGTCGCCAATGACGTAGGTGACGGGCATGAGGTTTTTGTGGTAGATGCTCTTTTCCACATTGGTTTGTTGGACCTTCACTAATTCCCGCAAGGGAACGAGCGGGGCGGAGGGGTGGGCAGTGGAGCGAACACGCAGGGCGAGCAACTCCTCTGGCGTGGTGCGGCTGGCGCGCGGCAGTTGCAGAACAATGTCCACGTCCTCTTTGTCACGCGGGACGTGAAGTAAATCCACCGGCATGCCGCCGACGGCAATGCGGAGGGTTTCGGAAATGGTTTCGGCACTAATGCCGTTGAGCGCGGCTTTCTCTTTATCGATGACAAAGCGCGCTTTCGGTTGATCGGCTTCGATATACCAATCGGTGTCGACGACGCCCGGCGTGCTTTTGAATACCTGGATAACTTTGTTCGCAAGCGCGAGGCGGCTTTGCTCGTTCGGTCCGTAAATCTCTGCGACCAGTGTTTGCAGGACTGGCGGGCCGGGCGGCACTTCAGCGACCGCGACACGCGCGCCGTATTTCGATGCAATCTCGGTGACTCGCGGGCGGATGCGCTTGGCGATGTCGTGGCTTTGCGCCTTTCGTTCGCCCTTGGGGACGAGGTTGATTTGCAGGTCCGCGATGTTGGCGCCGCGACGCATGAAGTAATGACGCACCAGTCCGTTGAAGTTGAACGGAGCAGACACGCCCGCGTAAATCTCGTAATCCGTCACCTCGGGTTCGACGCGAACAGCGGTGGCGATTTCGCGCGCGCATTGCGCGGTGTTTTCCAGTGCGCTGCCTTCGGGCATGTTGAGGATGATCTGGAATTCGCTTTTGTTGTCGAACGGTAACATCTTGACCTTGACCCAGCCGATACCCATCAAAGCCATGGCCCCGAGAAGCAGTCCGACGATGCTGGCGAGGAAAAGGTAACGCCATTTGCGATGGGCAATCATCGGCCCCATGATCCGGCGATAGATGCGGGTGAAGAAATCTTCCTCGTGTTCAAAATGTGAGTGAGGATCGTTATGTCTATTCGCGACTTTTTCATCCGTCAGGGTCGAATATTTTTTGCCCCAGCGCAGGATGCGAATGGAAGCCCACGGCGTCACGATGAAGGCAATCCCGAGCGAGAAAAACATGGCGGCGCCCGAGCCGATCGGGATGGGCCGCATGTATGGCCCCATGAGTCCGCCCACGAAGCCCATGGGCAAGACCGCTGCGATGACCGCGAACGTGGCCAGAATGGTTGGGTTGCCAACTTCATTGACGGCTTCAACGGCGATGACCGACCAGTTGCGGCCTTTGTTTTGCGCCAGATGAAAATGCCGCACGATGTTCTCAACCACGACGATGGCGTCATCGACGAGAATGCCGATGGAGAAGATCAAGGCGAAGAGGGTAATACGATTGAGGGTGTAGCCATAGAGGTAAAAGACCAGCAGCGTGAGCGCCAGGGTAGAAGGAATCGCGATGGCGACAATGGCCGACTCGCGCCAGCCCAACGTCAGCAAGATCAGGAGCGACACGCCCACGACGGCAATGCCCATGTGTAGCAGCAGTTCGTTCGATTTTTCCGCCGCCGTCTCGCCGTAGTTTCGCGTGATGGTGATTTCCACATCGTTGGGAATTGTCCGCCCCTTGAGCGCCTCAATCTTTTTCAGGACCTGATGCGCCACCGCGATGGCGTTTGCACCTGGTCGTTTGGCGATGCTCAACGTAACGGCGGGCTGCTCCGAGGCAGTCGATGTATTGGCCATGCCCGCACCGAAGAAAACGTATTGAGACGGTTCTTCTGCGCCGTCCTTAATTTCCGCGACTTCGCGAAGATAAACGGGTTTATCATCAAATACACCCACGACGACGCTGCCTACATCCTGCGCGGTGGAGAGAAAGCCGCCGGTCTCGACCATGACCTCGCGGTTGTTGCTGGTCAGTCCGCCGGCGATGGTCTGGCGGTTCGCCTGGAGGAGCATTGGGACGATTTCTGCCGCGCTAAGATTGCGCGATGCCAGTCGCGACGGATCCAGGAGCACCCGCAATTGCCTTCTGGCGCCGCCGATGATGGTCGTCTCAGCGACGAGCGGCACTTGTTTCACCGAGTCGTCAATTTGGTCCACGAGCCGCCGCAAGGTGAGGTGGTCGTAGTGAGCGCTATGAAAGGTAACGGCCAAAATCGGCACGTCATCGATGGACCTGGGCTTGATCAACGGCGAGGAAACGCCATGGGGAATACGGTCAAAGTTCGACTGCAACTTCTGGTTCAACTTCACCAGACTTTTCTCGACGTCTTCGCCAACTTTGAACCGGACGATGGCGAGACTCTCGCCCGGGCGCGAAGTGGAGTAGATGTATTCAACGCCGGGAATTTCCCAAAGCAGCTTCTCCATCGGGCGTGTGGCGCGCTCCTCGACTTCCTTCGCGCTGAATCCGGGCATGGAAACGAGCACGTCGATCATCGGCACTTTGATCTGCGGCTCTTCCTCGCGCGGGAGCATGATGATGGCGGCCGCGCCGAGCAGCACGGACGTGATGACAACCAACGGGGTGAGTTTTGAATCTATGAACGCTCGCGCGATGCGACCGGCCAAACCCATCTCAGTTTTGGTGTTCTGGTCTGCAGGCTTCACTTCGCCTCCACGGGTTGTCCGTCGGTGAGCTGTGTTGCGCCGGCTATCACGACAGTGTCTCCCGCGTGGAGGCCGGAAAGGATTTCGATTTCGTCGCCGATGCGTTTGCCGGTCTTGACGAGATGCAGCTGCGCATGCTGGTCGGCAACCACGAAGACAATCTCCAACTGTCCGCGTTCTACGACGGCTGAAATCGGCACACGCGGCGAGTTGCTTTCTCCAACCGGCACGAGCAGCCGCGCAAATTGGCCAGACCTCAAGCCGGGCTGTGGTGATAAATCCATTTTGATACGAAACGTGCGGCTGACGGAATCGGCGGCAGGGGCGATTTCACTGACCGTGCCGGTCAACTCTCCGGATACCCCATCGACGCGCGCAGTGAGCGGGGCACCGCGTTCAATATGTGAGGCGACGTCCTGTGGCACGTCAGCTTCCAGTTGCAGCGCTGATGGGCCTTCGATAGAAAGCAGAGGTTTGCCGGGGGCGGCAAGATCGCCGACATCGGCCCACTTCTTTGTCACCACGCCGTCGAACGGCGCAACGACTTCCACATAGCTCATCATCGCCTTCGCTTCCGCTGCCGCGCCTTTGGCCTCGCGATTTCGCGATTGAGCCAAGTCATATTCTGCTCTCGTGGCCGCCTGCTGCTCGAAAAGTGTCGAGACGCGTTTCCAGTCGCGCTCCGATTGTTCCAGCGCAGCTTCGGCCTGCTCAAGGCGGGCTTTGATTTCGGCGACGTCGAGGTGCACGAGCAGTTGACCGGCCTTGACTGGTTGTCCTAAGACCACTGGCAACTTGTCAATGCGGCCGCTCACTTTTGCTTCGAGGGTCGCATGAACCTTTGCCCGCACTGTGCCGACGACTTCCTCGGTCACAGGGCGCGATTTGCTTTCGACCGTCTGCAGGCGAACGGAGGCAGTCGGGAGGGTGGATGAATGTTCTGCCGAACTTTCGCGCTTCTGGCCGCAGCTGGTTAACGCGAGCGCCGCTAATGCGGCGGCAAAGAAGTAGCGAGGGTAAAATCGTGTCATATCATTTGGCGATCGGCTGGGCATCCAGTTGGGGCAGGGCAAGCGCTTTGCGCAGAGCGGCGACCGCAATGCGCTGGTCGGACTCGGCCTCTGCCCGACGAACACGCGTCGAGACCAGCGCCGTTTCTGAGTCAATCAATTGGGTCGAGAGCGCGAGACCCTGTTCAAACCGGTTACGTGTCAGTTTTGCGCTTTCCTCCGCTTGCTCGACGGTCTTGGTGCTAACGGCCAGACGTTCGTCCGCCGCTTTGAGTTCCAGGCGCGCCTGTTCGGCTTCGAAGGCGAGCGCCAGCCGCAACTTGCGCTGCTCCTCGCGGGCGGACTCGAGGTTGGCCTGAGCCTCGCGCGATTTCGATCGAGTCGAAAAGCCGTCCCACAAATCCCACTGCAACATCACGCCAGCGGTGTAACTTTTACCGTCACCCCCGGTGACTGAGCCATAATCGTAATCGACGCTGCCAAAGGCGTTAACTCGTGGTTGGTAGCCGCTTTTCGCGTTACGGACCTGGGCTTGCGCCGCTCTCTCCCGCTCGCGGGCCGCGGCAAGCTCCGGGCGTTGTGACGAATCTTCCAGGTGCGGCACGCTAGCAACCGGGGCAGTGTCAGCGACGATGAACTCTCCTTCTTCGATTCCCAACAAATTGCGCAGGGCGCGTTCGGCCAAAGTGTTGGCGTTTCGGGCGCGAACGAGGTCTTCACGCGCCTGCGCCAGCCGGATCTCTACATCAAGAACGTCGGATTTCAGCAACGTGCCGGCATCGAGACGCCTGTGAGCAACAGCAAGATTACTTTTGAAGGATTCCACTGCCGCTTCCGTGGCGCGGATGAACTGCCGCGTCTTCAGCACGGTATGAAACGCGCGCGAAACCTCGAAGCCGAGCGCATTGCGAACCGCCGCGCTTTCCTGTTTCGCAGCTTCTGTGTTTGCCCTCGCCGATTGCCGCCCGGCGACATTCCGTCCGCCAGCGTAGAGCGGGACGGTGACGATGCCTCGCGCGTTAAGGTCGTCCACATCGGGAACGTCATTAAAGTTGAGCGAAGTGCTGTAAGACCGCTGGTTGAGGATGCTGCCGAAAGTCAGCATGGGATTATCCGTGCGCGTGTAGCTGGACTGGACTTGCAATCGTGGCCAGAACGCGGAATCGGCTTGCTCCAGTCCTGCCTGTGCAGCGGCCATGCGTTGCCGCGCAATGCGCGCATCGGGGTTGTGTGCCAGCGCGTAATCCAGCGAGCGTTCCAGTGTCCACGGTTCAGCGGCGTTCGCTGCGAGCGAACAGATGAGCAACAGCCCGAAAAATCCTGACGGGCGTTTCATTTTGCGCAGCAGGAACCGCCTGACCTTTCGCTCTCGCAGCAAGATCCGCCGACGCCAAACTTTTTGAGAATGAGCTCCAGCGGGCAGAAATCAGTGAAAGAGGATTGGAACAGATTGAAGCCCACGAACGCGGTCAACCAGAGCCAATATGGGCTGTGATAGTGCGCGAGCGCGAGGCTCAGGAGAATGAAGACGCCGGCGAAGCGGCGGATAATCATGTGCATTTTCATAATAGACTTTGGGGCTGGATTTCAACGGAAACTGGTCGCGAGCAGCACTCCGAGAACTGCGCCGTATATCGTGGTGATGACCGGATTGCTGGTTAGGGGACAAGTGCCGGTCGGGCAGCCAACGAATTTGTAATAGGCAAACCCGAGTCCACCGCCGACAAAAATTCCAATGATGATCCGCAGAGTCATGGTGTGGTTCGTGTTTGAGCGTTGATTGTCATGTTTGCCGCTGTGCCCAGGTCAACTTTGATAATTATCAGTGCGTCGGCCAGAATCGACGATAAGCCTTTCATAGTGGGATTGAGCCGCGACTTGCTAAAAAGTTACAAATCACGAGGTCTCGACCGCCCTTGTAGTGTAAGCTGTTAGTGAAGAAAGCAGAGTTATGCTGACGGTTGCTGCTCAGTCCATCACTTGGCGTCGCGTGAATGCCTGATCTTCGAGTCTGTCAACCTCAGCATGCGAAAGCGCTCGATGCCAACGACTGTGAATAATCTCGAGGCCGGATCGGAAGCTGCGAAGGGCCCCGACATCGCTTCCGCGTCGATTCTCCACACGCTTGAGGCGCTCAAAGTTAATCCTGACATCGGGCTGTCGCGTGCGGAAGTGGATAGCCGTCAAAAAGAGCACGGATTTAACGAAGTGGTTGAACAAACGACTCACCCGGTTCTCAGGTTCCTAAAGAAGTTTTGGGGAATTTCGGCGTGGATGCTCGAACTGATCATGGTCCTATCGGCCGTCCTCGGAAAATTTTCAGACCTCATCGTGGTGGGCGCGCTCTTAGTGATCAACGCCGTGTTGAGCTTCATGCAGGAAAGCCGGGCCGCTGGGGTGGTCGAGACGCTACGGAAACGACTACAGGTCAATGCGCGTGTTCGGCGCGATTCGAACTGGCAGGTCGTTCCCGCCCGGGAGTTGGTTCCTGGTGATATCGTTCGGGTGCGGCCTGGCGACATAATCCCGGCGGATGTGAAACTTCTTACGGGGGACTTAAGTGTTGACCAGTCGGCCCTCACTGGTGAATCGAAGGACGCGGACAAGAAGGTCGGAGAGGTGCTTGCGTCCGGGTCTGTTGTCCGCCGTGGCGAAGGCAATGGCGTCGTTCTTTTGACAGGGCCGAAGACCTATTTTGGCCGCACCACAGAACTGGTGCGGGAGGCGCGTCCAAAACTCCACATCGAGGCGGTGGTGGCGAAAGTCGTCCGCTGGCTCTTCGTTATCGTTGGCGTGCTGCTGGGCGTAGTGATTGTGCTGTCGCTGATTCGCGGCGTTCCGCTGCTGGAAATGGTCCCCCTCATGCTTGTTCTGTTAATGAGTGCGGTGCCGGTCGCATTGCCGGTCATGTTTACAGTCAGCATGGCAGTTGGGTCGAAGGAGTTGGCCAAACGCGGTGTATTGGTCACGCGCCTTAGTGCCGCGGAAGATGCCGCGACGATGGATGTACTTTG
>Ga0265327_10004925_pt1 | contig 11510 bp, 7 predicted proteins | sample 41621metaG_FD_202089 | JGI IMG/M metagenome (GOLD analysis project Ga0265327, IMG submission 202089) | Rhizosphere microbial communities from Carex aquatilis grown in University of Washington, Seatle, WA, United States - 4-16-21 metaG | ecosystem: Host-associated > Plants > Roots > Rhizosphere >...
CCCGCGATTGCCGGTCTCCGAAAAACCGGCAAGGCGGTCTCTCGCATAGCGCACACGCCATTTCGACGCCGTGCCGGTCGTGCAGCCGAGCGCGCGGCCAATCGCCCGCGTCGGAGCGCCATCCGCCACCATCAGAACGATTTGCGCCTTCAACCGCGTGCGATGCTCCGTCTTGCTCGAGACAGCAAAACCCTCAAGTTCGGCGCGTTCCGAGCTCGTCAAAATAATCGTCGTGGCTTCGACAAGGCTGATCATGCAGCCTTGAATCACGACTCACCTATCAGCGATAGTGGGTACTAGCTATCGCATTCATGACCATTGGCCTCTTAGGCTATTCGGTCGCCCTGGTGCTTGCGGCCTTCTTTTCGAAGAGAGAAGGTTCGGCAGGCGCAAGGCTTGCGCGTTGGTTCACGACATATCCGGCTCAAAACTTGGGGCTGCCCTGCGCGGCGATCTCCGCCTTTGCGATCGTCGCGATCCTCATGAAGGCGTTTTCGACTTGTTCGGAAGGGGCGTCATCTCTCGAATTCAAAGCCTTTGGATTGGAGTTCACCGGCCCTTCCGGACCGGTCACGCTTTGGCTTTTGTGTTTTCTCGGATTTGCGGGTGCGTTGAGGCTGTTGCGCTCGTAAGCCGATCCGAGGGTGGGGTAGTCGGCCAACTCAAAGGCCGAGTGGAGCGATACACCTCGCCATTTCCGGATTTAACCGACACACCCCATCCGCCCGAATCACGAAATCCGCCGGTTTGAAGGCGTGCCCTTTGATGAAAATTCCAGCACCGCGTGATTCTATCGGATCCAAGAATCGAGCACTGCGTGTCGTGCGCACTTTACGCTCTCAAAAACAAACTGCTTACGGCAGCAATCTGCGGTCCCGTAGCTTTTTGGGTAGAGGATCCTACGCGAATGAAACACTCATCGCCTAAAAAACTCGCTTGCCCCTGCTTCGGCACCCTTATTCGAACAACCGACATGCCCTTGTAAGCCACTACGTCTAGCGAAGAGAGAACCTGTGTCTTCAAAGGATCTGTCAATTTCGATTGGCGAATGCCGTCTTCAATTCTCCGCATATATTTGTCCAGCTGAGTTCCAAGTTGTGCTGCTTCGCGTTCCACGCCGACAATAAAAATGTGATCGAATTTCAGCGGCTCAGTGCCGTACAAATCTTTTACCCGCTCACTGTCGACGCTCTTGTCAGCGATACCAATATAAATGAAACCGTCCGCATCGGGCCCGACATTTGCAATAGCACAGATGGTCTCCAAAATAACGTGGATAATTGCGCTGTCGGGTGACTTTTGATCATCGAGCCGAAGCAGCCCTTGCTTGAACTCATAACGTGAGGTCTCCGTCCGAGACCGCCGGATTGAATTCTCGAAATCGATCAATAGACCCGGCCCGTGAGCGAGAGCTGCTACATCGACCTTCACGAAATGATCTCGGATTAAACCTTTCGTAATTCTTATGTTTGAGCGTCGGTCTTCGCTCTTTATGTGTTTCTGGCCGATCTCAATATTATTCGTGAGGTTATCGATGTACCCCACTATGTCCACACCCGCAGCGGGGGTCATGCTTTCCTGATGCATTAGCTCGAAAAAAGCCATGAACACCGCATAGAAGGGCGATTTCTGTGCGTTAGAGGTGGCTTTTGGATAAACGAGCCTTCTAAACGCAAATCGGTTGGAATCGTGAGCTTCGATTACCCCTCGGATCGTGGAAAAAGTCGACTTCACCTCTTGCATTAGCCGTTCACGTCCGTAGGCGGATAGCCGCGCATTTACGTCCACGTATTCTTCGCAATCCTTAGAATATAGCTTATTCAAGAATTCTCCCGAAGCTTCAACGGGATCTCCAAACAAAATAGACGCGCAGATGTCCGCGAGCACCTGCTCATCCTCGCTTTCTCTAAGATCACCTGTTCGGAGGACGCCTTGGTAGCACCAAAAAATATCCTCGGCCTTCAGAGCATACCCGTGCGGGTTCCGGCTGGTTTCGATACTAATTTCGGGCATTTCACTCAGAAGCAGCGTGTCCCGAGACACATCACCCCGGATCTCTGCAGCCAGAGTCCGCACAACTTCAGCAAAAGGCGAGAGCACACCGGCCTGTCGCCGCTCTTGGTCACTCAGCTGCTTCCCACCCGAATTGATGCGACCGAAGACGTCGGTGATTCGCTCATCCTGCTCGCCTGGAAAAATCGTAACTGCAAGCTGGTAGTCGAGCATGTCAGCGCATTGCTGGGCCGAAAGGCGTTCGACCTCGCTGGGATATTCCTTGAAGAAAAACTTTTCGGACGCTTGCCTCGCCCTTGCAAACTCGTTCACGTTGAAACATTTGTTATCGAGTAGGAATCCATGCTCAATGTAGCTGAAAATTGCATTGAGCCGTTGCATCCCATCTATTACCTCAAGATTCGAGGGTTGTCCAGCTTGCCCCCCTTTATCGGCGAATAAGAATAATGGAAGCGGATAATCTTTGAGAATGCTATCGATCAGCTGCTGCTTTTCCGTGACAGTCCAAACAAGCTTCCGTTGATATTGCCGATTCACGATCAGTGCACCGTCGCGGAAGGATCGATAGAGCGATTGGATGCTTATGCCTTGAGGGGATACAGCCACTACAGCCTCCAATGCGAGCGTTTGCAAAATTCTCCATGCACCATAGCTTTGCCTCTATAACCTCAGTCTGAGCCCGGAATGTCGGCGTCTCGTGGGATCTGAGGATCAAATGTGAAGCGCCCTTAGTCGCTCCACCAATCCTGCCGTCATAGCTTTTTCGCCACTAAGCACGCGCCCGATGTAAGTCCGCTCCATTCCTAGTAAATCCGCACCTTTGTTGCGCCCACCCATTTTTTTGCAAAACTTCCTCAGCTCTTCAAGCCAATGTTTGTTTTCCGCCGCAGCGGCTTCCGCTTCCTGCCGCAGCTCCTCCACGGTGCGCACCACCCTGTCCAAAGACTCCTGCGAAATTCCCGCCACCCTACGAAGCTTCCTGAGCGTATGCGGCGACACGTCAGCTCGCTCGCTCAGGGTTCTGTCGCTGATCTGGTTTCGTTGCTGCATCTCAAAAACAAACTCTGCAAGCGATTTCTGAGCACCGGAATTCATCGGATGTTCGATAGGTCCCGCCTCCTCGCCGATGAACTCATTCTCTTCGATGTTTTCGGATTCCTTGCCGATCGCTTGCAGCGACAGCGTGCAGACGTAGCGACGTTGTAACGGGCCACGCTGGTCATATTCACCGCCCCAGAATTTTGACTCCTGGTGAAGATGATAGCGAACCAGGCTGCGGCCATGGGTTTTGAGCCAAGATGCAGGGACAGGAAGATCACGTTCGCGGTCGAAGGCGTGATCTTTGGCTTCCCCGGCGCGCTTGAAAAATGGCGCGGCCGGCCGTGGCTCACGCCTTTGCCAAAGCTCCTCGGAGAGCGCCTCCGGATCTGTCTGGGCCATTTCCACTTTCGACTTCGCCTGGAGCGACAGGAGGAACCCGAAGGGAAAAACCCGCTCACCTTCCGCGTGACGCTCGTTGTAGCCCTTGAACCAGGAGAGAAGCTCCGGCGTCGTCGCCGCATAAGGGCTCGCCGCAGGCGCGCCGAAGCGCGGCATCTCCATGAATTTGGTCTGATCCGGCGTGTCGCTCTCGGCGGCGCGGATGATCTCCAGCCAAAGATCCTCTTGCCACAGCGGCACGCCAATCCGCTTAATGCGCGCCCGCCGCTCCTTGGTTGGCTCGTCATAAGGCGCAAGCAAGTGACCAAGACCGTGCCCCGACGCCTTGCGGATGATGGGACCATGATCGCGCCGATTGTAGAGCACATAGCGCTTGGCGGAGACAGCCAGGCAAAGCGGCGGATCGAGCGCGGATAGATCGCCTTTCTTGTCCTTGGGGAAGTTCACCTTCTCAAGCTGCAGGATGGACTTGGCTTCGCCGTAAGGGTTGAGTTCTTTAAACCAGTCGTACCCCCTCAGCGCTCGAGCCTTGAACTCTTCAAACGGAAGATTGTCGACATTGGCGATCGCCATTGAGTCGGTGTCGCAGAACGCCCAATCCAAGCCTTGTTCGATGACCTGGCGTTCGGCAAGCGCCAACATCAGGCGAGCGGCTCCCGTAATCAGCGTGCCGAGCAACGGATGGAAATAGCGGCCTGGCTTTTCGAACTTCTTTGATTTGAACCTCCAAGCCAGCGCTCTCGCGCCATGAGCAATCATCGGCTTGGCGTTGCGGTAGTCTTCGACATTCAGCTCGACGAAGATCCCATAGCTCGTCGCATTAGCGAGAATTTTCACGAACTGCTCGTCGCTTTCGAGCGCGCGCTTCTGGGCTTCGTTCTGTTCTGCCTCTGCTCGGGCTTTGATGACGTTACGATGCACGATCAGGCGTCGATAGAAGTCTTCCGTATCGGGATCGATCGCTTCACCCGCCACGGCGATCGGGTTGAGCCCTTCTTGCCGTTTGCGCGGTTCGAATCGAATGGCGCTGAGGATCTGGGGTGCGCGACCCGTCAGGATCTTCGAGACCAACACATCGGCGAGCGTGAACCACAGCGGCTCGTCACTACTCAGGAAATTGAGGCCGATCGTCGCGGGCCCGAGCTTCCCTTCATTGACGGTTTCGTATTTGGCGCGCACGGGAAAGAGATCGCGGTCTGGGCGCACTTGCACCAGCGCGGCAAGCTCTCGCCAGAGCGCCTTGTTGCGCAGGCGCTCGACCAGCTCTTCATCCGGCGCGTCTACGAGGGCGCGCACATTGGCGGTGTCATCGATGTGGTCGACGCCCCTAGCGCAGACGAATTCCCATAGGCCCATCAGCGTGCAGACCGTCGGATACATCGACAGAAAGTCGCAATGAATGACCGGGACGATCTGGCGACGAATATGCACCTCGGCGCGTCCGCCGTAATAGGCGCTGAGGATGTTTCCGATGAGGGCCGGCGGGAAGTCCGGTTGCGCCTTGCGCCACGGGGTGACCCCCATGGTCTTGAGATAGGCCTTGCCGAGGCTCGCCTCGCTATAGAGGTCATAGAGGCCAACGTCGCTGAGCCCCAGGGCGTCGAATCGCTTGGACAGCGCTGCGAAACACTCCCAAGTGGATTGCACGTCGCGCTGGCAATAGCGGACATAGTCCTCCGTCAGCGACCCGCCGTGCTCCTCGGACTCTTCCTTCCGGGTTTCAACGTCCAGTAGCTCGCTGAGGCTTGCCAGCGAGTGCGGACCGCTGAGCAAGGCTCCCGCGAGCGTCTTCACGTCGACGAAATAGCCGCGGTCGGGCGCTGGTGGTTTTTCGCTCTCATGCGGCGCATTCGGGTCAATGTCTTCCCCGTCGGTCTCGTCTTCCTTGCGCCGCCCCGTGAAGCGAATGAGCGCCGCGCGCTGCGACAGATGCTTCACGGCGACCGGCGGCAACCCCTCCTTGTCGCAAAGGGTAAGACTAAAGCCGCCACGCATGCTTCGGCGGGCGCTGGCGTGACGAATGGCCAGCCGCGACAGATCGAAGGGAAGATTGAAGGCGACGATCTGCGCGCCGACGTCAAAGGCCTTGCGATAAAACACCTCTTCGACGAACTGCGCTCGCGTCAGCAAGTGGATGTGTTCTGCATGCGCGGCGTCCCGATCTTTTTTGATCACCTTCCGCAAGAGAGCGAGATCCGCCGGCGGTAAGGGCTTGGCGTCGTCCTTCGATGCATAGAACAGCCCGCGCTCCCAGAGCTGCCCCTTGTAGCGAAGCTGGTAGGCTCCGAAGCGCAGGCGCTGATCCGGCGTTGTGCAGGTCTCGCAATCGAAAACGAGAACCCAATCGCTCGGCTCGACTCGTTCGGCCTCATAGACAAAAGGGCTGCGCTCTTCACCGCCTTTGGCGGCCTGTTTCGCCTTCTTCGGCTTCTTGGGCGCTCGCGTGACATATGCGCGGAGTTGAATCACCAGCTGGTCGACCGGGTCAGCGACGGTCTTGTCGGAGGTCCGGTCGACCTTGGTCACGGAGCTATTCCTTCAGATCTAGAATACGGCTCAGCGCAATCTCCATGAGACGCCCGCTAGCGAGCCGCAGCAATCCAGCCAATTCTTCTGGAATGTCCGCGGATTCGTCCAGAGCGCACGAGCCCCCCGCCGCCGCGGCAATCCGTCGCTCCCCGATCTCGCGGAGGGCGTCGGCGAGGCATTCGAGGATATCGGCTATCCCCAGCGCAAGCCGCCCCTTGCACTCATGCGGGCTGCTGGGATCGGGACCCTCCGGGGGGTGTTCCTCGATCTGGCGGCGGGTCAGCTCCCGATGCATGCTGACGGGGACCAGCATCGTCGCCGCGCCATATTTTTCGCGGGCGATGTGGTGGGCTTCCTGTTCCTCGCGGGGCCAATTCTCAAAGCCCCAGAGGGACTTGGCCTTGCACCCCTTCCGTTTGGCCCGCCAGAGCGCCCGTGCGCGGCTCGTGCATCTTTCGAACATATCCATGGCGGCGCTCCTCATTGCTGCGCCGTCTGGCGGTAGATGTCGACGAAGGAGAGCTCGCCCGCGCTATCGAGCTTGCGCAGGATGTTGGGGCGCGTCTCGAAGGGCCAGAGCTTTCCGCGCGTGTCGCGTAGCCCCATGCCGACGAAGGGTGCCAGATTCGACGGATCGTTGGTCTCGAGGAATTTGTTGACGGCGACCCAATGGCGGCCGATGTCGCTCGCCGCGTCTCGGGTGACCCTCACGTCGTGCAGCTTCCCGCGCGTCGCCATCAGCACCGTGACTGGGCGGACGTCCTTGATGATCCAGCGGCCGCCTTTGCGCTCGGCCGCCGTGTTCTGCTGGACGTAGCGGCGCAGGCGTTCCGCCGAGACGCCAGCGGCTTTTGCGGCGTCCTTCTGCGAGAACCCCTGCTTCATGAGCTTCAGGGCTTTCTCCAAGGGGTCCTTCCTGTCGAGGAAGGCTTGCGCTTCGGGTGACGACAGATCCTTGGCTCTGGCGTGCCCGCGCGCTTGCGAGCGGCTTTTTCCGCTTGCCAAGCCGCGCGCGATTCGGGCTTGATACTCGGCCTTGAAGTCTCGTTTTCTCTTAGGTTTCGCAGCCATGACGGCGCTCCTTCGGTTGGAGGAGCGCGGAAATTGAAGCGCGCGAATCCTGGAAATCGGCGTTTGGCGTAGGGCTCTATGGCGGCTTCAGAAGACCCCGAACCGAAGTGGGAGACCCAGGCGGAGGTCGACGCTTGTCTTGCAGAGACCGGCGTCACCTCCGATCAGCTCAATCGGTGGCGGCGCGAGGGATTGCTGCCTCCGATCGTCCAGGAACCGAAGGCCTATCGCGGTAGCTCCATCTACTACCCCGCCGGAACCTGCGCCCAGATCCGAGCGGTCCAAGCTCTGCTTGGCGAGAAATTCCGCATCAAATATGCGGGCCTCCAATTATGGCGGCGCGGTTTTTGGGTGCGCGAGGATCATTGGCGACCGCGATTGAGCAGCATTGCCGCATGGGCCGATCGCGTGCTTCCAGTGATTTCCCGGTTGAGCGCACGCGCCGATCGAGACGAAGCTGCGCCTATGCTGCCCGAAATAGTCGCGCAATACCCCGTCAAAAACATCATCCTTTCCCGAATTCGAAAACGATTGAAGGACGATGATTTGGCGATTTTTTATCGCGTGGCTACGGAAATAAGCCTTGGCGAATTTTCGGGTTTTGAAGTTCCTTCAGGAGACGAAAGGCGCGCCCGCGTTGAAACTGCGGCCATCAAAGGCTTCGATTTAGAGGATTCCGAAAAGCGAGAAATTCTCGGGACGAACATCAATCTCATTGAGGCGCTGCCCTCCACCCTAGAAGCCCTCGCCGCCGCCATTGCGGGTGGAGGCTTTGCCGAGGCCGCCAATGCGCCCGGGGAGGAGATCGCCCAGGCCCGCGATGATGCTCGAAGAGCCTTGCAGATCGCCATCTGTCTCTATGAGCCCCTGAAATGGATTTACGGCGAGGGGGCATTTGGCCTGCGACTGGCGGCTTGGTTCGCGCAAAAGGCCACGGATCCGATGATCGATGGGTTGACCCTCGCCATGTTGCGCTTGCGGAAAATTCCGGGCGCGATTTTGCCCTCAGAGAAAATCGCGGAAATGGCCCGCCAGTCTCACCAATTTTGGAGGGATTGGAAGCGGATCCAGTGGCTCTCGGAAAACGATCCGCGTTTTTCCGCGGTTTTGAAACCCAGGCGGATCCGGTCCGCTTTTGTTGACGAAATCACGCTGAAACGCTGGCGGGAAGAAGTTCAGCGCGCTAGCATGCGGGAATTGGAGGAAATTCCGAAGAGGTCGCGGCGATGAGCACCGGGCGATCGGCGAAAATTGTCGAGCTGCGGCCGCCGCTGCGTTGCGGCGAGCCGCTGCCGGCCGGCGAGGAAGTCGGTGACGATGATTTCGAATGGGCCGAGCGCTCGAAATTTTGGGCGGCCGAAGCGCGGAAAACCACGGGGCGTCGCGCCAAACGCGAACGGCCGCATGAGCCACTGATTTTATCTGGCCATGGCGTCTCGCTACGCACTGAAAATGGCGCGCTGACCATTCGCAACGGCTTCACCCATTACCCGCAAAAGCAGGAGGTGCTCCGCTTTTTCCGGGGTGAGGTGTCGATCCCCGAGCGAATTATCCTGCTGGACGGCTCCGGCACGATTTCCTTCGACGTGCTTTCCTGGCTGGCTGAGCAAGCCGTCGATTTAATTCGCATTGATTGGCGCGGCGAGGTCATTTGTGTCGCCTCGCGCTCGGGATATTCGGCCAATCTGCATCGCGTGCAATGGCAGCGCGAAACCCGCGCCGATGAAATCAAACGCGTGGAATTTTCGGTTCAGAATATCGCCAAGAAAATCGAAAATTCAATTTTGACCCTCGAAAAATCCGTCCGGCGTAACGATGCCTGGGGCAAGGCAATCGAGACCGCCTACACCTCCCTGACAAAGCTGCACGAGGGAAACATTGATTCAATCATTGCGCTGATGGCGATCGAAGCCAATGCGGCTGCAGCCTATTTTCGGGCGTGGAAGGGTGTTCAGCTAGATTGGCGCGGGCTTAACCGTCGGCCAATTCCAGATCACTGGTTTGAAATCGGTCACCGGACTTCCGCCTATCCCTTCGCTCGAAATCGCAACGCCTCGCATCCGGTGAATGCGATATTGAATTACGCCTATGCCGTGCTCCAGAGCCAGCTGCAAATTGAAGCGATAGCGCAGGGCTATGACCCGACGCTCGGGATCATGCACGAAGGGCGAGACGGCTCGGCAGCCTTTGTGTTCGATCTGATGGAGCCATACCGGCCCTTAGTCGACTCTAAGGTGCTGGAATTCGTCAAGGGTCACACATTTAAGCCGGCGGATTTTGTGATCCGGGCGGATGGGGTGTGTCGACTTAATCCGGAGATGGCGCAACTCGTTGTGAGCCTGGCGAGACCTGTTTCCGTAAATCCGGGTAGACTAACCTGATTAGCCCAAATGGCGCGTGGTGCTAGGAAAACAGCTTGCAAGCTTCCGCCTCAGACCAGCTTCTGGAATATGCAAGTGAGCTCGAAGCGGCGCTCCCTAGCCCTTTTGTACCCCCCACGATCCAGCTTCGCCACGATGTAGGAGAAGGATCGGCGGCTGATACAAGCCGTCATGAGTGGAATTGGTTAGTACAGCACGGACTATCAAGAAGCAAAGTACGGACATATGCGATTTCTGGGGAGGGAGGCTTAGGCAAATCTACGCTTTGCTTTGCATTGACGTCCGCACTGATACGCGCGGGGCAACCAACTCTTTTAATTGGACCCGAAGATTTCAAAACCTGTCGTCTAAAGGAGCTTAATGACATCGATGGTTTTCTTCGCAAGCGCGCACCACACTGCGTTCAAAGCGATCGATGGTGGAATGACAAGATTAGAAAGGATAGGCTCGTTTTAGTTGTGGACGCCGTAAACGAATTGTATCGTTTAGCTCAAGATGAGGATGATCGTCTAGGTATAAAATCTTTGATATTTGGGCACCATAAACGGACATCTTTTTGTTTTTGTCGTAATTCCGGAGATATCGAAGCATCCTCAAGGCCGGGAGGGCGCGAAGTTGTTGGTATAGAGCTTCTACGCTTATCAGCAGCGGGTCGAGAATTCTTCTTGAAAGAGTGTGGTCTAGAGCCGCGAACGGCATTGGGGCGTCTCGAGGACGCGGGCCTCTTGGAACTATCTGAAAATCCTCACGTTATGTCCTATATCATAAAGCTTCTTATCGCAGCTCCGGACTCGCCGTTGCCACGCACCAGGGCAGCGATATTCAAGCAATCACTACACATACTCGAAACAAAACGTCTAAATGACGAGGAACGCATCGTATTTCGTGACAATTGTCCGTTAATAGATATAGCTAAGGCGGCCGGGTTGTTAGCCGCACCTATTGATAACCCAGATCGCATATTTAATGCGCGTGAAGTTTTTCCTATTTTGAAGAAAGTGTGGCAATATGATCAATATATTGAGCGAAAAGCACAGATATTTTTTGGTACCTATTGGATTTATGAAACGGTTACCGCATCTGTCACCAAGCCAGCGAAGTTTCAACACGATAGGCTTTCGGATTTCTGTTTAGCGTTGGCGTTTATTGAATGGAATTTTCCCCCTTATTTCATGTTTGACGAAAAACTTTCTTTGGAATCCTCTATTGCTGACTGGATTGGTTTGAAAGACCAACCGACCGATTTCGTAGAGATATTAATGAAACTTTGTGAAACATTTCGACGCCCTGAGATTTTAGTCGAAGTGGTGACGGCGAACCATGGAGCTTTGCCATTAGTGGTGCGCAACCGTATTTGGAAGTATTTAAATTCTATTTTTATTCGTTCTAGGACGGCCAGATTGCGAATACTTGACAGGCTTAATCAACTAAGTCGTCCAACTCGCCGGGAATTTATACGTAATGGCCTGATGCGGTTATTCGAACAAAATAAAGATGTTTTTAATGAAGCTGTAGAAACTTTTTTAGAAGGTACATTTGACCAGAAGCTTTGGCAGAAGATAGTTAGGGCAAAACGGGGCCTTCGTAGGCGGCATCGAAGTTTTGATAGTGAAGGGTTCGGTGACTCTTTCGCTTTCGATGAAATTGATAGGCCGACTTCAACTGTAACTGAGCCAGAAAAACTCGCCGGTGATCCGGATACAGGATGCCTGATTGAGAGGATGCTGAGCAAAACTTCGCGGCAGGAAACTCGAAGGGCGTCTGCAGTCGTGCTGGGCAGCATCGGCGATCTTCAAGCCGTCAAACCCCTTTGCGACGCCCTCAAAGACAAGGCCTCAAACGTAAGAGGGTCCGCGGCGACCGCGCTCGGCAGCATCGGTGATCTTCAAGCCGTCAAACCCCTCTGTGACGCCCTCAAAGACGGTGATTCAATCGTAAGAGGGTCCGCGGCGACCGCACTCGGCAGCATCGGCGATCTTCAAGCCGTCAAACCCCTCTGTGACGCCCTCAAAGACGGTGATTCAATCGTAAGAGGGTCCGCGGCGACCGCAGTCGGCAGCATCGGCGATCTTCAAG
>Ga0265327_10004926_pt1 | contig 11504 bp, 12 predicted proteins | sample 41621metaG_FD_202089 | JGI IMG/M metagenome (GOLD analysis project Ga0265327, IMG submission 202089) | Rhizosphere microbial communities from Carex aquatilis grown in University of Washington, Seatle, WA, United States - 4-16-21 metaG | ecosystem: Host-associated > Plants > Roots > Rhizosphere...
CAGGCCTGATACGTCTGGGGCTGGAAAGCCGCATCACCCAGTTGATCGATCCGGAACAAAGCATTCCTGCCGTCGGCCAAGGGGCGCTGGGCATCGAGATCCGCGCTGACCGAGACGATGTACGTGCGCTGATACAGCCGCTGAACCACCCTGAAACCGCCGCCTGTGTCGAAGCCGAACGCGCTATGAGCCGTGCGCTGGCCGGCAGCTGCACGGTGCCGCTGGGGGCCTATGCCCAAGTGCGAGGTAACCAGCTGCATATGGTTGGTTTTGTCGCCAGTGTGGATGGCAGCGAAATTGTCCGCGCCGAAGCCAGCAGCGAACCCTCGCATGCCGACAGCCTGGGCAAATCGCTGGCGCAGAAGCTGGTGGAGCAGGGCGCAGACCGCATTCTGGCAGCGCTTGACCACCATGCCTGATACGCCGCTCTCGGGCAGCGTCATCGCCATCACGCGCCCGATTGAGCAATCGCACACGTTAGCAGAACTGATCAGCGCACAAGGCGGAACGCCTTTGCTGTTCCCGTTGCTCGCCATTGCCCCCCTGCCGGACTACAGCGTGTTCGACGCCCATATTGATCAATTCGTTGATGCCGATTGGGCCATCTTTATCAGCAGCAACGCTGTGCAGCAAGCCATGCCGCGTGTGTTGCACCGATTCCCCACGCTCCCGTCGCGGCTTCGCTTTGCGGCGATTGGCCCCAGCACTGCGGCTGAATTGCAAAAATTCGGGGTTGGTTCAGTGTTGATTCCACAAGATCGCCACGACAGCGAGCACCTGCTGGCACTGCCTGAAATGCAGACGGTGGCTGGCAAGCGTGTCACGATCTTTCGCGGCGTCGGCGGACGCGAATTGCTGGCAGAAATCCTGAACGCACGCGGAGCCACGGTGCAATTTGCCGAGTGTTACCAGCGCGTTAATCCGCAACATGATGCAGGCGATTTACCGCGTCTGTGGCAGAATAAGCAGCTGCATGCCGTGGTTGTCACCAGCAGCGAAGCGCTGCGTAATCTGCTGGATTTAGCCAGCGATGCCGAATGGCTGCGCAACACGCTGATCTGTGTCAACCACGCACGTATCGCAGAGCTGGCACAACGTAACGGCCTGCAGGTAGCCGTCAGCGATGCACCCGGCGACGAGGGCATGCTGAACTGCCTGATCAAACACACAAGGCAAGTACCATGAGCGAAGAGACGCAAACCGAAAATAGCACGCTTGAGGAAATACTTCCGGCTGAACCGCGCCCGCTGGTGCAGATTGCGCTGGCCGTGGCCGTTGTCGCGCTGGTTGCGACCTCCTGGCAGTGGCTGGATCAGCGACAACGCACCAGCAAGCTGGAAAATACCCTCACGCAGCGCTTGAGCGAATTCGACGGGCGTAACCGTGAAAGCCTGACGCTCTCCAAACACGCTGACGAAACCACCGTGCAAGCCGGGGCCAAGATCGCGCTGCTGGAACAGAAACTGGAAGAATCGCACGCCCAACAGGAATCACTGCAGACACTGTATCTGGAACTGGCAAGCAACCGAGACGCCTGGACCATTTCTGAAGCCGAACAACTGGTCATCATCGCCAGCCAGCAACTGCAACTGGCCGGCAACGTCAAACCGGCGCTGCTCGCGCTGCAAACGGCCGACAGCCGCCTGCAGGAACTGGACAAGCCGCAAATCATCCAATTACGCAAAGTAATTGGCAAAGACATCCAGAAACTGCAAGCCTTGCCCAGCATTGACATCGTCGGCATGAGCCTCAAACTGGAAGCACTGGCCGATGCCGCAGACAAGCTGCCGCTGGCCAGCGAACGGCATCCAAGAACAGATACGGCGGGCAAACCGGATTGGGATTCAAACCCTTGGCGCCGCCTGACGCAGGAAATCTGGCAGGATATCCGCCGCATGGTGCGCGTGGAACGCATGGACCACCCTGAAACCCCGCTACTGACCACTGATCAGAGCTACTTTCTTCGCGAAAACCTCAAGCTGCGTCTGCTCGCCGCCCGCATTGCATTGTTGCAGCATGACGAAGCCACTTATCGTGTTGACCTGCACACCGCCGATCTCTGGATCAGGCGCTATTTCGATGTGCAGGATATCGCCAGCAAAAACGCGCTGGCCAGCCTGCAGCAATTGTCGTCCAGCAGCATCACCATCCAGTTGCCGGACATCAGTGAAAGCCTGAATGCAGTCGCCAAATACAAGCTGGCGTTGGAGCGAAACAAGTGAAATTCCTGATCTGGCTGTTATTCATCCTGGGTGGCGCCGTGGCGCTGTCACTGGTGTTCGGCTCCAATGATGGCTACGTGCTGGTGGTTCAGCCGCCTTACCGCGTCGAGTTTTCCCTCAACCTGCTGGTGATCCTGCTGGTGGTCGGTTTTGCCTCGCTGCACGGCACCCTGCGCCTGATCCAGTACACCCTGCATCTTCCCGAAAGTGTCCACAAGTTCAAACAGGTACAGCGCCAGAAAGAAGCGCATGAATCCATGCTGGAAGGCCTGCATGCTCTGGTGGAAGGTCGTTGGGAAAAAGCCGAAACCGCGGCCGCACGAGCGCTGGAACTGGGTGAAGATGCCGGACTCAGCGCGCTGGTGGCCGCACGGGCCGCACATCGCCTGAAACACCGCGCCAAGCGAGATTTCTATCTGGCTGAAGCTGAACGACTGGCGCCGGAAGCCGCTGTGTCACGTCTGCTAACCCAGACCGAGTTGCTACTGGATGGGCGTGAGTATTCCGAAGCCTTGCGGCCCCTGCAACAGCTGGAAAAAATCGAGCCCAATTACGCACCCGGCCTGAAACTATTGCTCAAGATCCATCAGCGCCTCGGCAACTGGGAACAGGTGCAAGCCACCGTCACAAGGCTGGAAAAACGTGGCGCCATCGAGCCGGTGCACAAGCTGCAAGTGCTCTACCACACGCACCAGCAATTACTGGAACGCCATGCAGGCAATGCACGCGAATTGCTCGCTTACTGGAAGAAAATCCCCGAGGCCACGCGCCTGCAAACCCAGATGGCACGTCTCGGCGTTCGCCACTTTCTGGCGGCCGGTGATGGCGCCACGGCGGCCCAGATCATCGAAATGAGCCTGACCAAACATTGGGATAGCGCGCTGGCAGGACGCTACGGTGATTGTGCTGGCGAAGATACGCTCAAGCAACTGCAGCAATCCGAATTCTGGCTCAAGGATCACCACGACGACGCCGGTTTACTGTTGTCGCTCGGCAACCTGTGCCTGCGGCAGGAACTGTGGGGCAAAGCCCAAAGCTATCTGGAAGCCAGCATCAGTGTGGCGCCAAGCAGCGCGGCACACTTGGCACTGGCGAGATTGCTCGAACGCCGAGGACAGCAAGAAGCCGCCTACCAGCAGTATCGTCAGAGTTTGGAATACGCGCTACAAGAAGCGGAATAAGCTGACTGCACAACCTGTTTCAACACTATCCCCAGTGTTCAGCACAACAAAAAGCCGGCAATGCCGGCTTTTTGTTGGGTATCACCTGATGCAAGTGACTATTTCTTCGGCGCGAAAGTGAATGCGTCGGAAAAGAATTCATCGTCCGGCAAACCGTTAGCTGTAAAGTCACCGTGCGCAGCTTCCACCATGGCGGGTGCCCCACAGCAGTAGACCTGATAAGCGCTCAAATCAGGATAGTCTGCCAGCACCGCCTGATGCACGTAACCGGAACGGCCAGCCCACTCATCTTCGGGCTTGGGGTCGGATAATACGGGAATGAAGCGGAAATTGGGGTGCTCGGCCGCCCATTGCTGCGGCAGTTCAGGCAGGTAGAGGTCAGGCTTGGCAAGCGCGCCCCAGTACAGCACCATCTCGCGCTGGATATTGTGGTGGAAAGCATGTTCAAGAATGCCCTTGATCGGCGCAAAGCCGGTGCCACCGGCGACAAAGATGATGGGCTTGTCGCTTTCTTCGCGCAGGGTAAAGGTACCTAACGGCCCCTCGAAACGCAGGATGGCCTTCTCCGGCATTTCGTTGAACACGTATTCGGTGAATTTTCCACCGGGGATCAGGCGCAGGTGCAATTCCAATGTCTGGTCGTCGAACGGAGCATTGGCGAGTGAAAATGCCCGGCGTGCGCCATCTTTCAGCAGAAATTCGACATACTGGCCGGGCAGAAACTGCAGGCGCTCGTTAGCCGGCAACTTGAGGTACATGGCGATCACGTCCGGCGCCAGCTGTACCTTTTTTTCCACACGGCAAGGCAGAGTCTTGGGCTGGATACCGGCCTTGAGGCCGATTTCCTTGCATTCGATGACAAGATCGCTTTGCGGTTTGGCGCAACAGAACAGGGCCAGACCCTCCGCCAGCTCGCTTTCGCTCAGGGCATGCGCCTGATAATCGGTGTGCTCGACGGAACCCTCAAGTACCTTGCCTTTGCAGGCGCCACAAGCCCCGTTGCGGCATCCGTAGGGCAGGTTGAAACCTGCTTCAAGCGCGGCATTCAGGATGGTGTCATCGTTCTGGGTGGTGAAGGTATGGCCGCTAGGCTGGAGGGTGACCTGGAAAGACATGCTTCAACTTTCTGAATGGTGTAGAGCAAATGGGCGATTTTATCATAGCGAACGACTACTCTTCTCGCCGCCATTCACCCTCGATGACGACCTCATCAGGCTGGGATTGTTGAATGCGAGGCGCAGGGATCAGCAGAATCAAGATTGCAATCACGTCGCTCAACACGCCTGGCAATATGAGCAGGATGCCTGCGACGATTTTTTTGGCGCTGGTAAGCAGGGCGCGCACCGGATGCTGCCCCTCGCGTAAGGTTTCGGCCATCCGACCAAAAGCGACCCAACGTTCATCCTGAATCAACAGCCATCCGCAAGTCGCGGAAACAAGCAGGTAGGCCAGCAACCACCAACCGATGCGTTCCGCCAGTTGGAACAGCAGCACCAACTCCAGCACTGGGAATGCGAGTAAAATCAGCAACACGATAAGCAAACGCATTGAATTCCTTCGTTTATGGATCAAATTGTCGTCCTGACCAACGTACCGGACCAAGCCACAGCGACCACGCTAGCCGAGCACCTGATCGCGCAAGGGTTGGCTGCGTGCGTCAATATTCTCGCGCCCTGTACCTCAATCTACCATTGGCAGGGCAAGACCGAAAGCGCACAAGAAATCCCACTGTTGATCAAGACCACCTTGAACCGTTATATTGAGGTCGAAGCCACGATTTGCAAGCTCCACCCCTACGAACTTCCTGAAATCATTCATGTCCCTGTCACAGGCGGCCTACAGGCCTATCTGCAATGGGTATCAAAAGAGACGACTCGCTAATGTTACGCACTTTGTTCCTGCTGTTTTGTCTGGTCACCAGCCCGGCCTGGGCCGATAGCACATCCAACAGCATCAGCAGCCTGTTTGAAGAGGCTGGGGATGCCGGGTTTCTAAAACCTGACCAGGCTTTCAAACTGTCAATTGCTGCTCAGGATGCACAAACGTTGCAGGCCAACCTTGAGATTGCACCCCGCCATTATCTTTATCGCGAGCGGATCACCTTCAAGCTGAAAGAAGGCAGTACAAGCAGCATCATAAGCGTTGATCTGCCCAAGGGTGAAGCCAAGCACGACGCGAATTTCGGCGATACCGAGGTGTATCACCAGAGCATCATTGCCACCATTCATTTGCATCACGTCGGCGACGCTCCCGCCAACATCACCTTGCTGGCGAGCTATCAGGGCTGTAGCGAAAAGGGATTGTGTTATGCCCCGATCAAGAAAACCCTGGACATCGCTCTGCCGATAACTAGTCAGGCAGCAACACAACCTCCTCAGGCTCAGCAACAAGATGCGGTTAAAACGCTGCTGCAAGGCGGCAAGCTGTGGCTGATCGCAGCCGGCTTCTTCGGCTTCGGACTGCTGCTATCGTTCACGCCTTGCGTGTTCCCCATGATTCCTATTCTCTCCGGCATCATTGTCGGGCAGGGTGCTCACCCAAGCCGGTTACACGCCTTCAACCTGTCGTTGGCCTACACCCTCGGCATGGCGTTGGCCTATACGCTAGCAGGTGTGGCAGCGGGGCTTTCCGGTCACCTGATCAGTTCTGCACTGCAAAACCCGTGGGCACTGGGTTTCGGCGCAGTGGTGTTCGTGCTGCTGGCACTTTCCATGTTCGGCTTTTACGAGCTGCAACTACCGAGCGGGCTGGAAAGCGGTATGGTCAACATCACCAATCGCATCAAGGGCGGGCGATTCGCTGGCGTGTTTGCCATGGGTGCACTTTCAGCGCTGATCGTCAGCCCGTGTGTGGCAGCACCACTGGCGGGGGCGCTACTCTACATCGGCCAGACTCATGATGTGGTGCTGGGCGCCGTGGCGCTGTTTTCACTTTCCATCGGCATGGGCGTGCCATTGTTGCTGGTCGGTGCCTCGGCCGGCGCGCTGCTGCCCAAGACCGGCGCGTGGATGAACGCTGTGCGCAATTTCTTTGGCGTGCTCATGCTGGGCATGGCGATCTGGCTGATTGGCCCTGTCATCCCTGCAGCTCTGCAAATCGGTTTGTACGCAGCGTTGCTGATCGTTTCCGCCATCTATCTGCATGCACTGGATGCCTTACCTGCGCATTCGGGCAAGTGGGCCAAGTTCTGGAAAGGTATCGGCATCATCCTTCTGATATACGGCGCCGCCTTACTGCTAGGTGCGCTGGCCGGGAACAGCAACCCGTTGCAGCCACTGGCAGGACTGCGAACCACGGCATCTGCCGAAGCCAGGTCTGCTCTACCGTTCAAACGTATCAAGAACGTAGCCGAGTTGGACAACGCCGTGGCAGAAGCCAAAGGCAAATATGTCATGCTCGATTTTTATGCCGACTGGTGCGTATCGTGCAAGGAATTCGAGCACAACACCTTCCGCGATACGCGCGTACAAAAGCTGCTTAAGGATGCTGTGCTTCTGCAAGCCGATGTGACGCAAAACAACACCGATGACGAGGCCCTGTTAAAGCGTTTCGACCTGTTCGGGCCGCCGGGCATCATCTTCTTCGACCGGCAGGGACGTGAAATCGCCCCGGTTAAGGTGGTGGGCTATCAGGATGCCAACCAGTTCCTGGTCAGCCTTAACAGCCTGTATGCCGCAAAGGAGGGCGAATGCCAAGCCGCCGTCGCCTGCTGATCATTTTCGCCGGCGTGGCCATCGTGTTTGCCGCGTTGCTGGCGGCCGTGATGCGTTTATCGCAGCCGGCACAAGTCGATGCACCGCCCTCAGTCGCAACCGAGAACTTGTTTGCATCAAAATTTACTGATGCTCAAGGCATGCCACAAGCAGTCGCTCAATGGCAAGGACAGGTCATCATCGTCAACTTCTGGGCTACCTGGTGCCCGCCTTGCCGTGAAGAAATGCCTGAACTGTCGGCCTTGCAGAACAAATATCGCGCCCGAGGTGTCGTTGTTCTGGGCATCTCCACCGATGATGCCGTTAAAACGCAGCAATTCGCCGGCGAAAATCCAGTGAGCTATCCTTTGCTCGCAGCTGATTTCGATGTATTGAACCTGGCTGAAGCGTTGGGCAACGACCGTGATGTGCTGCCTTATACCTTGGTATTGCGTCGTGATGGTAGTGTTGCCACCAGCTATTTTGGCCGTATTGATCTGCAACAGTTGGAAAGTGCGCTCACGCCCCTGCTGTAAGCGACTGAAATGACTTGAATTTCGCCAAACTCCTGCGAATCTGCTGGACAATGTCGATCAAATTGCGGCAAACTTGCAGTCCACTCCGGCAACGGAACCGATACGAATATGGCTAAAAACAAGACGATTCTCGTATTGCATGGCCCCAACCTGAACCTGCTGGGCGTGCGCGAACCTGAACACTACGGTAGCGCAACGCTCGCAGGCATCAATCAGCAACTGACCGAGCAAGCGAATGCCGCTGGTGTCAGTCTGGAGGCATTCCAGAGCAACAGTGAGGCCGATCTGGTCACTAAGGTACAGTCTCTGGTCGGCAACAAAGTCGATTTCGTTATCATCAATCCTGCTGCCTTCACTCATACATCGGTCGCCCTGCGCGACGCGCTGGCGGCAGTCAAGGTTCCGTTCATCGAAGTACATCTTTCCAACGTTCACGCACGCGAAGCTTTCCGTCACCACTCCTATTTCTCCGACATTGCGGTCGGTGTGATCTGCGGACTGGGCGCGCAAGGCTATACGTTGGCGCTGGATTACGCACTTAACTCAATAAATAAAGTCTAGTCAGAGGATATCCCATGGATCTGCGCAAACTGAAAAAACTGATCGATCTGGTCGAAGAATCCGGCATTTCTGAGCTGGAGCTGACCGAAGGTGAAGAAAAGGTGCGCATCAGCCGCCAACCTGCCGGTGGCCATCAGGTGCAATATGCACCTTCCTATTTCCAGCCACCTTACCCTCAGGCCGCGGCTGCTCCCGCGGCAGCTACACCAGTTGCTGAAACTGCCGCACCTGTCGTTGAGGGCCATGTCGTCAAGTCGCCCATGGTTGGTACTTTCTATCGCCAGCCATCGCCTGACGCCAAGCCATTCGTTGAGGTCGGTAGCAGCATTGCTGCCGGCGAGACGCTGTGCATCATCGAAGCGATGAAACTGCTGAATGAAATTGAATCCGACAAGGCCGGTGTAATCAAGGCCATCTTGGTCGAAAACGGTCAGCCCGTCGAATACGGCGAACCGCTGTTCATCATCGGCTAAAGGGGTTTCCCATGTTTGAAAAAGTTCTCATCGCCAATCGGGGCGAAATCGCCCTGCGTGTACAGCGCGCCTGCCGTGAGCTTGGCATCAAAACCGTCGCTGTGCACTCCGAGGCTGACCGCGAAGCCAAATATGTCAAACTGGCTGATGAGTCGGTGTGTATCGGCCCCGCCCCCTCCGGCCAAAGCTACCTGAATATCCCTGCTGTCATCAGCGCGGCTGAAGTGACGGACGCGCAAGCCATTCACCCTGGATACGGTTTTCTTTCTGAAAATGCAGATTTTGCAGAACGCGTGGAACAAAGCGGCTTCGTATTCATTGGCCCGCGTGCCGAAACCATCCGCTTAATGGGCGACAAGGTCAGCGCCAAGGATGCCATGCGTAAATCTGGCGTCCCCTGCGTCCCCGGTTCGGAAGGCGCATTGGGCGATGACCCGGAAGAAACGCTGCGTGCCGCCAAGGAGATCGGCTACCCGGTCATCATCAAGGCCGCTGGCGGTGGTGGTGGACGTGGCATGCGCGTAGTCCATACCGAAGCCGCGCTGTTGACTTCGGTCAACATGACCAAAGCCGAGGCGCAATCAGCGTTTGGCAACCCCATGGTGTACATGGAAAAATTTCTGGAACATCCACGCCACATCGAAATTCAGGTGCTGGCCGACGAGCATGGCAATGCCGTGTATCTGGGCGAACGCGATTGCTCGATGCAACGTCGCCATCAAAAAGTTTTGGAAGAAGCTCCGGCTCCTGGCGTCGACCGCAAACTGATTGCGCTCATAGGCGAACGTTGTGCAGAAGCATGCCGGACCATCGGCTACCGTGGTGCCGGTACGTTCGAATTCTTGTATGAAAACAATGAATTTTATTTCATCGAGATGAACACCCGCGTGCAGGTCGAGCACCCGGTGACAGAACAAATCTCCGGTATCGACATCGTGCAAATGCAATTGCGCGTGGCTGCCGGCGAAAAGCTGCCCTTCAAACAGAAGGATATCCATTTGCGTGGACATTCTATCGAGTGCCGCATTAACGCAGAGGATTCGCACACGTTCGTACCTTCCCCTGGCCGTATTACCGGTTTTCATATGCCGGGTGGCCCCGGTGTACGTGTCGACACGCATGCCTATCACAACTACGTGGTGCCCTCGCATTACGATTCGATGATCGGTAAGCTCATCACCTATGGCGACACGCGCGAACAAGCCATTGCCCGCATGCGCATCGCGCTGTCAGAGATGGTAGTAGAAGGCATCAAAACCAACATCCCGTTGCATGTAGAGTTAATGAATGACGCCGCGTTTCATCAGGGCGGCACCAGCATTCATTATTTGGAAAACAAGCTCGGCATTGCTTCCAAGTAATGGGCTGGCAGTCGCTTAAGATCCAGGCTGGGGAGGAAACCGCCGAGGTTTTGAGCGACGCGCTCATGGAACTCGGCGCACTTTCTTCCAGTATCGAGGACGCCGATGCCCAGACAGACGCCGAAAAGCCGATATTTGGCGAGCCTGGCGAGCCTCCGCCCGGTATGTGGCAACACAACGTTGTCAGTGCACTGTTTGCTGCTGATGCAGACATTGAATCTGTCATTGCGACTCTTTCCGAATCCACTGGTTCAGGGCCGCTGACCTATACCGTCGAAACCATCGAAGAGCAGGACTGGGTGCGTGCCACCCAGTCGCAGTTCGACCCGATCCGCATCCGTGACGACCTATGGATTGTCCCTTCCTGGCATGTTGCTCCGAATCCAGATGCCCTGAATATCGTGCTGGACCCGGGCCTCGCCTTTGGTACCGGCAGCCATCCGACCACGCATTTGTGCCTCGCCTGGCTTGCAGATCATCTGCAAGCAGGGGAGAGCGTGCTCGATTACGGCTGCGGCTCTGGTATTCTTGCAATTGCGGCCAAAAAACTGGGTGCAGGTAAGGTACTGGGTACCGACATTGACCCGCAGGCCATGGTGGCCAGCCACGACAACGCTGAAAACAATCAAGTGCAAGAAATCAGCTTCGTGCTTCCCAACGACCTGCCAGCATTTGAAGCCGATGTAGTAGTGGCCAATATTCTCTCCAGCCCGCTCAAACTGCTGGCACCTGCATTGGCTGGCCATTGCAGACTGGGCGGTCGGATTGCCCTTTCCGGCGTGCTGGCCGAGCAGGCTGATGAAGTAGGTTCATGCTATACCGAGTGGTTCGACATGCATCCGCCGGTATTCATGGATAACTGGACGCTCCTGACCGGGACCAAACGTTGAGTCTGGTCACCACTTGCCCGGAATGTAAAACGGCCTTTGTCATCAAGCCGGAGCATCTGGCAGCGCATCGCGGTGATGTGCGTTGCGGCCACTGCCAACACCTGTTTAATGCTCTGCAGCACCTTGCCGAGATTATCCGCGACGATGATGAGACCAAGCTCCAGCAACCGGATGCTCCTGTTGTAGCTGAAACAGTTGAGGAATCCCCCGAGCTGGACGGTTTTGCCTTCGAACTTATCCCAGAGTCAGAGGAAGAAACCTTCGCTGAATTCGAATCGCCTGAGGAAGCAATATTACCGAGCGAAGCAGTTCCTGAACCGCAGGAACCGCCGAACAACGAGTTCGATCCTTCTGAGCTTGATTTCATCCTCGAAACCAATCCCGATATTGAATCTGCGGAAATAACCCCACTGGAGGCTTCCGCAGCACCTGAAAATGAGTTTCCATCACTGATCGACACGGAACACGAGGGCGCGGCGAAGCCTGAGCCTGAGCCTGAGCCTGAGCCTGAGCCTGAGCCTGAGCCTGAGCCTGAGCCTGAGCCTGAGCCTGAGCCTGAGCCTGAGCCTGAGCCTGAGCCTGAGCCTG
>Ga0265327_10004927_pt1 | contig 11503 bp, 13 predicted proteins | sample 41621metaG_FD_202089 | JGI IMG/M metagenome (GOLD analysis project Ga0265327, IMG submission 202089) | Rhizosphere microbial communities from Carex aquatilis grown in University of Washington, Seatle, WA, United States - 4-16-21 metaG | ecosystem: Host-associated > Plants > Roots > Rhizosphere...
TTGCTTACTTCTGCAATTTCTTCTGATTTCATGTAATGCGAACCCTTCTAATCACCATTGCCATCACTCCTATCATCATCATTGCTCTGGCATGTTTGATTGTCGTGGACTTGGTGGCGGGTAGAAGTCTGGATTATTAACCCGCTTTGGCGGGGGTTTTATTGAATCCTACCGGCTGGATTAACCGGTACCAAAGGTCGCTGATGCGGCCTTTTTGTTTTCGAGGACAACATCATGTCACTTAACACATTCAACTCCCCAGGCAGTCGCAATGTCCTGGACACAAAGGTCACTGCAGCAGCAGGCGGTAAGGCACTCGGCTCTGGCTTGAACAAAGGCCAGAACAACGGTGGATCAAACAGTGTGGCTCACCCGCAAGGCACCAAGACCAGCACCGGCTCCAAAACCTATGGCCAGAAGAACATCAGCGGCGGCGGTGGCGGTAAGTCCGCCGTACCTGGATTCTCTGGCAACGGCATGATCAATGGGAAGGCCTGATCATGAAACTCATTCATACCGTCACTGGTGACATCCAGGAAGCCTTCGGCGCAACTGCAACCAACATGCTGGCCGGTGGTGTCTGGATTGTTCACGCTGTCGAAGAAGCTGTAGCTGAAGTGGCTGCAGCAGTTGAAGAAGTCGCAGCTGAAGTCGTTGCTGCTGTAGCCGAACCTGCTCCAGTTGAAGCAGTCACGGCTACGAGTATTGAAGAAGTCCCACAAACCGATCAAACAGGAGTGTAAAACCAAATGGCAACTGCATATCTGAGATTCACTGACGAGTCCGAGGCCGGACACATCACCGTAGAGGGTGGCATCGAGGGCGTGTTTGACCCGTCGTCCGCTTCTCATATCGCTGTGATGCGACTGGCTGAAGCTACTGATGAGCTGGGGAAACTTCTTTCCAGCCTTCCGCCCGTGGATATCTCCCTTGACGGCGACGATATCTCCGCCAAGGCCAAAGCACTCCTGGCACAAGTGCAGCCTGCACCTGCCAGCGATGAAAGAGGCGCAGCTTCCTGATGGCAAAGAACGACTTCCCACGGTTCAACGATCCTGCTGAGGATTCACCGGCCGACGATATCAACGTCGACGACATCCTCACCAAGCAGGAAGAGGAAGAGCTGCTGGCTCAGCGCCTGCAATCATTCTCTGACTCAGTCGCCAAAACCCGCAAGAAGTACGTTGACGGCCGCAGGGCATCCGGCATTGAGAAAGATTGGCTAGATGCAGAAGATGCATATAACAGTGTAGACGGGGCCAGCAGAACATCCGGGTCCATGATGGATGCCGTAGCTGCTGGTTACCCCATCACTGCAAACAATGCCAAGCCTACACGCTCCACAGTATTCGTAGGCGTCACCCGGCAGAAGACCAACGTCGCAGAGGCGCGCATCGCAGATATTCTGCTGCCGACCGACGACCGGAACTGGGGCATCAAGCCAACACCAGATCCAAAGATTACCAAGGCCCTTGAGATCGAGCAGAAGCAAATGGCTCAGCAAGAGGCCCAGCAACAACCGCCACAGCAGCCACAACCTGATGCTCAGCAACAGCCAGCACCAGGAAGTCCTCAGCCAGGACTGCCACCGAATGCCCCGTGGTCGCCTGGCCAGCCTGTTCCTGGAGTCATCAGCCAGACACACATGACGCCATCTGCGTCCAAGATATGGGCCCAGGCGCTGGCTGCCGCAGAAGGCATGCAGAACGAGATCAATAGTCAACTGATTGACTGCGACTGGAACGGAACACAGCGCAAGGTATTGCATAACGCAGCCGTGCTCGGCGTTGGCGTAGTCAAAGGCCCGGTAGCTGGCACTAAGATCAAGAAGGCCTGGACTCCGATAGCTGATGCTAACGGCAAGACGTTCCACGTCCTGGAGATTGCCGAGTCCGTCACGGCGGAAAGTTCCGATATCAGCCCGTGGAACTTCTTCCCAGACCCATCATGCGGTGATGATATCCATGACGGCGGTGGTGCGATGGAGCTCAAGTTCCTGACGAAAAAGAAAGTCAGAGAGCTCGCCAAACAGCCTGGCTATCTTAAGAGCCAGTTGGCCAAGGTTCTGGAAGAAGGACCGCAAGCATCGACTATCTCATCCGATGAGCGCGCCATGGCTCGCATGCGTAACAGCGACACGATGGACGCGGCGATGATGTCCGAACTGTACGAGATGTGGGAATACTGGGGAGAGTTCGATCGCGAAGACCTGCTTGCTGCAGGCGTGAAGATTGATGGAAGCGAAGATATTCTGCAGTCATACAGCGGCTGTGTAGTGATGATCAATAGCACCATCGTCAAAGCATTCCTGCATCCGATGTCTGGTGGTGACCTTCCGTATGACGTATATGTCTGGGAAAAACGCACTAGCAGCTGGGCCGGGTATGGCGTTCCGCACCTGGTAAAGTGGCAACAGCGCGTGATCAATAGCGCATGGCGCATGATGATGGACAACGCAGGCTCTACCGTAGGCTCTCAGATTGTTCTGAAGTCAGCATCGATTCAGCCTGCAGATAAGAAGTGGGAAATCAACGGCCGCAAAATCTGGTGGTGTACTGACGAGAATGCTGACGTGCGCCAGGCATTTGCCACCTTCGACTTCCAGTCGCATCAAGCCGAATATCAGTCCATCATCAAGATGGCTGAGGAGTTCATGGACTCTGAGTCTGGCGTGCCACAGATCGCACAGGGTGAGCACGACAACGCCCCTGACACTGTAGGCGGAATGCAGATCCTGATGGCCTCGGCAAACACAGTTGTGCGCCGTTTGGTGAAGCAGTATGACGACATGATTACACGTCCTCATATTAGACGGTATTACGACTGGAACATGGAACACAACGATAAGCCAGAAATCAAGGGTGACTTCCAGATAGACGCCCGTGGGTCTAGCGCTCTGGTCACTCGCGACATTCAAAACCAGGCTTATCTGCAAATGTTACAGCTGGCAAAAGATCCAATATACGGAATCTACGTCGACCCGAAAAAGATTTTCGAGAAGGCGCTGCAAGCCCAGCATATCGACCCGGCTGAAATATTCAGAGCAGATGACGAGATTGCGCAAATTGAACAGCAACAGGCTGGCAAGGGTCCGACTGATCCGAAGGTCCAGGCAGCGCTCATCAATGCACAGGCCCACCTGCAGGTCGCCAAGGCTCGCAGCGATGGCATGGTTCAGCTGGAACAAGCGCGCGCTCAGACCACGATTGCAGTCGAAAACACCCGAGCCCAAGCCGAGCAAGCCTATGCAGATACAGAAGCCCAGATGGCCAAGGACAACCAAGGTGGCAAACTGATTGAGATGCAGATGAAGGAACGCATGCTCATGCTCGACTATGCCAACAAGCGCAACCTGACGCTGGAGCAGGTCAAGGCCGACCTGGCCAAGGTTGCCATGCAAGAAAACACCAAGGTGCAGTTGGCGCAGATGCAGCACAACGTTGCGCAGGCAGAAGGCGAGCGCAGCCGCACACACGACGTTCACATGCATCACCTGACTACATCCGTACAACCACCAGCTGCAGATATGCAGCAGCAAACAGCAGAGGTATAGCACATGGCCACTAACGTAAAACCGATTATCGACCACCAGATTGCTTCTAATGACGACTCAGTGCTGGTCGCAAGCTGGAGCACCCTGACTGCATCCGGTGACTTAGGCCTTCCAATCTGTTTGGCAGCATGGTCAGACAAGACAGTCGTCGTTACTGGTGACTTTACCGGTTCACCGACAATCATCATCGAGGGCAGCAACGACGGTACCAACTTCGTGCAAATCTCGAATCGCCAGGGTACCGCCATGTCGTTTACTGCTGCCGGTTTGAATACTTCCCAAGACCGACCTGTGTTCGTGCGTCCACGGCTCACTGCAGGTGCTGGCGGTGGCAACGTTGTGGTATCAATTGCCTGCCATCGTACTGACCTGGCTGGCATGGGTCGATGAGCGATCCCACCTGGCAGTACATCCAGAAGTATTTGGGTGATGAGCTCGTAAGACTGCGCAACAAGAACGACAACCCTAATTTAAACGAGATCGAGACAGCAGGAATCAGAGCACGTATTGCTGCCGTCAAAGACCTGCTTCAGCTGCCAGAAAAACTCGCCGCAGAAGCAGAATTAAGTGAGCCTGTCTGACACGCCCACTGTGTAAATAACCAGCCACCGCAAGGTGGCCTTTTTGTTTGGAGAAAAAAGTGCCGACCCCGGAAGAACTGCAACAAATGTGGGAAGAAGAAGCATCCGCAACATCAGCGCCAGATCAATCCGCCGAGGAGACTCCGCCGAATGATGAGGCATCCAGTGTAGCGGGACAAGCTGCAGAAGTACCTGCAGAAGATGCTACGGAAACCGCACTAGCAGTAGACCCGCTCCAGCAGCGACTGGAAGAGTTGACCGCTACAAACAATCAACTGCTTGAACGCATGCGTAAGACTGAAGGCCACATCGGCGGCCTGACCTCTGAGCTGAATCGCACCAAGGAAAAACTGGCAGCAGGCATTACCTCCTCCCAGTCCAGCATGGTAGCGCCTACAGATACTCAGATGGCGGCAGCCGCTCAGAACCCTGAGAAGTGGGAACGTCTGAAAGAAGACTTTCCTGAATGGGCGGATGGCGTTGCTGCATACCTGGATTCACGCCTGCCTGCCAAGGGCGGTGTTGATCAGGAGCAGATCAATAGCCTGGTCAATGAGCGCGTTCAACAACAAGTGACAACGATCGAGGCCGGTTTCAATAAGCGCCTGGTGGAGTTGGAAGTGGAACTCAGCCACAAGGGCTGGAAAGACACGATCAACAAGCCAGCGTTTTCTGAATGGGCACAGCATCAGGCACCGGAAGTGATGAAGCTGTTTTACAGCGACGTCCCTGCCGACGCGATTCGCATGCTGGACCTGTATCAGGAAGCCACAAAGGCCAAGTCGGCTACCGATGTACAACAAACACGTCAAACAAGGCTGCGTGACTCCATCCTTCCTAATGGAACCAATGCCCATGCACAGAAAGGCCCAGAGGCCATGACTGCGCAGGAGCTATGGAACCTGGAAGCGAGCAGGCGGCAACAACAATAGATAGAAAGGACATCACATGTCTGTTCAAGGTTATAACACCGCAGCATCACGGAACCTCATCCGCGCTGCACAAGGCATGCTTGAGCATGCACAACCCATCACCGTTCTGGGAGACTTCGGTACCCAACGCGAGATGCCACAAAACGCAACCGATACCTTGGTCTTCCGTCGCACCCTGCCACTGGGCGCATCGCTGACTGGTACCAACATTCAGAATGGCGGACCAGCAGGTTATGTGGCAACCCCTAACCTGAATGCCAACAACTTCCTGTTGTCTGAAGGTGTCACCCCTAACAGCCAGTCCATCACTTTCCAGGACGTGTCTGTTCAACTGCAACAATTCGGCGTGCTGTTCAAGTTCTCCAGCAAGGTCGAATCGCTGTACGAAGATGACATCCCTGCGGAAATGCAGAAGCTTACTGGCGAAACACTGGCTGAAGTTCTTGAGCTGGTGCGCTACGGCGTGATGAAGGCAGGCTCCACTGTGATCTACGGCAACGGCTCCAGCCGCTCCAGCGTAAACACCGTGATCAGCCTGAATGCACTGCGCAAGGCTGCCCGTGTGCTGGAATCTAACCGCGCTCGTCGCGTGACGTCCCGCCTGGCTCCAGGCCCGAACTTTTCCACCCGCGCTGTTCAGCCTTCCTACCTGGTGTTCCTGCATACAGATGCTGAGTCTGATGTTCGCAACCTCCCAGGCTTCACCCGTGTGGAAGAGTACGGCAGCTTTAAGCCAGCACACGATCGCGAAGTCGGTGCAGTAGAGCAGTTCCGCTTCATCAGCTCCCCACTGTTCGCTCCGTTCTCTGGCGCTGGTTCCAGCACCCTGAATGGTTGCGTGTCCGTGGCCAACTCTGCTGTCGACGTGTACCCACTGCTGGTAGTTGCTGAAGATGCATGGGGCCAAGTGGCACTGAAGGGCTTCAACTCCCTGACTCCAGTGGTCCTGAGAGCAGCTGATCGCAACCATGCCAACCCACTGGGCCAGTTCGGCTACGTTGGCGCTCAGACCTGGTTCAATGCCGTGCGTCTGAACGAAGCATGGATGGCTCGCGTTGAAGTCGGCGTAACTAACCTGTAATTGTGACGGGGGCTTCGGCCCCCTGAACTGAGAGGATTCCATTATGGAAAAAATCAAGAAATTCCTGTTCGCTGGTCCGATCGGGACTTACAAGCCGGAAGACATTTTCCGCGCTGTGCAAGACCTGTTCACCCGTCAGGTGATTGTCCCGGGTCTGCTGGTGTCTTCAGCAGCTGTGACGTTTGCAACAACCAATGCGATCCAGTATCTGATCAACGGCGTCTTGTATACCAAGGCTGCACTGTCTGCAATCGCTGTTCCTACAGCAACTGCATGGTCTGCAGTGGCATCGACATTCAATGCTGCTGGTTTCCTGGTGACATTGGATGCTGCAGGTAACGTTGCAACCATTCCGACCAACGTCGTCTCCAGCTTGGTGTCAGCCAACAATGCCCTCGCAGGTATTGTGTGGCCAACTGTGCCGGATAACGTGGTTGTGGTGGGTGGGTTCGTTGTGTACACCACAGCAGCCAACACGGCATTCACACCTGGTACTACAAACCTGATCGGCGCTGCCAACATCGGCACCATCACCATCAATACTACTGGGCCTTTCTACCCAGTAACTCCAGTCTAAGAAAGGACGAAACATGTCTACAAATCTTACCTCTGCTGCCTTTGGCGGCAACCTGGTTCTGTCGCGCGCTGGTGGTGCTACTGCCAACGTTTCCGGTATTACCGGTGCGGCAACAACCTACACCATCCAGAACGTCACCTTTGCCCTGCAAGGCAAGTTGTATTACAAGGCGACTGCTTCTGGCGCAGCCACTCCGACCACTGATGTACTGACTGGCGTGGCATTCAAGTCACTGGCCAAGAACCAGGGCGATGTGTTTGTGTGGACTCTGGATGCTTCCGGTAACGTCGGTGTGGCTCAAGGACCTCTGCCTGTGCAAGCAGGTACGACCGGTGCCGTCACCAACGTCGACGACAGCGGCAACTGGACTGCCAATCCGCAGTTCCCTGCCATCCCTGACACCCTGACCCCGATCGCCTACACCGTCGTGCGCTTGACCTCAAGCTACGCTGGTACCGGATTCCTATTCGGTGGTGCCAACTGGAACACCACTGGCGTCAATGCAACCACAGTCGACCTGTTCGATCTGCCTGCATCGCCACAAGTGTCATAAGTAGTTTAGTAGCAAGATCGGCTGGCCGCATATCGTGGCCAGCCAACTCAGGCTCACCATCCGGTGGGCCTTTTTTATTTGGAGAACAAAATGGCCCAGCAGCCAAAGATCGATGTACGCACCCCAGGCCCAGACCTTATCGACCCAGTGACAGAAGGCGACCTTCATCAACTGGCCAGCGAAGAGTCTTTCATGAATGAACAGGTGACAATCTACGTCCACCCAGTTTCAGATGAAAATGCGCCACCGTATGTCATCCTGAATTGCAACGGAACAAATCAACCGATTGCGCGAGGCGTCAACCAAAGCATAAAGCGCAAGTTCGTTGAAATCCTGGCACGTATGAAGGAAACCAAGTATACCCAGGTGCAAGACAACCCTAATGAGCCAGACCAGCGCCACCTGAAGGGTCGCACTGGCATGTGTTACCCGTTCGACCTGATCCAGGATGAAAATCCCAAGGGTCGCGCATGGCTCAACAAAGTCATGGCTGAGGCAGCTTAAACATGGCGGCGATGACGTTCCTGCAACTCGCGCAGCGCCTCGCTCAAGAGTGCGGTGTATCGAACTCGCCTACCTCATGCCAAGCCCAAGTCGGGGAGATGAAGCGCCTGGTGGACTGGATTGCTACGGCATACCAGGAAATCCAGGAGCTTCATGACGATTGGGACTGGCAGCTGAATGATTTCTCATTCACGACGGTTGCACAGCAGCAGCTCTACACCACGGCTAACGTCATCACTGCTGGTGACTTTGGTTCATGGAAAGTTGACTCTCTGCGCGCCTACACTACTGGCAACAACTACGGGGATGAGCAGCTTCTGATTCCCGTCAAATATGAAATGTTCCGTAATCAGTATATGTACGGAACCATGCGCAGCACCTTTGCGCGCCCTGCAGCATTCGCAACGGACCCATCGACGCATGGGCTTCTGCTTGGACCAATCCCGGATAGCACCGGGTGGACCGTGCTTGGACAGTATTACCGGAAGCCAACTATCCTGTCTCAGGATAGTGACGTTCCGACATTGCCTGACCGCTACCATATGGCCATCGTCTACAAGGCGATGATCAGCTACGGTTACTTCGAGGTGGCACCAGAGCAACTGCAGCGTGGCCAGGATGCCTACGGGAAGATCCTGGCTCAGATGGAGATCGATCAGATCCAGGGCATTACCTTCGGGCAGCCTCTCGCATGATTAAGGCAGGAGCATCACTTCCTGAAGTCAGGTATGACACGATCATGCCTGCAGGTGGCCTTGACCAGGTCACACCGACGCTATCATTGAAGTCTGGTGCGGTTCGCGATGCAGTGAATTATGAGTGCGCGCCTACCGGTGGATACACCCGTGTTGCTGGATATGAGAGATATGACGGTCACCAGTCACCATCCTCTGCAACCTACAGCATCTTGACTGTAAATGGCTCAACAACGCCATCTGCAGGGAGCACGATTACTGGCGCAACATCAGGCGCTACAGCATACCTGCTGCTGACGACACCATCCTATTTCGTGGTGGTGGTAACCAGTGGTGCATTCACGATAGGTGAGACGCTGAATGTCGGCGGATCTCCTGTTGGCACATATACCTCGATCGGCACGGCGGCAACGCCATATCTGAATGCGGTATACACGGCAGCTGCTGCTGACTATTACCGGACATTCATTTCACCTCCACCTGGTTCTGGACCATGCAGAGGGGTATTCGTTTACAACGATATCACCTATGCCTTCCGTGACAACGTAGGCGCAACGGCTTGCTTGCTATATGTATCTACATCATCCGGATGGTCGTTGGTCCCGTTCTTCGAGGAAATAAGCTTCACCGCAGGCAGCGTTGCTCCTACTGAGGGAAGCACCATCACGCAGGGCGGTGTAACGGCAACCGTTAAACGTATCGTGTTACAGAGCGGAGCATGGCTTGGTGGTACCGCGACGGGACGATTGATCATAAATGCACGCACGGGTACGTTTGCTGCAGGCGCATTGACCAGTGGGGGAACGCTGACCCTGTCCGGGGCTTCGACATCGATCGTTCAACAGCCTGGCGGAAAGTATCAGTTTGATCAGGATAATCTGGCTGGATCAGCAAGTACGATCCGTATGTATGGCTGCGATGGCGTAAACCGTGGATTCGAGTTCGACGGAACCACATTTGTGCCAATCTCGACCGGTGCGACAAATGATGCTCCGTCGTTCCTGGTGATCCATAAGAATCAACTGTTCTTTGCTGTCAGATCATCGTTGATGCAATCAGGACCAGGGTTGCCTTACAACTTCTCTGCGCTTGCAGGCGCAAGTGAAATCGCAGTGGGTGATTTGATTACCGGCATGCTGATCCAGCCGGGTGCTCAGACGACAGGAACGCTGGCGGTATTCACAAATACCGACACGTTCATGCTGTACGGAACTGGCGTCAGCAACTGGAACCTGGTCCATTTCAATACCGGAACCGGTGCTCTGGCCTATACCGCACAGAATATGTCTCAGAGCTACGTGATGGACAATCGTGGCGTTATCAACCTGCAGGCCGTACTGTCATACGGCAACTTTGAACAATCGACCATGACGGCAAATATCATGCCGTTCATCCAGGATAAGCGCACGCGCGTGAGCTGCTCTGTATTGTGCAGAGAGAAGAGCCATTACCGCCTTTTCTTCACTGATGGATATGGACTGACCATCACGGTCGTCAACGGACAGAACATGGGATGCATGCCATTCTTCCACCCGATCACCGGCAACAATAGAAGCGGATTGTTCAACGTCTGGGAGTCGACTCTCAGTTCCGGGGAAGAGGTGATTTACGGCAGTGGTGTTGATGGCTATGTATACCGCCTGGAAAAAGGAACGTCGTTCGACGGCGCGCCAATCAATTACTCGCTGCTGTTCCCGTACAACGCCACCAAGTCTCCTCGCGTGCTAAAGAGATTCCGCAAGGCATCTGTTGAGGTTGTGGGAACGTCATATATTTCCTCTGGATTCAGCTACAACCTTGGCTACTCACGTACTGAATACGCAGCACCGAACTCAGCTAATTATTCGAGCAACTTCACGACCTCGTATTGGGACAACTTCACCTGGGACAACTTCACCTGGGATGGCGTAACCATTGGTCCGACAGAGATTGAAATGGTCGGCACCGCTGAAAATGTTCAGCTCGCATTCAATGGCAGCTCAAACCTGTCATCAAGCTTCATGCTCAACAGCATCATCGTTCATTACTCACTTAGAAGGGGTATACGTTAATGACAGATTTTTATGTCCATGGGGGAGCCCCGGCTCAAGGTTCGGCAGGACAATCTGCCGCTATTCGCGCAGAATTCGATGCCATCTCTGCAGCTTTCAACAAGCTTCCACCAATCACCGGGAATGCCAATAAGGTCATCCGAGTAAATGCTGCTGGCACCGCGCTGGAAGCATACACGCCTGCCGTAGTAGACCTTGGTTCTGCAACGCATGCGGCCACGAACAAAGCTACGCCTATAGACAATGATGAAATCCCCATGGCGGATAGTGCCACTGCATATTCAGCAGCCAAGTTGACATGGGCAAATCTGAAATCTGCCATTGTGTCTGTTAGCGCACAAGCTCTTACGGGCGTAAGCGGAACAGATACGATCACGGCAACGCTTGCCACTACAACCCTTACCGCATACGCCAATCTTCAAACTTTCCGTTTCGTAGCTGCTGGCGCAAATACAACCACATCCGTTACTTTGAACATTAACGGTTTGGGAGCTAAGAGCGTAACGAAAAACGGCTCCACGGCTCTATCTGTTGGCGACATTCCATCCGGCGCTGTTGTCACCGTCACCTATGACGGCACACAGTTTCAGGTTGTTGGTGTTTCTGCTGCTATCCCTGTCGTAGACACCACGCCAATCGTAAAAGGTTCATCAGACGCCACCAAGCAAGTTCGCCTTGAAGTTGATGGGCTGACTACAGCAACAACCCGTGTGCTTACTATTCAGGATAAGGATATTACTGTAGCCGGATTAATTGATATTCCCGCACAAGTTCCCGTCCGTCAAACCGTCCTGCAAGGCCCAGTAGACACTTCAGGATTGCCAACATTTCTACCTGCTACGTCCGGTTCGCTCTCCATTACCTCGCAAAACGTCAGCACTGGCACGAATGCGCTCGTAGTCACTGCCGCAAATGGTTCCACTTCTAGCGGTGATGCCAATTACGTATACAGCAACACCGCGAATCTAACGTGGTC
>Ga0265327_10004928_pt1 | contig 11495 bp, 4 predicted proteins | sample 41621metaG_FD_202089 | JGI IMG/M metagenome (GOLD analysis project Ga0265327, IMG submission 202089) | Rhizosphere microbial communities from Carex aquatilis grown in University of Washington, Seatle, WA, United States - 4-16-21 metaG | ecosystem: Host-associated > Plants > Roots > Rhizosphere >...
CCCCGGCGACAGCGAATTGGCGGTTGCGGCGGGTGGTCACCATGGCGGCATAAACGATCAATCCGCTGACCGCCAGGAAAATAATCACCAGCGCGATGGGAGAACCGCCATCCGGCGGAGGCTGGGGAGTGACAACTCCCGTGAAACGGGTGGAAGCCACAGCGTTGTAGACCGTCTTGCCTTCCGGCACATCCACCCCAGTGGCCGAGAGCTTCCAGTTGCCCGCCGGCGGGTTTTGGACGATGACGCTGGCCAGCGATTTCGACTGGAAGAACGTGGCGCCGGGATAGTTTTTGTCAACGGTCTTGCCGCCCGGGTCAACGAGCGCAGGGTCCAGCCGGCTGCCGGGCCAGTTTAATGTGACCAGCAACTCATTTTGGCCTTGCGGCACAGGCACAGCGCCGATATCCACCGTCTGGCCCTGGGCAATATCGCCGGTCTTTTGGAATACGATATTGCCGGTGGATTGGTGCCGCAGGCTCACGTAAACGTTGGCCAGGTCGGTGGCATTTTGGGCGTTGTAATAAGCGCCGCAGCCCGAATTGGTCGACACCTGTTTCAGGAAATCCTCGTCGATGGATGCACCCATTAAAATATTGACTGAGTTTGGAACGCCAAAGCCGACTGTGTAAATACAAATCCCTTTGCCGCCGGCTTCTGAAGCCAGGTCCAGCACTTGCTGGCGTATCGTGCCTTCATCGACTAAATAGTTGTTCCCCAAACCGATGTTCGGCATTCCATCGCTCAACATAATAATAATCGGTTTACTATCTTTTGTGCTCTTGAACTGATCGATTGCCAGGCGCAATCCATCGGGCATGCCTGTGCGGCCAATTGTAGCCAGGCCATCAAGCGCAGAACGAGCCGCGTTTACGTCCGTAGATAAGGGGAAATTAACCGCCGCGCTATCCGAAAAGCTCAAGATGCCCATATCCGCGCCCTGCCCCGCCGAATTTTCGGCCTGGATGATATCCAGGATGCGCCCCCCGGCGGCTTTCGCGGCGTCCAGCTTGGTCGAGCCGCTTGAATCTTGTTCTTCCATGCTGGACGAAACGTCAAAAAGCATGACGGTGGAAGAGTTTGCATAGGGGCCGGGTGGGATGGATGTGATGGGGGCGGAAGTAATTGGAGTAATCGTTACCCCTGGAGGAATATATGTAATAGGGACAGGAATTGTTGGGGCGATGGTGATTGTCGATGTGATTGCTGGAATGGCTGTACCTTGCGGGTTTAACAAAACCCGATAACCCTCAAACTGTTCACTCTTATCGACAAGTGTGTGCGAAAGTATTTTCATCTTGACGCCAACGTCAACCCCCAGCCCTGCATACCATGACGAACTGCCAAGACCATTATGCTCCCATTCAAGGTAAAACCGCAGGCTCGAATATGGACCGGCCAAACCATATAGCATCAACGTCAAGCGAGGGCCGGTATAGCCTTGAATATCCCAACCAACGTCAGGAACCAGGATTGGCGGGGAAAAACCAAAATTTTCAGAATGTTCCGAGATTTTTTGCCAACCGTCTTGATGCTCATAAGCCAGGCCATTTTTCGTGGTCTCAGTTCGTGTCAGCGCCATGGTCACACCGGCATGGACATCTCCATTCAGGCCCGCGACAACCGTAATGATGGGAACAATGACCACAGGAATACCCACAGGGATCGTGATGGGGTTCAGGTAATACCTGGCAAGTTCAACATTAATGTCATTCCCATTCACTTTTTCAAAATCCTGCTTCAAACCATATTCAAATTCCACCGTTTTGGTTTGCGTGGTATCGACCTCAAAGCGCATTTTCTGCAAAGTAAAATCATGAATAGACATTTCAAACACAAGATCAGGTTCGAATTCATATTTTAAATTCATGCGCACCTGGTCAAGTTGTGTGCTTTGATCCTGGTCTTTATCGTAAACAACAATACCGTTTTTCTCAATGTAAAAACTACCCGACGCCTGGCGCGGCGACGCAAGTTTTGCATGGCCCGGGATCAAAATTTCAGTACGCGCTATATCGGCAGGTGTGAGCTTTTTATGTAATTTGATGACGCCGCTTTGAATGGCTTCATCCAAAGATGCCTGGTCAGTTTCTACAACGACCTGCCCGTTATTGCGCGTTATGTTTTTAACGCGCTTCAGAAATCCGTTCGGGGCTTTGTCGGTAACATCACTTACAATGATATCGCCAATCGAAACCTTGTCCAACTCTGCGGTGGTTTGCGAAAAAGTATAGATATTACCGTCCGGCGAGACCGAACTGATGTTGTTCACCGTTCCAGCCGAAAGGGTTTTTGTGGTCGGGGGAATGACAATAGGATATTCAGTCGCATCGGGTGGCGTCGACGTTAGCAAAAACGGCGGCGCGCCAGCGCCGCCCCCAGAGCCAAGTCCAATTGCCAAAACCAACATGATAATGACAATCCCTGCCAGGAGCACATAAGTTGCATTAAGCCGTCTTTGTCTGTTCATAGCGCCACCTTAAAACTTGTGAATTTGTCCTTCATGGCATTGCGCAAATATAATCCGTATCGATTGCATCCGTCCCATCCATCACCCAGCCCACTCCCCCGGATTCCGTCTGCACCCGCCACCAGATGTTTGCTTCTGCGCAGCGCGGGCCGGCGATGATGGTGAGGCGGCTTCCGGGAGACAGCCACGTGCGGTTATCGTCGGGGCAGAAAATTTTTTCGGCTTGCGCCAGGGCTTGGCGGTTATCCTGGCTTCGAATACCGGGGGAGACCTACCGGCCAGACGATTTTCGTCTTGATGTTTGTGAAGTATTTGCTGAACCGAATATTCCACAAGCAATCATGCCTAATGCAACTATCAACAATAGAATCAACTTGAGCTTTTTGATCATCAGTGATCCATTTCTCCAATTATTGCGTCGAGCAAAGGTAATATTCGTCTGTCGAATCAGACCCATCCATTACCCAGCCCGAGTACCCGAGTTCAGTTTCCACCTGCCACCAGACGACATCGTCGGCGCAACGCGGGCCACCGGTGATGGTCAAATCAGCGCCGGTTGAGAGCCATTTGATCCTGTCACCACCCGGTTCGACGCGCAACGCCAATGGGTCTTCCTGAGTGCAAATATAAATGGACTGGTACACCTTAAATCGATCCTGGTGGGGAGCGCCGGGGCAGAAAAACGTGTCGCTTGGTGGTTCGTCGGTATCTGTTGGCTCAAACACCGGCTCCGACGTATCCGTCGGCCATATGACTTCTGTCGGCTCTTCGGTAGGATATGACCGTCGCGGGGTATTCGTATGAGCGATTACAGGCCGATGAAGCTGCGGCGTCGGCGAAGTTGCTTGTTTTCCCGCGCCAAAGATAAGAATACCGGCCAAAATTACAATGACCGCCGATAGCCCCACCCCTATGGCCAAAAATGGTTTTTGGCGTTTGGGCGATTTTCTTGGGACAGCCTGACCGTATAAATCCGCGGGTGGCTCGGCCCGAGTCGGTATCGAGTCCGGGTTGATGTTTAACGCAGAACATACGGCGGCCAATAGCTCGTTGGCGCTCTGGTAACGCGCCTCGCGCGACTTGGACATGGCTTTTTGGATCACAGCCGCCAGCGCAGCCGGGACATTGGGGTTGACGGCGCACGCATCCGGGGCCGGGACGCGCAGGTGCGCGGCGCGTATGCGTTCGTTAGACGTAGGCCCCGATTCTTCTTCCTTGACTTCGACGCCGCTAAACGGGCGTCGGCCGGTGAACATTTCGAAGATCAGCACACCCAACGCATAAACGTCCGTAGCCGCCGAGACCGGTTCGCCGCGGATTTGTTCTGGAGCCATATAAGCTGCCGTGCCCATTGTCCCCAGCGTCGTAGTGGTGCTATCGGCATGGCGGGCAATGCCAAAATCGGTCAGGAAGACGCCGCCGCCCCGGTCGACCAGCACATTGCCCGGTTTGACATCGCAATGCACAACGCCGTTGGCGTGGGCATAGCCCAGGGCAGATGCAATCGCCTTCAGGTAAACAGCAGCCTGCGTAAAATCCAACGAGTGGCCGCGATTTTGTTTGAGAACGTCGCTAAGGGACGGGCCATCCACATATTGTTCGAGCAGGAAAGCAAAGTCGGAGCTTCTAAACAGCCCGTAAAACGATACGATGTTGGGGTGCGCCAGCTTTTTGAGCGCGCGCGCTTCGCGTTCGAAGAGCTTGAAAATATGCTCATCTTCAGCCAGGTCGGCGTTCAGGATTTTCATCGCCAACGGCACGTTGCGTTTCAGATCCCAAACGCGATAGACTGCGCCCATGCCGCCTGAAGCGATAAAAGCGTCGACGCGAAATTGTTCGAGAAGAACCTTGCCGATGATGTTTGCCATTTTTTGGGGTTACTCCAGTAATCAAAATCTCAAAACGGATTTACGGGGTGTCTTGCGCGCAGCGAAAGCCAACCGAATTGTTGCTGTCGTCGAACTTCAAACTGGCGCGCGCTACGGTGCGAAGTCCGTCAAAACCGCTGTGCCACGAGCCGCCTCGAATGACTCTCTTGCTGCCCGTATCAGGACCTGACGGGTTTTCTTCAGGAGAAGTCTTGTAATACTCAGGCGCATAAATATCATGAACCCACTCCAATACGTTGCCGGCCATATCCAAAACCCCATAAGGGCTTGCGCCGTTGGGGTATTTTCCCACTTTGACCGTGTCTGGCGACGAGAAATTAGCGAGGCCCGGCTTCGGCAGGGCATTGCCCCAGGGGAACCGGCGGCCATCGGTCCCGCGCGCGGCCTTTTCCCACTCGGCCTCAGTAGGCAGGCGTCCCCCGGCCCATTTGCAATAGGCATTGGCCATCACCCAACTGACCAGCACCACCGGATAATCATTGAACTGTGGGTTGCCAAAATAGCTTTTACGAGTCTGGGAAGTGTTGTTGGATGGTTTGGGGCATTGTTTTTCTTTGGCGCAAAGCGCATACATGCCATTCGTAACTTCGGTGCGGTAAATGTAAAAATCGTTTAAGGATATTTTGTGCGCCGGGCCTTCGCCGCCCCAAAAATTTGGGTCGTTTGCCTGGTCAATCCCCATCGTAAATTCGCCGGAGGGGATCAGGATAATGGCAGCGCCATCCTTTGCGTTTACCAGTTGAGCGGGCGCAGCAGAGGGCAAAGGCGTGTCGGTTGCAGTTGGAGCAGGCATTTCAGTCACGGCTGGGATGGGCGTATCTACCGCAATGCTGACCGTCGGCGCGACTTGCCCCACAACGGTCAAATCTGGTTTGGGCTGCGCCACTTGGGGCAAGAGTAATTTCGAAGCTCCCCACAGACCAAGACAAGCAACCAACACGACAAACACGCCAAACCCCAATAAAAGCAGTTTTTGCGTTTGTGAAACGCCGCGTTTTGATTCTGGCGGGACAACCAATTTGGCCTGGGAAGAACCTCGCGCTACAACCGCCCCGCCCCCCGCCTCGGCGCGATTGGCAATCTCGCCATCGGACATGCCTGCCGCCGCGCAAACCGCCAGGAACATTTCCTGGGCAGTTGCATAGCGCTCTTCCGGCTTTTTTTCAAGGCACTTTAAAATGACGGCGGCCACGCCTGCCGAAATGGACGGGTTGAGTTGGCGCGGGTCCGGAGGAGACAAATGTAAATGCCCATGACGGATCCGCTCGGCTGCCGTTTGGCCGGATTGTTCCGTGCCTGTTTCTGCGCCCCGAAAGGGACGCTGCCCGGTGAGCATTTCAAACAGGATGACGCCCAGCGCATAAATGTCGGTCGCAGGCGTTACCGCTTCGCCGCGAATTTGTTCGGGGGCCATGTAGGACGGGGTTCCGGCTGCGCCCATTGTGGTGGATGTGCTTTCGGCGTGGCGGGCAATGCCAAAGTCGGTCAGGTAAATGTTGCCACTGCGCTCAACCATTACATTGCCAGGTTTGACATCGCAATGGATCACCCCGTTGGCGTGGGCGTATCCCAAAGCCGCGCAAAGCGCTTTCAAGTAGCGCATGGCCTCGTCGAATGGAAGCGGCTGTCCCCTGTTTTGTTTGAGGATGCCGGCCAGCGATGGCCCATCCACAAATTTTTCGAGCAGGAAAGCGAAATCTTCGCTATGGTATAAACCATAAAACGGGACGATATTTGGGTGCGCCAGTTTCTTCAAGGCCCGCGCTTCGCGCTCGAAACGTTTGAAAATATGCGGGTCGTCGGTCAGCTCGGCGTGCAAGGTTTTCATGGCCAGGGGCACGTTGCGCTTGATGTCCCAAACGCGATAGACCGTCCCCATGCCGCCGGAGGCGATGAAGGCGTCAACGCGATATTGGTCTAATAAAACCTTGCCGATGAGGTTACCGGGCATTTTTCATCCAGACGAAGTTGATTAAGGATAAGGATTCAAAAAATAACTGGCGCTATCGCTTTCTGCCGTCCAGCCTGTCGCGCCGCTCGAAGTGCGTATTTTCCACCAGGCGTAGCCGTCCGCGCAAACCGGGCCTTTCAACAGTTCCATGATCGAGCCTGGTTCGAGTTTGCCGATTTTGGTAAAGCCGGTCCCGGTTCCCTTGCGCAGTGCGTTGGGGACGCCATTGCGGCTGACTTGCGCCTGCCCGCCAACCTGCAAGCGTGTCTTTAATATCCCGGAACACGAGCCGCCAGCCTGCTCCTTTTTCGGCAGCAGGAAGAAGTCGGTACCATTGTTTTCCACCGTCCAACCGTCGGGGCCGGAAGGCGGGCTGATCTTCCACATGATCCAACCATAGCTGCAACGCGGCCCGCCAATTACGTCGACAAGGTCGCCGAGATAAATATAGCCGGTAATGTTATCTGCGGGGTGGGTATCTTCGCTGCTGCGGACAAACAGGCGGTCTTTGCCATACACATACGCCGTATCCCCGACGCGCAACCGGGATGGGGCGCAGCCGCTCAACGGGTAATAAATCGGCCCCAGGTCCGGCGTAAACGTCGGTTGCAGCGGGCGGCGCGTGGCTGGGGGATTCACGGACTGCAAGGTGGCAGATGGTTCCACCGGGTTTGCGGGGCGGACCGTCGTTTCGGTGGAAGCCGCCACAGGCGGGTGGTACGGCGGCGGCGTAGCCGCCAGGCCAAGTCGAAACAACCAGACGCCAACAACGCAAGCGACGCAAAAGAACAAGACCGCGCCCCCCATGATCCACAAGACCGGCGGCAATGCAGCGCGCTTCGGGGGGACCAACAAGCGCCCGTCAGCCGCCGAAACGGGATTCGCCGGAACGCCGCCAGCCTGAACCGTAGTCTGGACCTGCTCGATGGACACTCCCGCCGCCCGGAGCAGCGCGTCGAAAAACGCCCCCGCATCCTGGTGACGGTTTTCTGGAGCTTTTTCCAGCGCTTTCAGGATGACGGCCTCCACCTCGGCCGGGATTGCGGCGTTGATCTCCCTGGGATGGGGCGGCGGCACGTTTAAATGCCCGTAGCGGATGCGCTCCGCGCTGGTAGCGCCGCCCTGCGTGGTGGCTTGTTCGTCGCCGCGGAACGGACGGCGTCCGGTCAGCATTTCGAACAGGATCACGCCCAGCGCATACACGTCCGTCGCCGGGGAAAGAATCTCGCCGCGGATTTGCTCCGGGGCCATGTAACCGGGCGTGCCCGCCGCGCCAAAGGTGGTGACGACGCTTTCAGCGTGGCGCGCGATGCCGAAATCCGTCAGGTAGACCTGTCCGTTGGCGTCGATCATCACGTTACCCGGTTTGACGTCGCAATGCACCACCCCACTGGCGTGGGCAAACCCCAGCGCGGCGCAAATGGGCTTCATGTACGCCAGCGCATCGGGCAGGGTCAGCGCGCCTTTGACCTGGCGCAGCGCGTCCTTGAGAGTCGGCCCATCCACAAAGTATTCGAGCAGGAACACCAGGTCGTCCGCCTGGTACAGGCCGTAAAACGGCACAATGTTGGGATGGGCCAGTTTTTTCAGCGCGCGGGCTTCGCGCTGGAAACGCTGCATGATGTGCGGATCGTCGGCCAGCTCGGCGTGCAAGACCTTCATGGCCAGGGTCACGTTGCGCCGCGTATCCAGCACGCGATAGACCGCGCCCATGCCGCCGGAGGCGATGAAGGCGTCAACGCGAAATTGGTTGAGCAGGGTTTGGCCGATGAGGGTGGACATAAGAAAAACCTGGATTTATTGCGGGCGGACGCAACGAAAACCGATATTGGCATCGGACTCGCCGGGCTTATGAAGGTAGCGATAGGTGGATGAAACTACGAACTCATAATCGTCCCACGCGCCGCCACGCAGCCCACGCTGAAAACCTGTAGCCGGACCCGGAGGATCGATAGCCGGAGAGTTTTGATAATATTCTTTGTTCCACCAATCTGCCACCCATTCTGCAACATTGCCTGCCATATCCAGCGCGCCATAAGGACTTGCGCCTTCCGGGTACAGGCCTACCTGAGTAGTGTCACCAACATTACTACGAGAGTAGTTTAATAAATCTTTGTCTGGAGCGGCATTGCCCCAGGGATAAGTATTGCCATTCGGACCACGCGCGGCTTTTTCCCATTGCGCTTCACTGGGCAGCGCGCGTCCGGCCCATTCGCAGTAGGCTTTCGCATCATTCCACGAAACATGAATCACCGGATAATCTGTGTAATGTCTATCGCCGTAATAACTCGTGCGTGTGGATGAACTTTCATCGCCAGGCGGCTGGCACTTGCCATCCTCGACACAGAGAGCATACATTTTGTTGGTCACTTCGGTTTCGTCGATCCAGAAAGCCTTGAGCGTAACTTTATGCGGCGGGGCTATGCCATTGGATTCGTACAAATCTAATGAGCAACCGCTGTCAAACTTTTCGCATTCAGCCACGGCTGCGTCGATGGTGTTACCCATCACAAACTCTCCAAAAGGCACGTAATGCAATCTCATGCCGTCTTTTTCCGAAACCATCACGTCCCCGGCGGCAGGCGTGGGCGTGGGTGTGACAGTTGGTCGTAACGTAGGGGTTAGTGTGGCCGGGCTGAACATCACTCCCAATGGACGGCTGATGGCTACAAAAAACAACACCAAGACCAGCAAAACCGCTCCCACCACAAAAGGCGTTAGGCTGCGCTTGCTGGGGCGACTACGAGGAGGGAAAGCTGTCAACTTGCGCTGTGGCATCACGCCTGGCTGGCGCTCATGGAGTTCAGGCAACGACTCCACCGGCGCTACCGGCGAAGCTTTGGGCTGCGGCGCAGCGCTGCTGCCAGCCGCCTGGATCAGCGCGTTGAGCGCATCCAGCGCGCTGGGGTAGCGCTGCGCGGGGTCTTTTTGCAGGCATTTCAAGACCACCGCTTCCAGCGCGGAGGAAATCTGCGGGTTGAGTTTGCGCAAGGCGGGCGGGGCGGCGTTGATCTGCTCCCAGCGCACCTTTTCGCTGGTGCCGCCGGTGACTTTGGCGTGTTCACCGATAAACGGACGTTCGCCGCCGCTCAACATTTCATATAAAACAATCCCCAACGAGTAAATATCCGATAGCGGCGTCAGGTCTGCGCCGCGCGCCTGCTCCGGCGACATGTAGGCCGGGGTGCCCGCGCCGACCATCGTGGCGGTGGCGGCTTCGGTGATGCGCGAGATGCCGAAGTCCGAGACCAGCACGGTGCCGTTCTTGTGGAGCATGATGTTGGCCGGTTTGATGTCGCAATGCACCACCCCGCTTTGGTGGGCATAATGCAGCGCCGCGCAGACCGGCTGCATGATTTCGAGCGCTTCTTCGGAGGTGAAGGGCCGGTCCAGGTCGAAGATGCGCGTGCGCAGGCTGACGCCTTCGATGTAATCCATCAGGATGAAGGCGATGCGGCCGTCGGTTTCCAGCCCGTACGAACGGACAATGTGCGGGTGCTGGAGCTTGGCCAGGGTGTCGGCTTCGCGCTTGAAGCGGCGCAGGAAGGCGCGGTCTTCGGCCAGGTCGGCGTGCAAAACTTTCATCGCCAGGTAGACGGCCCGGTTCTGGTCCCAAACCTTATAGACGTCGGCCATGCCGCCGCGCCCGATGAAGCTGTCCACGCGGTAACGGTTTTGCAGGGTGCGGCCGGTAAGTTCTGTCATAAGTAATTCCTTCCAACAAGTTTTTTGGTTCTTTGGGAGTTGCCGTGATAAACCAGCACATCTGGCGGTGTGGCGTAAGTCGGACACTTGCACCGAACGCAAGTGCGGTGTTGGCAATCCGACTTACATCTGGCGGTACGTCACGGCAATTCCCGAAGAGCCAGTTTTTTTAACAACAGAAAAAATCCTGTTCTGCAAAGCCGTTCACCAGATTTATCCTATCCCCTACGGGGGACACAGCGGGCGCAATGTCGCAGATGGGCCAACTTCTCAAAGAAGTAGGGAGACTTGTCTAAACAAGTCGGGCAAGTCGTTTAGACGAGTTAGGCAAGTCGTCTAGACGAGTCGAGCAAGTCGTCTAGACAAGTTGGGCAAGTCGTCTAAACGAGTCGAGCAAGTCGTCTAGACGAGTTAGGCAAGTCGTCTAGACGAGTTGGGCAAGTCGTCTAGACGAGTTGGGCAAGTTCTATGCACAACTCGTTTGACTTCCCGGCTGCGCGCCCGATCTTGCGCAGGATTGGCTTTTTGCATTTCGTGATCTCCATATTGTAAAGCTTGCGCTATTTGTCTGCAAAGTGTAACGCGATTTGCGGACCTTCCTTGCCGTCTTTAAAGAAATCGTCAGGCAAAGGAAAAGGCTTGAACTCGGAAACGCCGATCTGACCGATGGGGATGTAGTAAAGTTTTGTGACAACCTTCGGGGCAATCAACTCATCCTGGAAAGCAAAGAAAACATAAGCCCCGTCGGGATTGATGCGGGCATCGCGGTAACAACAACGGTTGTTGCCGAACACATCCAGCTTGGTGCCAACGCCCAACACCGGGTCGTAGGTATAGAGATAGCCCCAACCCAGGTTGCGTTTGAGCGTGTTGAATATGAATGCTTCTTTTCCATTCCAGTCGAAATCAGGCAAGATGCCATCATTGCCATAATCTTCCGGCGTAAAACGTGTGGCCGGGAATTCGTCCTTGCGAGAAACCCCATTGGAATCACATGATTTAATGCCGCCAAGAATGTCTATTAAATCAGCAGGCTTATTCGAATTATCCACACCGGTGAAAAGCCACGCAACGGTATCGGGGTCATTCCCCCAACGAAACTCTTTTACTTTGTTGGCCGTAAGTGTTTTCCCTGAGTAACTGATGCAGGGGTTCATGGCAAGCAAATCGGTGCTACTGCGAACATTGCTGAGCGCGTTCCTGTCGAAAGACACAACATAAATCTTCTGATTCAGCGAAATGGCAACGTTTTTGCCGTCCGGCGAAATTCGAAAGGCATCAAAAGCTTTGGCGCTGGGAAAGGTAGTAAGAAGTTCGGGGTTGCCGGTAAGGGTGTTTACGATGTAAACGTTCTTTCCGCTAATGTAGACAAGTTCGTCAGAGGTTCCGGGGATCCATTGCAAATCCGTCTTCACAGCCGGATCGGTCTGGATTTTCCTTAATTCGCTGCCATCGATGTTCATGATCCAAATGTCCCTGT
>Ga0265327_10004930_pt1 | contig 11488 bp, 4 predicted proteins | sample 41621metaG_FD_202089 | JGI IMG/M metagenome (GOLD analysis project Ga0265327, IMG submission 202089) | Rhizosphere microbial communities from Carex aquatilis grown in University of Washington, Seatle, WA, United States - 4-16-21 metaG | ecosystem: Host-associated > Plants > Roots > Rhizosphere >...
CGATCCTCGCAAACGGGTCTCCCTTGATCACAACGGGAATCGACTGCTCCAACCCCTGGAATTTCACCTGGATTGAGGTTTTACCGGTCTTGATGGCAGTGAACTGTCCCGGAGCACTCGTCTTCAACAATTTCGGGTCAGCCGCGGTAATCTCTGCCAATCCCGACGCCAGCGTGCGGAATGCACGATCTTCGATGGACGTGACCTGGATCCGCAATGATTGCGTCTGCTGTCCCACCAGAATCTCAATCGCGTCCGGTTCCACCCGCATCCGCACTGGCTTGTTGTCGCTGGCCACCACTTCCAGTTCCAGGGATCTCGATGCCAGGCGTCCCATCGTCACCTGCACGGCAAATCGTCCCGCCTGCATGCCATTGAGTGTTCCCGGCTCATCGCCATTCACCGGCAATTCACCACCGCCGACCGCTTTCAGATTCAACCGAGGCCGTGTGGGATCGGAATCACTGGTTGTCAGCCGTGACGTCAGATCCTGACGTGATCCACCACCGCGGGGTTTGCCCCACAACTGATAGTTCCGCGACTCGCCAATGCTGATGTTATGTCGCGCGATTTCCAGGTCGAGCGATTCAAAGTCGGCAGCGCGCGGCTGAATCACCAGGTCATGCGGGAGCGATGTCATCCCGTCCAATCGGGCATGAACCGACAGCCGACCGGTCCGCTTCGCCTTCAATCGACCACCGGGCCGAATCTCGGCCAGTTCCTCATTTTCCGCGGCGATCACGAGTTTCGCTCGACTTGTGACGTCCGTTCCCCGGTCAGAGGAAACAATCTCAACTCGGAAATCAATTTCGGCCCCTTCCGTGGTTTCGCTGGGCCCAATCAACGTCAATTGCGAGGCGCCGGGTTTCGAAGAACCGTCACTTTTGGTCGAATCCTTGTCCTCGGAGCGTTTTTCCCGACGGGAAATTCGAACCATCGTGGTGGCTGACAGCCCTGTGTATTTCTTGTCGGTGCTGCGTGGCACGATCGTCACAACCGCGGTCCCTTCCGACAGCCCCACCATGGTCCCATCCGAGCGGATTTCCAGCAGTTTTGAAGTGCGTGACCGGACATTGAATGGAATTGAGGTTCCGCGTCCGCCGGATTTCGGCGCCACTTCGGCACGATCAATCCGCGCCGTTTCCCCAACTTCGATATTCAGTTCCGACGGATACGCCACAAACTTCAATTCTTCGGTCTCAGTCGCAGTCACTTCGACAAGAAGTGGTGTTCTGGAACGCAGCGACCCCAGCGTCGCCTCAACTTCCGTTTCCCCGGCCTTTGTCGGCTTCACAAATGGACCGGACGACGTCCGTTCGATTGAAATGATCTCGGGATTCTTGATCTTGAATGTCACGAGATGAGCCACATCTTCTCTGTCTTCCGTCCCATCCGCCAGAACTCGAACGACGCGAATGTCGGCTCCGGACGAATTCTGCTCCAGGCGAAGGACTCCCGGAATGATTCGCAACGACGCTTCCCGCGCGGGCGGGGGTGGAGGCGTTGTGCGTGGCGTCACGGTGAGCGCCGCGACGGCACGGAGTGAGCCCAATTTCGCCGTGATCTGAGTTTGCCCGGCTTTCAGACCACGCACGCGGAATTCACCGTCCACCAGGTCGGCAATGACCGAATTCGTGACTTGCAGGTCCAGGCCATCCATCGATCGCAAGGGTTGCAATCGCCCCCCTCGACGGGTGAAGACTTGAAACTCGACCTCTTCACCATCGACCACTGTCAGTTGCTTTGGCTGCAGCACAAGTTCCTGAATTTCGTCAGCCCGAACGCGAACGGTCAATTGGGCTTCCACTTTCCCATCCCATTTCGCATTCAGGGTCGCTTCGCCTGGCGCCAAACCGACAATGGTGCGATCGGCGGCGTTCAGTTCGACGACCGGGTCTCCTGACTTCGGAGGCGCCAGGCTCAGTTGCAGGTTGGGATCGTCGCCCAGAGATTTCATGCCATCATCGGTCGTCGCGCGAATTCCAATGGATGCCGATTCACCGACCGACAACTCCAGCACGGAGGGCCTGAAGACCAGTCGGCTGATTTCCGATTTTTTCACCGTGAACTGGGCCAACCCCGGTTTATCGACACCCGGGACCCGCGCTTCCAGAGTGATGTCTCCTTCAGCGACACCCAGCAGCATCGAATCGTTGATCGAAGCAATCTTGGAGTTACTCGACTGCAGTGCCGCGGTGGCAGCAGTCCGGGTTCCGTCCGGGGCGACAACATAAACGGTAATCGGCAAAGTCTCGGCGATGCTCAACTGCTGCCGTGACGGTTCAATGACCACTCGTGATTTTGGATCGGGGGGGCGAATTGCCGTCACCTCCAGATCGATGCTCGCGGACTGATCTCCCAGCGTAAAGGTGATTCGAGTCCGGCCAGGCGCCATGCCCTGAAGTGATCTCGATTCTTCATCCAATCGACAGTAGCGATCGGAATTGAGCGTGACCTGACATTGATTGCTGAAATCCGTCTCACCGCGCCGCACTCGGATGTCGCGTCCAATCCAGGCGGTCTGACCGACCCGAATCGATAGGGGTGATGGTTCAACGACCAGTTTTCCTGCGACCGGGGTGCCCCAATCTGAAGGATTGTCCACCACTTGAACGGTCACTGGGTTTGAGGTGAGTTTTCCGAGCGTGACTGTCACCGTCGCCGTCCCAACGCGTTTCGCCAGGATGTCACCGTCATTCGCGTCCAGGGTCTCAGGCGAGGACGACTTCCAGGTGAGATCCGCCCGATGGTCCAGGCTTCCGATACTCAGGCCGTCTTTCACGCCGAGTACACGCAGTGTGGTTGACTCGCCCGCCTTGAGCCTGATGGACACAGGTTGAAGCTGGATCTCGTCCGGTTCCAGACTTCCCACGACTCGGACGACCAGACCCTCCTTCGTCTGGACCCCTTGATACATGGCTCGCAACGTCACTTCTCCCGCGGCCATGCCGACGATTCGACCCCGATCCAGGATCGCCGGGGGATTGGTGGCATCTCCTTCCACTTCCACACTGGCATTGGAAGTGACATCGGTAGGCACACCCTGATCGTCGATCGCGATGATCTGCCAGTCGGAAAACTCACCGCGAATCGGCAACGAGACTGGCTTCAGTGGTGTCGACAGGGATTTGAGCAGTGACGGACGATCCGGATGTCCGCGGAATCCAGGGGGAACCACCAGGAACTGCACTCGTTCAACTTTCGGGACCTTCGGTTTCTCGATGACGGTCACGGAACACTGCGTCGGAGCTTCAATACTGGGGTGCTTCACACTCAGCGTCACCGTGCCGAGATTGACCGCGCGGAAGGCTCCCGTCATCTCATCGACTTCCACGATCACCGGGTCTGCCGACTCGAATCGGAACCCGTCGGTGCTCAGCGACACATCGCCGCTATCGCTGGTGGCGGTCACTCGCAATTGGCCAGCCTCCCCGATCGCCAGTTGATCCGGTTCCGCGGCGATTTGAAGTTTTGCCGTGACTGCGGTCACCGCCATCACTTCGAGAGAATTCGATTCGGTCCCCTGATACACGGCCTTCAGTTTCGCCTGCGCGTTCATATCCAGCGCGTGAATTTCTCCATTCACGATTCTCAATCCCGCCTCGGGAAGACCCAACCAGGTCACGCGTGAGGGATCAACGGCTGCCGGCAGCGATCGTCCGTATCTCGCTTCGATGCGCAGCTTGCGTTTTTGTCCAACCGGGACTTGCAGCGGACCGTCCGGATACAGAAACAGCTTGAACGGCGCGTCGGCCACCACGACTTCGGCGGTCGCTTCGAGGGAACCGACATGCGCAGCCAGTGGCTCACCCCGGTCACCGGTCGATTTGATTCCCTTGATCTTCAAGGTGGACTGATCAAATGCGACAAATTCCGGGCGGGGCAGATTGACCCAGCGGACCAGGTCACTCGACAATTCCGCGCGTTGACCGCCGTCCATTACGCCAAAGACTCGGAGGGGCTGAACTTCATCAATTCTCACGCGGACTGTCGCGGGCTCAATGACAATCGACTTCCAGGTGGCGGATTTGACGGTGATCTTGATCGTCGCCGGGGATTCGCCCAGGACTTGAACTTCCGTTGATCCTTCCGCCTCGCCCTTCAAAGCCTCTGCCTGAACGCTGACGACCTTCGGATCGGCCGACTTCAGTTGCGCCGATTCTGGCAGATCGAGTCGCGCGACTTCGCCAATTTTCACTTCCAATTCACTGGGATAGTTCCCCTTCACCGGCTCACCGGGGCCAGGTCCGGCCGTCGCTTCGAGAACATCCGTGAAGCCTTCGTAGGTACCGGTGACCTTGAACTCCCCCTGAGCTGTCGCAGTCAGAAAGCGGCCGTCCGCCGAAAGCTGGATCGAGGGAGTGGCGGAGAGAACCAGTGCACGCGCACCATTGACGTCATGCTCTTTCCCCTTTTCGTCGATCACGACCGCAGTCAAGCGGGCGGGAATTGTGGCGGTGGGGGGAGTGGGATCCAGTTTCAATTTCAGGGCAGTCAACTTCGGAGAGCGAACGACGACCTTGCCCGTGACCTCGATCGGCTTCCCTTCGGATTCGGCGCGATATCGCACCTGCAAGGTGTCTTCACCCTCTTCATTCCCTTCAATCCATCCCTGTTGAACCGTGAACTTCGCATTCGGCGCCGGGACCCATTCCGCGTCCCGGGTCAAATCGACGGTGCTGCCACCATCAAACTCACCGACAACCTTAACCTGCGTCGTCCCCCCCCTGATCAATTCTACCTGCTCTGGATCGAGTCGAAGCTTGTTGGGAAGGCTGCGGGGATTGACGGAGATTTTCGAAGTGACGGTCAGCTGATCGACCGTGAAGGTCACTTCGGTCTGACCGGGACTGACGGCCGTGGCGATGTGTTCATTTCGGTCCCACTTCAAGACCCGCGGATCGGCGACCGTACCTGCGGCGCTGGCGGTAACATCCTGCTTGCCGCGCTTGATGGCAAACGTCACCTGACCACCGACCGGCCCCGACCAGTTGGGAGGATCAATCGTGAGCGATTCCGCGTCCGGCGCCGCGCCCTTGCGGTTCATCAACCACAAACCGATGGCCAGGCCGACCGCAAAGATCGCCAACCCGCCCAGGACCTTTTTCAGCAGTCCCTTCCGCTCCGGAGTCGGTGGAGGTAGCGCTTTACCCCCTTCCGATTTACAAACCGGGCACTTTCCCTGATTCTCGCTGCGGCGCATGAACAGGTGCGAGCAATTCGCGTTTGTACAAACGACCGCGGCGAGTGGCTGGTTGTCACGACGACGATAGCCCACGCACCAGATCAGATGGTATTTCTGGTTGCGATCCTTGTATTTGAACAGATAGCAGCGGCGGTCATTGGATTGCGTGTCATCCAACAGCGCACGCAGTTGCTCGACGAGTGCCCGGTGGATCAATTGTTCTTGTGTTGTCTGCGGCTTGGCTTCGTCAACACGGCGTTTCAGATCCTTGAACTCCTTCGCAAGTTCTCCGCTCAGATCGCTTTCCGAGGCCTGCACGCACAGGACCGAATCCAGCCGCCCCCCTGCCTCATCCCGCACATAGAACGCAATACGATCACCGTGTCGCTCGGGTTCGGCCACGAGCGGCCCCAGCCATTTTCGCAGCGTATGGTAACAGCTGTTTGCGCGATCCAGCAGCGGCAGGCCGGGTTCCAGTGCAATCGCCTGGAAGTCGCGCGAAGTTTGACTCAAATCCACATGCATGAACGGTGTGGCCATAGTGTCCTTCTCGTTGCGCACGGGAAATTGAAACACTCACTCGTAAAATGAATCTGGCGATTTGAACCATCCACTAGCGCAAATTCAAGTGACGTATTCTGTGATATTATTTTGGTCGATCACCAGCGGAATCCTCCGCACGGTCGAGCCTTGCGACGGCAACCTGCTACCGTAGAAAGCAGTCTAACCCCAATTATTGGGCCGTGCTTCTCAACCCGGCGCCGGATTCGGAGTCGTCAGATCGGCTTCAGAATGTGCATCCGGCTTATCGAAACGTCAGGTTCGTGGCACACGGATTCAAAAAGGAAATTCGTGCGCACCAGTCGAAGATCCGCAGAGAGGAAAGTCCTGCCAAGTTCGCTATGCTTTCAACGACGGAATCGGCGACGCGATTCCTCGATCAGATTTCCTTGGACCGATTCGCTATGAATGTCAGTATTCCAATTCAGGCGGGGTGGCGCCTGCGAGTTCTCACGGGATCCTCTCGTGGACATGAATACAATCTGGCCAATAATCAGTATGTGATCGGTAACAAGTCTCCATCCAGTATTGTCGTTCCCCATTCCAGCATTGCCGATCAGCATGTGCAGTTGGATGTTCGGTCCGATCGTGTGGAGATGCGGCCATTTCGTTCAGGACTGACGATCCTCGTCAATGGACAACCGAGCTCCGCGACACGACTGTATCCGGGGGACCGGCTGGGAATTGGGGATTTTGAGTTCCAATTGATTAATCCGGCGGCGCCGCAGCGTCCACCCAGCCCCGTCTCCACAGGGGCAGTGTCAGCCCGCTGGGCTCAATTTCTCGCGATCTTCACCAAATGGGAACGCTGGAAGAAGGTGGGGGCGGTTACGATTCCGGTCGCGTTGATCCTGTACATCCTGTTTTACGCCACCCGTAATCCAAATCTCGTCCCTGTGACCTTGTTCGCGCTCAGCCTGCCAATCCCTTCGATCGTGATCTTTTATCTTCTGGACCGGTACGACAAAACCGGCATCTCGTCGCAGACTCTCGCCATCACATTCCTGGCCGGCGGAACGCTGGGAATCATCCTGACCGTCGTCACTGCTGAATTTGCAGGTATCGCGACGGGGGGACTGCTGCTGGTCCCGATCTTTGCAGGTTTGTATGAGGAACCTGCAAAATTGCTGGCCACGTCCTGGCGCTGGCGGCATCCGGTTTATGATCGCCCCATGGATGGACTGATTCTTGGAGTTGTCAGCGGCAGCGGGTTCTCGGTGTTTGAGTCTGCGGGTTATGGGTTGCAGGCGTTGTTGACCGGCGGTCGAGGCGACATGCTGACCCTCATGATTCAGCGAGGAATGCTTTCACCATTCGGCCACGGCCTATGGACCGGCATCCTTGCCGCGGCGTTCTGGCAATGTGGCCGTGATCTGCCGACGGCAATCAAGAAGCGCCCTTTTCAAATGGCATTTCTGTGGGCCATCGGTCTGCATGCGCTCTGGAACTGTGGTTCGATTCTGGGAATTGCCATCAGTGCCACGCTCAGCCTGCGCGAGTTTCGACGTCTTCTGGCGAATCAAGGTTATCGGAGTTAGTTCATGCCGGCCCCGGCCACAGTCTGGTTCAACAAGAATCTTTCCAGCATCTACCAAGTCATTGAGATCCTGCATCGTGAGCAACGGCCGAATGAATTCCGGGTCCTCTGTTCCCACACCAACATCGACTGCCCCGCACTCGATGTGGCCGATATCAGTGAACTCGAACCCAGGGGGTTGAGCGAACGAGACTACTTGACCTACTGCCTGGACATCATTGCACGCCACCAGGTGCAAGTGTTCATTCCGGGCAAGTATCTCTCGAGCATCGTCCGCGAGCGGGCCCGGTTTGAATCGGTCGGCGCCAAAGTTCTTGCGGCCGCCGACGCGCCGACATTGAAATTGCTCAACAACAAGGCAAAAACCTACGCCGCCCTGCGTGAGGCATCCGACGGCACTGGCGCCGGCCTTCGCCTGCCGGAGTACCGCCGGGTTCAGTCGCTCGCCGACTTCGATGCCGCGTACGCCGATCTGCGTGATCGACACCCGCGTCTCTGCTTCAAGCCGACCGAGTCGATGTTTGGACTCGGGTTTCGCATTGTTTCTGAATCCGGCGGCAGCCTGCAGCGACTTCTGTCGGGTGATCCCTTGAAGATCGATCTGCAGGAGGCCCGCCGCTGCTTCGCCGAGTCGCCAACGTTTCAGGAACTGCTGGTGATGCAGTATCTGCCTGGCGTCGAACGCAGCGTCGACTGCCTGGCAAAGGAGGGGGAACTGATTCGCTGCGTCATCCGCCGCAAACCCGAATCGAGCGAAGGAGGGCAGTTGATCGAATGCAATCCGGCTGTCGAGCGCGATGTGCGGACGATCACTCGGCATCTGCGGCTGTCGGGATTGTTCAATGTTCAGTTCAAAGATGTGGACGATCAGCCATATCTGCTGGAAATCAATGCCCGGATGTCGGGCGGAATCGCGATGGCATGCCTGTCCGGGGTCGCATTGCCGCTGTGGGCCATCCGCCTGGAACTGGGGACGGCCACGCCCGATGAGATCCCGCAGGCCGTTTGTGGACAGCACGTCAAAGAGGTCGGCCGAGCGGTCCTTCTGACACGGAACTCCGATGCCCGCTGAAACTGAACATGAAACGGTCCTGCGAAGCGGAACTCTCCGCGTGCGGACATCAGCCTCAGAAATCCCCCTCGAAAACCTTTGCGGGTTTGGAAGTCGACGAAGCCGACGGCGCGGCTTTGTGTTTGTCAGCAAGGTCCTCGGCAAGCATTGGCCTGTTCGCCCACGACACTTTCAGGATTGCTGCGACCGCCTTGCCGCCAAACTGACGGGGATTTCGGAACCCGCTGTGATGGTCGCCATGGCGGAAACGGCGACGGGACTCGGGCACGGAATCTTCGAAAGTCTTTTGAACCAGTCTCCTCGAACTGACCTGCTCTTCCTGCATGGAACACGCTACAAGCTTTCCCATGATCCCCTGCTGACGTTTGACGAATCGCACAGCCATGCCAGTCGGCACTGGCTGTACGGTCCCGACGATGATGACGATCGTCGGCTGTTCCACTCTGCCACCACGCTGATCATTGTGGACGATGAAATGACGACGGGATCGACGGCGGCGAACCTCGCCCTGGCCTATCGCCGTTTGAATCCACAGCTTCGTCGCGTGGTCCTGGTCTGCCTGACGGACTGGATGGATTCTGCCGCGCGCACGGCGGTCACGTCCCGAATCGGAGTCGAGACGGAGTTCGTGCATCTGCTGCGGGGACAATTCTCGTTCGACCCGAACCACGACTTCGATCCGGGACCACCCGTTCAAGTCGACGGAGACGATCGTGACAAATCCTTCTGCCTGCCTGTCAATTTTGGCCGCCGGGGACTCCGTTCGCGACTGGAATTGAACGAGCCGTCTCTGGCGGAAGCGGCCAGGCTGAAACCGGGATCCCGACTGCTCGTCCTGGGGACAGGTGAATTTCATTACCCTGCATTCCGCTTGGCGCGCTGGCTCGAAGACCAGGGCTGGGATGTTCACTTTCAGTCGACGACCCGTTCTCCATTGATGGTGGATGCGGACCTCACGAGTGCCCTGGAGTTCGTCGATAACTACCATGAACAGATTCCAAATTTTCTCTACAATTTCACCATGCGGGCATACGATCAGGTGCTGATTGGCTACGAAACACGTCCGATTCCCCATGAGCACCGGTTGTGCGAAATGCTGGACGCCATTCCAATCCATTTCGCATGAGCGGTGATTTCAATCCAATTCGAGCGACCGCTCGGATGCCACCATTCCCTGACGAAAGAATTGAATCGAGTTCGGTCAAGTTTCCTCTTGCGGCCCTATGGCCATCCCCAAGGTTTCGACTCCCATGCAAACGATCGTGTTTCTTGATCTGGATGACACGATCTTCCAGACGCGTGGCAAGTGCCCGCCCGACGAAGCCACTTCGTTAACCCCCGCCGCCTACCATCGCGACGGCAGTCCGCTCTCCTTCATGAGTTCCCGTCAGCGACATCTGTTCGATTGGCTGAATTCGTCGGCCACCGTGATCCCAGTCACCGCCCGCAGCGAAAGCGCCTTTCGGCGAGTAACGTTGCCGTTCCGCCACTCGGCCATCCTGGATTTTGGCGGAATCATCGTGCAACCTGACGGAACGCTGGACGAGGTCTGGGATCAGCAGATCCGGTCGTCCGCTCTGCCGCTTCAGGAGGAACTGACGCGAATTCAGCAGGCCTGGCAACGGTACAGCGATGAACGGCAACTAGGGGTGAATGTCCGCGTGATTCGCGATTTTGAGATGGACTTGTACGTCGTGGCCAAACATCCCGGCGCGAACGTGGCCGCACTGAAGGAATTGCTCGCCGCGCAGGAATCCCTTGTTTCATATGACCTGTTCTTTATCCATCAGAACGACAACAACCTTTCCGTGGTCCCCCAATTCCTGGGAAAGGAACGCGCGGTCCAGTACTTTCTCAGTCGCCATGTTGGATCAGAACCCGCACTGACACTGGGTCTGGGCGACAGTCACAGCGACTTGCCCTTCATCACACTGTGCGACTTCGCGATGATGCCGCGCCACTCTCAAGCCCTTCGCAGTCTTTCCCCATCAGGGACGCATCCCATCCGCCATGGTCTCGAAGTCGAGACGAAGCTCTGAAGGATTTGGACGAGATCTGACATTCGTCTGAAATCAGAACGAGGGGGAGAGGCAACGATGTTCAGTGGAAGTTACAAACCGGACGATGTGATTTTTCTGCTGAAGCCTGTTCAGCTGAATTACACACCCATTGCCGAGAAAGAACGGCTCATTCAGTCCGGCGGACGTCACTACAGCGAGATGCTCAGCCGCGAATCGAGCCCCAGCGCGGAATACCTGCAACTGTTTCATGCCGCGCTGGACCGACATCGAACCCGGTTTGCCCGCGATTTGATTTGCCTGGCCAGACGGATCGCCGATCAGCGATCAGGTCCAATCACGCTGGTGTCACTGGCCCGCGCGGGGACCCCTGTCGGCGCTCTCCTTAATCGCATCTTGCGGCGTTACCTGAAGCGGGACTCCATCCACTATTCCATTTCCCTGATTCGTGATCGCGGGATCGACGCGACCGCGCTCCGATTTATCCTGCGCGCGCATTCGCCAGACTCGATCGTGTTCGTCGATGGCTGGACGGGCAAGGGAGTCATGGCCCGCGAACTTCGTCAGGCGACGGAGGAATTTCAGAAGACCGACTCCGTGACATTGCAGCCAGCGCTCTATGTCATCGCAGACTTGTCGGGTACCGCGGCCCAGGCCGCCACGGCCGAGGATTACCTGATTCCGTCCAGCCTGCTGGGCGCCACCATCAGCGGACTGGTCAGCCGGTCCATTCTGAATCCGGCCGTGGTGGGCCCTGGCGACTACCACGGCTGCGTCTATCACAACGAGTTTGTCGACACAGATCTGACAAACTGGTTTCTGGAGACGATGACCGAGCAAATTGCACAGGAATGGACAGATTCGCTCAGTTTCCCCTCGGCAATGACCGAAACGCAGCGGGAGCACCAGCGCCGCTGCAGTCGTCAATTGCTTAAGGACATGTCTGTCCGGTTTCATGTTCAAGAACCCAATCATGTTAAACCGGGAATTGGCGAGGCGACGCGGGTCATGCTGCGCCGCGTCCCTTCGCACCTGCTGCTGCGTGATCCGGATGGCCAGGATGTGCAGCACCTGTGTGAACTGGCGACCCGACGAAATGTTCCCGTGTTGATTGA
>Ga0265327_10004931_pt1 | contig 11486 bp, 7 predicted proteins | sample 41621metaG_FD_202089 | JGI IMG/M metagenome (GOLD analysis project Ga0265327, IMG submission 202089) | Rhizosphere microbial communities from Carex aquatilis grown in University of Washington, Seatle, WA, United States - 4-16-21 metaG | ecosystem: Host-associated > Plants > Roots > Rhizosphere >...
TCCTCTGCTGCACATCCCCCTTGAGAGACTTGAGGATTTCAGCGGAAAGGTCTTCCGGTTTGCGTTCCAGGCCGCTGCTTTTGAATTTATAGACGTAATCCGTTCCCATGCGGCGCTTGAATTCGGTGTAAACGTCACCACCCTCGTCAAGGATACGGCTCTTGGCCGCTTCCCCAAGACGGATGTTTCCCTTTTTGCCGATATAGACCGCCGAAGGCGTTATGTCCGCATCCTTTTCGTTGTTTTTTATGATTTCCGGCGTGACACCATTGAGGACGGCGACGGCACTGTTGGTGGTCCCCAGGTCAATGCCGAAGTCAATTGTTGATCTGCTCATATTGATAAAAAAGTTAAGCGGTTATGGGTGCAGTTGGAACTGCTATTTCGATTTCTCCGTGCTGAATAATTTTGTCATTCCAGTAAATCGTAGGCAGCAGTGTTTCGAGAACATATTTGCGGGTAGCCTCCGGTCTAGGGTTGCTTGTAATTACCTTCATCGGTTGGCCGTCGTCGTATACATCGCCGGTGTGGTTTTGAATCTTAAATCCCATTTCTTCAAGATGGCGTCCGATTCGGTCAACATCCTTAAATACCCGGGCCATGGCCTCGTGCGGTTCTCCCGTTGTCGGATCCAGCATTTTTTTCCTCGCGCGAAAATAGCCGTTGGCAATGGCTACCAAACCCTTGGTCACGTTGGCTGGCACAACCTCTACGAATCGCTCGACGGGGCGACCTTGCGTTTGCAGCGGTTGTTCACCTTGCTGGCGGGCCTGCAAATCTCGTATTGCATGGAGCGTTTTGTCTATTGAAGCAAGGTCAGCTGCGGGTGCCGGATGCACGGGGAATTTAGCCTGCAACAACCTTTGTTTTTTCAGTTTGGTGCTATTTTTCATAGTAGTGATTATTTTTTGTTACTGGTTATTGCTTTGATTATTTCCTCGAAAATACCGGCGTTCCAAACAGTTCTGACTTCGATCTTTTTTATGAAGTTCTTGGTTTTAGATGACCCGATTGCCAAATAACCATTGCTGACTCCATAGCGCACTTCCGTCCATGGAACTACAATTTCGTCTTTCCAAAGCAACGCTCCAACGGTGCCTCGAACTCCCTTAGCGGTTAACCAGCAATCCCCAATTTGTTCATCTCGCCCAGCCAGAATCTGCTTGGCAATACGTGTGCTCAAGCTGGGAACTATGTGGTAAAATAATCCGTCTAGCGTGGCGACCAGGTCTTTACGCGCCTGATCTTTGCTGCGCAGAACTTTCTTGAAATCAATATTGATTTCGCCTGAATTTAGGCTTTTGACTCCCAACGTGTAAAAGTCAATGTGACAATACACGTCAAACACCCCAATGCCGAATTTCACCGCGTTGATTTCATTTGTCTTAATAAATTGTTGGTTATGACGAATGCCAGTTCGGGTGACCTCGATTCGGTCATCACGAATTGTCAGCGCAACATTGCGCGCGTCCTGTTTCTGTTTGATTTGTGTAATCTGCCGGATGTCGTCAGCGATTTTTTCTTTAAGCTCGTGTTCAGTGGCAAAACATGCAGCGAGCTCAATAATTTCCAAAGCTAAACCTGCGTCATCAAGATTGTTGTTTGCATCAATGGATAGGCTTCGGATAGTCAATGCAGCCGAGGAATACAATTTGTCCAGTGCTTCTCGGTTACTAAACCTTTCGTTTTCGAATGTTTTCAGCTTAGGTATGAGCTCATGTTTTATTCGATCAAGCTTTTCAAGGATCGTTTCTTTGCTGTTGTCAATTGAATGTAACAAAGCATAAGCCGGCTCCAGATGTTCGAAGGCAAGGTTGTCCTTTCCGATTCTGAGATTGTTATTGATCCGAAGCTTTAATTCCTCCGAGTTTGCTAATTGTTGTGCCTGCTCAAGCAAGGTAATGAATGTTTTATTGTCACCAGATTTCTTTTGGTGATCGACAGCGGCATCGGTGACGGCATTCGCAACTTCATCAAACAAGTCACAGCGGACATGACTGGTTTTATCATAAAAAAGTTCGAACAAATCCAGCAACGGTCTGGCGTGCTTTAGCAAATCACGAGCGGCTTCATCGGCCTTTTCTGGATTGTTGTCACACAATTTTTTCGTTTGCTGGATTTGACTACGGAGCCGGGATTTGACTGGTGACAAAACCAAATCGGCAGTTTTTTCGACATTGTCGAGGCCTTGATTGGTTTCTCGCATCAACTGAACGTGAAAACGAGCCATGACCAAGTTACCTTTTTCTGCATGAAGCAAGGCCAGTTCAGCGTTGATTTTGTCCAGCGCCTCCGGCAAGGCACATCGCATCCTTCGGTGATAGCCCACTGTGAGGCGGGCATCGTCAATTTGGCGAATGCGCTCACCAACTTTTCCCCATAAAACATCATCATCAACCAAGTGTTCCCAATACTTGAAAGATTCCCGCCAGTGACCCTCGGTTTCTTTTTTTACACCATGAATATCAGGAGTTTTCTCTTGGGTTTTACTTTCCGGTGTCTTGTAAAAATTCTCACGCCAATTGCGTTCAGTTTCGGATAATTCCTGATTGGGTTCCTTTGGAATGTCTGTGCTTAAAAGTTCGAGTTCACTTTCCAAGGAATGCAAGTGCCACAGGACTGCCAAATTGTGCTTTGCTACGATTCCGTCGGTGCGGTTGTTTTTAATCTCGTCCCGCCAGATTTGGTGCGCAGTGTGTGAGTCGTTTTTTGCAAGGGCTTGTATGGCCGGGTCTTGTTGCCCTTTGCCGAATTCCGCCGGCCAGAACCAAAAGAATTCGTCAATCACTCGCAACTCTGGGTCTTTCAGCTTTTGGATCGCTTCACGAATATCGTCCGTGGTTGGTGGCGGATTAAGCGCAAAAGCACCTTTGTCTCCAATTTGCGTCTGCCCCAATTCTGCCATCATCTTCAATTTTTCAACGTGCTTTGAAATTTCACGATTGGTGGCATCAATTGGCAGACCAGTGATGCGAAACGCATTGTTTCGGTAAAGATTTCTTGTGGCCGCGTTGATGAGCTGCTTGCACTCCAGATTTTCGTCAGACCGGGGCGTTATCCCTTTCGGCTCAGCTTCGGATTCCGGTTCCCGCTCGGGAAACTCAAAAGTTATTTTCCCATTCACATCCATGACCAAATAGGCCGGAAACTTTTTCCCCGATTTTGAGACGAAACCATCTAAAAGATCGGATCGCTTTTTGCTTAATAGCTTCGACGCTTGCGCGCAGTTAATGGGTTGTTCCAAGATTGTTTTTCCGATCCTAAACGCGCAATCATTCGACCGGCAAAAGAACGAACTTTCACCCTCAACAACTTTGTCGCCGCATTTTGGACAGATCCCGATCATGTTCTAAATTATTGCTTGTAAAGCTTTCCGTTTTTATCTGCTATAAGATTTTAGTTTGGCGTTGTAGCTGTCCACACGCGCATTAAACGCCGCCGTGGCAACCTTGCCCTGTCTGGACAGCGTATTGTATCGGTCAACCTTGGCGTTGAATTCATCCACGGCATATTGGCTGGTTTTATCCAAATAAAGCCGGTCTGTTTCGATTTGCCGACCCAGGGCATCGATTTGGTCATCCAATTGATTCAATGCAGCACGGTCAGCTTCAATGCCCGCCTTTTCGAGGTCGAGTGAGCTGCTCACACCGCTGGGAACCCGATATGTGTTGCCGTCAGAATTTCCGCTGCTCACGACGGCAGGCGCTGTTGGCGTGGGCTGCGTATATGAAGTGCTTTGAGCCGGTGAAGGCGTGTAGGTCGACTGAGAATACGATGAGCCACTACTGGAGGAGCTCATCATGACGATTGCCAAGATGATTAGCCCAATTGTGATCGCAATGTGGACTTTGTCGCATGTGCGCAACGGCGCCTTTCCGAAAAATCGATAAGAACTGCCGTTGCGTGTGACTCGATAACGGCAAATGGGGAAAAGCGGAATCATCAAGAAAACAAAATAGTAGGTCGTCAGGTAAGAACCGGTTCGTGGATCGGTGTCGGTTGATCCGTAAAGCGTCAGCCCAATTCCATTTATTGTTCGCAACTCCGGTGCTGCCTTTATTGGGCTGAGATTTCGGAATATTTCGTTTTCTTTTTCAACTTCTAGGTTTTTGTTGAGAACGCTGATGTTTTCCTCGATTTGCTTTCTGAGCTCATTCGATGTGACAAATGGAAGCACAAGCCTCAGTATTTCTATACAGGTTTTGTTGTCGCCAGTTGCTTTGTGGTAAGCAATGGGAAGGCGGTTGCAAATAACTGCCACTTCATCATATAACTCGTTCCGTTCATCGCTATTTTCCCCCAAAAAAAGGTCGAATAAATCCAGGGCGTGACGTGATTGCTTTAACAGATCGCGCGCTACAGTGGCCGCTTCCCTTGGGTTGGCCTCACCACAAACAACCGCTTGGCTTATTTGCTCTTTGAGGAGATTTCGAGTCGGCAACAGGACGTATTCCGCCGCATTTTTGAACCCGTTATGCCGTTGATCTGTTTCACGGATGAAAGCAACGTAATCCTTCGCTATTTCAAGTTTTCCGGACTCGGCAAAGCCCAAAATTAAGTCGGCGTTTATTTTATTCAAAGCCTCGGGAAGCGCCGTGCGCATCCGACGCGCAAAGCCAGTTGTGAGGCTCGGTTCATTTAACTGGCGAATCCTGTCCGACACTTTTTCCCACAGTTTATCGTCGTCTTGGATTCGTTCCCATTTGCGGACCGAACTTTTCCAGGTGTCTGATATTTTCCGGCGGCTTTCTTCTGATATGGTTTTCCCGATGGCCAAATGCCCCAAATCAAGTGCGATTAAATAAAAGGCGACCGCAAGATTGTGTTTAGCGACAATGCCGTAGGAGTCATCATTAATCTTTTTTCTCCAGATTTCGTTCGCTGTTTTTGTGTCGCCCTTTGCTAAGGCTTGCAAAGCCGGGTCGGAATCACTTCTCCCAAACTCTTCCGGCCAAAACCAGAAAAACTCGTCAATCAAGCGCTGCTCCGGGTCTTTGATTTTCTGAATTGCTTCACGAATTTCGTCTACACTGGGAGGTGGATCCAGTGGATGCGCATTGTTCTTTGCGTGCGGGGCTTGACCAAGTTCAACAAGCATTTTCAACTTGTCTGCATGACGAATTACTTCACGGGCTGTCGCATCCACAGCAAGGCCGGTGATGCGGAATGAGTTGTGGCGAAATAAATCCTTTGTTGAGGCGGCGAGCAAGGACTTGCACTCCGAAGCGCCACGATGTCGTGTTGGTCTGTCACTGACTTGTTCGCTTGGGGTGGACATGCTCGTAGCTGGTTACATGCTGATCCCACACCGCCACAATTTCACCTGATGGGCATATTTTTGCCGCAAATCGGGTGATTTGTTAAACGCTTCTTCCATTAAGTCAGCCGCTTCGGCGAGTCTCCCCGCTTTTCTTGCCAGAAATGCTTTTTTGGTCAAATCATCCGCTTTTGATTCGTTTACTGGCGTGGGGACGCCTAGGACGGTCTTGGAAGCCTCCGTCGAGAGGGTCTTTGCCTTTGGCTTAGGATCAGGGGCTACCTGCTTCCAGTTTTCCAAGGCGGTCAGAAGTTCCATTGCGGTTGGATAGCGGTCGTTTGCCTTTTTTTCTAGTGTTTTGAGAATGATCGAATCCAATGATTTGTTAACGTCAGGGTTTATTTCCGAAGGTGGCGTCACTGGCTTAACAAACAGATTTTTGCTTTGCCAGTTAACATCGGCGGGAATCTGAAATGGGAGCGAATCCGTCAAAAGCAAGTAGAGCGTCGCCCCAATCGCCCAAACATCAGCAGCGCATGAATCGCCTTTGCGCTCAGAAAATGCCTCTGGGGGCTTGAAAGCGAGCGTGCCGGCGGCGGTCGCCAGCAAGGTCAGTGGATTGACCTTCTTGGCCAAGCCAAAATCACTCACCCGTGCCCGAAGGCCATCAGCTTCGTAACCCACGAGGATGTTCTGAGGCTTGATGTCTCGGTGGATAATCGGTGGCTTTTCGCGGTGTGCGAGGGAGATTCCACGGCATACCTGTTTTGTCAGGTCGACGGCGATTTCCACGGACACGATTTTCGTGCCATGAGAACGCCAGAATTTATCAAGGCTCCCGCCGGGGATGTTCTCCATCGTGAAATATCCACAAATTCCACGGGAGGATTGTAAAACATTGGCATCAAAAACCCGCACAATGTTTGGATGGCCGATTTGAGAAAGTAAAATGGCCTCGCCCAGCATTTCCTCGATTTCCTTAAGGTCCATGCCGACACGCTTAAATACCTTCATGGCCTGACGGCCCAAAAATCGGTGTTTTACGCGATAAACCTCCGCAAACGCTCCTTCTCCTAAGAAGCGTTCGACTTCGTATGTGTCACGAATGACTTGTCCGTCTTCGAGTAAACGCATGGGACCCTGAGGGCTAAAATGGTAAGGCCTTAGGATGCCACTAGAAATGAAAATATGGAATATTTACCATTGAGGATTCCTGCTTTTGCGGTCTCCAGCAGTCAATGCCTGTTCGGCGAGCAGCTTCCGAATCTGTCAGCTTGCACAATATACGCAAGTCAACTGCTTGAAACTTTTCGCCGTGGAAACGGGATGAAACCCGCCTGCCACACTCGACGAAAATCATCCACTTTCATCTGCGCCTCCAGCTCGTTTGTCCGAGGCGTGGCATCGCCAGAGAAGATCCCGTAAAGTCGTGATTGTTTCGCGAAATTCTTGCGCTCGCGCACTGAATGAACTCGCTCCGCCGTCACTAGGCCTTGCCGGAGGAGATCAGTCCAAAACTCGCCACACGTTTCATGACCAAGTTTTCGTGCTTTCACGAATGAACTCAGTGCTTCGTGATCTTTCGTTTCAAGCGCCTGCAAACAGCCGCGCAGATAATGTTCGGCGCCTTTAAGATTATTCTGTCGCAGCTGCTTGCCGGCTATCTTTAATAATTCCTTCGCCAACTTCCGATCCTCATCCACTTTGGGCCGGTAAGGCGCGACGACATATTTCAGAAAATCCAACGCCACGTCAGGCCGCTTTGACGAAGGAGCCTGCTTGTAAATCAACTGGAACAGACGTTTGCATTCTGCTTCGGCCAATTTGGCATCCGCATCATTGCAGAGCGGTTGCCGTCTTTCCGCAACCATCGTAAAGCTGCCCAATCCCAAAAACTCGAATGTCCGGCGCGCCTGATTGGCGGCAGCCAAGTTAATCCGTCCGTTAAAGCAGCAGAGCGAATCATGGACGGCAGCCTCTACGGTCGCATGAAAAGGAGCACTTTGGATTGATTTCGGAATCGCAATATGATGCCCAAACGACCACCTTCCGGCGTTTAGTTCTGTTTCATTTCGGGGTAAGCGGCAGAGCTTTCCATTTTGCTCGGCCCGTCGCAGTTCGGCGTTAATTTTTTGGGGAAGCAAGCACATGAAATCATCCATGAGCGGATAGAAGCGGTCTTCCTGGCCCGGCGTGTTGCCCATGAAGGTCCTTGAACTTAACCAAAGCCATACCTTGGCTTGCTCTGTTGGCGGCATCTCCGACCTCACCTGCTTGACCACCGACCGGAAATGGGTGAAACAAAGTGCGAAGTAATCAACCAGGTCCAAAAGCTGTCCTTCGTCGAAAACCGTTTGTGCTTCACGCAAACATCGGTCGATAAACCGTGCCAACACCAGTTTTAGCCTGAGGTGAGGAACGCCTTGGGATCTCTGGACAATCAGGTTAATAATCGCATCGGGTGGCGTGGTGGCGAGGTTGGTATACTTGCTGAGATTCCCTTCCAAGGCGAGGGCGTGCTTATCCTGTTTATCTTTTGGAAAATGCCCGTAAAACCGGCGGGCGAGGTGGGCGTTGGATTCATTCTCATCCCTGACAAATTGATCAATAACCATCATGACAAACGAATGCAATCCCCCTCCGTGTTTTGGGATAAGCCAACGATCATCGCTGGCAGTGTCGATTTCGCCTGCTTCTTTCAAATGCAAAGCCAGCCTAAGCGCCAGCCACGGCAGGAAAAAGCGGTGTGACAAAGTCCAGTATACCTCCAGTTTTGTGGCTCGTCCCGGCACCAGCTGCCAGCTTAACATTTCGTAGCGTTTGAAAAACTCGCGCAATTCTCGGTTGAGCAACTCGACGAGCGTTTTGGATTCAATTGCGACGTCCTGAAATCCCGGAGCGACCACCCGGCGCAGGAGCTCGCGATACTTGTCAAAGTCCAGGGCATCCGCCCTTCGCTCCATCTGGTTGAACCGCTGCCTCTTCTTGGCGGATAATTGGGCTGTTAACAAACCATCGCGGGAATGACCCAGGTTTGTCATCACAAAAGATAAACATTCCTCATACGAAGGCGCACGAGCCACTCCCGCTGGCCGGGGATGTTGTTTGCTTTGGGGTCTTTGCTTCATTTGGCGTAAAATAGTTAAGGGTTTCATTTGCATCCTGCCAAGCTGGTAATCGCTGAAGGGACATGCGGAGGTTTGGTGCTCCGCATGTCTTGCTCACCGCGCACTAGTCCTCGTCACCTTGGCCACGGCTGTTCCAGTATTCGTCATTGTTCGGATTCAACTGGTTTGCATGGTTGTCCAAGTCATCCTGTGTGGGGTCATCGCTCATATTTTTGATTATCCTTTCTGGCTGTTTTGCTCGCCACGTTAATTTGCACCGGTCATTGCAGCGGACATCGCCCGTGCGGCAAAGCTGCCTTTCGGGATAATTCCGTGATTGCGTCTTGCCGTTGCTGAATAAATCCGGGAGGCGTCCCGGACGGTTATCGGCACTGGGGCGGGTGACTTCGCTATGTTTGTTTTCATACTTTTTAACTTTGTTTGCCAACACAACCATCATGGCTGTGTTGTTGGGCTAAAAAGTAATCCAGTCATTGGTGGCCCGATATGGCGCGAGTATGACAAGGATTCCCCCAGCTAGATCACTGGCTTTTTAATAAACGTTCTACCTCAGAAGAAAGAATTGGAGAAACCAGCCGAACCGTGGCATTGCTGGTTCCAAAATCGGCAACGGCTTCCAGTTCGGCAAACGGTATTGCAAATTTACAAGGCGCGCTGTTTGTTTGTGGTTCGCCAAACATCCCTTCGCCATAAACCGGAGTAATTTTTGTGATGGTCAATTTCTTGGCGATCGCCAGTGTCCTGAGCCGGCCAAAATAATCGGTTTCATCAAGGTTCGGTAATACGATTGTTTTATGCGTTCTGATGCAACGGCTGATTTCTTGAAGGCTTGCAGTTTGCTGGCTTTCGAATCGCTTCAGAGCCGACCAGCGATAATAGAATGACCGAATTTGTCCGTGACTTCCGAACTCAATGGCAAAGCCTTCTGTGTCGCTGCCCGAGTCGTCGGCGGAAAAAAAGGCAACGCCGTCTAGCTGCCGGGACAGAAAAACTCCGCGGCCACAAATAAAGCCCTTCGTTTCCTCGCCGGTCTGGTCAACATCGTTCGAATGCGTAAAGAAGGACTTTTGCACCATTTGTCTGGGGTCGAGGCCAAGTTGAGGCGCATAACCCCACGCCCGGCTGACAATCAACTGGTCCCCGGGAATGCCGCTAGGCGATGCATTTTTGTAATCCGGTGATTCAAAAGACATGGAGGCTTCACTAGGGTTGATGAAAAAATTACAAATATTCACGAAGGGAGAGCGGGGTTCTGCCACAATGCATGTTTGGTTCGTGGAAGGCTTTGGAAATCCCTGGCTCTGAAATGAAGCCAAGACGATGGCATTGGTGATCAAATTTGCAGAGAAAACACGCGGCAATTGTCTCTGATAGATCCAAAACTGTTTTGGCAAGTGATTGGTGGATGCCTGCCAGACGATGGGGCCATTGGTGAAAAAGTGTGATGAAAGTTCTCCCAACGTAGGGATAGCGGCTGATGCAGAAAACGCCAACTCAAATGCCAGCACCAGAATGGCGAATGCTTTCATCCAGAAAGCCAATGTATTTCAGCGATTTGCCTTTCTCAATTAAATTCGGCTGCTACACCCTCGCCGCGCAAACGTGTTTGCCATCTCGCCAGAAATCACCGGTTTTGTAAGTTATAGAAACCAAATCCGGCGCAAAGGTGCGCCCCGAAAGCCATCCAATTTGACCGTGGCAGGGTTTTGTGGGACCATCACTCGGCAAACCGCCGTTGGCGTAGACTGCTCCGGTCTGCCGTGTGACCATTGTCGTGGGCCTGTAGGGCCGCTGGACGTGACGGTGCGGTTGTGGGGCCTGGAGCGGGGCGAATTAGCCGCATGCGTTGGAAGGCCACCCAAACGTTGTTAAAAGCGTGGCGTGGAGTTCGGATGCCCAATGTGCCTTTGATTCCTCAGCTTTCAAATCTGAACCAGATCCAGATTTCGAGGGTTTCATTACCTACATGATTTCCGTTCAAGTTTAAATTTCAGTGTGGTTATTTTTGACCATGCGAAATCCCTGAAATTCATGGCACATCCGTTCAGGTTTGAATTCCACGACTACACATCCCCGGACCAATTCTGGAAAACGGCAATCGGTACAGATTGCGTTCGAGTGTTCGCAAAAATCCCGCACGATTTGCATCAGGCCCTGTTGCTGGGCCGCGCCTTTTAATATGCGCGGGCTGGATGCACCAAGCAAACGCTGGCGTGCCAGCTTTAAAACGGAATTATCCTCCGCCGCCGGCCAGCCCAGGAAGCGCCGTTCCATCTCACTGAGGATTTTCGTATTGCCGCCTTCGCGGGCGCGAATCCATAACCAAGGCAGCACCACGTTAATCGCCAAATCCGTAACCCGCCCTTCGCCCAATAGCGGTTGGGGGTTGACCAAGCGCGCGGATTTGAAGGTCCAATGCCATGACCAAAATTCATCGCGCTGCACCTGAAAAATGGCGCCGAGCGAAGCCAGCCATTCGCGTTCAGGCAGGGCCGCCGCGCACCAGTCTTCCAGTTTGCCGGCCAGGTTTTGCGAGGCCAGCCAGTGGGCGGCCAGCGCCAGCCGCCGTTGCGGATGATTCGCCGGGCGCAATCCGTGAAATTTCCAAACCATGCGCGGCAGCGTGCAATGCGAAAGCTCATCCCGGTCCCGCCACCAGCCATCCCAAGCCCGCCGCAAAAAGGTGTCGGCCGTTTTTTGCGCGCGCGTCAATTCATCCGGCAACAATCCGCTTACGCCCAGCAGCCGCGCCTGAATTTCAAACGCCGAGTCTGCTCCCTGCGTCCAGCGCGATCTGGTCTCGGCCAAACTTTGCATCGGCCAGATATTATGCTTGTAGCCCAAGGCCCGAAATAATTGTTCCCACAACGCCTGCTCCCAGCCGCAATGCCTGGCGCGGGCGAGAATGGCCTCCGCCTTGTTCTGAAAACGTACTTTTGCCGCCGCGTGCAATAATTCCGCCAGCCGCGCGGCAGGAAGTTCCTGCAACGGCGCGGAACATTTGCCACGCAGACTTTCCGGCAGGCCGGATTCGTTTTCCAAGGCCAGCGCCAGTTCCGCCACCGTCGCATCGAGCATATTTTTCAGCGCCAACCGTGGAA
>Ga0265327_10004932_pt1 | contig 11485 bp, 7 predicted proteins | sample 41621metaG_FD_202089 | JGI IMG/M metagenome (GOLD analysis project Ga0265327, IMG submission 202089) | Rhizosphere microbial communities from Carex aquatilis grown in University of Washington, Seatle, WA, United States - 4-16-21 metaG | ecosystem: Host-associated > Plants > Roots > Rhizosphere >...
TTCCGCACCGGCGGCCTCGATCAGGTTGCCCTCACCACGGCCGCCGACCTGCAGGCGCTCGATCAGCTCGACCCGAAGCTGTGGGTGGCGCTGTCCTGTCCGGTCAAGGGCATCGAGCTGGATGAAAAAACCCTCGCGCTGATCGACTCCGACGGCGATGGCCGGATCCGCGTCCCGGAGCTCATCGCGGCGGTGCAATGGGCCACCGCCCGCCTCAAGGATCCCGCCGTCCTCCTGCGCGGCGCCGACTCGCTCCCGCTCGCCGCGATCAATGACGCGACCCCCGATGGGCGCGTCCTGCTCTCCGCCGCCCGGCAGATTCTCACCAACCTCGGCCGGGCGGGCGACACCGCCATCCCGGTCGAAGCCACCGCGGATGTGGCCCGCATCTTATCCGCCAGCGCGCTCAATGGCGACGGGGTCATCCCGCCCGAGGCCACCACGGATGCGGACGCGCAGGCGCTGATCCGCGACATCATCACCTGCCTGGGCGGCGTGGCCGACCGCAACGGCTCGACCGGCATCACGGCGGCGAAGGCCGAGGAGTTCTTCCTCGCCCTCGCCGCGTACGTCGCCTGGGTCGAACAGGGCGCGGCCGCGGGCCTCGCCGTGCTGGGCGACACCACTGGCGCGGCCTGCGCCGCGATCCTCGCCGTGCGGGCAAAGGTGGAGGATTATTTTGCCCGCTGCCGGCTGGCCGCCTTCGACGCCCGCGCCCTCGCCGCGTTGAACCGCCAGGAATCCGAATACCTCGCGCTCGCCGCGCGGGACCTGAAGATCACCACGGAGGAGGTCGCCGGCTTCCCGCTCGCGCGGATCGAGGCCCGCCGGCCGCTGCCCCTGCTCGAGGGCACCAACCCCGCCTGGTCCGCCGCGCTCGCGACGCTGCACGCGACGGTTGTCACCCCTCTGCTCGGCGCCGGCCACACGGAACTCACCGAGGCGAACTGGGCCTCGCTGCAGGCCCACTTCGGCGCCTACGAGGCCTGGCTTGCGGCCAAGGCCGGCGGCGCCGTGGAAAAACTCGGCGTGGCGCGGGTCCGGGAACTGCTCGACGGCCGGGGCCGCGCCGTGCTGGCCGACCTCATTGCGCAGGACCGGGCGCTGGAGCCCGAGTTCAATGCCATCAGCGCGGTCGACCGCCTGGTGCGCTACCACCGCGACCTGCGCGCGCTGCTCCATAATTTCGTCAACTTCGCCGACTTTTACTCACCCGACCGCCTCGCCGTCTTTCAGGTCGGCACGCTCTTCGTGGACAGCCGCTCCTGCGAGCTCTGCATTCGGGTGGACGACCCCGCGGCCCACGCGCTGCTGGCCAGCGGGAGCAAGGCCTACATCGCCTACGTGGACTGCCGGCGCGCCAGCGGCGAGACGATGAAGGTCGCGGCCTGCGTGACGCAGGGCGACAGCGATTTCCTCGCCACCGGCCGCAACGGCCTGTTTTACGACCGCCAGGGCCGCGACTGGGACGCGACGATCATCCGGATCATCGACAACCCCATCAGCCTGCGGCAGGCGTTCTGGTCTCCCTACAAGAAATTTGTCCGCCTGATCGAGGAGCAGGTCGCCAAGCGCGCCGCGGCGGCCGACGCCGAGGCGAGCGCCAAGGTGGCCGCCAACGCGGAGGGGGCCACCCATGCGGACCAGGCCAAGGCTGCGCCGCGCAAGATCGACATCGGCACGGTCGCGGCCCTCGGCGTGGCGGTCGGCGCCATCGGCGGCGCCCTCGCCACCCTCGCCACCGGACTCGCCCGGCTCGCCCCGTGGCAGCTGCCACTCGTCCTGCTCTCGCTGATGCTGCTCATCTCGCTCCCGGCGGTCATCATCGCCTGGCTCAAGCTGCGCCAGCGCAACCTCGGCCCCATCCTCGACGCCAACGGCTGGGCCATCAACGGCCGCGTGCAGATCAACATCCCCCTCGGCACCGCCCTCACCGCCCGCGCCGAGCTTCCCGCCGGCTCCCGCCGGTCGCTCCATGATCCGTACGCGGAAAAGAAGGGCGGACGCCGGACGCTGATCGCCGTGGTCATTCTCCTGCTGGTCCTGCTCGGCCTCGCCAAGGTCTTTGGCTTCTGGCCGTTCGCCTCCGAGTCCGCCGGTGCCGACGAGGCGCCGGCCGCCGAGTCCATGAACTGACCGGCACCGCGCCGGCCCCATCATGCTCCGCCGGCTCCGCCCGCTGCTCTGGCCCGCCGCCGGCGTGCTGCTGGTCGCGTTGTTTCTGCTCGGGCTCGCGCGGCTGCATCACCCGGTCTACGGCTTCACCACGCTGCTGCAGTTTGACGACTCCAACCCCGCCTGGCTGCCGGAGGTCCGCGAGCGCCCGGCCTTCATCAACCATTACAGCGGCGGCTACGACGGACTGTACTACGCCCAGCTGGCGTGCCGCCCGCTCCTGCGGGATCCGGCGCTCGCGCAGGCCGTGGAGAATCTGCCCTACCGCGCCCGCCGCATTCTCGCCAGCTGGGTGGCCTGGGCGCTGGCCGGCGGCAACCCGACCCGGGCGCTCGACGCCTATGCGTTGATCAACCCGCTGTGCTGGCTGGCGCTGGCCGGCCTGCTCTGGGCGTTTTTTCCGCTGCGCAGCTTCCATGACTTACTGGCCTGGGCCGGACTGCTGTTTTCCGCCGGTGCCCTGGCCAGCGTGCGCCTCGCGCTGACCGACCTGCCGGCGCTGCTGCTGCTCGCGGCGGCCATGCTGGCCGTGCAGCGCGGCCGTTTGCATGGCGCGGTTGGGTTTCTGGCCGCCGCCGGACTCACGCGGGAAACCTCGCTGCTCTCCGCCCCGCTCCTGATCCGGGATTCCGCGCGCTCCACGTTCCTACGCGGGCTCGCCATCGTCACGCCGCTGGCGCTGTGGTTGATCTATATCCGACTGGTCGTCGGTCCGGATGTCACCGGTTGGGGCGGCCTCGCTTGGCCGGGGGCGGCCTGGCTCGAGAAAGGTCGCGCCACCGTCGCGACGCTCGGCCAGCCCGGGCTCGCCTGGCTCGGCTGGACTACGCTGCTGGCCTTCATCGGGCTCACGGTGCAGGCCGGCTGGCTGCTGCTCCGCCCGCAGTGGGGTAGCCTGTGGTGGCGCTTCGGCGTGGGCCACGCCGGCCTGCTGCTGCTGCTCGGACCTGTGATCTGGGAAGGATTTCCCGGGGCCGCCACGCGGGTGCTGCTGCCGCTCAACCTGGCGTTCAACGCCCTCGCGCCCCGCACCCGCGCCGGACTCGCGCTCCTGGTGCTGGGCAACCTCACCGTGCCCGCCGGGCTGCTGGAGTTCACCCGGCTGCCAAATGATGGAGTCGAACTCGCCGCCGTCCGCGCCGAGCCCGCGGCCGTGCTGGTGCAGACGCACTCGGGCTGGTTCGGCGTCGAGCGCGACGCCCACAATTTCTGGGCATGGAGCGGCGGCGAGGCCGAGCTGCGTGTCGTGGCGCTCCCCGCCGGCACCACGCAGGACCTTTCGTTCCAGCTGCGCAGCCTCGCCCCGTGCACGGTCGAGGTCGCCCAGACCGGCCGGGTGCTTTGGCGCGGATCACTGGGACCGGGCTGGCGGGCCATCAACCTTTCGTGCGCCGACGGACCCTTGACGTTTCACAGCGACCGTCCGCCGGTCCGGGAAAGTTCCGCCTCCGATGCCCGGGCCCTGGCCTTCTGCATCGCGCAGGTGCGGATCAGCGGGGTGAGCGCGGCGCGCAATTAACTCCGAATCACCGCGCCTCGTTCCACTCGGGAGAGGAGTACTGCTCCATCAGGCCGCTGACCTCGTCCTCGTTCAGGTCGGGCCACGGCGTGAGCTGGGCCGGCAGCTGCAGCGCCGCGGCAAGCCGGGCGGTAAAGTCGTGATGGAGCCGGTCCCAGTCGATCACCGCGCCCACCGCCGGACGCCAGAGCGAGCCCTGGCACAGCAGCCCGTGCTTGTTGCGCTTCTGCGCGGCGCCCGCGATCTTCTCGCCGCTGCGCTCGTGCACGACGTCGTACAGCTCGGCCCGCTGGAAGCAGACGCCGCTGGGCCCGCAGCCGGCGCCGTCCGCCGGCGGCTCGCAGACCTGCTTGGTCACCGCCGGCACGCCCTGTTCCCGCAGCGCGGCGGCCAGGCATTCATGTACCTCGCGGTAACTCTGGGTCGCCCGCAGTTCCTCCAGCGGCAGCCCGCGGGGAATCACGAGCGCATAGGTCCAGTCATCGCGGTGGTCCACGATCCCGCCGCCCGTCGGACGGCGGCAAAGGTCCCAGGGACCGCCCGGCGGCAGCGACCCGCGCACGAAGGCGATCTTCTGCGCGTAGCCGAAGGTGAAGGCCGGACCATGCCAGCCGTAGTGGCGGAAGCGCGGCGCCTCGGGGCGCGGGTACCGCTGCAGCAGGAGGAAATCCAGCGCCATGTTCTCGGCGGCGCGCGCGGTGCGGTGCGGGAGGATTTCCAGGGTCATGGGTCCCATTGAAGGCGCCCGGCGGAAAGTTGAAAGCCCGGAGGCGATTTCACTTTGCCGCCGGCGCGCTCAGGCGGCGTCCAGCAGCGCCCGCGCCGCCTTCAGGAGCTCGCTCAGCGCATAGGGCTTGGGCAGGTGGGCCCAGCGGACCCGCTTCAGCCAGGCCGGCGTGGCCGTGGTCTCGCGGGCGGTGGTGACCAGGATTCGCAGGCCGGGGGTGGCGACGTGAAGCGCGCGGGCCACCCGGTCGCCACCATGGGCAAAGCTGGTGATGAGCAGCTCGACCGGATGGGGGAACCGGCGGATCTCGCGGGGCGCGGCCGCGGGCGACTTCACCGCCAGCACGCGGTAGCCGTAGGCGGTCAGGAGCCCGGTGAGCATCTTGCGCACAACCTCGTCCTCCTCCACCAGCAGCACCGGTTCATGGCCGCGCGCGGCCGGCAGCGGGTCAATGCCCGCGCGGCGGTCGGCGGCGCTCTCGCGCAGCCGCGTCTCGGGCAGCATCACCTCGAACGTCGAACCCCGTCCCAGCTCGCTCCTCACCGTGATGAAGCCGCCGCTCTGTTGGACCACGCCGTGGACGAGCGAGAGGCCGAGCCCCGTGCCCTGGCCCTCGGGCTTGGTGGTGAAGAACGGCTCGAACAGCTGGCGCTGCGTCTCCGGGCTCATGCCCGTGCCGTTGTCCATCACGCTGAGGCCGACGTAGTCGCCGGGGGCGTTGTCGGTGAATCGGCGGTTGAGGCCGGCCTTGACCCGCCGGCGGGCCGTGCGGATGAGGACGACCCCGCGCCGGCGCAGCGCGTCGCGGGCGTTGAGCGTGAGGTTGAGCAGGATCTGCTGGAGCTGGGCCGGGTCGATGCGCACCTGGCCGACGTTGGGGTCGAGGGCGAGTTCCAGCTGGCCGGCGGTGCCGAGAAGGCGCGCGAGGATCTCGGCCTGGCTGCGCACGAAGCGGTTGATGTTGATGACGCGGGTCTTCAGCGGCTGCCGGCGCCCGAAGGCGAGCAACTGGCGCGTCAGGGCGGCGGCCTTCTGGCCGGCCCGGTGGATCTCCTCCACCTCCTTCAGAATCCGCGGCTGGTCCGCCACCTGGCCGGCGAGGATCTGGCAGTAGCCGTTGATCACGGACAGGAGGTTGTTGAAGTCGTGCGCCACGCCGCCCGCCAGGCGGCCGACGGCATCCAGCCGCTGCGCGTGCATGAGCGCCTCCTGCAGGCGGCGCTTCTCGGTCGTGTCCCGGTAGGAGGCCACCACGTGCGTCACGCGCCCGCGGGTCGCGGGGATGACACTCACGGTCCAGGCCGCGTGCAGCGTGGATCCATCCTGGCGCAGCAGGTAGCCCTCGCCGGTGAGCGGATGCCCGGCGCGAGCCGTGCGCCGCCAGCGCGCGAGCCGCTGGACGTCGGCGCGGTCCGCATGCAGCCCGGCCGGCCCGTGGCCCTGCAGCGCGGCGGCGGTGCGCCCGACCATCGTGCCCAGCGTCTCGTTCGCAAAGACGATCTCCAATCCCTCCGCACCCCGGGTGAAGCGTGCGAGGTACACGCCCTCGTCCTCGGCGCGGAGCGCGGCCGCCAGGAGCGAGTCGGGCAAGCCGGGGGCGGCGGGGCGCCAGGCTGGTTTCATGGGGCGAGACGTTCCACGGACCAGCTGCCGTCGGCGGCCCGGCGATAGCGGAGCCGGTCGTGCAGCCGGCTGCGCCGGCCCTGCCAGAATTCCACGGTTTCGGGCGCCACGCGGAATCCACCCCAGTAGGGCGGCAGCGGCACGACCTGGCCGGCGTATTTTTTCTCCGCCACCTTCATTGCGTCCTCCAGCGCCTTGCGGCCGGGCAGGATGCTGCTCTGCGCCGACGCCCACGTCGCCAGCTGGCTCGGCAGCGGCCGGCTGTGAAAATAAGCCTCCGACTCCTCGCGGGTCACCTTGGCCACCGGGCCCTCGACGATCACCTGCCGCTCGAAGGGAAACCACGGGAACACCAGCGAGGCGCGCGGGTTGCCGTCGAGCTCGCGGCCCTTGCGGCTCTCGTAGTTCGTGTAGAACACGAAGCCGCGGCCATCGACGCCCTTCAGCAGCACCGTGCGCGCCGAGGGCCGGCCCTCGCGGTTTGCCGTCGCCAGCACCATTGCGTTCGGCTCGACGAGCTTGGAGGCCTCCGCCTCCTGGAACCACCGCTCAAACTGCCGGAACGGGTCCCGCGCGAGATCCTTCTCGGCGAGTCCGGCCAGCGAGTAGTCTTTCCTGAGATCGGCGAGCGGCATGCGGGGCAGGGTGGGCACAGGGTGGAACCCTGTCAAAAATCATCTGGTCAGCGCCGCGATCCAATCCGCCGCCGCGGGAAACTCCCGCGCCAGCTCGTCGCGCCCGCCCAGGGTGAAATCCCGCTCATCCCACGCCGGCGCCAGGGTGCAGCTCAGCAGGGCCCAGCCCCGCCGCTCGGCTCCGGCCTGCAGCCGCGCCCCCTGCCAGGCTCCCGCCGGCACGGCGAGCTGCGGCCGCTGGCCGACGGCCAGGTCCGCGCCGAGGATCATGATGCTGAGCTTCCGGTCCGCCGGATTGAGCTGCACGTGCTCCACCGGGTCGCCCGCGTGGAAATGCCACAGCTCCTCGCCGCGCAGCCGGTGCCAGGCGGAAAACTGCGCCGGCGTCAGGAGAAACCAGATCGCCGAGCCCGCCGGCCGTCCCTCCGCCAGCCGCGCGGTGCTCACCCAGGTTGGCCGGAAAAAACCTCCCTCCTGCGGCAGGGGCTTCAGCCCGAGCCGGGCGATGATCTCCTCCGCCTCGGATTGCATGGCCGCAGCCAACCGCGTTTCCCGGGCGGACAAAAGCCCGGATTGGCCCAGGGAATATTTTCCGCGCTTTCGTTCCCGGAGGATTTCCCGATGCTCGCCGCGTGGATTTCGCGCCCTGGACCTATCCCGTGCTCCTCGCCGTCGGGCTGACGGCGGGGTGGGTGGACGCCATCGCGGGCGGCGGCGGGCTGATTGCGCTGCCCGCGCTGCTGAACCTCGGGCTGCCGGTGCCGCTCGCGCTCGGCACCAATAAATTCCAGTCCGCGTGCGGGACCTCCGTGGCGACGTGGCACTATGTCCGCAACGGGCTGGTGGACCTGCGCGCCTGCCGCGTGGGGATCGCCGCCACGCTCGTGGGGGCCGCGCTCGGCACGCTGGCCGTGCAGCGTTGCGATCCACACCTGCTGGGCCGGCTGGTGCCCTGGCTGCTCGCCGCGATCCTGCTCTACGCGTACTTTCGGCCCACGCTCGGGGCGCAGGACCATCCGCCGCGCCTGCGGCCCGGCTGGTTCTACCTGGGTTTCGGACTGACGCTTGGATTCTACGACGGCTTCTTCGGCCCCGGGGTTGGTTCATTCTGGGCCGCGGCCTTCATTGCGTTGCTGGGCCAGAACTTCGCGAAGGCCACCGCCCACACGAAGGTGATGAACCTGACCAGCAACCTCGTCTCCGTCGCGCTGTTCGCCAGCGCCGGCTGCGTCCACTTCGGCGCCGGACTGGCAATGGCCGTTGGCCAGGTGCTGGGGGCCCGGCTCGGCGCCCGGCGGGTGGTCTCCCGCGGCGCGCATTTCGTCCGACCGGTCTTCCTCACCGTCGTCGCCCTCACGCTGCTCCGGCTCCTCTGGCTGAACTACCGCTGAGGACTGCAGGGCGCTTTTGGGCTTTGGCTGGGGCCGGCCGGCGGATAGGCTGGGTTATGCCCATGTCCCCGGCCGCCTACCTGGACCGCCATGTCTCCGACCTGACCGCGCTGCTGCACCGGCTGGTCTGTATCCCGACCGTCAACCCGCCGGGGGAGAATTACGACGCCATCACCGCGCTGCTCACGCGCGAGCTCCGCGCCAGCGGGCTCGTCGCGACGCGGCACCCGGTCCCGCGGACCTGGATGCGCCGCTACCTGCCGTCGGACCAGCTCGACCACCCGCGCTACAATGTCCTGGGCCAGCTGGCCGTCGCCGGCGCGAAGAAGACGGTTCATTTCAACGCCCACTACGACGTGGTCCCGGTCTCGGGCCAGTGGCGCCATGGCAGTGCCTTCAGCGGCCTGGTGGACGGCGGCTGGATCTACGGCCGCGGCACGTCGGACATGAAGGGCTCCATCGCGAGCTGCCTCTTGGCGCTGCGCGCCCTGCGCGCCACCGGCACGACGCCGCGGATGAACGTCGAGGTGTCGTTCACGGCCGACGAGGAGACCGACTCCGCCCTCGGCGCGGGCTGGCTGGTGACGCAGGCGGCGATCCGCCCCGACTACGCGATTGTCATGGAGGGCGGCGAGGGCAGCACCGTCTGCTGCGGCCACAACGGCGTGGTCTGGCTCGAGGTCACCGTCCACGGCCGCGCCGCCCACGGCTCGATGCCCGAGCGCGGCGTCAACGCCCTCGAGAAGATGTCGGCGCTGGTCCTCCTCCTCGGCGATTACCAGCGAAAGCTTGAACGCCGCACCTTTGTCACGCCCGAGGGCAAGGTCATGTACCCGACCATCAACCTCGGCGGCACCTTCAGCTCCGGCGAGGGCGGCAAGATCAACACCGTGCCCGCGCTGGCGCGCTTCTCGATCGACCGCCGCGTGATCGTGCTTGAGACCGCCGCCGCCGCCGAGCGGGAGACGCGCGCCTTCCTGGCGGCCGCCGCGCGCCGCATCCCGGGCTGCCGGATCACCGTGGCAAAGGTCTCCGAGAACCACCCGTGCTACCACGCGCCCAAGCACCCGTTCTTCGCCGCGATGGCGCGGAGCGTGACCCGCGTGCGGCGGACGCCGACGACGTTCAACGTCTCCACCGGGTTCAACGACATGCACTTCTTTGCCCACCACCTGAAGATCCCGACGCTCGGCTACGGCCCCGGCGGCCAGAACGAGCACGCCGTGGACGAGCGCGCCCGCGTCAAGGACCTCGTGGCCGCCGCCAAGACCTACGCCGACCTGCTCACGACCTTCGCCGGCTGAGCTCGGTGGTGGTCGGGAGGTCCGGGGCAGAAAATGAATTGCTCCGCGCCTCCGTCCTTCCGCTTCTCCGCGATTAATCCGCCCTCGCCTCAGTGGATCCAGCCGTGGCGGATCATGTTCACCGCGATCGCGGCGAGCAGCATCGAGATGATCTTGGAGATCGCCCGCATGCCGGTCGCGCGAATCTTGGCGGCGATCCAGTCGCTGTAGGCGAAGGCCAGCACCACGATGATCAGGTTCACCACGAGCGCGGCCAGCGCCACCACCCAGCCGAGGGTCTGCGCCAGCACGATGAGCGTGGTGATGGAGGCGGGGCCGGCGATCAGCGGCATGCCGAGCGGCACGACGCCGAAATCGTCGGCCAGCTTCGCCGGCTCCTCGGCCGCCGAGTGGGTCAGGTCGCGCGCGGCGAGGATGAAAAGGATGAGTCCGCCCGCGATCTGGAAGTCGCTCACGGAGATGCCCAGCGCCTTGAAGATCTCCTGCCCAAGGAAGAGGAACAGCAGCGCCACCAGCCCGCCGGTCCACGCGGCCTGGTTGGCGATCATCTTCCGGCGCTCCGTCGGGACGCCGACGCCCATCGCCAGGTACACCGCCGCCAGCCCGATCGGGTCGATGGCGACAAACAGCGGGATGAAGGCCTTGATGAAGTCGTGGAGGAACTCCGGCATGACCGGAATCCTCCCCGGTCCGCGCCCCCGGCGCAAGCCCGGCCCGGCCGCCAGTTCGCCCTTGTTTCACCCCGCGCGAGCCGGCAACGTCACCGCGATTCCTCCATGAAAATCGACGCCACGCTCACTCCCGCCAAGCTGCAGAAAAAGGTCTCCCGGCTCTTCGAGCTCGCGGGCCAGAAGATCCGCTCGATCGACGCCAGCTGGGATTCCGCCAAGGGCACGCCGGTCTTCACCGTCCGCGGCCGCTACACCTCCCGCGGCTGGACCGAGTGGACCCAGGGCTTCCAGTTCGGCATGGCGTTCCTGCACTTCGACGCGACCGGCGACGAGGATTCGCTCCGCCTCGGGCGCGAGAAGACCCTGCGGCACATGGCCTCGCACGTCTCGCACCTCGGCGTGCACGACCACGGGTTCAACAACATTTCCACCTACGGCAACCTGCGCCGGCTGATACTGGAGGGCCGGATCCCGTTCAACCGCGACGAGCTGAACTACACCGAGCTCGCGCTCAAGGTCTCCGGCGCCGTCCAGGCCGCGCGCTGGGCGCCCACCGCGTACGGCACGGGCTACGTCTATTCCTTCAACGGCCCGCACTCGCTCTTCTCCGACACCATCCGCTCCATGCGCTCGCTCGTGGTCGCCGACCAGCTCGGCCACGTCCTGATGGGCGAGGGCGACAAGCCGGCCAACCTCCTGCTCCGCGCCATCGAGCACGCCCGGACCACCGCGCGCTTCAACGTCTACTTCGGCGAGGGCCGCGACACCTACGATGTCCGCGGGCGCGTCGTGCACGAGTCCATCTTCAACCGCAACGACGGCAACTACCGCTGCCCCTCGAGCCAGCAGGGCTTCTCGCCGTTCACCACCTGGACGCGCGGCGCCGCCTGGATCATCACGGGCTACGCCGAGCAGCTGGAGTTCCTTGACACCGTGAAGGGCTCCGCCCTCGACCTTGCCGGCGGCCGGCGCGCGGTCACCGACCTCTACCTGAAGACCGCCCGCGCCACGAGCGACTACTTCATCGACGGCTACACCGCGAAGGACGGCATCCCGTACTGGGACACCGCCGCGCTGCAGACCCACGCGCTGGGCCATTACCAGAGCCGCCCGGCCGACCCGTTCAACCCGTACGAGCCGGTGGACAGCTCCGCCGCCGCGATCGCCGCGCAGGGCCTCATCCGCCTCGGCAACTACCTCGCCACCCACGGCGAGCCGGCCGCCGGCCGGCGCTACCTGCAGGCCGGCCTGACGGTCGCGGGCACGCTCTTCGCCGAGCCGTACCTCTCCACGGACCGGAAGCACCAGGGCCTCATCCTCCACAGCGTCTACCACCGCCCGAACGGCTGGGATTACATCCCGAAGGGCCGCCAGGTCCCGTGCGGCGAGTCCTCAATGTGGGGCGACTACCACGCGATGGAACTCGCGCTGCTCATCTCG
>Ga0265327_10004933_pt1 | contig 11484 bp, 5 predicted proteins | sample 41621metaG_FD_202089 | JGI IMG/M metagenome (GOLD analysis project Ga0265327, IMG submission 202089) | Rhizosphere microbial communities from Carex aquatilis grown in University of Washington, Seatle, WA, United States - 4-16-21 metaG | ecosystem: Host-associated > Plants > Roots > Rhizosphere >...
GCGCCGACAAGGCGATCCAGAGCCTGCGCCGCCTGGGCCACTCGGTGTGCCTGGACGATTTCGGCGCAGGCGCGGCCTCGCTCGACTACCTGCGCCAGCTGCAGGTCGACTTCATCAAGTTCGACGGTCGCTACATCCGCACCCTGACCGCCGATTCCCGCGACGAGGTGATCCTCAAGCATATGGTCAGCCTGTGTCGGGAGCTGCATATCGAGACTATCGCCGAGATGATCGAGACGCCGGAGACCGCGCGAGTGGCCCTGAACATCGGTGTGGGTCTGGGGCAGGGGTGGCACTTCGCCAAGCCCAGCGCCGAGCTGATCTATCCTCAGCGCGCCGCCGAACTGCCGGTGCGGCGCAAGGGCGCCGTCGTCAGCTGGGGCTGACCGGCCACTTCTTCGGTTGCTTGCCGGACAAAGAGAAAGGGCCGCGACTATTGTCGCGGCCCAGAAGCTACTGTTTTGCGGGGTCGTCCGCGGCCGGCGGCCGGGGGAGGAGCTTGCCGCGGACAAGTGCACCATCGCCTGTCGGCCGCTTCAGGCCAATTCGGGTCTTTCCCCTAAGTAGAGATGCGTAGGCGCGGCGCAGAGCCTGTCCGGGCGGCGAACCGCGCACGCTTCGCCCGACAGTCTCTAGAGCTTGAAGCCCACCTGGCGACCGCAGATCACGATCGCGGCCCAGAGGATCAGCGAGACCGCGCCGGCGAACTTGCCGGCGGCGGCGGGCTCGCCGGTGTCCCAGTCCTTGATCGAGCGCTGGGTAGCGAAGTGGAAGTAGATCATGTTGGCCCCGGCCAACGCCATGAACACGAACTTGGTGATGAATGGGGTGATCGCCATGTAGTCGGCGGCCCGTGAGGTGAACAGCAGGGTCCCGGTCACAGCGGCCAGGGCGAAGGCGCCCCAGGTCCAGGGCAGGAAATCGTGGGTCAGGGCGGTGATGGACCGCTCCTTGGACGCCAGCCCGACCAGGCGCAGGTCGACCACGACGATCGAGCCGAGCACGATCGACAGGGCGACGACGTGAAGGGTCTCGATGGTGGGGAACATCCAGGTCGAGGTGGAGATGGTCGAGCCCAGGGCGGAGTCCTGGATGGCTCGGAAGAGGGGCATGGCGGCCATGAACGGGCTTCCTGAGGATGTCTTTGGCGAGAAAATCGGTGCTTACGGCCCGTAGGCGATCCAGCGGCCGAAGCCGATGATGGCCAGCCACATCACGATGGAGGCGATGGCGACCGGCTTGGCGGCCGGGCCGCCGTCGATGCCGGCGAACAGACCGGAGTCATGCTCCGCCGCTCGCGCGATGGCCCAGGTCATCCCGCCGACAATGACCAGCAGAAGCATCTTGATCTGGAAGTAGGGATTGAGGATGGCCCGGGTCGGCTCGGCCACCATCAACAGCAGGCCGGTCACCAGCAGGATCAGCACGCCCCAGCCCACCCAGGGCAGAAACCGGTGCGAGAGTCGGGCCAGGGGCTGGTCGCGCTGGGCGGCGCCGAGCAGGCGCAGGTCGACGATGGCGGCTGACGTGAACACGAGGGCCAGGGCGGCGATGTGGATCGACTGGATCGTGGGGATCAGCCACTTCACATCCTGCAGCAGAACGCTGAGCGGGGTTTGCCGAATGGATTCGAGAAAGCTGTTCATTCCCTGCACTTGTCCCTCCGGCGCGTGAGAAGCGCCTGCGAAATCATCAAGCCGGAATTCGGCGGCGAGGCCCTTGATCTTGATCAATCAATTCGACGCCTCGAACGGAACCTGGCGACACTTGGGCGGTTATTGTCACGGCTGCATGCTCTGTGGCGGGGGAATCCCATGCGTGTCGCGCCGATTATCGCCCTTCTCGCGACGATGTTCTCCGGCGCCCCGGTCCTGGCGAAGACGGTCGACGATCTGCTCGCCGGCGGATTCGTGCTGGTGAAGACGACCAGCGTGATCGGCGACTTCGAAGGCTGCGACCAAGGGCGAGAGGTGCCTCTCAAGGGCGGCGGGGTCTTCACCTGCAGCGGCTTCGGCTATATGCACGCCCACAACCCCAAGGCCATTCTGCTCAAGAGCAAGGACGGGCGGGCCTACAAGCTGGTGATCCAGGAAGCGGTGTTCGACGGCGCGTTTTCCTGAAGCTTGGCCGCATTACACGACCCTGAAAAAAGTTCCCAGACCCCGGGAACTTCCGGCTTTCACGTGGGTTCCGAAGGATGGTGGGCCTCGGGGGGTCGGATTCGTCCGCAACGTACTGCTGACCTTGGCGGGAGATTCTCCCCGGCGGCACGACGTTTTGCTCCTCTGGCCTTGTTGGATCGTCGGAGGGGCTTATGGCTTCGGGAACCATCGCGGAACGCAACACCAGCGCGCGCAAAGTGAGCGCCAGGGCGACCAAGGCTCCGGTCGATAGCGCCCAGGCGGCCAACGTCCGCCAGTTGCTGACAGCGCTGAAGGCCTTCCGCCGCGGCGACTTCTCGGTGCGCCTGCCCCGCGACCTGCCCGGAGTCGAAGGCGAACTGGCCGACGCGTTCAACGAGGTGGTCGAGCTCAACGACCGCATGACCCGTGAGTTCGAACGCCTCGGCGAGGTGGTCGGCAAGCAGGGCAAGATCAACCACCGCGCCAAGCTGCCGGGGGCCTCGGGCTCGTGGGCCGCGAGCGTTGACGCGGTGAACAACCTGATCACCGACATGGTGCACCCGACCACCGAAATGGCCCGCGTGATCGGCGCCGTGGCCAAGGGCGACCTGTCGCAGACCATGGACCTGGAGAACGAAGAGCGGCCCTTGCGCGGCGAGTTCCTGCGCAACGGCAAGGTGGTGAACACCATGGTGGGCCAGCTCGGCTCGTTCGCCTCGGAAGTGACACGCGTGGCGCGGGAAGTGGGCACCGACGGCAAGCTCGGCGGCCAAGCCCAGGTGAAGGGCGTGACCGGCGCCTGGAAGGACCTGACCGACAACGTGAACCTGATGGCCGCCAACCTGACGGGCCAGGTGCGGAACATCGCCGAGGTGACCACCGCCGTGGCCAACGGCGACCTGTCGCGGAAGATCACCGTGGACGTGAAGGGCGAGGTGCTGGAGCTGAAGAACACCATCAACACCATGGTGGACCAGCTCAACTCCTTCTCCTCGGAAGTGACGCGGGTGGCGCGCGAAGTGGGTACGGAAGGCAAGCTCGGCGGCCAGGCGCAGGTGCGCGGCGTGACCGGGGCCTGGAAGGATCTGACCGACAACGTGAACCTGATGGCCGCCAACCTGACCGGCCAGGTGCGGAACATCGCCGAAGTGACCACCGCCGTCGCCCGCGGAGACCTGTCGCGGAAGATCACCGTGGACGTGAAGGGGGAAGTGCTGGAGCTGAAGAACACCATCAACACCATGGTGGACCAGCTGAACGCCTTCGCCTCCGAAGTGACCCGGGTGGCGCGCGAAGTGGGCACCGACGGCAAGCTCGGGGGTCAGGCCCGAGTCGAAGGCGTGACGGGCGCCTGGAAGGATCTGACCGACAACGTGAACTTCATGGCCGCCAACCTGACGGGCCAGGTGCGGAACATCGCCGAAGTGACCACCGCCGTGGCCATGGGCGACTTGTCGCGCAAGATCACCGTGGACGTGAAGGGCGAGATCCTGGAGCTGAAGAACACCATCAACACCATGGTGGACCAGCTCAACGCCTTCGCCTCGGAAGTGACCCGGGTGGCGCGCGAAGTGGGCACCGACGGCAAGCTCGGCGGCCAGGCCCAGGTTAAGGGCGTGACAGGCGCCTGGAAGGACCTGACCGACAACGTGAACTTCATGGCCGCCAACCTGACCGGCCAGGTGCGGAACATCGCCGAAGTGACCACCGCCGTGGCCAACGGCGACTTGTCCAAGAAGATCACCGTGGACGTGAAGGGGGAAATCCTAGAGCTGAAGAACACCATCAACACCATGGTGGACCAGCTCAACGCCTTCTCCTCGGAAGTGACGCGGGTGGCGCGCGAAGTCGGCACCGACGGCAAGCTCGGCGGCCAGGCCCAGGTGAAGGGCGTGACCGGGGCCTGGAAGGACCTGACCGACAACGTGAACATGATGGCCGCCAACCTGACGGGCCAGGTGCGGAACATCGCCGAGGTGACCACCGCCGTGGCCAAGGGCGACCTCTCCAAGAAGATCACCGTGGACGTGAAGGGGGAGATCCTCGAACTCAAGAACACCATCAACGTAATGGTGGACCAGCTCAACGGCTTCGCCTCGGAAGTGACCCGGGTGGCGCGCGAAGTGGGTACGGAAGGCAAGCTCGGCGGCCAGGCGCAGGTGCCTGGGGTGGGCGGCACCTGGAAGGATCTGACCGACAACGTGAACCTGATGGCCGCCAACCTGACGGGTCAGGTGCGGAACATCGCCGAAGTGACCACCGCCGTGGCCAACGGCGACTTGTCCAAGAAGATCACCGTGGACGTGAAGGGGGAAATCCTCGAGCTGAAGAACACCATCAACACCATGGTGGACCAGCTCAACGCCTTCTCCTCCGAAGTGACCCGGGTGGCGCGGGAAGTGGGTACGGAAGGCAAGCTCGGCGGTCAGGCGCAGGTGCGCGGCGTCGCCGGCACCTGGAAGGACCTCACCGACAACGTGAACCTGATGGCCGCCAACCTGACCGGTCAGGTGCGGAACATCGCCGAAGTGACCACCGCCGTGGCCAAGGGCGACTTGTCCAAGAAGATCACCGTGGACGTGAAGGGGGAAATCCTGGAGCTGAAGAACACCATCAACACCATGGTGGACCAGCTGAACGGCTTCGCCTCCGAAGTGACCCGGGTGGCGCGCGAAGTGGGCACGGAAGGCAAGCTCGGCGGCCAGGCGCAGGTGCCGGGCGTCGGCGGGACCTGGAAGGACCTGACCGACAACGTGAACATGATGGCCGCCAACCTCACCGGCCAGGTGCGTAACATCGCCGACGTGGTGACCGCGGTGGCCATGGGCGACCTGAAGCGCAAGCTGACCCTGGACGCCAAGGGCGAGATCGCCTCCCTCGCCGACACCATCAACGGCATGATCGAAACCCTGGCCACCTTCGCCGACCAGGTGACGAACGTGGCCCGCGAAGTGGGTTCGGAAGGCAAGCTCGGCGGCCAGGCCAAGGTGCCTGGCGCCGCCGGCCTGTGGCGCGACCTGACCGACAACGTGAACGAACTGGCCGCCAACTTGACCACTCAGGTCCGCGCCATCGCCGAAGTGTCCACCGCCGTGACCAAGGGCGACCTGACCCGGTCGATCACGGTGGAAGCGTCGGGCGAAGTGGCCGCGCTGAAGGACAACATCAACGAGATGATCCGAAATCTGAAGGATCAGACGTTGAAGAACACCGAGCAGGACTGGCTGAAGACCAACCTGGCCCGGTTCACCCGCATGCTGCAGGGCGAACGCGACCTTTCGACCGTGTCGAATCTGGTGCTGTCGGAACTGGCCCCGCTGATCAACGCGCAGCACGGGGTGTTCTACGTCTCGGACCGCGACGAAGACGGCATGATGGTGATGAACCTCGCCGCCAGCTACGCCTTCAACAACCGCAAGCACCTGGCCAACCAGTTCCGCCTGCGCGAGGGCCTCGTCGGGCAGTGTGCGCACGAGAAGTCGCGCATCCTGCTGACCAACGTGCCCAAGGACTATGTGCAGATCTCGTCCGGCCTCGGGGAAGCCGCGCCGCTCAACATCATCGTGCTGCCGGCGCTGTTCGAAGGCGAGGTGAAGGCGGTGATCGAGTTGGCCACCTTCGGCGAGTTCTCCGAGACCCACCAGAGCTTCCTCGATCAGCTGATGGAATCCATCGGCATCGTGCTCAACACCATCGCCGCCAACATGCGGACGGAAGGCCTGCTCAAGCAGTCTCAGCTGCTGACCTCCGAACTGCAGGCGCAGCAGGAAGAGCTGAAGAAGACCAACGACCGGCTGGAGCAACAAGCCGCCTCTCTTCGTCAATCGGAGGAGCTGCTCCGCGCCAAGCAGGACGAACTGCAGCAGACCAACGCCGAGCTGGAGGACAAGGCCAAGCTGCTCTCGGTGCAGAACCAGCAGGTGGAAGCCAAGAACCGCGAGGTGGAGCAAGCCAAGCTGGCGCTGGAAGAGAAGGCCGAGCAGCTGGCCCTGACGTCGAAGTACAAGTCCGAGTTCCTGGCCAACATGAGCCACGAGCTGCGCACGCCGCTCAACAGCCTGCTGATCCTGTCGAAGATGCTGTCGGAGAACAGCCACGGCAACCTGTCGGACAAGCAGGTGGAGTTCGCCCGCAACATCCACAGCGCCGGTTCGGACCTGCTCGGCCTGATCAACGACATCCTCGACCTGTCCAAGATCGAGTCCGGCACGGTCACTCTGGACATCGGCGAAATGTCCTTCGCCGCCCTGCGCGACCAGATGGACCGCACCTTCGCGCAGATCGCCCAGAACAAGAAGCTGGACTACACGATCGAGGTCGACCCGGAACTGCCGCACGCCATGTACACCGACGACAAGCGGCTGCAGCAGATCATCAAGAACCTGCTGTCCAACGCCTTCAAATTTACCGAGGCGGGCGGGGTGTCGCTGCAGGTGCGTCGCGCCGAGTCGGGCTGGAGCCCGGCCAACGACCACCTCAACAACGCCGGTCAGGTGCTGGTGTTCAGCGTCAAGGACTCGGGCATCGGCATCCCCGAGGACAAGCAGCGCTTGATTTTCGAGGCGTTCCAGCAGGCCGACGGCACCACCAGCCGCAAGTACGGCGGCACCGGCCTGGGTCTGTCCATCAGCCGCGAGATCACGCGCATGCTGGGCGGCGAGCTGACGGTGAGAAGCGTCAGCGGTGAAGGCTCGACCTTCTCGCTGTACCTGCCGCTGAACTTCAGCCCTGCGGCCCAGACCACTCAGCCCGCCCGCAGCCCGATCAACGCCCCGGTGTTCCGCGTTTCGGCGTCGACCGCTTCGGTGGAGGCGATGGAGGCGGTGCAAGACGACCGCGAGGAGATCGAACGCGAAGACTCCGTGGTGCTGATCGTCGAGGACGATCCGCGCTTCGCCACCATCCTGCTGTCGTTGGTGCGCGACGGCGGCTTCAAGGGCGTGGTGACGGGCGAGGGGATGGCGGTGCTGTCGCTGGCGCGTCGCTTCCAGCCCGACGCGATCATGCTCGACGTGGGGTTGCCGGACATGGACGGCCTGGCCTTGCTCGACATGCTCAAGCGCACGCCCGAGACGCGGCACATTCCGGTGCATGTAATCTCGGCCGACGATCAGGCGGGCCTCGGCCTGTCCCTGGGCGCCTACGGCTTCACCTCCAAGCCCGTGGAGCGCGAGTCGGTGGTCGAGACCCTCGACGGGGTGAAGAAATTCGTCGCCGGCCCCGACCGGCGGGTGCTGTTCGCCGGGTCTGACGGCGAGGCCTTGGAAGGTCTGCGGGAGGCTTTCGGCAAGATCGAGATCGTCGACAACCTGGCCAAGGCGGCCAAGATCGCGGGCAAGGCGGGCGGTCAGGTGTGTGTCGCCCTTGACGTCTCCCTTTCGCCGATCGGAGAGATCATCGAGCAGCTTCGCGAACACCAGAGCGCGCTGTGCCCGGTGGTGATCTACGCGCCCAGGGACCTTGACGTGGACGACGAGCGCCGCCTGCGCCTTGCGGTGTTTAACGGCCTGGCCCGCATGGCCCGCAACCTGGAGCAGCTGGTCGACCAGACCAGTCTCCTGATGCACGCCCCCGTCGAGCGGCTGTCTGATCCGGCCAAGGCCATCGTCGCCCGGAACCGCCACGCCGACGCCCTTCTGCAGGGCCGGACCGCGGTGGTGATCGACGACGACATCCGCAACATCTTCTCGCTGGCCAGCGCCCTGGAGGAGTACGGCATCGCCCTGCAGTACGCCGAAAGCGGACGCGCCGGCCTCGAGCTGATGGACGGCCTGCCTCAAGTGGACATGGTGCTGGTCGACATCATGATGCCGGACATGGACGGCTACGAGACCATCCGCGAGATCCGCTCCCGCGACCGGTTCTCCGATCTGCCGGTGATCGCGGTCACCGCCAAGGCGATGAAAGGCGACCGTCAGAAGTGCATCCAGGCCGGCGCCTCGGACTATGTGTCCAAGCCGGTGGACGTGGACACGCTTGTGTCGGTGCTGCGGGTGTCGCTGCAACGGGTCGACGCGGTGCGGCTGGCGTCTGAGCAGGTTCCCGCGGCGGCTCCCAACGCAGGTTGAGCATGGGCGTCATCCAGCAGGTGTCGGTAGTTTCCGAGGACAAGGCGCCCGCGTCCGCTTCAGGGGCGCGGGTGCTGATCGTCGACGATGATGAGCGCAACGCCTTCGCCGCCGTGCAGGCGCTGGAGGATCTCGGGCACGACCTGGTTGTCGCCCAGTCGGGCAAGGAGGCCCTGAGACAGCTGCTCGACGGCGAATTCGCGGTGATCCTGCTCGACCTGCACATGCCGGAGATGGACGGCTACGAAACGGCCCGCTTCGTCCGCGGGCACCCGCGCACCAAGCATATCCCGATCGTTTTCGTGACCGCGGTGTTCCGCGACGAGGCGCACCTGTTCCAGGCCTATACCGCCGGCGCCGTGGACGTGGTGTTCAAGCCGGTGGACCCGTTCATCCTCAGGTCCAAGGTGTCGGTCCTGGTGGATCTGCACCTGAAGAACGCCGAGCTGGCGCGTCAGGCCGACCGCCTCAAGGGACTGATTGACGAGAATGCTCGGGTCCACGCCGAGAAGCTGGCCGCCGAACGGGCCCTGCGCGCGACCCAGGAGCGGCAGGAGGCGATCCTCAAGTCCCTCCCGATCGTCATCCACGCACGCGGCGCCCAGCCTCCGTTCGCGCCGCTGTTCGTGTCCGAGCAGGCGCACACGGTGTGCGGATTTCCGGCGAGCCGTTTCGTGGATGAGCCGGGCTTCGGCTTCGGCCGGGTGCACCCGGAGGACGCCCAGCGGGTGGCCAAGGTCCTGGCCGGCGCCCTGGAGGTCGGCAGTTACGCCTGCGAATACCGCTGGCGGTGCGCCGACGGCTCCTACCGCAGTTTCCTCGACCGGGGGATCGCGGCGCAATCCGAGGGCGGGGCGGTGCTGTTCGGCAGCCTGCAGGACATGACTGAGCACAAGGCGCTCGAGGAGCAATTGGCCCAGGCGCAGAAGATGGAGGCCGTCGGCCAGCTCACCGGCGGGGTGGCGCACGACTTCAACAACCTGCTGACCATCGTCATGGGCAACGCCGACATGATGATCCGCCGGGCCGAGCCCGACAGCCCGCTGCTGCCGAAGCTTCAGGCGATCCGCCAGGCCGCCGAGCGCGGGCAGGCGCTGAACCGCCAGCTTCTCGCCTTCGCCCGCCGAGACCGGCTGCGCTCGGAGGTGACCAATGTCGACAACCTTATCGCCGACTTCCTGCCGCTGATGATCCAGGCGGTGGGAGAATCGGTGACGGTGAAGGCGGTCCCGGCCGGCGAGGAGCTGAGGGTCGAGGTCGATCCCGCCCACCTGGAGACGGCCTTGCTCAACCTGGCAGTCAACGCCCGCGACGCCATGGGCGAGGGCGGTCATCTGACCATCCGCACCGGCCGCGCGCCCGCCAACGCCTTGGCGGGGACCAAGGGCAGGGGCGACTTCGCCCTGATCGAGGTGGAGGACACCGGCTGCGGCATGTCCGAGGAGGTGGCCCGGCACGTGTTCGAGCCGTTCTTCACCACCAAAGAAGTGGGCAAGGGCTCCGGCCTGGGCCTGGCCCAGGTCTACGGCTTCATGCAGCAGTCCGGCGGCGAAGTGCGGGTGAAAAGCCGCGAGGGTCACGGCACGGTGTTCCAGCTCTATCTGCCCCTGACCGAGCGTCCGCTGCCCGCCGCCGCGGGAGCGGGGGCGACGCCCAAGGACCTGGTCGGAGGTTCCGAGGAGCTGTTGGTGGTCGAGGACGACGCCCAGGTGCGCGCCCTCACCGTGGAGATGCTTCAGGGCCTCGGCTACGGCGTGGCGGTCGCGCCCAACGCCAAGGCGGCGCTGACCTTGCTGAAGAGCAAGCGCAAATTCGGCGCCCTGATGAGCGACGTGGTCATGCCCGGCGGCATGAGCGGCATCCAGCTGGCCAAGTCGGCCCGCAAGCTGAGGCCCGACCTGCCGATCCTGCTGACCTCGGGCTACGCCGGCGGCCAGGGCGTCGCCGACGAGGAATTCGCCTTCCTGTCCAAACCCTACGAACTCGGCGTGCTGGCGGCGCGGCTGCGTGACCTTATCGGCGCGGTTGAGCCGGTGTCCTGACAGGTTCACAGCAAAGCTTCCGCAAACGACAGTACAGCTTGTTCTCTAGGTAAGCTTGAAATTTACTGTATCATCCGTGCTGCACCGCAATGATAATTGCGGCTCGACGTGAAACGAACCTCCGACTTGGCTGTTAATCCCCTCGGGCCGGCGACGCCGGGCGCGGGAGACGGCCATGATCGACATCGATCCAGGTTGGGGCGAGCAAGCGTTCGAAAAGCCTCGTCGGCCAGCCACGGAAGGCCTTCGGCCTCAGGAAGAGCGCAGCTTCGCCACCCGACCCGCCGCCAGCGCCTTCGCGGTTCCGGGCCCCGACATCCCGCCGATCGCCGGCGAACGCGCCTTCGCCGTGATCCCCTGTCTGAATGAAGCCGAGCACATCGCCGCCCTGATCGGGCGCTTGCTCGACGATGAGGCGTGGCGCGATCCGCTGGTTGTGGTCGCCGACGGGGGCTCGACCGACGGCACGGTGGACATTGTCCGCGCCATCGCCGCCGAAGACCTGCGCGTGCGGCTGCTGGAAAACCCCCTTCGGCTGCAGAGCGCCGCGGTGAACCTAGCCGCCGTCCGTTGCGGGCGCGGCCGCCGCTGGATGGTTCGCGTCGACGCCCACGCCGGATACCCGCCCGCCTACGTGTCGCGCCTGGTCGAGGAAGGCCGGCGCGCCGGCGCCGCCTCGGTGGTGGTGGCGATGGACACCGTCGGGCGCGGCGGCTTTCAGAGCGCGGCCGCTGCGGCGCAGAACTCCGTGCTCGGAACCGGCGGCTCGGCCCACCGCGGGCGCCACAGGTCCGGCTGGGTCGATCATGGCCACCACGCCCTGTTCGATCTCGACCACTTCTTCGCTGTGGGCGGCTACGATGAGACCTTCCGCGCCAACGAGGACGCCGAATTTGATGTCCGGCTGGCCCGCAATAGAGGCGGGATCTGGCTGTCGGAGGACGTCCGGGTGACCTACTACCCTCGCGCCACAGCCCTGAGCCTGTTCAGCCAGTATCTGCACTATGGCCGGGGCCGGGCGCGCACCCTTCTTCGCCACGGGCTGAAGCCCAAGCTCAGGCAGATGCTGCCGGTGGCCGTGGCGCCGGCGGTGGCGCTCGCGCCGTTCGGATTGCTGGCTCCGCCCCTGGCCTTGCCGGCCGCGGTGTGGCTCGGAGGGTGCCTGGGCGTGGGCGCAGTCCTGGGTTTCAGGGCCAGAAGCCGCGCGGCGCTCGCCTCGGGCGTCGCCGCAGCGGTGATGCACCTGGCCTG